>Ga0070681_10002901_pt1 | contig 15857 bp, 10 predicted proteins | sample KBSC83BmetaG_FD_65650 | JGI IMG/M metagenome (GOLD analysis project Ga0070681, IMG submission 65650) | Corn rhizosphere microbial communities from Kellogg Biological Station, Michigan, USA - KBS C8-3B metaG | ecosystem: Host-associated > Plants > Roots > Rhizosphere | place: USA: Michigan...
CGATCACCGCGACAGCGTCCTTACCGATGACGAAGCCGATGTTGGCAATGGCGTCGTCATTGGTGGCGGTGACGTCTTCGTCCAGGCCGCGACGGACGAAGATGCCGGGGGCGACTTCCTGGAACGGAGCGGCTGCGACCGCGGCCCGTGACGGGGCGAGGCGAAGCGCACCGGTCCCGGCGGCGCAAAGCGATCCCAACAGCGCCTGGCGTCGAGTCACCGGAGGCGGCGGGCTGGCCATCGTCGGTAGTGGTTCTGGATCACGTTGTAGTGTCACCACATGAGAACGCGATCTCCTGGCGCGCGATACATCTTGTCGCCGGGCTTCACGTTGAATGCCGCGTAAAAAGCGGGTTGGTTCATGACCGGCAGACCGCCGCGCACAGATTCCGGTGCGTGTGGATCAGACTTGAGAAGAGCGATCTCCGACGGCTCGCGCCGTTTCGCACGCCAGCTCTGAGCATAGGCGATGAAAAACCGCTGGTCTCCGGTCAACCCATCGATGACGGGAGGCTCGCGGCCTCCCAGCGACAGGCGGTACGCCTTGTAGGCGATCGCCAGACCGGAGTTGTCTGCGATGTTCTCGCCCAACGTGAGCTTGCCGTTCACGTGGTAGCCGGGCACCGGCTCGCTGGCGTCGTATTGGGTCACCAGCGCTGCGGCCTTTGCTGCGAAGCGCCGGTGGTCCTCTTTCGTCCACCAGTCGCGCAGGTTGCCATCCGAGTCGAACTGACTGCCCTCGTCGTCGAAAGCATGGCTGATCTCGTGGCCGATCACGCCACCGATCGCGCCATAGTTCGCGGCGTCATCGGCGTTGGCGTCGAAATACGGCGGCTGCAGGATTGCGGCAGGAAAGACGATCTCGTTCATCGTGGGATCGTAGTAGGCGTTGACCGTCGGCGGCGACATCGTCCACTCGTCGCGATCGATCGGCTTGCCGAGCTTGGCGATCTGACGGTGATACTCGAAGACGCGCGCTCGCACGACGTCGCCAAGCAAATCGCCGCGCACGATCGTCAGGCTGCTGTAGTCCCGCCACTTGTCGGGATAGCCGATGTGCACGGCGAGCTTGGAGAGCTTTGCCTGCGCCTCCCGTTTTGTCGCCGGTCCCATCCAGTCGAGAGAGTCGATGTCGGTGCGGAATGTCGCGATGAGATTGTTTACCAGACTCAGCACGTGCGCCTTCGTCTGCGGAGGGAAATGCTGGGCCACATACACCTTGCCCAGCGCCATCCCGACCGAGCGCTTGACGACGTTCACGCCGCGCTTCCAGCGCACTTCATTCGTCGGGGTGCCGTGCAGAACGGTGCCGTAGAACGCGAAGTTCTCATCTGCGAAGGGGCGGCTGAGATCCGCTGCGAACGTGCTCAGCAGGCGCCATCGCAGATAGCTCTTCCATATGGGCAGCGGCGTCTGCTGCAGGATCTCGCTGAAGGCGTGCAGGTAGCTCGGCTGGGACACGATGACCGAGTCGATCTTGTCCGAGAGCTCCCCGGTGCGCAGGAATCGCGTCCAGTCATAGCGCGGAGAGAGCGCGGCCAGACGCGGCAGTGTCAGCTTGTTGTAGGTCTTGACGGGGTCGCGGTTCTCGACTTGTGTCCACTGCACACGGGCGAGGCGAGTCTCCAGGTCGAGGATCTGCTGCGCTTCCTGAGCGGCTTGCGCATCGCCCAGCAGAGTCAGCATCTTCTCGATGTGCGCGCGGTACTTCTCCCGGACGTCCTTCAGCTTCGCGTCGTCGTCCTTCAGGTAGTAGTCCCGATCGGGCATCCCGAGGCCGCTCTGGTCGACTTCCAGGGCGTACTTGGTGGAGTCGCGCGCGTCCTGGGTCACTCCGATGTCGAACGGAGTCGAGACATCGATCTGTTGGAAGTGAGCGAACAGGTCCGCCATGTCTTTTTTGTCACGGAGGGCTTCGACGGCGGCCAGCTCCGCCTTCAGAGGCTGCAGCCCGAGGCTCTCGATGCGCGCCTCGTCCATGAAGCTGGCGTAGAGATCGCCGATCTTCTGAGTCTCGGAACCCGCAGGTAGCGGCGACGCGGCGGCCTTGTCGAGAATGTCGTGCAACTGGCCCAGCGTCAGATCGGTGAGCTCGTTGTCGAGCCCGTAGGAGGGTTTATCTGCCGGGATCGGCGTGTCGGTCAGCCAGGTGCCGTTGGCGTAGCTGTAGAAATCGTCCTGCGGTCGGACGTGGTGATCCATTGCCTTGAGCATGACGCCGGAAGGGTCGACGGCGATCGCGGACGCGCCGACCGTCGTCGCCGCAGCAACGCACGCGAACAGGAGTCTGGAACGAGAAGCGGACATGGCAAAACCTCGAAAATGGGGTGGGCCGGCGCGCTGGGCGCCGGCCGCAGATGGTCGAGATTTTACCGCAACCCGCGCGCGTCTACTTCAGCGGCAGGAACACGTCCGTAATCGCCTCGTGCTCGGGAACTTCCGGGAAAAAGACGACTCGCTGCAGGAACAGCGGGAAGTCGCGCGGCTCTGCGCCGCTTCGCGGAAGCCAGTGCGAATACAGGTAACGGATCGTGTCCCCGAGCGTGTCTTCAGAGCCGAGGTGGCGCAGCAGGGCGCAACGCCCGCCCGGGATGACCTTGGCCACCACGCCCTGCGAATTGGGCACGATGGGGTTCTCGGTGGCTGCGCATAGATCCATCCGGAAGTCCGCGGGAACCACTCCCTCCGGATCGTCGTAGGCGATGTTGAAGGTGGCACTGACTCGTGGCGGCAGCCGATTCTGGCGGCGCCACTCGATGAACTTGCGGATGGAATCGCCCAGGTGCAGGGGATCGCCGCGATGCTCGAGGGCAGCGACCCGGGTCTCCGGGAACTCGACGAGGCTGACCTCGTCGGCGTGGTGGTGCGGTTTCATGTGGGTGGTCCTGAGGTCGCGCAGGGGTCGATAGGTTGCGTGCCAAGGAAGCCACCGGGGCTGCTACTTCGAGAATCCAACCACATCGCTCAAGCGCTCGACGCACAGTTCATCTTCCAGATGAGTGTCTATGTACCCGAGTACCTCGCGGAACCGAGTCAGGTAGCGTTCTGCGGTCGCGGCGGCATTCAACGAAGCGCTCTCCTTGGATAGGAGAACGGTAACGCCTCGAGTGGCGCCGCCGCCTGGCAGAAGTTGCTGTGTCGGCTTATGCTCGCGCGGCGTGGATCGGAACGAGGGAGGAAGATCGTGCGAATCATCAGTGTGAGTCTAGCGCTGCTGTGCATCGTAACAGCCTACGCCCAACCACCCGCCTCGCACGCGCCGGCCGCCGGCGCCACTGCCGCCCCAGCGGACACCGGAGAGAAGCCCAGCGCCTTCGTCGTGAAGTTCAAAGTCAAGCCGGGCATGAATGCCGCCTTCGAGAAAGCGTTCGCCGAGATGGAGAAAGGCGTCGCCGCCGCGGAGCCGGGCAATCTCTACTACGACCTCTACCGCGTCGACCAGGATCCGCAGACTTATGTGATTCTCGAGCACTATAAGGATCAGGCCGCGATCACGGCGCACGGCCAGAGCGGGCACGCCAAAAAACTGATCGCCACGTTGAAGGACTTGCTCGATGGGGCGCCCGATGCGACGCGACTGGTCCTGGTGAGCTCGAAGCTGCACCCGAAGCCCTAGCCGCTGTGCGGGCGCCGTGCTGCACTGCGCTGCGAGCGCGCGGTGCGGTTTACAGAACCACAAGCCTCCAAAGTGAGAGGGAAGTCACTGCATTTCGGTCGCCAATTCAGCAGCTTACGAGGCGCACTTTCATCAGGGACCGGCCGGGAACCTAGCGTGATAGATCGGAGCAAGGCGTGCACTGCGGCAGCTCCCGCTGCCTGCCGAGCCGCAATCGTCGCGACTGCGCTGGGAGTCGCCGCCGCAGGGTTTTCTGCGCCCGCGGCGGCCGTTGACGATACGTCCTCAGTGAGCTCTCTGAAGGCGCTCAGCATCGAGGACCTGATGAAGATCGAGGTGACCTCCGTCTCCAAGGCGGCTCAGCCTCTGAGCGATGCGCCAGCCGCGGTCTACGTCATCACCCGCGACGATATTCTCCGCTCGGGCGCGCGCACGATTCCGGACATGCTGCGGCTTGCGCCAAATCTCCATGTGGCGCAAATCACTTCCAGCAGCTACGCGATCAGCGCGCGCGGCTTCAACGGCTCCGCGGCCTCGAAGCTTCTAGTCCTCATCGACGGGCGCAGTGTTTACACGCCCTATCACTCCGGCGTCGCCTGGGACGTGCAGGACGTGATGCCCGAAGACATCGAGCAAATCGAAGTGGTCAGCGGACCTGGCGCGACACTCTGGGGTGCCAACGCCGTCAATGGCGTCATCAACATCACCACGCGCAAGGCTTATGACACTCAGGGCGTGTCGGTCGATGCCGGCGCGGGCAACCTGGAGCAGGCTGGAAGCGTTCAGTACGGCGGCAGCCTCGGCGGTAACGTTCACTACCGTGCTTATGTCGACTCGTTTCATCACTCCCAGGACGTGACGGGCGCTCAGCCAGGCGTGTCACCGGAGGGGTTGGACGCGCACGACGATTGGCGCAAGACGCAGGGCGGTTTCCGCACGGACTGGACGACGGCTGCGGACACCGCAACGTTGCAGGGCGACTTCTACCAAGGCGGAGAGGGTATCCGTGGTTCGCCCAACCGCGAGACGATGCTCGGACAGAACGTGCTCGCGCGCTGGAATCATTCATTCACCGACAGCTCGGCGCTGCAGATTCAGACTTATTACGATCATGCGGAGTTCTCGCTCCCCGGCGTCGCCTCCGACGATCTGCACACGTTCGATCTGGACCTGCAGCACAGCTTCTCGTTGGGCAAGCGACAGAGCTTGGTGTGGGGCGCCGGCTATCGGATCCAGTACGACGACTTCCCCAGCGTGCTGTCGCCTCTCAACGCGCTGCTCTTCATCCCACGGGACCGCAGGCTGACGCTTGCAAATGCGTTCATTCAGGACACGGTTGCGCTGACACCGTCGCTGAACCTGACCGTCGGGACGAAAATCGAGGACGAGCCCTACGCGGGCGTCGAGCCGCTTCCGAGCGCGCGCCTTTCGTGGAAGGTCTCCAGCAACAGTCTGCTATGGGGTGCGGTGTCCCGCGCGGTGCGCGCACCGTCGCGCATAGACCGCGATGTGTATGAAATCGTCGGACCGATCACTGTCGTCGCGGGCGGGAACTTTCAGCCGGAGACGTTGGTTGCGTACGAGCTGGGCTATCGCGTGCAGCCGACATCGCGCAGCTCTGTGTCGATCTCGACGTTCTACAACGACTACAACCATCTGCGCAGTGCCGAATTCGCGCCCGGCGGCCAGTTTCCGGTGACCTTCCAGAATCGCATGTTCGGCCACACGTACGGCGCGGAAGTCTGGGGCACTTACGAGGTGAGCGAGTGGTGGCGTCTGGATGCAGGCGCCAACTGGTTGCGCAAGGACTTGCACTACGAGCCCGGAAGCTCGCAGATCACGGGCCTCGCGATTGCGGGGGATGACCCGAGCTACCAACTGTCCCTGCGCTCGACGATGTTTTTCTCCAGCCGGGGGCTGTTCGAAATGGTTCTGCGGCAGATCGGCTCGCTGCCCGATCCCGCTTCTCCAGCCTATGCGGAGCTCGACGCGCGGCTCGCGTGGAACGTATCGCCCGCCGTGGAGGTGTCCATCAAGGGCGCCGACCTGATCCATCCGCACCATCTCGAATTCGGCACGACAGTCGCTCCACTGCAGCTGGGCGCCACGGGCGTGGAGACCGGCCGCTCGTTCTTCGTCGAGGCGCGCTGGCGACCGTAGCCCTCCCGGGCGACAGAATTCCCTGCCTATACAGTAGCTAAGCGCTAGCACCCCTGTACGCGCGCGGCGCGGATTTGCGCGCACCATTTTGGTTTACAATTGTCGAATTTTCCGCGAGCGACACCCGCTCGCTACAGCCAGTGAGCTCCATTTAGATGACCGATCCTTGCGGTGACGCGATCCTTTTGCGAGGCGCGCGCCAGAACAATCTGAAAAACCTGAGCCTCGATATTCCCCTCAACGAGCTCGTCGTCGTGACCGGCGTGTCCGGATCGGGGAAGTCCTCTCTCGTGTTCGACACTCTGTATGCGGAGGGGCAACGACGGTACGTCGAGACGTTTTCTCCGTATGCGCGGCAGTTCCTCGACCGCATGGACAAACCGCAGGTCGACTCCATCGCGGGGATTCCTCCGGCCATCGCTATCGATCAGACCAATCCGGTGCGTACGTCACGCTCCACCGTGGGGACGATGACGGAGCTGAACGACCACCTCAAGCTCCTGTTTGCGCGTGCTGCCGCGTTGTTCTGCAGTTGCTGCGGCAAGCCCGTGCGCAGAGATACGGCGGAAAGCATTTACGCCGACCTCTTGCATCGGGCGAAAAACGCCGGCGATCCGCGATTACTGCTGTGCTTTCCCGTATCGGTGCCGCAGAACTTCAAGGAAGCCGAGGTCCGTGAGCTGCTGGAGAAGCAGGGATACACGCGCTTTCTGGAGAGCCCCGCCGCCGTAAAGGCTCGCGAGGTCGTCCCCGATCCCGCCGCGGGCGCGGAGAAAAAGCGGGGCCGCAAGAAAGACAAAGGCGCTGCGCCCACCAAGCTCGTCGTGCTCGAAGTGGTGCAGGACCGCTTTCGCGCCGGCGGCGCCGAGCGCGGCCGGGTGCTCGAGTCGCTCGAGGCCGCGCTGCGCGTCGGCCAGGGGCGGGTCAACGTACACGTCGTCGACCAGGACGTCGACAATACCGATCCGCCGCGGAGCGTGGCGTGTTGGAAGTACTCGAGCGCACTGCATTGCGCGGAGTGCGACCGCTCCTATCGCGAGCCGAACCCGAGCCTGTTCTCGTTCAACTCTCCTGTCGGCGCCTGCGAGACCTGCCGCGGGTTCGGCCGCACGATCGGCATCGACTACGGACTGGTAATTCCGGACGAAGGCAAATCGTTGCGCGGCGGAGCGGTCAAGACCTGGCAGACCAAGTCCTACGCGGAATGCCAGGACGATCTGGTCAAGTACGCCAAGAAGCGGAACATCCCGCTCGATACTCCTTGGCGCGAGCTCAGCACCGATCAGCGCAGGTGGGTGATCGAAGGCGAGGGACCCTGGAGCAAGGGAGTCTGGTACGGAGCGAAACGGTTCTTCGAGTGGCTCGAGACACGGTCGTACAAGATGCACGTGCGCGTTCTGCTCTCGCGCTACCGCGCCTATACCCCATGCGGCGCTTGCGATGGGGCGCGGCTGAAGACCGACGCCTTGCTATGGCGCATCGGCACGCGCGAGCTTGCGGACTCGGCGTTGGAGCCCGAGCAACGATTCCGCCCCCATGGCGTTCAGTGGAGCGAGGCAACGCTGCGAACGCTGCCCGGACTGTCCATTCACGATCTGATGCTGCTGCCGATCGAGCGGGCGTGCGAGTTCTTCGACAAGCTCGAGCTTCCCAAGCCTTTCGATGAGGCCACGGACCTGTTGCTGACCGAGATTCGCGGCCGCTTCGGCTATCTTGCCGATGTGGGGCTGGGCTATCTCACCCTCGACCGCCAATCGCGGACGCTCTCCGGAGGTGAGGTGCAACGGATCAACCTCACGACGGCCCTGGGAACCTCTCTTGTCAACACGCTATTCGTGCTCGATGAGCCATCCATCGGGTTGCACCCGCGGGACATGCAGCGCGTCATCGGCGTGATGAAGCGACTGCGCGACGCAGGCAACTCGCTGGTCGTCGTCGAGCACGACCCGCAAATCATGCTGGAGGCCGATCGCATCCTGGACATGGGACCGGGCGCAGGCGAGCGGGGTGGCGAGATCGTCTTCTTCGGAAGTCCGAAGGAGATCAGAAAGAATGCCCGCTCGCTGACGGGCGAATACCTGAGCGGACGGAAGACCGTCGTGCCGGGAGCACGCAAACCCATCGCCCCTGCGCGGGCCTCCAACGTCGTGGAGGTCGTGGCGGAGGCCGTTCCGAACAGATGGCTGGAGCTGCGCGGCGCACGACAACACAACTTGAAGAACATCGATGTGCGCTTTCCCTTGAAGCGCCTCGTGTGTGTCACCGGCGTCTCGGGCTCGGGGAAGTCCACACTCATCGAGGATGTGCTCTACCCTGCCCTGCTCAAGTATCGGGGTCGGCCGACCGAGGCGCCCGGAGAGTTCGCGGGCTTGAGCGGTGCGGAGCTGCTCGACGATGTGGTGATGGTCGATCAGAGCCCGGTCGGGCGTACTACGCGCTCAAACCCGGCGAGCTATGTCGGCGCCTTCGACGTCATTCGTGCTCTCTTCGCTACGGAACCTGCCTCGCAAGAGCGGAAGTACACCGCCGGCACCTTCAGCTTCAACTCCGGCAATGGGCGCTGCCCGACATGCAGCGGCAACGGGTTCGAGCACGTGGAGATGCAGTTCCTCTCCGATGTGTATCTGCGGTGCCCCGACTGCGACGGACGCCGCTATCGCGACGAGGTGCTCGACATCAAGCGCGAAGGCGCGAACGGTCGCCGCTGCAACATCTCCGAAGTGCTGAACATGACGGTCACGGAGGCTATCGCCTTCTTCGGCGACTCGCGCGAAGTGGCGGCCCGTCTGGCACCCCTGGCCGACGTCGGACTCGAGTACGTGAAGCTGGGACAGCCCGTTCCGACGCTCTCCGGCGGAGAAGCTCAGAGATTGAAGCTGGCCGGTCATCTGGCTGAGGCCGGGTCGGTCGTCTCGAGCACGACGCATCACGGCAAGCTGTTCCTGTTCGATGAGCCCACGACGGGGCTGCACTTCGACGATGTCGCCAAGCTGCTGAAGGCGTTTCGCAAGCTGCTGGCGGCGGGCCACTCGTTGCTGGTCATCGAGCACAACCTCGATGTCATTCGAGCGAGCGACTGGATCGTCGATCTCGGCCCTGAGGGCGGCGACCGCGGCGGGGAGATCGTGTGCACGGGCACTCCGGTGCAGGTGCGAGCGCATGCCCGCTCGTACACCGGGCAGGCGCTAACGGAGTACGAGAAGGCGCTGGCCGGGGAGAAGTCGGCGGCGGAAGCTCTGAACCGGACCGGGGTGGGGGCTACGTATGGCGCGGGCGGCTCGCGAAGCGCGGGTGGCGAGGTGCGCGAACAGGGCGCGGCCTATGGCCGCAACTTGGCGCGCGCCAACAATGCCGTTGTCATTCACAACGCGCGTGAGCACAACCTCAAGAGCATTGATGTTCAGATCCCCCGTGACAAGTTCACAGTCATCACCGGCGTGTCCGGATCGGGAAAATCGACTCTCGCCTTCGACATTCTCTTCAATGAGGGTCAGCGGCGGTATCTGGAGTCGCTCAACGCCTATGCCCGGCAGTTCGTGCAGCCGGCAGCGCGGCCCGATGTCGATGCGATCTTCGGAATCCCTCCTACGGTCGCTATCGAGCAACGTACCAGCCGCGGTGGGCGCAAGAGTACGGTGGCGACGCTCACGGAGATTTACCACTTCCTGCGGCTTCTGTATGTGAAGCTCGGGACCCAACACTGCCCTGACTGTGAAGTACCGATCGAGCCGCAGAGCGCGGCTTCGATCGCCGCGCGGCTGTTGCGCGACTACAAGGGCAAGCGCATCGCGCTGCTGGCACCTCTGGTGGTGGCGCGCAAGGGCTACTACACCGATCTGGCGAAGTGGGCCGCGAAAAAGGGATTCAAGACGCTGCGCGTGGACGGTGCAAGCCTTTCTACTGCGCAGTGGCCGCGGCTGTCACGGTTCAAGGAGCACACGATCGAGCTGCCCGTGGCGGAAATCGATGTCGCTTCGAAGACGGACACTACGCTGCATCAGGCGCTGACGCGTGCCCTGGATTTCGGCAAGGGAATCGTTCACGTGCTGGGCCCCAAGTCCGACCGCGTAACTGTATTCTCCACCAAACGCGCCTGCCCCTCCTGTGGGCGCAGCTTCGCAGAGCTCGATCCGCGGCTGTTCTCTTTTAACTCCAAGCACGGATGGTGCGACAGCTGCTACGGCACCGGCGTCGAGATGACGGGTTTCGACGAGGAGCAGAGCGGCGAAGAGATCTGGTGGAACGAGTGGTACGAGCACGACCCGGTGGCCTGCAGCGCGTGTGGAGGTCAGCGACTCAGCCCGATTGCGTTGCACGTCCGGTTCCGCGATCGCTCGATCGCCGATCTGACTCGGGAGCCGGTAGCGCAGTCACGCGACTTCTTCGCACAGCTGAACCTCAACGCGCGCGAGACCGAAATCGCGCGTGACCTGCTGGCAGAGCTACGTGCACGGCTCGGCTTTCTCGACCGAGTAGGCCTGGGATACCTGCAGCTCGACCGCTCTGCACCGACGCTTTCCGGCGGTGAAGCGCAGCGGATCCGGCTGGCCGCGCAGCTCGGCTCCAACCTGCAGGGGGTGTGTTACGTGCTGGACGAGCCCACCATCGGGCTGCATCCACGCGATAACGAGATCCTCCTGGACTCGCTCACCGAGCTCTCCAGTCACCGCAATACGCTGGTGGTCGTGGAGCATGATGAGGAGACGATACGTCGCGCTGACTATGTCCTCGATCTCGGGCCTGCCGCTGGTGTGCGCGGTGGTGAGGTCGTCGGATCCGGTACGGTCAAAGACCTCATCCGCAACCCGCGATCGACAACGGGGCGCTTTCTGGACCGGCCGCTGCAGCACCCCGCGCAGCCCCTTCGGGAAGTAGACAGCCGCACCGATCTGTTGAAGTTGGATCGGGTGACGTTGCACAACGTCAAGGGCGCGGATGTAGGCATTCCGCTCGGGCGGCTCGTGGTGATCACCGGCGTGTCGGGCTCCGGCAAGTCGACGGTCGCCCGGGACGTGCTGTACACGAATCTGCGCCGCGTGCTCGGCGAGGCCAACGGTGGCGCGGCGCGCGGAAATGGCAGCAACGGCAATGGAAGGAACGGCGGCGCCGGCCGGAAGAGCGCGGCAAAGAAGACCAATGGCGGTCGCGTCCCGAAGGACGACCTCATCGGCTGCTCCGGCATGCGCGGAGTGGACAAGGTCGATCGGGTGCTCGAGGTGGATCAGACACCCATCGGCAAAACGCCTCGATCCTGTCCCGCCACGTATGTCGGGTTCTGGGACGACATCCGCAACATCTATGCGGGAACGACTGAAGCCCGAATTCGCGGGTATACCTCCAGCCGTTTCTCGTTCAACACGGCCGGCGGGCGCTGCGAGGCGTGCGAAGGCCAAGGCGTCAAGACCATCGAGATGAGCTTCCTGCCCGACGTCAAAGTGGGGTGCGATGTCTGCGGAGGACGCCGGTTCAACTCAGAAACGCTCGCAGTGCTATGGCGCGAGAAGAGCATTGGCGACATTCTCGCGATGAATGTCGATGACGCGGTCGACTTCTTCCAGGCGCACCCGCGGGTGCACCATGCGCTGAAGCTGCTGCAGGACGTGGGCCTGGGGTACCTGACGCTTGGGCAGCAGAGTCCGACGCTGTCCGGCGGTGAAGCCCAGCGGATCAAGCTGGTGACGGAGCTCTCCAAGGTTCGAGGCGATGTGCGCGCAGGACCGCGATTCAAGCCGAAGCACACGCTCTACGTGCTGGATGAGCCCACCGTCGGGTTGCACATGGCCGACGTGGAGAAACTGATTCACGTACTGCACCGGCTGGTGGAGGCAGGCAATACGGCCGTGGTCGTCGAGCACAATCTCGATGTCATGGCCGAGGCGGACTGGATCGTCGATATGGGTCCCGAGGCCGGCGACGGTGGCGGGAAGATCGTTGCCGAGGGAACGCCAGCAGAGATCGCGCGCCGGAAGAAGCAGTCCCACACCGGGCGGGTGCTGAGCGAGTTTCTCAAGGGTCGCACGATGCCCGCTGCGCCTGCGAGCCGGGCGGCGGGGTAAAATAGCGTTCATGGCCCACGATCTGGTCTGCTGGAAATGCGGCGCTTCGCTGGCGGAGCTGAGCTTGCCATTGCGGCGGCTGGACGAGTGTCCGAAATGCCGCGCGGAGCTGCATGTCTGTCGGATGTGCATCGACTACGACACGCGCGTTGCCAAGCACTGTCGTGAGCCGACGGCGGATGAGGTGAACGACAAGACCCACGCCAACTTCTGCGATCACTTCAAACCGCGGTCGGCGGCTTACGTGCCGCCCAACACGGCCGAAGTCGACAAGGCCAAGGCGGAGCTGGCGAAGCTGTTTGGGAAATAGGCGGCGCGGGGCGGCGCCTCAGTGCATCGGCGCAGCGTCGAGATGCCGCAACTTGTCGGGATTGCGGACGACGTAGATGGCAACGATCTTGCCCTCCTCCACCTGCAACGCGGTGGTTTGCAGCGTGTCGTCATTCTCGAGCGTGACGAATCCCGGCAGGCCGTTCACCCGGCCATAGCGCATGAGCTGCGACATGCTCTTGGCCCAGATGCCTGCAAGCTGGGCGTGTACCTTCATGACACTGTCCAGCCCGACGATCGGCTCCAGCGCGGCGGGCTTCTTACCGCCGCCGTCGGAGTAGACCACGACGTCGGATGCCAGAAGCGATTGCAGCTGCTGCACGTCGCCATTGCGGGAAGCGGCGAAGAACGCCTTGGCGATCTCCAGGCTGTGCTCCTTGGGCACCGGAAATCGGGGCCGTGCTGCCTGGATGTGAGTCCGCGCACGGGCGACGAGCTGTCGGACGGCGGCCGGCTCCCGTCTGAGGGTTGCAGAGACTTCATCGAAGTCCACGCCGAATACATCGTGCAGCAGGAAAGCGGCACGCTCCAGTGGCGAGAGCCTCTCGAGCGCCAGCATCAGCGGCAGGGTGACATCGTCGACTTCATCCTCTTCCTCGACGATCGGCTCTGGCAGCCACGGGCCAACGTAGGTCTCGCGCCGGCGTTGCGCAGACTTCAGCACGTCCAGACATAGGCGCGTGACGACGCGCCGCAGGAATGCTTCCGGATCGCGCACAGAAGCGCGATCCGTCGATAGCCAGCGGATGAACGCATCCTGGACGATGTCCTCCGCATCCGCGACTGAGCCCAACATTCGGTATGCAATGCGGGTCAGCCGCGGGCGCAGTGGATCGAACGAGGTCGCCGCTTCCTGCTCCGGCGTGGCGGTCATCAGGCAGCCAGGAGCTGATCGAGCAGGCTGGGGTCCAGCTGAAATCCCACGTTCAGCTGGTTGAAGCTGTTGATGGCGGTGATCAGCAGCGTGACTTTCACCTGCTCTTCCTGTGTGAAGTGCTGCGCCATGGCGCGGTAGTCCTCGTCGGGCGCGCGAGTCTGGGCAACGCGCGTGAGGGCCTCCGTCCAGGCTAGCGCAGCCCGCTCCCGCTCACTGAAGAACGGTGACTCGCGCCAGGCATCCAGCAGGTACAGGCGCTCCTCGCTCTCCCCTTTCTTGCGCGCCTCGCGGGTGTGCATCAGCAAGCACATGGCGCAGCCGTTGATCTGGGACGCTCTGATCTTCACGAGCTCCAACAGCTTGGGCTCCAGCCCGGCGGCGGCCTTGGCGACCTGCGTGCCGTAGTCGATCAGGAGCTTCGTCAGGGCCGGGGCGGCCGCATACGGGTTCACTCTCGGGGTCATGGTCGGGTCCTTGCGTCAGTGATGGGGGTTCAATGACAGGACGAGATTGACCGGGCGACTGTGACACGGGACGAGGCCGGACGGAGGCGGCCGGCTATTTGTGGCGCGGGTCCTTCTCGCCGAGCCCGGGATAGAACAGGGCGCGGTTGGACTCGGACTCGTTGTACACGTGGCGACGCTTGAACAGCCAGTGACCGTTCTGCTTCACCAGATCGTCCTCGTAGTGGCCGAAGTACAGCAGCTGGACGTCGTGCTGGGGCGTGTTGTTAGTGAAGGCGAACCAGTAGGCGGTGGTCTTCGCGGTATTGCCGTTCACGTCGATGACGTGATTGATGATCTGGTGGCGGGTGCGCGGTCGCGAGGTGGCGCCCTCCGGGATGTTGACCGCGCGCGCACCGCCGAAATTGGACATGGCCTTGCGGATGGCCACTTTGCCGTTCTCGACGCCGCCGACCCATTCGAGCACGCCGTCGTCCGCCCACGTGGACATGACGGTCTCGATGTCGCCCGCATCCACGGCGACCATGTAGCGGTTGGAAAGATTCTCGATTTCCGCGCGATCGTCGGCGTAGCTCGCCAGCGCGCCGACCGACAGGCCGCACAGCAGCGCCGCCCCCATCCCGAGCACGATTTTCTTCATGGAATTCTCCGGCTGGCCACCTGTAGCGTGGCTCGCGGAGACTACCAGCGGGCTAGGGCTTGCGCACGCGCTCGCTGAGACGCTCGATCAAGCGGCGGAAAGGCGTGTTCTTCTGGATCTCAACGCGCAGGTGGCGGACGCCGGATTCGTTGAGCGTCTCGCCATTGCCGTTGTCGATCTCGAGCTCGCTGGCGCCGAGAATCTCGAGTGTCTCTTCCAACGTCTGCGGACTACGCTGCTCGCGGGCGCGCACGCGGCCTGCTCGCTTGCTCGCCGCGGACGCTGCGGGTGCCGAAGGTACCTGCTTCGGGGCTGCGCGCGCCGGGGCGGGACCTGAGGGCAGAGCTGGCTTGTCGTCGGAGTCGATGAGCTTGAACTCGTCGACCGGCTGTTGGCGAGTCTTTCTCTGCGTCGAGAGACCGGCGGTCTTCTGCTCGTCTTCCGAAGCGCGCGTCCGCTCTTGCGGGCTCACGGGGACGACGGCCACAGAAGCGAATTCGGATCGGACGTAGTAGGCGACCTGCTTGGCGGAGATCGCATCCGTAAAGAAACCGAGGCGCAGTCCGTACCACTTGCGTCCGTCGCGGCTGCCTTCGACGGTGTACAGGGTGTACGCGCTGAAAATCGCCAGCGGCGGCACTTTCTCCAGCTCGACTGGCTGGACGGACCACTGCAGCTGCACTGCAAAGGAGACCGGGGCGTTCTGCACCACGGCTTCCTTCAGAGCCCGGCGCGTGCCGGTGTCATCAGGTTTCAGCAGCGAGATGCTGCGCGACTCGGAGTCGTCATTCGCCTTCCCGCCGCTGTCCTCGCGACGAGTCTCCAGGAAACGCAGGACTTGCGTGTCGGTCAGGGCTGCGTCGGCTGAAGCGCTTGCGAGCACTGGCGTCGGCATCAATCGCGTCTCGCCTGTCGGCTCGTCGAGCGCAGCGAGAACTTCGCGAACGTTGCTGCTGGGCAGGGACTTGTTGACGATCTTCGATCCGGGCCGCGTCACAGGCTTCGGGGCTGCGGGACGCGATGCCGCCGCCTGCGGCGCTGGGGATCGGGGGGCGGGTGAGGCTGTTGGAACAGCGCTCTTCAGGGCTGGCGCTGCGGGCGCATTTCTCGTCGCAGGAGCGGCGGGTCTCGCGGCAGCAGGGGCAGTCTTCGGCGCGGCGGCGGCGGCTTTCGGCGCCACAGGCGCCTGTGCTCGCTGCGCTGGCGCCTTCGCGGGCGCAGGGGCTCGCGACGGAGCGGGCGCAACGCGAGTGTTGGGAGGCATGGACGGAGCGCCTACGCGCGCTGCTGGAGTTGCAGCAGTTGCGCGCGGAGGAGCGCTCTGCTGCGGTGGCGGTGCCGACTTGCCAACTGGCGGTCTGGCCGCCGCAGGAGAAGCTTTGGCGGCCGCGACAGGTGCACGCTGCGCGACAGGAGCAGGCTTCGCAACCGGAATTGCAGCCGCAGGTAGCGGAGCTGCGGCTTGCAGCGTCGGTACGTTGATCGGCGGCGCAACGCGTGTCAGCGCGCTCTGTGCAGCGGCGTTCGCCGCGGATGCGACGGTCCGATTCACCGCGGGAGCGGGCTGAACGACCGTGCGGGCTGTCGGTTGCGTGGGCGCGGAAGGTTGGGGCTGTGCGGCCTCGGCGGCGGCACGCTCACGAAGCTTCTTTCCCGGTGTCTCTCCAGCCCACGCGCCCGGGTAGATGTCACGAACGACGTTGAGCCATTCCTG
>Ga0070681_10002902_pt1 | contig 15857 bp, 14 predicted proteins | sample KBSC83BmetaG_FD_65650 | JGI IMG/M metagenome (GOLD analysis project Ga0070681, IMG submission 65650) | Corn rhizosphere microbial communities from Kellogg Biological Station, Michigan, USA - KBS C8-3B metaG | ecosystem: Host-associated > Plants > Roots > Rhizosphere | place: USA: Michigan...
ATGCAGCTCATGACCCTGCATGCGCTGAAATCGCACCCAGACGTCGGCCTGGATGTACTCCATGATGTGGCCGATATGGAGGGCGCCGTTGGCGTAGGGCAGGGCCGTGGTGACGAAGATTTTTCGCGGCATCTGCGTAGTTTACAGTGCGCGCGCGGTTGGCGCGCGTCGCCGACGCAGCCGTCAGGCTATCCTATCGCCATGCCCGGAGGCGAAGGCGGGCCCGTCGTCAGCCGATGTCCTTGACGGCCTCGAACTTGACCTTGTTGATGCCCTTCTTGTAGGCCTCCTTGCCCGTGATCTGCCGCGAGTCCAGCAGCTGTTGGATCGCGGTGTCCATGGTACGCATGCCGAACTGGCCGCCGGCCTGCATGACGTTCTCGAGCTGATCGAGCTTTCCCTGGCGGATCAGGTTGGCGGAGGCCGGTGTGTTGACGAGAATCTCCAGCGCCGCGACCCGGCCGGACTTGTCGGCCTTCTGCAGCAGCTGCTGCGAGACGACTCCGCGCAACGAGGTGGAGAGCATCGTGCGCACGTGCGATTGCTTGTCCGAGGGGAACACGTTGATGATGCGATCGACGGTCTGTGCGGCGCCGTTGGTGTGCAGGGTGCCCATCACCAGGATGCCCATCTCGGCCGCCGTGACTGCGATGCTCATCGTCTCCAGGTCGCGCAACTCACCGACCAGGATCACGTCCGGATCCTCGCGCAAGGCCGAGTGCAGCGCCGAGGCAAAAGTCTGGGCGTGCACGCCGATTTCCCGCTGACTGATGAGGCAGGATTTTCTGGCATGCACGAACTCGATCGGATCCTCGATCGTGAGGATGTGGCCGCGCTCGCGCCGGTTGATGTCATCGATCATCGCCGCGAGCGTGGTGGACTTGCCCGAGCCGGTCTTGCCGGTCACCAGGATCAGGCCGTTGGTGGCCTTGCACATCTGCCGGACCGATTCCGGCAACTTCAACTCATCGAGGGTGAGGGCTTTGGAGGGAATGGCCCGGAATACGGCTCCCATGCCGTTGAGCTGGCGCATCACGTTGACACGGAAGCGCCCCTTCTCGGGAATGGTGTGCGCGAAGTCGGCGCCATCCTTCGCCTCGAACCGGTCCAGCGCGGCCTTGGGCATGATCTCGTACAGAGCGTCCTTCACGAAGTCCGCTGTGAGCTTGTCGGGCCGCAGCGCCGAAAGATCTCCGTGCAGGCGGATGCGAGCGGGATCTCCGGCGATGAAGTGCAGGTCCGAGCCTCGCCGCTCCAGAATCTCGATCAGATACGTATCGATCACGGCCACGAGACAGCCTCCTCAGGCGGATGCCGCTGAGGGAGCGGACGGCGTGGCCGGAGCACCGGCCATGTCCACTTTCGGCAACACGCTGGTGTCCGTCACGAATTTCTGGAACGATCGCTTGTCCGTGGCATAAGCGTACGCATCGTCAGGATCGATCTCGCGCGCGTTGATGGCTGCGAGCAGCGCCTGGTCCAGCTGCTGCATGCCGACGTCCTTGCCCATCTGCATCTGCGTCGGAACCTGGTGCGTCTGATCGCTCTGGATCAGCTTGGCGATCGCCTTGGTCATCACGAGCGATTCGCAGATGGCCTTGCGACCCTTGGCGTCCGCGGTCTTCACCAGGATCTGGGTGATGACGGCGAGCAAGCTCTGCGACAGAAAGCTCTTGGTCTGTTCGCGCTCCTCAACGGGCAGCGCGTCGATGATGCGATCGATGGTCTTCACAGCGCTGGTCGTGTGGAGCGTTCCGAGAACGAGGTGCCCTGTCTCGGCGGCGGTCATCGCCATCGTGATCGTCTCGGCATCGCGAAGCTCACCCACCAGGATGACGTCCGGGTCTTCGCGCATGGCTGCGCGCACGCCCTCAGCGAAGCTCGGGATGTGGGTGTTGAGCTCTCGCTGGATGACCTGGCTGTTCTTGCTGCGGTGAACGAACTCGATGGGATCTTCGAGGCTGATGATGTTCAGCTTTCGAGTCTGGTTGAGGTGATCGATCATCGCGGCCAGGGTGGTGGACTTGCCGGTGCCGGTAGAGCCGGTGACCAGGATCATGCCCTGGTGAAAGTCGCATAGCTTCGTGACGATGGCGGGAAGCGCCAGCTTCTCGAGCGTCGGGACTTCGGAGGGAATCGAGCGGAACGTCGCGCCGACTCCGGTCTCCTTGCGGAAGACGTTCACGCGAAAACGGCCGCCTTCGGCCGACACGTACGAGAAATCGAGGTCGTTCCCCTTGGCGAACACCTCGGTTTGCGAGCGGGTCAGGATCTCCGCGATGTAGCCCTCGAGCTCGACGGCCCTCAGATCGCGGAACTTGATGGGCAGCAGGTCGCCATGCATGCGCAGCATCGGCGGAACACCGACTGCAAGATGCACGTCCGAGCAACCCTGCTGGGTCCCCAGCTTCAGAAACGCGTCGATACGCGCCAAGGCATCATCCCCCGTCTGGCGATCAGGCCGTTTTGCCCGGTTGAGGCTTCCAGATCAACAAGTTGTCGCTGGAAATTTGACGTAACGCACGGAGTTTGGCAAGGCTGGGCTCCCCGGGGGGCACCTGAGGCGCCCCGGACCTCCCGGCGGCCAGTCAGAGGTACTTGGCGAGGGCGGCCCGTAGCTCTTCCATGCTCTGATGGCGCTTGGTCTTGTCCACGGCCATGGCCTTCATCACCAGGTCCGACAGGCCCGGGGGGAGATTGGGGTTGAGCTCCTGCGGAATGCGCGCCTTGCCCTGGACGTGCTGGTACATGACGGACATGTGATCGCCACGCGAGTAGGGAGGCACGCCGGTCACCATCTCGTACAGCATCACCCCGATCGCATAGATATCGGCTCGCTCGTCGACCTTCTTTCCGAGGATCTGCTCGGGCGCCATGTACTTCGGGGAGCCGATGACGTAACCGGTCTTCGTCAGCTGCGTGTCGCCCTCGCGATGCGCCGCGGCGACGCCGAAGTCCACGATCTTCAGCAGGCTCTCCTGGTTGATCAGAACGTTGGCGGGCTTCAGGTCGCGGTGCACGATGCCGACCTGGTGCGCCACCGTCATGCCGGTGCACATGTCGATTCCGAACTGCAGCGCACGTTTGAGCTCGATGGGCTTCTCGTTGACGATCTCGCTTCCCAGGGTGTGCGAAGGGAAATACTCCATCGAGATGGCGTAGTTGCCCTGGATGTACAGGAAGTCGTAGATGCGGATGACGTTGCGGTGCGTGATCTTGCGCGAGTAGCGCAGCTCGTGCACGAAGCGCTTCATCACCTCTTCGTCCGTGGAGACGTTGGGGTTCAGGAACTTCAGGATCAGCCGCTCATCGACGACGGTGTCCTCCATCAACAGCACCGTGCCGAAGGCGCCGCGACCGATCCGATCGATGTACTTGTAGCGCCCCTCGATGATGTCGCCGGACTTCAGCACCTGGATGTCGAGCCGCGCAGCCGCTGCGGCCTCCGCCTGTTTCGCCGCCTGCGACACCGCCTGATCCGAGATCAGCATCGTCTTGGCAACTTCCGCCGGGGCGAGCGGCGGCGGAATCGTGGTGGGCTGCGGTGGTCTGACGGAAGTAGGCGACACGACGGAAGTCGGTGCTGAGCCGCCTGTGGGCGTGAGGCCCGCCAGGCGATTCTCGAGCTCCGAGATCGCCGCCGCCGCCATTCGTGCCACGGTCTGGTCGGGTGAGGAAACCTGCGCCTGCAGTTCGGAGCGCACCTGCTCAGCGCGTCGATCGTCCACGAGCTTCGCGAGCGCCTGGATGGCTTCGATGCGTACTTCGCGTTCGGGACGGGACATCATGGGGAGCAGCGGGTCGACGACGCGTGAATCGCCGAGTTTGCCCAACGCTCGCACGACGATCGGAGTGCCTTTGGCGTTGCCGTTGGTCAACATTTCCAGCAGGCGTGGCACGGCGCGTTTGCTGCCGATCTCCGCGAGCGCATCCACAGCACGCTCGCTGACCCACCAGTCCTGGTCGCGGGTCGCCTGGATGAGCGAGTCGACCGCACGCTCGTCCTTCGTCTGATTGAGGATCTCGATCGCGGCGCGGCGGATGTCGTCATCCTTGTCGCGCACCAGCTGCAGGACCGAGTCGATCACCTTCGGACCACCGATCTTGCCAAGCGCGTCGGCGGCGCGGCTGCGTACCCACCAGTCGCTGTCCTTGATCGCCTCCAGCAGGTACTTCACCGATTTCGCGTTGCCGACCTCGTTGAGCACCTCGACGGCGGCGCGGCGCGCGTTCTCGTTCTCATCCTTGAGCACATCGATCAGAAAACGGATGGTGTCGGGATTGTTCGCCTTGATGATGACGTCGATCGCTTTATTCTGCACGTCGATCTCAGGATCCTTAAGCAGCACGCAGACCCGCTCGATGTCGATCGGTCCGTCCATCCGCTGCAGCGCCGACAGCGTTGCCCCGCGGATCAGCTTGTTGGGATCCTTCAACAACCCCTGCAGCGCCGTCTGCACTTCCGGTGTGTTGAACCGCGCCAGCAGGTTGATGATGTGCACGCGCGCGATGGGGTCCTTGCCGTGCACGCGCCCGAGCAGCTCCGACACCGAGCTCGAATCGACGATTTCCCCGATGATGCGGAAGAGTGCCGCTTTCTCGTTGGGCTCCTGCGAGTAGGCGGCCTGCAGCAGCTCCCGCACGCCGAAGCGCGTTTTCTGCGCCGCGATGACTTCCAGTACGGCCGACTTGGACACTCCTGCGGTGGAGAGCGCCTCCAGCAACAGGTGCGGAGGGTAGTTGCGACTTCCGCTGAGTGCCCAGGAAATGCCGGCGATGACCCGCGGGCTCCCCTGGATGAGCCCCTGCACGAACTGCGGGAAGGTCTTCTGGCTGACCAGGCCGCCGAGCACCTCGACGAACGCGACGGTCGCGTTCTTGTCGGCATCCGGTAGCGCGGCAAATACCGGCTCGATCGCTCCCGCGCCCAGGTCCTTCAGCTTGGCTATGGCCTTCTGCGTGGCCGCGTTTCCGGAATCCGTGGAAGACCTGATCTCGGTGATCAGCCGGTCGGCACGCAAATTCGTGAAAAAGCTCATTCAGCCTTTCCGCTTGGGCTCGCTCCCACGCGCGTAGGAAATTGGATCGACCGCGGGCAAGAACTGCCGCGCCCCCACAAGCTCGGGCCCGCGCCGTAATTCCGTCGGGTGCGCATGCAAGCTGGCCCCGGGCGATGAACCGATTATGCCACAGCCTTTGACACGACTTACGGCCGACCCACCGTCTCAGGTAAGTCGCCCGGTCGCAGGGGTGGGCCCGGGGCCGGGGCTTCCGCCCGCGCAATCCTCTACAATTCGCGCCCCGCAATCCCGTGGCCCCCGGCATGACCGACGACTCAACCCTGACTTCCGTGCGCAAGGCTATCGAGGCTTATGTTGATCCCTACCTGGGTGAAACCTTGGGTGCCGCGCACGCGGTGCGCGACGTCCTGGCGCAGCCGGGCGGGTCGTTCTTGGCACGCCTCTCCCTGGGATTTCCGGTGGGCGACTATCGCGAGGAGCTCGGGAAAGCACTACGCGAGCACCTCGCCTCGGCGGGGGCGGGGCTGTCCGTCCCACTCGAGGTGGATCTCGAAGCGGATATCCGCGCTCATGCGGTTCAGCGCAACCTGAAGCCGATCGAGCAGATCAAGAACATCGTCGCGGTCGCTTCGGGCAAGGGTGGTGTCGGCAAGTCGACGGTTGCAGCGAATCTGGCGCTCGCCTGGGCGGCTCAGGGCGCACGCGTGGGCGTGCTCGATGCGGACATCTACGGGCCGAGTCAGCCTCTGATGCTGGGCTTGGAAGGGCAGCGACCGACGTCCGCGGATGGAAAGCATCTGCGACCCCTGATGAGCCACGGTGTGGCGGCGATGTCCATCGGGTTCCTGGTCGATGCGGAGCAGCCGATGGTCTGGCGCGGGCCCATGGTCACGCAGGCATTGACGCAGCTGCTTTCCGAGACCCAGTGGGGCGCGCTGGACTATCTCGTCGTCGACATGCCTCCCGGGACGGGGGACATCCAGCTGACGCTTTCGCAGCGGGTGCCAGTCGCCGGAGCCGTGATCGTCACGACGCCGCAGGACATTGCGCTGGCGGATGCTCGCAAAGGCCTGAAGATGTTTGAGAAAGTCTCCGTTCCCGTGCTCGGTATCGTGGAGAACATGAGCCTCCACGTCTGCTCGAGCTGCGGCCACGCGGAGCACATTTTTGGTGCAGGCGGCGGCGCGCGGATGGCCTCGCAGTACGGCGTTGCGCTTCTGGGTGAACTGCCGCTCGACATCCATATCCGCGAGGAGGCCGACGGCGGCAGGCCCACGGTCGTGGCTGCTCCGGACTCAGCGAGGGCCCAGGCCTACTTCCAGATGGCGCGTCGAACGGGCGCTGCGCTTGCGCGCCGCGCCCGTGATCGCAGCAGTGTATTTCCGAAGATCGTGATCGAAGAGAGCTAGGCTCCGTCAGAGCTTCGCAGTCCTGAATTGTTTGGCGAGCTGCAGCTGCTGTCCCTGATAGTTGGAGGCGATGTCGCGGCCGTAGAGGGCCTGGGGTCGCTCGGCCATGCGCTCGTAGCGAAGCCAACCGACCCGCTGCCCGTCTTCGAGTACGAATGGAACCTCGTGCGAGCGCACTTCCAATACGCCGCGGCTGCTGCCAGCGCGCTTGGTGGGAGGATCCCAGCCGAAGCCAGGATCGAAGAAGCCGGCGTAGTGGACGCGGAATTCTCCGGCTCGCGTGTCGTACGGAAGCATCTCGGCCGCATAGTCCGGCGGCACCGCGATCGCCTCCTTGGTCATGAGGATGTAGAACTCGTCGGGATCGAGCACCAGGGAGGCGTCTCGATGGAAGCGGATGGGCTCCCAGAAGTCCACCGGATCGTAGTCGCGCCGATCCAGATCGATGCGCCGCGCATGCTTCTTCGCGCGCCAGCCGATCAGGCAACCGTCGGCGCCTGAGCCCATCAGGTCGATCGAGAACGGCAGATACCCGGTCTTGTCGGCGACGCCGTTCGTGTTGGCGACCTGTCGCTCTTCGAGCAGCTGCCGCCATTCGCTGGAGCTGATGGGCTTGGGCTCCGCGCCGCGAGTGCGTCGGAAGCGCAGCTGATTCAGCCGCGTTCCCGTTCTCACCACGACGCTGAAGCTGCGCGGCGCCACTTCCAGGTAGAGCTGCCCCTCGTAGCCTTCCTCCACCTGGTCGAACAGCGTCGCCTCATCCGCGATCAGTCGGGTCAGGATGTCCAGACGCCCCGTGGAGCTCTTCGGATTTGCGAAGGCGGCCACGTCGCTCTTCAGCCGGAGGTGCTCGAGCAGCGGGATGACATACAGCCGCCCGCGCTCCAGCACGGCGCCCTGGGTCAGGTCCATCCCGAAGCTCCGATAATCGGCGTCGAGCTCCCGCATTTTCTCGAGGACTTTTTTCCCCTTGCCGGGAAGAAAGCTCGCATCTACCGGATACGCCACATCGCCCAGGCGCAAGTCGATACTGGCAGGCTGGACCTGGTCGTCGTGGATGTCCGAGAGAATGTGCACGGGCCCGATGTCCCGACTCGCCACCATCTCGCGGATCTTCTGACAAGGCAGGATGCCGGTGTACACCGGAGCGCGGTTGGGCGCTTCCACTGAGGCGGCGGGCTGCATGGGCCTATTATGGCGGAAGCGGGCGCTGCAGGCTTTCGATCTGCATCGTCCACTCGACCTCGTCCTTGCGCTTCTGCTCGACGCGCACGGGGATGAAGCCGCGCGAGGGCGCACACCAGAATCTCGTGGCGCGCGGGGAGCCTTCCTTCTGGCTCCGATAGACGATCGTCGCCAGGCTGCCGAGCGGCGTCTGCAGTGTCTCTTCGCCCTCGCGCACGTAGCGATATTCCCTGACCGAAGCGCCATTCAGCAGCGAGAACCGATCGGGGGTCCGTCCCCGCAGCAGCTCGACCATCATCGCGATCTGCACGGACAGGTCGTCCTGGATGCCCGGGACCAAGGGCATATCCACCTTCTTGTCCTCGTAGGTGCCATTGACGCGATGCGCGTTCCAGTCGTAAGTGACGTCCGCGTCGCGCTTGGTGGAAGGAGTACCGTCGTCGGCGTGATAGGTCAGAGGTTGAACCCCGGCGTCGGTCACGCGCAGCACGCTTCGTTGTACCGGACGCTCTGACATGAGTCGTCCGATCCCTCGCGGCTCGCTGCGGGACTGATAGATCCAGTCGCCATCGCTCTTCTGCAGCTGTAATTTCGATTCGGCAACACTGAGGCCGTGCCAGACCCACGTATAGGACACCTCGAAGGGCACCAGTTCGTCGGCAAACGCGTTCGGGGCGACGGCGAGGAACGCGCACAGGGCGCCTGCCGCTTCAGCCCGTCGTCTACGCACGGAAATCCTCCACGACGGGCGTTTCGAGGAGAACGCCGTCGAGCCACGCACGCTCTTCGCGAGCGGTCAGCCGTCCATCGGCGATCCAACCGATGACGCGCGGATAAATAATGTGCTCCGTAGCCTGTACGCGAGCTGACAGAGTCGCTTCTGTGTCATTTGAGGCGACATGCACCCTGGATTGAAGCGCTACAGGACCCCCATCGAGCTCCGCAGTGACGAAATGCACGCTCGCGCCGTGCTCGCTTTCGTGCGCGTCTATGACACGCTGATGAGTATGCAGACCACGAAATTTGGGCAGGAGCGAGGGATGGATGTTGAGCATCCGGCCGGCGTAGCGATCGACGAATGTCTTCGACAGAACGCGCATGAAACCCGCCAGAACGACGAGATCGGGGTGTGAAGCGTCGATGGCTGCAGCGAGCTCGTTCTCGAACTCGTCACGTTGGACGGCGCCGCGCCAGGCGACCACTCTCGTCTCGATGCCGAGACTCCGCGCCGTTGCGATACCGGCAGCCTCGGGCTTATCGGAGAGCACGACGACAGTCTGTGCGTTGATCTCGTGTTGGATACCGGCGCGCGCGATGGTCGCCATGTTCGAGCCGCGGCCCGAAATGAGGATTGCGAGGCGCAGCGGTGGCCGCGCGGACTCACTCCTGGATGACGACACCGCGCCCGCCCTTGCGGACCTCGCCGATCAGCTGCGCCGTCTCCCCGCGAGACTGCAGGAGACTGATGGCTGTATCGGCTTGAGCGGCAGGCACGATGGCGACCATGCCGATGCCGCAGTTGAAAGTACGATACATCTCCGCCGGCTCGATGCGCCCTTGCCGTTGCAGCCACTCGAAGGTCGGATCCTGTTGCCAGCTTCGTCGCTCGAGCACCACTTCCAGACCGTCCTTCAGCACGCGCGGAATGTTGTCGGTCAATCCGCCTCCGGTGATGTGGGCGAGACCGCGAACCGGCACGGCGCGAATGAGCTCCAGCAGCGCTTTCACATAAATACGCGTCGGGGCGAGCAGACGATCGATCAGAGGCCGACCCTCGAGGTCCTTCTCCAGATCGACTCCCGCCAGGGCGACCAGCTTGCGGATGAGCGAGTAGCCGTTGGAGTGCGGTCCGGAGGAGGAGAGGCCGATGACCGCATCTCCGGGGCTGATCGTGCTGCCGTCGATGATCGCGTCCTTCTCCACGACGCCGACACAGAAGCCGGCAAGATCGTAGTCCTCGCCGTAGTAGATCCCCGGCATCTCTGCCGTCTCGCCACCGACGAGAGCGGCGCCGGCCTGGGTGCACCCCTCGACGATGCCGCGAATCACAGCCTCGGCGACGTCGACTTTGAGCTTGCCCGTGGCGTAGTAGTCCAGGAAGAACAGGGGCTCGGCGCCCGGCACCACGACGTCGTTGGCGCACATGGCCACCAGATCGATACCGATCGTGTCGTGGCGACCGGCGTCGATGGCCAGCCTGAGCTTGGTGCCCACTCCGTCAGTACCGGAGACGAGCACGGGGCGTTTGAAGCGGCCGACAGGGAGCTCGACGAGAGCGCCGAACCCGCCGATGCCGGCGAGCACCTCGGGCCGCTGCGACCTTCGGACCAGCGGCTTGATACGCTCGACGAGTTCATCGCCGGCGTCGATATCGACGCCGGCGTCACGATAAGAGATACCCGGGGCTTCATTCATGATGCTGTGCAGGGGGCGCCGTGGGGCCCGTATGGATCATCGCGCGTGTGGTATTGTACATGCGCTCAGCGCCGGGAGCGTGCCTGTCCGCCCGGACAGTCAGCCAAGCGTGTGCGAGCGAACCAAACAACCTCCCCATGGCCGGCCGTGTACTCCATTTCCCTGCCTAAGCCGCGTCACGCGCGCGATTTTCTGCGGGCTCTCGTCGGGCTCCTCTGCTGCGGCGTGTGTGCCGTCTGCTGGGCTGGCCGTCCAGTCAGAGTTTACGAGGTCGATCTCAAAGGCGGCCAGACTCCCGCGGCCTTGCAGGAAGCGATGCGTGAGGCGCTCGTGCGCGCGACGGGGCGGCGCGAGTCCGCGGAGGATCCCGCGTTGGGGAGCCTGCTCGCGAACGCCTCCATGTACGTAAAAGCCTACACGTCAGGCCCGCGTGGCGAGTCGCAGGTGGTGTTCGACAGTGCCGCGGTGGAGCACGCCATCACCGCGGCAGGGCGCCCTGTCTGGGAAAGGGATCGCCCATTTACCCTAGTCGTTTTATCTCCGGCGCCACCGCGGCCGGCAGAGGACGCCGCCCGTAGCAGTCTGGAGCAAGTCGCGACGGAGCGCGGTTTGCCGATCTCACTCGTACCGCTCGTCGTGACCGACGCGAGCGGCAACGAGCTTGGCCGTGAGGCCGTGATGCAAGTTGCCCAACGATACGGCGGCGATGCCGTGTTGCTGGGCCACGGAGATCCCTCGATCGCCGGGGCCCAGATGCAGTGGACTCTGTACACCAACTATACGAGCCAGAGCTGGACGGGGCCGCTCGAGGCCGGAATCAACGGCACGGTCGACAATCTGGCGCCTCCCGTGCAAGGCGGCTCACTGGCCGACAGCGAAGCCACGGCCATCGTGCAGATCGACGGGCTGAACAACCTGACGGACTACGCCGTCGCCGCGCGATTGCTGGAAGGAATGCCGGGCGCCCGCCGCGCGAGCGTGATCGAGGCTCGCGGCTCGACGGCTTCGTTCGATGTGACGGTGCGCGGTGGGGTGGAGGCGATCGACCGCGCACTCACCGGCTCGGGCAAGTTCGTCCGCGCGCAAACGTCCGACTCGCATCCGGTGTTCCAGTACCGGTCGCAGTAGTCAGTGCGTCACCTGCCCAATCTCATCTGCCTGTTTCGAATTGCGCTCGTCTGGCCCATTGTCACCGCGCTGTGGGTGGGCCATGACACCCTCGCGCTCGCATTGTTCGTCGTTGCCGGCGTATCCGACGGCCTCGACGGGTATCTCGCGAAGCGGTTCGGTTGGCAGTCGACGCTCGGCAAGTTCCTCGATCCGCTTGCGGACAAAATGCTGTTGATCGCGGTCTTCATCGAAGCCGCCTGGCTGGGACTGGCGCCCTGGTGGCTCACGGCCGCCGCGGTGGCGCGAGATGTGATGATCGGTCTGGGCGCGGTGACGTTCCGCGTTCTGTTCGGTCCGCTGCGCGGCAGGCCGACGATCGCCAGCAAGGTGAACACCTTCGTGCAACTCGGCTTTCTCACTGGTGTGATGGTACGCGCGGCGACCGGTTTCCCTTCCGGCGAGCTGCTCGAGGCGGCGGCGGTCCTCACCTTCTGCACGACCTTCATTTCGGGCCTGGACTACGTTGCGACCTTCACGCGTCGCGCCTGGTCGCAGCCGGCCTCGCTCTCGTGAGGGGGTCGAATGCAACAGCTGCCTCTCGGTGTCCGACTTCCCGATCGCGCGGTATTCGCCAGCTTTCTGCCTGCCCGTAACCGTGAAGCGGTCGAGCACGTGCAGCGGCTCGCGGGCGGCGAGGCCTCCGGCATAGTGTGGATTTGCGGGCCGGACGGCTCGGGAAAGTCGCATCTTCTGCAAGCGGTCTGCGCACGAGCCGGCGACAGCATGCGCGCCGGATACCTCCCTCTGCGGGAGCTCGCGCGCTCGGGCGTCGAAGTGCTCGAGGGGCTGCGTCAGCTCGAGTGTCTATGCATCGACGATCTGGAGCAGGTCGTGGGACAGATCGAGTGGGAGCGCGCGTTGTTCGGGCTCGTGCGAGAAGTGGAAGACAGCGGCGCCAGCATTGTGGTGGCCGCTCATACGCCACCGTCGTTGCTTCCCTGGGCGCTTCCGGATCTGGGCTCGCGACTCGCCGCCAGCTCCGTCTTTCAGTTGCGCGCGCTCGATGAGCATGAGCTGCAGGAGGCGTTGCAGTTGCGCGCGCGCTTGCGCGGATTCGAGTTACCCGAGGAGACCTCCCGCTGGCTGCAGCGGCGATTTCCCCGCAACATGCGAGCTCTCTACGAGATCCTCGACACGCTCGATGAGGCGGCCCTGGTCGCGCAGCGGCGCCTGACGGTTCCCTTCATCCGCTCAGTGCTGCGGGGGTCGACCCGCGGTCGCGATCGTCGCGGCACCACCCCTCACGCGCACGTTTCGCGACGGCCGGATGACTAGCTTTTGAGCTTGTGGGCGAGAGCGGCGACTCGGCGACCCAGCGCCTGCGCCAGCGTTTTCTCATGCTCCGTCAGCGTTGGACCGGCGTGGGCGAAGTGTGAAGCTCCATACGGAGTGCCCCCGCCGCGAGTCTCGTTGAGCGAGGCTTCAGTGTACGGCAGACCCACCAGATACATCCCGTGGTGGAGCAGTGGAATCATCATCGATAACAGCGTCGCCTCCTGCCCTCCGTGCAGAGACTGCGTCGAGGTGAATACGGCGGCCGGTTTTCCGGAGAGCTCACCGGACACCCACAGGCTCGAGGTGCCATCCAGAAAGTGCTTCAAGGGCGCCGCCATGTTGCCGAAGCGAGTCGGGCTGCCCAGCACCAGTCCGTCGGCGCGGCGCAGGTCGTCGTAGGTGGCGTACGGAGCCCCGCTGTCCGGAACGGGTTTCGCGGGACCGTCGCTCTCGGCGGTCACAGCAGGAACGGTGCGCAGCTTCGCGGCTACGCCGTGGACGCTCTCGACTCCGCGACAGATCTGTCGCGCGAGCTCGGCGGTCGAGCCGTTGCGGGAGTAATAGACAACCAGCACTTCGGTCATGAGCCCATGTCCTCGAGATCCGCGCCCGTGCGTCTGGATAAGTTGCCACAGGCCGACACGGTGGGGCCATAGGGCTGGTAATATTCACTGCGTACGCGCCTTCGAATGCGGGAGAGGACTTGATCTGTAAGCGATTTCTGGTCGGCGGGCGCGTGCAGGGTGTGTTCTACCGGGCCACCGTCGCGCAGCACGCGCGCACGCTGGCGATTACCGGCTATGCCCAAAATCTGCCCGATGGCCGTGTCGAAGTGCTCGCCTTTGGAGAGCCGCGCGCTCTGAAGGAGTTGGAGCGCCAGTTGTGGGTCGGCTCTTCGGCCTCAAAAGTGACTTCCGTGGACGCGACGGAACTGGATCCGGGTGCCGCGCCGGCGACGTTTCGCACGGGCTGATGAAAATTCGACGAGCCAGGACGATGCTGCAACTGAAACTGCGTTCACTGCTGACTGTTATCTGTCTGATTTACGGCTCTGCGTACGCAGGGCAGGTGGTCGCGCGCGCACCCGCTGCGGCCGTCAAAGTACCAGCCATGGTCGCCGCCGCCAATCCGGTGGCGGCGGATGCCGGCGTCGAGATCCTACGCAAAGGCGGTAGCGCCATCGATGCGGCGGTCGCCATACAGGCGATGCTCGGGCTGGTCGAGCCGCAGAGCTCCGGCCTCGGCGGTGGATCGTTCATGTTGTATTACGACGCTTCGACAGGCGTCGTGTCGGCGCTCAACGGCCGCGAGACGGCCCCTGCGGGTGCCAGGCCGGACATGTTCCTCGACTCGCAAGGCAAGCCGCTACCCTTCTTTCAGGCCGTTCATAGCGGCCGCTCAACCGGCGTGCCCGGGACGTTCGCGTTGCTTTCCGCCGCTCATGCGCGTCTGGGCAGGCTGCCGTGGAAAGAGCTGTTCGGGCCCGCGATCCATGCCGCCAGCGATGGCGTCGCGGTCCCTGCTCGTCTGGCTGGGTTCCTCTCACCGGACTTTCCGCTCCAGCCGACCGCCGAGGTGCGTGCGCTGTTCTCGCGTCCCGACGGAACTCCGCTTCGGGAGGGCGACATCCTGAAGAACCCCGCCTACGCGCACACACTCGAGCGACTGGCGAAAGAGGGGCCGCGGGCGATCTACTCTGGCGAGATCGCGGCGCAGATCGTGCAGCGCATTCACGAGGACCCCCTGCCCGGAACGATGACGGTGCAGGACTTGTCCGCGTATCGCGCGCAATGGGGAAAGCCTCTGTGCGCACCCTTCCGTCAGTATTCGGTGTGCGTACCGCCTCCGCCTTCGAGCGGAGTTTCGCTGCTCGAGCTGTTGGGAATGCTGGATCACACCGACATTGCGACGCGAGGCCCCAACGACCCCCGAGCCTGGTTCGAGCTTGCCGAGGGCAGCCGGCTGATGTACGCGGATCGCGACCGTTACGTCGGCGACCCTGACTTCGTGCGCGTTCCGATAGTGGCGCTGCTGGACCCCGACTACATCCGAGGACGCGCCGGGCTCATCGGCGACAGGGCGGGCCCCGCGCCTCAGGCGGGCCAGCTACCGGGCGCCGTCGCGGGCCGCGATGCGACCATCGAGTCTGAAGGCACGAGCCATTTTGTCGTGATGGATCACGCCGGCAATGTCGTATCGATGACCACGACCGTGGAGTCGGTGTTCGGCTCAGGCCGCACGGTCGGGGGCTTCGTGCTCAACAACCAGCTGACTGACTTCTCGTTCCGGCCGGTCGACGCTGCGGGGCATCCGGTGGCCAACGCCGTCGCGGGCCGCAAACGCCCCCGTTCTTCCATGGCGCCGATCATCGTGTTGGACCGTGACGGGCACCTGGTGGCGGCGCTCGGATCGCCGGGAGGGTCGGCGATCCTGGACTACAACGCGAAGACGGTGGTCGGTATTCTGGCCTGGGGCCTGTCGATGCAGGACGCCATCGATCTTCCCAACATCATCGCGGCGGGGAATCAATTCAGCGGTGAGATCTCGAAGTTCTCGCCGGCGGTGCGCGATGGCCTGCGGGAGCGGGGCATCGACCTCATGGCAGGGCGCGCGGAAAACTCGGGACTACACGGGATCCTGCGCATGCCCGACGGGATGTTCGAGGGGGGAGCGGATCCTCGGCGCGAGGGCGTTGTGCGGATGTTGCCGAACTAGTCAAATTGGCGAAAGTCGCCTGCGGCGCTTTCGAGGACATCAGCTCCGTTTCCGCTGGCTACGCGTCCCGGGCAAAAAGCGTGGTTTTTGCCGGCTGCACAGTGCGCGGTCCGGCCATCGCAAGTGTGAACAAGTCTAGTGCAGTGCATGCCCGTCCTTGGCGTAGCCCAGATCGTCGGCACCGTTCCATCGCGTCCACGCCGAGATGACCTTGTCCGGGTAGTCGCGCCTGCCGATGCTTCCGTTGTAGCGCGCCAGGGCCTTGCGGACATCGTTGCGCTCGTAGTCGAGATAGAACCTCAGAATGGCGCAGCCCATGCGAATGTTGGGGCCCGCTTCCACCAGCTCATAGCGGCGCATGCCCAGCTGTTCCGGCCAGAACGGCATGACCTGCATCAAACCGACGGCGCCGGCTGAAGAGACGGCCCAGCGGTCGAAGCGGCTCTCCACGGCGATGACGGCCATGACGAGCCCCGGGGGCAGGCGCTTCTGGCCGGTCCGATGGGTCTCGCAGTAGACCTCTTTCAGAATGTCGAGGCGCTCGCCCTGGTTGGCGACGATGGCGCGCATGCGCGGCTCCATCAACTTGTACCAGACGGCCGAGTCGTACTGGTCGGTGAAGCACTCGGCCTCCTTGATCGCTTGCTCCACGACCGCTTTCAGCCCC
>Ga0070681_10002906_pt1 | contig 15850 bp, 10 predicted proteins | sample KBSC83BmetaG_FD_65650 | JGI IMG/M metagenome (GOLD analysis project Ga0070681, IMG submission 65650) | Corn rhizosphere microbial communities from Kellogg Biological Station, Michigan, USA - KBS C8-3B metaG | ecosystem: Host-associated > Plants > Roots > Rhizosphere | place: USA: Michigan...
CAACCAGCTGTAATTTACAGCAATACGGCCGACAACGTTCCACGTGAAAAATGAAAAGGCCCAGCATTGCCCCGGGCCTTATATTCGATCCTGAACAAAGCTCTTGACTGCGTTAACCCATTCTTCCTTACATGAACATATCGCTTAGATCGTTGCTCTGACTATTTCGGGTGTTTAAAGGCGATAACCCAAAGGTCTCCTGGATGAACCGAAGGATTGAGACATCATCCATCTGAACGTGGGAGATGAAGTTTTTCTTCGCGAATGGCGAAATCACCAGCATGGGAACGCGCGGGCCGAATCCCTGGCCCGGGTCTATCTGAGGAGGCGGGACATGGTCATACCATCCGCCGCTCGAGTCCCAGATAACGACAATAGCCGCTTTCTGATACACGGGCGACGCCTGAATTTCCTTGATGAAGCCGTCGAGCCATGTCACGCCGGCAGTCAGCGGCACACCGACGTTCGGATGCATGCTGTGTACCGGATTCGGCTGTACAAATGCAACGGAAGGAAAACTGCCGGAAGTCAGGTCAGTTTGGAAAGAGCTGAGGTCGCGCATGTTTGGCCCTGGCGTCGCCTCCATAAAAAACTGGAACGGGTTCTCCTGTGGCACATACTTGCCACATTGTCCGAGTTGTTCGTGGTACCAGGCCCAACTCAGCCCCTTGGCCGATAGCTCGTTTCCCACGTGCTGAAAAGTATAAGGAGCGGACGTGGTCTGCGGGCTGGTGCAAGGGCCATTGATGGGATTGATCGTGAACGGGAAGTTATTATCATCGGCGGCAATCAGATAAAGCTGATTGCTGGGAGCATCCCCCATCACCGAGGGAAAGAAGTGGTCTGCGAGCGCAAATTGCTGCGCCCAACTCCACAAAACATCGACTCCGGGAGTGGTGTTGTCATAGTGCCCCATGGCAACGTCGCCGTTGAAAAAGGCATATTTGTCCATGGCGCCGTTGTCCCACACCTTCAGCAGGTCTTGCCGAACGTGAGGCATGTCCGCTACGGCAATATCTGTGAGGAGCGTCGGTGTGACTGTCTTACCTTTTGCATCAACCTGCGAAAATCCCGGTATTCCGGGCCTGATCCCTTCCGCCCCGGGGAATGTCCCGAAGAGGTTGTCAAAGGACCGGTTCTGCATCACCACGACAATGATATTGCTGATCGTTGCACCCGAAGGGGTGGGGGATGGGGTGGGGCCGGGGCTCATTTTTACCCCGCCACAACCGACTATGGCCAGCAAAGCAATGCTGAAAAAAAAGCCAATGGTTCGTGTCACTATTAACACCTCAGAGTATTGGAAACGAGCTTTTTGAGAGCAGTTGGCTTGCACTTAACAGGTTTTTAATGAAAGACTCTGCTGAACTTTGGAGTTAAGGTACTCTGCAGGCCGGTCTTATGTCACAAAGTCATCACACCTTTATTTCATTACGAGATGCGCTGCTGTCGTTTGCTCCTTTGGGTCTCAGGCGCAAAATCCGGCCTTACTCGCCTCCGACGGTGCTGCGATCCGCAACGTGGCTGGGGGTTGTGCAGTTTGGCATCGCCAGCTTCGCGCTACTGGCGCGCTATCGCAGCTTCTTTATGGTTCGGGCGCAGCAATGGGCTTCCCCAATGCGCGGCACTGCGGAATGGGTTCAGTCAGGGACGGCAGTTATCATCACACTAGAATTTTTCTTGTATCCGCTCTCGTTGCTGCTGGCGTATTTGGCGATTGAGGGCTTCATCCGTTTTGCCGCCGGCATGATCACTTCTGAGGTGGTGCCGAGCCTGCCTGTTACCCTCGGTTACAAAATTATGGCGCGTATGCAAAGGAGCAACCAAATGGCACGCCTGCGTTCCCTTCCCCCGGATCAGTTTCAGGCGTTGGCGGCGGAAAAGATCCAAATCGCTTCCGCGCAACCAAAACCGGGCTGGACTGCGATGGTTACCATTGCTATTGGCGAGCGTTGGTACGAACTTGAGTCTGAACGATCTGGTGCGGCTCCTTTTTCATGGGTCTATGTGCTCCGCCCCGCGCCCGCGGCAAAGATTCTTCGCCGTCTGGAGCACTACGATCCACCAGACGAGTAATACGGCTGAAATCCGGTGCGCAAAAATCGCACCGCGGCTGTGGAAAACTTCCTCTGATTTCATCTCCCCCTCACTCCAGCAAACCCGGTACAATCCAGAGCTGGTTTAATCACATGGCAACCGAAATTGTTACCGTGGAAACCCCCGTGATTCGCGCTGCTGGCGGAATCATTCAGCGTGCGACACCACATGGCGATGAGGTCTTAATCGTCTTTCGCAAACGTCATCAGGATTGGGCATTGCCCAAAGGCGAAGTGCAGGACGGCGAATCCTTTCAGGAGGCCGCGCTTCGTGAAGTTGAGCAGGAGACCGGCTGCACCTGCGAGTTGGGTAATTATCTGGGAACCATCAGTTACGCCGATCATGGAACGCCGACAGTGGTGATGTTCTGGAAGATGAATGTGGTCCGGGAAAGCGCCGCGTCAGAGACGCAGCAGATCGACCAGGCGGTGTGGATTGATGTCCCGTCTGCCATCCAGAAACTTAGCCAGACACAGGAAAAAGCACTGCTCTCACGCATGGCCAATAGCGGGCGAGCGGCGACAACAGCGCCGCAGCCTGTACCAGTTTCGACCTCCAACCCGCAACGCAAAAAAGGTTCGATTGAGGATGAACGTGTCCATGCCCGCGTATTGCGTGAATCGGAAGCGTTTCGCGTTGAACTTGCTTTTCTGGAAAGACGCAGTGGTCAAACAGACCGGTCCTGGTCCGCGGCTGCTCACGATCAACTGGACAACGTGGCCAAGTGCCTCGACAGCAATGACATCGAAGGCGCGCTTTTTTGCCTCCATGCAGCCCGGCGCTTTGCCGTGTATGGGTTAAATAAAGCCGAACTCATGACGCGGGCCCATATTCTGCGTGAGGAAACACAAAAGATCATCTCCTGGAGAGGAGATGCCATTGACGCTCTGCTGGCCGGCAATGATGAAGAGCTCTCTGCGGACCAGCTCGCTGATGCCATGAAGCTGCGCGACGAGGAATCGACCAATCAGTACTATCGCAACCGGCTCGCAGGGGATTACCTGCGAATCCTGCTCACGATCTGCGCACTGGCTGTGCTGGCTGCTGTACCTTTCATGCTGCTCTCAGGAGCCCTGCGCATGCTCGGCCCTGTGCTGTTGTTCGGCTTGCTTGGGTCGGCATTCTCAGCCTCGCAGTTGTTGATGAAAGGAAAAACTGATTCAATTATCCCGAACGTGTTTGTGATGGTTACGCCAGTTCTGTTTGGCGCCGTGGCCGGGCTAACCGGCTTTGGCATACATGAATATCTGGCAGGATTATTCGATTTCACTCGTCCTCATTGGGGCGCTCTTTTGGGCATGGCTTTCCTGTTTGGAATGCTTTGCCAGCGGCTACTGGCGCGCATGGCTGTACCCAACCGCAGAAGAAAAGCGCATTGAGCTGAAGTACTTGCTTTGAGGTTGCAACCGTTCGAAAAGCAATTGCCATTGCTTGCGCAACATCTTTAAGATTGCCTCTCGCTAAGAAGCGCATTTTCTCTTGAGCTCACACGCTACTCAATCCAAAACGTACAAGCCGTTGGCTCGCAGTCTTGGACTGTTTGACGCCACCATGCTGGTCATGGGCGGCACCGTGGGAGCGGGCATATTTATCAATCCGTATGTTGTTGCCCAGAGAGTGCACACTCCAGCATTGGTCCTGGGCGCATGGATGCTGGGTGGAATCGTGGCTCTGATTGGCGGCTTCATCTGGGCCGAATTGGCGGACCGAATGCCGAAGGTCGGAGGCCAGTATGCCTACCTCCGCGATGTTTATCATCCGCTCGTCGCTTTCCTCTACGGCTGGGTCTTGCTACTAATAATTCAAACCGGCGGTATGGCTGCCGTCACAGTCACGTTCTCCCGATATTTTCTGGAATTGACGGGCCTTCGCACCAGCGACTGGCAAGTTGCAGTGCTCACCTTGCTCGTTCTCACAATCATCAACTGCCTGGGCGTCCGTGCCGGCGGAACGGTGCAGAGTGCGCTGATGGTCACCAAGATCTTCGCTATCGGCCTGCTGGTTTTTGCGGGAGGATTCCTGATTCGCGGCGCGCATATCCTGTGGACACCGCTGGTTAACCAGCGCGTCTCGGGCGCTCTGGTGTCTGACTTCGGTGGTGCGATGATTCCTGTTCTTTTTGCCTACGGAGGCTGGCAGACAGCGTGCTTCGTAGCTACTGAGCTGAAGAACCCGCGCCGCGATTTGCCCCGTGCGCTCGTACTTGGAGTTATTGGCGTGGCCCTTCTTTATAGTTCCGTAAATTTTGTTTGTGTACGGGCGCTTGGTGTTCAGGCGCTGGCGAACACCACTGCCCCTGCTTCGGCGGTTATGCGTCTGGCCATGGGCTCCAGGGGTGCGATGCTGATTGCTCTGGGAATCGCTATCTCAACTCTCGGTTTCCTGAGCCAGAGTGTTCTCACAGCGCCGCGCGTTTACTTTGCCATGGCTGAAGATGGTGTTTTCTTCCGGCAACTCGCCTGGATCCATCCCGCCACTCGCGTGCCTGTAGTAGCAATAACGCTGCAGAGCATCTGGACGGTGGTAATCCTGCTTTCCGGCCGCTACGACCAGATCCTGAATTACGTCACATCCATGGACTTCATCTTTTTTGCCGCGACGGCAAGCTGCCTGTTCATGCTTCGCCGCAAACAGAGTGATGAGGCGGGTGGCTTCCGCGTTCCCGGGCATCCGTGGACGACCGGATTCTTTTGCCTCTGCAGCGCTGGAGTGGTGGGAAACGCCATTTATCGCTATCCCGCGAACACCCTGATCGGAATCGCCATTCTCGCAACCGGCGTGCCCGTGTATTACATTTGGAAGTGGACGAAAAAATGACAACACCTCGCGTCGATGCCGGCTCGCCCTATATGCACTGGGCAAAGCTTAACTCGACCGCAAAGTTCAACCTGGCCACCAGCGGAATGGCCAATCTCTCCTTATCAGAGCTGGGCGTCACGTTGGAGGAGTTGCAAATCAATGGGCCGACTATCTACGGCTACGACCCATTGATCAAGGCGCTGGCTGCGCGCTACCGCGTACCGCGGGAATCCGTGGTCAGCGCTATGGGCACGTCCTTCGCAAACTACCTGGCGCTGGCCGGTGCTACCGAACCGGGTGAGGAAGTGCTGATTGAACAGCCCACCTATGACCCTATTCTGGGCGCAGCGCGCTATCTGGGGCTTGAAATCCGGAGATTCAAGCGCAATGCTCATCATGATTTTGCCCTCGATCTGGAAGAAGTTGAACGCAATCTGTCAGCGCGGACTCGGGTAATCGTGCTCTGCAACTTGCATAATCCAAGCGGAGTGTTATCGCCGGATTCATGGTTAAGAGAGTTGGGCCTGCTGGCGAGGAGCCGCAATGCATACGTGCTTGTGGATGAGGTGTATCGGGAGATGTTGTTCAGCGCCGAACCACAGACGGCCTTCCATCTTGATCCTTCAACCTTTATCATCACCAGCAGCCTGACGAAGGCGTACGGCCTCAGTGGTCTCCGTTGTGGCTGGATATTCGCGCCGCCCGACCTCGCCGCACGGATGTGGCGCATTCATGACGTGCACGCGGCCACATACCCTTTCATTGCCGAATATCTCAGCGTAATCGCGCTTGAGAAATTGCCACAGATCTCCGCACGCATGAAGTCGATGCTTGATGAAAACCGGGCGCTGCTGCGCGACTTAATTGAGAAACGTGGCGATCTCGATTGTTCCTGGCCGGACTACGGAACAATCGTCTTTCCGCGGCTCAAGCGAGGAAAGATAGCTGACTTGTGCCGGCTCTTGCGCAATGAATTTGAACTCAGCATTGTTCCCGGCGAATTCTTTGACATGCCTGATCGCTTCAGGATTGGCGTAGGCGCTCCAACCTCAGAGGTACGCGCAGCCCTGGAGCAGCTCCAGCATGGGCTCGATCGCTACAGCGCTACTCTGGCTGTTGGTGCGTAAGCTCAATCTTTTTCCGCCGCAAACTTCCCCGCGCCATGGCAGGCAATATAGAGGAACGCGAAGCAAAACAGCACTGCGCTTTCACCGCCATTCTGAATGGGCAGAAATCCTCTGGGCTGGTGCTGCATGAAATAGGCGAAGGCCATCTCTCCGCAGGCGAGGAATGCCGCAAAGCGCGTCAGCAGTCCGAGGATCACCAGGATGCCGCCGGCAAATTCAATGATGCTGGCTGCCAGCAACAGTGGATTATGGTACTGCGTGTGTCCGCCGAAGGCGCCAAAGAGCTTTTGCGCGCCATGGCACAGGAAGAGAAATCCAATCACAATGCGAAAGACTGCATAAGCTGCCGGTTCCAGTCCGCCGAGAAATTTCATTCGTATTTTGTCCCCTGTTCTGACAGTGCTGATCGATGCCGAGTCTAATAGCCAGGGCGTCAGATGTCGAGTAACTGCGAGGACACGTGCAGAAAAGGAATGTGGCGCAGCGCCATCGTCTGTTCGATTGACGGCTTTAGCATGGCATAGGGCTAGGGGGTGTCATGAAAATTGCTAATCAGAAGGGCAGCCCGCCGCCAGGAGCGGAGCGGCGGGCCATTTTGCGTGACGAGGCTTAGTTTAGAAGGTGATCTTTCCACCAACAACGATCCTGCGGCTTGCTTCAGTGGGACTCCCCTGAAGGCCAATGACGCCAGGCACATTGTCGCTTGCCTTGACATTGCCGAATCCGGTCGGGCTGAAACCATTCGAGTTGCCGAACAGTCCAGCGTCTTCAAGGAACGGATCGACGCTGGCAAAGTTGGGATGGTTGAATACGTTCAGCAGCGACGCGTGGAATTCAAAGCCGGCGCGTTCGCTCAACTTAAATCGCTTGAAGAGCGAAAAATTGGCCGTGTTTGTGATTGCGTCCTGCACCGGGTTTCGTGGTGTGTTGCCAAACGGAGTTCCGAACACTGACTGCGCAGTGCTGGCGTTCAGGATGAAACGCACTTGATTGTTCGTGACTGTTTGGATATTGCACGTTGGAGTTGGGTTCGTGAGCGCTAAGCAACTCTGGCCGAGAGAGGTCATGCTGACCAATGTGGCTGGCGCCAAACCCGTCATCGAACCGCAGACCGGATCGGCCGGGTCTCCAAGGGTCCCAGATCCGAATAGGTTGCAGACATCCTGCGCAAAACCACCCACGCTAATGGAGGGCGCGCTGAGGTTGCCCAGGAACGGGCGCGCTGAATCGGCCCCGATAAAATTGTTGATGTAACCGTTATCGTAATAGTCGCCGGCTGCAGTTGCCGCTGCAATTTCGCTGAACTGAGCTGGCGTGTAGCGTTGTCCCGAGGAAATCAGGTAGTTCCCGGAAAACCCCCACCCTCCGAGCAGATGCCCGATAACTCCGCGCTGCTCCTTGAAGAATGGAACTTCTTCAGTGAACAGCAGGTTCCATGTATGTGGGAAATCCAGCCCTGAGAAAGAATATTCTCCCGGGAAGTTGATTTGGTTACCAGGATTCTGCGCAGAAAACAGCGTATTGCCTGCGAGGCCCGTGCTGAAAATTTCGCTTACGTTGTCAAGCGTTTTGCTGAAGGTGTAACCAGTTCTGATGGTCAACTGCTTGAACAGGTTGTTGGCACGGAACTCGAGCTGAACCGCGTTGTAATTGGAAAATCCGCTGTTGGCGCGCAGCCGCACCACCCCTTGGCCGCAAAATGCGCGTCCGAAGTCCGGGCTGTCCGGGCCAGGCGGAACCCCCGGCGCGGGCGATATCTGTGGAGCAGTACAGGGAGTCAATCCGGGCTGCACCAGATTGGGGAAATCACGAGCAAGATCAGCAATGAACGGATTACCATCCAGAGTTTGGAAGAGATTATAAGCGTGATTGCCCACATACCTCGCCTCAACCGCGGAATTGTTCGTAATCTGGCGTTCAATTCCCAGGCTCCAGGAGTGCACCTTGTCGGGCCCGAAGTTGGGAGTGATTTGTGTTTGCGCCTGAGTGCGTGGATCAAGCACACCCGGTGTAAGCGCCGGAGCTAGCAAGGTACGCACATTGGGACCAATGGGAACCGCCGGCAACCCAAACTGCGCCGTGGGCAACGGAGCTCCCCCGTTTGCAAAAGCCTGCAGAAAAACCTCAGGCGCTGACGTGGCCATGTTCAGATAGATGTTGTAGAACGGCGGATCATAGAGATACCGGTAACCGCCGCGAATCACGGTCTTCCCGTTGCCAGTTAGCATGCCTCCGCCTTGCGGCGCCCAGGCAAAGCCAAAGCTTGGCCCAACACTGTTTGTGGGAGCGGGAATTCTGGGGAACGTCCGTACCGAAAGGGGCAAAGATGGGTCCCAGAATGCCGTCGCCGGATTGCTCTCACGCGCCGTGGTTATGTCATTGAACAAATTGGCCGGCTGGCCATAATAGGTCCACGTGACACCCAGGTTCAGGGTTAAGTCTCTGGCTGCCTTCCAGTCGTCACCCAAGTAGAGGAACGTGTCGTGCTCGCGGAAATCAAGCGAGGAAGGGCCATTAGCAATGCGTATGCGATTGGGCTGGTTGGCCGCAAAAGCGGTCCAATCATCAAAGCGGAACTGGCCGTTGATGTTGGGCAGGAAAATGTTAGGTGATCTCTGGTACGTGTAATTCACGCCGGCTTTCAGCTGGTGTTTGCCGAGGACATAGTTCCAGTTGTCCTGAGCTTGCCATGTATTCACAATGCGCTGCTGTGGGAGGTTGGTGGCCGGGCCAAAACCAAGCAGGCTCGGATCATTAAACGTAATGTTTGCCAGCGACTGTTGCAGTTGATCAGCGGTGGCTTCCGGAGCGCCAATGCTGTTTCCGCCGAATTCCACATTCAGCCTGCTGAAGCCCACGCGCGCTTCATTCACCATGCGCGAGGTGAAATTGTGCGTCCAACTCGCCAGAGCCGCCTGGCTCAGCGCTGGCTCATTGAACACGTATCCCGCAGCGCCGTTGTCATTCAGATTGAAGAATGTCGTGCGGTTGTAGAGATAGCGTCCGGTGAGTGTGTCGCTGCCGATCTGGTAGTCGGTGCGCGTGATGAAATCGTACGTGTGAACGGGAGTGGAGATCACACGGGTTACACCGCCCATCTCCACCGGCCCGCAACCAGTAACGTCCACCGGAGCCACGTCTATCGGCACCGGATTTCCTCCTGAGATTCCATAAGGCCCGAATTTGCTCAGCGCGGCGATACTGGCGCTGCCGGGGAAACAAGCGGAGAGCTGCGCGATACCCGTGGGCGTCGGCGTAGTGTTCGTACTGGAAAAGGGTTGGGTGGTGGAAATGATTTCGTTGTTAAAGCCGCCAAAGACGAATCCTTTGTTCTTAACGAGCGGTCCGCCGATGGTGAACCCGCTGAACTCATCGTTCATCCGCGGAGGATGGCGAAGCGGGTTGCCCGCTGCATCCGTGGCAAAGTTCTTCTGGAAGTTGCTCATGGAATTGAACACAGAATTGTTCTCATTTCCATAGACGCTGCCGTGCCATTCGTTTCCTCCACTTTTGGTGATGATGTTCACCACTGAGCCCGCATTCCTCCCGTATTCAGGACCAAACTGGTTGGTGATGAGCACATACTGCCCAACAAATTCGGTGTCGGAGACGAACAAGCCCGGACCAGCCACGCTGTTGTCGTTGTTGTTCTGGCCGTCAATCTGCTGATCATTGTTGCGTCCGCGCAGCCCGTTGACAGAAAATCCCTGGCCGCCGTTGAAGTTTGAGAAGCCATTGTCGCGCGCCGAACTGACGCCCGGAACAAACAAGGCCAGGTTGTCCAGCCCCTGGTTCTCCTGCACGCCGGCCGCTGTGGTGAGGGTTGTGCCGGCGAACGTGTTGGTCACCTGCGACTGCGTCGATTCAATCAACGGCGCTTCGGCCGTCACCTCCACTGTCGTGCTCGCTTCGCCGACCTGCAGCTTGATTGCGCCCAGACCACTGTCGCGTCCCGCGACCACCGCGACGTTCTGAACCGCATTTGTTTTAAATCCTTGTGCTGAGATTTCGACCTTATATTCGCCGGCCGGAATCAGGTTAAATCGGAACAGACCTGAGCTGTCACTCGTTGTATTGAACACAGCTCCTGTAGCAAGATTTGTGGCTTTCACAGTTGCTCCGGCCAGCACGGCTCCTTGCGGGTCCGCTGCTGTCCCGGATATCGAGCCTTTAAGCACCTGCGCCAAACCTGGTATGGCAACTGCCATTAGAAACAGGATGGCAAGTACGACACTTGAGTAGCGTAGTCTTGAAACCATCGGAAACTCCCTCGGTCACTGGTATGCAGGCGATCAATTCGAGCCCGTTCGACCGCCTGCATACACTTGCATTACCCATATGCACGTGGCAGGCCAGCAGTTTCAGAGGGAGTGCCAGAGGGATCGTCAACGGGGACTTCCAAATGTTCAATGGACAAAGTTGTGCGATTCCGTTTGGCATAACCAGCTCTCACCCAAGATGAACATTGCATGTTGAGCAACTGTAAAAACCTCACCGCCAGCGTCAAGGTGAGGCACATGTCGCTTATAGACGCAAGCTATGGATATCGCCAGCGCTATTCATGAAAGTTTTCTCATCATTTTTGCGAACTGCGAGTAGATCAATCTACGCATTTACGGAAGCGCATATCGAACTCAATTCTGTTGTTAGTTTGGGTGTGCGTCTCTGTTTCAAGCTACAAAGTACTTCGCCTGAGGATGGTGGACGACAATCGCAGAGGTGGATTGTTCCGGCTCCATGTGGAATCCGCTGGTCAGCCGCACACCGATGTTCTCTTCCGGATTGAGCAGAGCGAAGATCTTTGTCTGGTCTTCAAGGTTGGGACATGCCGGATATCCGAATGAGTAACGCGACCCGCGATATTTCTGATGGAACAGATCGCCAATCCGCGGCGCATCGTCGCTTGCGATGCCCAGCTCTTCCCGCATTTGTTTGTGGAAATATTCTGCCAGCGCCTCTGCTGTCTCGACGCTCAACCCGTGCAAGTACAGATAGCGCGTGAACTCGCCGGAGTCGAAAAGCTTCTTGGTCTCTGAAGACGCGCGGCTGCCGATCGTCACCACAGAAAGCCCGATCACGTCCATTTGTCCGCTTGATTTCGGAACAAAGAAGTCTGCAATACTCAGCTTGCGTCCTTCGCGCTGGCGTGGGAACGTGAACCGCTGGATTTCTTTCTTCGACTCAGGCGAGTCATAGAGCACAACGTCGTTGCCCTCGCTCTGGCAGGCGAAATATCCGTACACCACCTTGGGTTCTAAGAGCCCGCTCGCGGCAATTTCCTTTTCCAGATCGTGAAGCACCGGCTTATACTTCTGCTCCACCAGCCGAGCATAGTCTTCCTGAGAAGCCGTCTTCAACTGCCACTGGTTCTTGAACAGCGCCGTAAGGTTGACGTATTTGAAAAGCTCATTCAGGTCAAAATCCTTGCGCACTTTCACGCCATAGAACGGCGGTACCGGGATGTTCGGCGGAGGCTGCACCACAGCCGATCTTTCCGTGCTCACTGGTTCGCCATCACCGGAAGCAACCGCGGCCCGGGCAAACTGCTTTACCTTGCGTCCCTCTTCCAACCGCTTTACCCGTTCTCCGTTTTCTGAGGTAAGGTCGTCCATGATGTGGAGGCCGGCGAACGCGTCATCCGCATAGAAGACTGAGTTCGAATACTCGCGCCGCAGATCGTCTTCCACATACTTGCGTGTCAGCGCGGCTCCGCCACAGATCACCGGGAACTCCAGCTTCTGCGCCTGCAAGTCCTGGATTACATACTTCATCTCCAGTGTCGATTTCACCAGAAGCCCGCTCAATCCAATGGCATGCGCCTTGTGCTCGCGCGCGGCCGCAATGATATTGTCCGACGGCTGCTTGATGCCCAGGTTCACCACCCTGTAGCCGTTATTGCTCAGGATGATGTCCACCAGATTCTTGCCTATATCGTGCACGTCGCCCTTCACGGTCGCCAGGACAATCGTTCCCTTATGTGAGCCTTCTTTTTTCTCCATCTTCGGCTCAAGATAGGCGACTGCCTGCTTCATTACGCCGGCGGAATCGAGCACCGATGGAAGTTGCATTTTGCGCGCCCCAAACAACTCGCCGACGGTTTTCATGCCGTCGAGCAGAACGTTGTTGATCACCTCCAGGGGCGAATAGCTGATTAGGGCCTGATCCAGAATCTGCTCCAGCGATTGCCGGTTAGCACCCTCGCCCAGCGCCTTCTCGCCGTTGATGATGCAGCGCTTCAACTTGTCTTCGACTGACAGGGACTCAAGCGGCGCCAGTTCCGTCTGCGGCTGCTTTGTGGCTCCGGCAAAATGAGCCATATAGGCCTGCAGCGGATCCCCATTGCTCACGTCGCGATAGATCAGCTTGCGCGCCAGATCCACCTCGACCTCAGGAATTTTGTACAGAGGATAGATCTTGGCGTAGTTCACAATCGCCATATCCAGCCCATGGTCCACCGCTTCCTTCATGAAGACGCTGTTCAGCACGCGACGCGCGTAGGTGTTCAGGCCAAAGGAAATGTTGCTCACGCCAAGGATCGTTTTGACTTCAGGCAGCTCTTGCTTGATCTGCTTGATTGCCTTCAGCGTCTCAATACCAGCTGTGCGGTACTCTTCCTGTCCCGTCGAGATCGGCAGCGTCAGCGCGTCAAAGATCAGGTCCGCCGGACGAATTCCATACTTCTCTGTGGCCAGCTTGAAAATTCTTTTTGCAATCGCGGTCTTCTTCTCCGCCGTGAGAGCCATCCCGTCTTCATCGATCGTGAGCGCGATCACCGCCGCGCCATAGCGCTTCGCCATCGGCAAGACTTTTGCCGTGCGCTTCTCCCCATCTTCCAGGTTAATCGAGTTGATGATGGCCTTACCCGGAATGCGTTTCAGCGCCTCTTCAATCACGTCGGCTTCGGTGGAGTCCACCGCGATGGGCGCGGGAACACGCGTGGCCACCTTCTCGAGGATGGAGCTCATGTAACCCTTCTCGTCCTCGCCCACGATGGCGGTGCACAGGTCGAGCATGTGCGAGCCTTCCGCCGCCAGCTTCTTCGCCAGAGCCAGAATGTCGTCATACTTGCCGCCGCGGACCATGTTCTTAAAGTGCTCCACGCGCGTGGTAGTGTTCATCTCTTCCGCCACGATCAGCGGCTTGGGATCGAGGTCCAGAGGAACGCTGGTATAGGCGCTGGCTGCCGCCGGCGTGACTTTCACTTCCCGCTTCGCGGGCTCCAGATTAGCGCAGGCGTCGGCTACGGCCTTGATGTGCTCGGGCGTGGTGCCGCAGCATCCGCCCACAATGCGGACGCCGTACTCGGTAATGAACTTGGTGTGCCACTTCGCCAGCTCAGCCGGCGTGAGGCGATATGTCTCGCCACTCGAAAATGGCAGGCCCGCGTTGGGCAGGACTGAAATTTCCTTGGGCGCGGTGTGCGCCAGATGGCGGACGGAATCGTTCATCTCCTTCGGTCCCGTCGCGCAGTTCAGGCCGATGATCTCGCAGTCGTAGGGCTCCAGCGTGGTCTCCACCGCGCCAATCTCGGTGCCCAGCAGCATGGCGCCGTTTTCCTGCAGCGTAACCTGCGCCTGCACCGGCACGCGCTTGCCGGCTTGTTTCATGGCATCGAATGCAGCGGCTATAGCGATCTTGGTTTGCAGAATGTCCTGGCAAGTCTCAATCAGCAGGATGTCCACCCCGCCGTCAATCAAGCCAAGCACCTGATCGAAGTACGCCTTCCACATCGCGTCAAAGCCGATGTGTCCCAGCGAGGGAAGTTTTGTTCCCGGCCCAATCGATCCGGCGACGTAGCGCGGCCGGGCCGGCGTGGTGAAATCGGCCGCCACTTCGCGCGCGATCTCCACCGCCCGCTTGTTGATCTCATGCACCTTATCGGCGAGATCAAATTCCCCCAGCACAATGCTGCTGGCGCCGAAGGTGTTCGTCTCCACCACGTCAGCGCCCGCCTTGAAGTAGGCAGCATGGATGTCTTTAATAATGTCGGGCCGGCTCAGAACCAGCACTTCCGAGCAGTTCTCTTTGCCCCAGAAGTCGTCCAGCGACGGATTGCGCTGCTGGATTTGGGTGCCCATGGCGCCGTCATAGATGACAACGCGTTCGCGAACTGTATCTAAAAATGATTTCATGTCGTGAAGTCGAGACCCTGCCGATCCCCGCTTTTCTCATGACGCTATCAAGCTTTTCCGATGACGGCGATTACGCTGCGATCCCGCGCGATCTCCGGGGCCCCCGGCAAGCCCGCTTTTGGCTTGCTGGGGTGGGATCACGGCGATTCCCCGGGTTCCCGCTCTCTTCAATTGTAAAGGCCTCGCGGCATTTATGGCCTTTAGTCCCCATTAACCTCGCCAATTCTCGCGGTAATCTGCGTCAATCTCATGTTAACCAGCACTATTCCATTCATTTTTCGCGGCGAAAATATCGATGCTGCGGTGTCTCACTGATACCAGAAAATTGAAAATCAATGACTTGGCGGCCACATCGCAATCTCCATGGCTGTAGTTGTCTCCGCCCCCTACCCCCCTCCTGGCTTCCATTAGGAAAACAAAGAACTTGCTGCATGCGACCGTACGGTCGCCGCGCAAACTCTTCGCCAAAATCTTTAATGTGCCTGACCCTTTGTGATCACCTAACGGCCCTCCCTGTTGCAGCCAGCGCAGCATTCCCATCGTATGATAATGCTGGTCGAATGTAAAGCGAAAATAAGTTGCTTAAGCGTTGGCTACAATGAAAACAGAAGCATGAAATCGCAGGCCGAAACCGCCGGACGCCTCGCAGGTGGCACCGCCGCGCATCCGCAGAAAGGGACGGTCCTGCGCGATCCTGAACTGCTCGTGGCCGATGGCACTCGCCGCCTGCTCTCTGCAGTCCGCGAGCGCTCGAATTTGGTGATGATCTTCACCGGCGGTCATGACTTCGCCGGATTGCTTGCAAGGCTGATCGCCAGGACAGACGCGCTCAGAGAAAACAACGCCCGTGTGCTCGTGATTACCCCGGAAAAGCCGAGTTCCAAGTTCCGAGCTAGGCCTGCGCAGTCGTCGCGTTTGCTAGCTCTTGATCCGGATGGCCAGGTTCACCGCGCGCTCGGCGCAACCGACGCCACGGGAAAGCCGGTTCCGACCATCTACATCACAGACCGATTTGGCGAGGTCTTTGCCGCATTTCACAACCTCAACCCGACAGCTCTTCCCGATGCTGGCGAGATCTTCCGCTGGCTGGAATTCATCAACCAGCAATGTGAAGAGTGCAGCCCGCCCGAATGGCCGGAATAGCGAATGCCTTCGGCAACATGCGGTCAAACGGATGCTTTCCTCATCGTGACCGCTGTAGTAAGTAAAATGGCGATTTGTCCCCAACTGGCGATTAATTGGCTGAGCCGTTCCCCGACTGTAGCGAGACAGTTGCGCTACACTGGATCGGATGAAGCTTCTGCTCGCGGCGCTGTTTGCTTTTCCTCTCTTCCATTCTTCGCATGCGCCTGCTGTCTTCCGAACCCGGATCGACACAAGCGCCGGAAGCTTTGTCATCGAGACACACCGCGAGTGGTCACCGAAAGGTGCTGACCGCTTTTACGAGCTGGTCCGCGAGCATTATTACGACAACTCCCGCTTCTTTCGCGTCGTTCCCGGGCGTTGGGTTCAGTTTGGTATCGCCGGTGATCCCAAGGTCGCCCACGTCTGGCGTCATAAAACCATTCCGGACGACGCCCTGAAGGTCCACAACAAAACCGGCTACATCGCGTTTGCCAACACCGGCCCGGGCACGCGCTCCACGCAGATTTACATAAACCTCCGCGACAACTCCGCGCTTGATTTCGAGCCGGC
>Ga0070681_10002909_pt1 | contig 15847 bp, 14 predicted proteins | sample KBSC83BmetaG_FD_65650 | JGI IMG/M metagenome (GOLD analysis project Ga0070681, IMG submission 65650) | Corn rhizosphere microbial communities from Kellogg Biological Station, Michigan, USA - KBS C8-3B metaG | ecosystem: Host-associated > Plants > Roots > Rhizosphere | place: USA: Michigan...
AGATGGGTCACAGGGATGACCTCCTTGTGACCCGTAATTTATCTGAACGTCAGAAGCACCCCATCTGTCGACGTCGAGCACGCGGCAGCGTCCGCCGCGCCAGCGGCTTCGTTCAAATCCTGATTACGCGCACGTAAAAGGGAGGTTCCCGATGAACCGTCGCGTCATTGTTCATGCTGCAGTGACGTCCGCCCTCGCACTGAGCGTGCCCACTCAGCTGTGGGCCGAAGAGAAAGGTCATAGACGCTGCCTTCAATGGTTGGCGATAAATCTGTTAACAACATCCATGGCGGAAGGTATTATTGCCACGAGCAAGCTAATGCGCATACGTGCACTCATCCCCTTCTTTTTTTGGTGCGGCCTGCTGATATTCTTCTCACCTTACGTTGTTTATAAGGCAGAGACGAAACAGCTTCCCTGGCTGGTTCCCATCATAGCGATTCCAATGTACGCAACGCTTGTGCTCTATTGGGCCTACAAATTGTTTTGGCGGCGAAGTCAATGAGTGCTAATGCCCGTGAAGCTGTGATGCCGCCGAGGCTCGCCGCGCTAGTCCAGCAATGCGCCACTGACAAGAAGCCGGATAAATTGCTATTCGACTGCACGAACGCCCGCAAGTTGTGGTTCGATGCGACTAAAGAGGCTGGGTTCGTGCCAAAAAATGAGAAAACGAAACGGCCCGGATTGCTGTTCCACGATATGCGGAGAACAGCAGTCCGGAACATAGTAAGGCGCGGCATTCCTGAACGTGTAGCCATGAAGATCACAGGTCATAAAACGAGAGCGGTGTTTGACAGGTATCACATCGTGTCTCCCGCCGATCTCCAAGAGGCAGCGCGGAAGATGGCCATGCCGCTTCCCGATCTTTCACTCACACTTGACTCACACTTGGGTAGTTTGAATGGGAAAGCTGACGGTAAGATGTTGAATTAATACATGGGGGCCCATAGCTCAACGGTTAGAGCAGCAGACTCATAATCTGTTGGTTCTAGGTTCAAATCCTAGTGGGCCCACCAAAAACATTGTGTCCGTTCCGGAGACATAGGTTCCACTTTGGCCCGAAGGGGTTCTCCAGGGGCTGCAAGGTTTTCCCCGGTCGGTTTAGCCAAGGTCACGGCCCATACTTGGGGGGCAGAGCTACCGCTAGGGTGCGTACCTCTGTTGTTGCTGCGCGACTAATCCGCTGCGGAAGTATCGTTCTCACCGGCCGCACCCGTCATCAGGATTTTCTTCAGTCGGATCTTTTCATCCATCAGGAGCTTGATCTCGGAGCCATCGAGCGCACGCATGGATTCGAGTTGCCGCTGAATCTGTTGCAGGCGGCGCCTGATCTGGAGACGGCGCAAGGCCCGGGCGGCGCCATCCACCTTGTCGGCGGTGAGTTCTTCGTCGTGCTTGAGCAGAATTCCTGCGAGCAGGCCTCGGTCGGAGTCGGAAATCTGCAAGTCCATCGGCTCGACGCCATCGGGAGCATTCAACAGCATTTCGATGAGCGATTCGGTACTGAGGCCAATGTGAAGGCGTTCCGATCCGAGAAAATATTTCGCTTGCCGCGCAGGATCGAAGGGATCATCGGCTCCGGAGCGGTCGGAGCTATAAGCCTCGGATTGATCTCCCGAAGCCAGAGCGCGTATCAGTAACTTCTCGGCCTCGGTGACTTGCGTTTCCGGGGTGGCTTTGATTTCGCTGGCTTTGCGCGAAATCGCGGCGTTCTTTAGTTCCTGGCGGAGCACGGCGGAATCGACGCTGAGCTTTTGTGCGATTTCAAGGGCGAGTTCATCGCGAACAATCCGGCTGGGAACGCGCTGGATATGGGGCAGAAGATAGTTCACGGCTTTTAGCTTGCCTTCCGCGCTTCGAACTGGAAACTGCGATCGCGCCCGCTCGATCAGGTAATCAAAGTAAGGCTGCGAACTTTTGAGCGCAGCCGCGTAGGCTTCTTTCCCCTTTCGGCGGACGAACAGGTCGGGATCAAAGCCCTGCTCTAGCGTCAGGACGCGAGTCTCGAACTCCTCTTCAATGAGCAAGCCCAGAGTGCGTTCGGTAGCCTTGGCTCCGGCAGCGTCTGGATCAAAGTTCACCACCACCTGCTTGCTGAAACGGCCAAGCAGCGCAGCTTGCGCCGGAGTGAAGGCCGTTCCGGAGCTGGCAATGACGTTGTGAAAACCGGCGGCGAAAACCGAAATGCAATCCATCTGCCCTTCCACCAGGATGGCGTAATTCAGGGCGCGAATGGCTTCTCTCGCCTGATCGAGGTTGAACAGCACACGGGATTTCGAGTAGATCCCGGTCTCAGGAGAATTCAGGTATTTCGGCCCAGCCTTTTCGTCGGTCGAAAGCGTTCGCCCGGTGAAGGCGATCACGCGGCCGCCGTCGTTCGCGATGGGGAAGATGACGCGATTGCGGAACTTGGAGTACATGGACGCGATGGGCGCCAAACCGTCGCTCCGGGGAGCCGTCGCCGCCGGCGGGTTTTCTTTCCAGGAAAACAAACCGCTCTCCCGCAGCACGTCCTCGGAGAATTCGTTTTTTAGCCGATCGCGAAGCAGGAACCCAGAATCCGGGGCAAAGCCGATGCGAAACTTGCGGATCATGGCTTCGTTCAGGCCCCGGCCGATGAGATACTCGCGTGCTTTTGCTCCCTCAGAACGCCAAAGGCATTCCTGAAAGAAGGACGAAGCCCGCTCGTGGATCTCGAGCAAAGCCGTTCGGAGTTTGGCATCCCGGGCTTCGGATTCACTGGCGAAGGTGGCTTTCGGAAGCGCCACCCCCATCTTGTGGGCTACAACCCGGATGGCCTCGGGGAAGGAAATGTTCTCGATCTCCTGCACGAACTTGAACACGTCGCCCGACTTCCCGCAGCCGAAACAGTGGAAAAACTGTCGCGTGGCATGCACCGAGAAGGAGGGTGTCTTCTCCTTGTGAAAAGGGCACAGGCCGGAGTAGTTCTGGGCTCCGGCTTTCTTCAGGCTGACATAATCGCCCACGACTCGGACGATGTCTGCCTGTTGCTTCAAGGTTTGTGCGAAATCGGAAGAGAGCGCCATGAGGTCGAAAGGAGATCTTCGCCTGCCAACAGGGTCATCTTAGATTGTGAGCTACAGGCCGGAGATTGGGAACAGTGGATTTCTTCAGGCCCTGTGGGAATCAGGCCTTCACCTGCTGCCCACCATTCCCCGCACGGAATCGATCAGTTTCGCGGAATCGTACCCGATGCCGTCCTTAAAGACGATCTCAACGTTTTCAATCGCCGTGATGTCGGCTGCAAGATCGCCCCGAATCACCACCAGGTCGGCTTGCTTGCCGGGTTCGATGGTGCCGATCCTGTCCAGTTCGCCCAGATACTTCGCTCCGTTGTAGGTGGCAATGTGGATCGCCTCGACGGGAGTAAAGCCCGCCTCGACCAGCAACTCGACCTCGCGCTGGTCGCCGTAGCCAGCGACAACGCCGCCGATGCCGGTAGGATCGAGACCGGCAAGTAGCAGGCCGCCTTCTTTTGCAAACTCGTGCTCAAACTCCATCTCCTTTTGGAAGGCAGCGATCATTGGAGAGACGGACGTCTTATAGACGCGCTCGAGCCGAGCCGTGTCGCTCACCTGCACCTTATTGGCAAGAAACTGGCTGCGCGCCTCCGCGGAAAGTGCCTCGAGAGTTCGCGCCTGAACCGCTGGCCTGCCGGGGACTTCTACTTCGAACACCGGCAGGGTCGAAGTCAGTGCCACCTGGTGCTTGATCAGATCAAGGATCATGTCGTGCACCGGCCCAGACTGCACCTTGAGCTTGCCGTACCGGACCATATCGTCCGGTACATCGGGGCACTCCCCGGGCTTTTTCTCGGGGAAGAATTCGGTGTCGACCAGCAGGCCATGTTCAAGGTCATCGATGCCGAGCCTGGCGGCCTCGCGAAAACCAATGGAACATAGGTGACCGGTGACCTTGATTCCACGCTTGTGCGCAACCGCGATGGCCGCGGAAAGCTCTTCGGGCGTAATGAACATGTAGGCCTTGAAGTTATCGACGCCTTCCTCCATCCAGTAGTTGGCAGTTTTTATGGCATCGTCTGCCCCGCTGAGTTGATGAAGCTGCAAAGCGAAGGTGCCTTGGCCCTCCAGGTAAGGGCCGGTGACGTGCATTTTGGGCCCTGGCATGGCGCCCGCATCGATTGCCTTCTTGAGTTCCAGATCGGTGTAGGGTTCTAGCGAGCCGGTGGTTCGAACCGTGGTTACACCACCCGCCAGGTACAGGCGAGGAAAGCTGTAGGCCATCTCTCCAAAGACTGCGTTCCCCATGGGATAAAACATGTGGTCGTGCATTCCGACCAGTCCAGGAATGACCGTGCGGCCGTGAAGGTCGAGAGTGTAGACGCCTTGGGCCCTGTTTCCCGGCGCAGTGTCAGCCGATCGAGAATTTCCGATCGACTCTACCTTTCCGTGCGACAGGATGAGGGTTTGGTCCTCGCGCGCCGGGCCCCCGGTCCCGTCAAGCACCCGTACATGCTCGAGCACGATCTCCTGCGCGTCGACCTTGACGAACTTCTTGACCTCAGGCGAGATAGTCTGAGCTGCTGCTGCCCAGCAGAAAAGCGGGACCAACACGGAAAGCCGGCGCATTCCTACCCCCAAGAACGGGTGGATTGTACATTAAGAACTCTGGATCCAGGCTCAGGGATCGAAAGCCGGATCACTCGAGCGGCTTTGCCGCCTCCAGTGAGGGCGTTCAAATCGAAGCCGCCTGAAACTAAACACTTGGGTCCGCCATCTAATTAATTGAACGGCAGGGACATAGGCAGCGTGTCGGGAGGGCCAGGCAGGCGCGCAGAAATCCAACTTCAAACGGGCTCCGCTCCGGGATGAGCAAGATATTGGGCGATTCTGACCTAGTTCGTAGAAAAATACGACCCGGTTCGCCCAACGGGCTAGGAGCTAAAAGCTTGAAACGGCTGCGCAGGCGGCTCCTTTTCTGCTAGAATTTGTAGGTTTGTTCGGCGTCCGGCTCGCCATTGCTGTTCCCACCGTTAACTAGAAAACATGTCATTTCGGCCTGCGGTGAGAGGGCCCGGCACTCTCATTCAATGGACGAAGAAGAGGACAATCCGTCTTGGCATTAGACGACAAGTACGACGATATAAAAAAGCTGATCGACACGGGGAAAGAGAAGGGATACCTAACTTACGATCAAGTCAATGATCTCATCCCGCAGGATGTGCAAAGTCCCGACGACCTCGAAGATCTGCTGACCACAATTGGTACGCAAGGCATTGATGTGCTCGAGGGCCCGAAAATGCCCTCGCTCGACCGCGAAGAAGCAGAAGAACTCGGCGAAGATGTGGAACTTGACCTTACGCCGGGTGCTCTGGAAAAAACCAATGACCCCGTCCGCATGTATCTGCGCGAGATGGGAACCGTCCCGCTCCTGACGCGCGAAGGCGAAGTTGAAATCGCCAAGCGCATCGAGCGCGGGCAGAACCGAGTGCTCAAAGCGCTTTCGCGGTCACCCATCGTGATCCGTGAACTGCTCGCGATGGGCGAGGACCTGAAAAAAGGCGTCCGCTCGATCAAGGAAGTGGTCACTTTCGATGAGGAAGAGATCACCGACGAGATCGTGCAAGCGCGCCTGAACGAGTTCACCGGAAAGATCGATGACTTAGCCAAGGCCTACAAGAAGGCCATGCAGGTGCAGGAGAAGTTCACCGAACTTTCCCAGAAGAAGAACCCGAAGGTGTATCGCCGTGTGCGCAATCAATTGGCGCGTGCGGTGGTGGGTGTTTCGCAAGCGGTACGGAAACTCGGCTTTACCAACGTCGAACGCAAGCGCCTCATCGACCGTCTCAACAAGACGGTGGATACCATGCGCTCGCTCGACCGCCAGATTCAGAACCTGGAGAAAAAGGCCGAGGCCACTCGTTCCGAAGATCAGCGCAAGGAATACAAGCGGCAAGCCCGCGCGATCGGCGCCGAACTCGAAAAGATGGAGCAAGAGTCCGGTGTTGCGTTCCTGGAGCTCAAGCGCACGCAGCGAGAGATCATCCAGGGCGATATGGACGCCGAGCAGGCAAAACGCGAGCTGATCGAAGCCAACTTGCGACTGGTGGTTTCGATTGCGAAGAAATACACCAACCGTGGGTTGCAGTTTCTCGACCTCATTCAGGAAGGCAACATCGGGTTGATGAAGGCCGTGGACAAGTTCGAGTACCGCCGCGGGTACAAGTTTTCAACTTACGCTACGTGGTGGATTCGTCAGGCCATTACCCGTGCGATTGCCGACCAGGCGCGTACGATTCGTATCCCTGTGCACATGATCGAAACCATCAACAAGCTGATCCGCACCTCGCGGCAGCTGGTGCAGGAACTGGGACGCGAACCGACGTCGGAAGAAATCGCCAAGCGCATGGACATTCCGGTGGCCAAGGTGCGCAAGGTGCTGAAGATTGCTCAGGAACCGATCTCGCTCGAAACGCCGATCGGCGAAGAGGAAGATTCGCATCTGGGCGACTTCATCGAAGACCGCGCCGTGGTCTCGCCGGCCGAGGCGGTGATCAACGTTAACCTGAAAGACCAAACTTCGCACGTGCTTCGTACCCTGACGCCGCGCGAAGAGAAGGTCATCAAGATGCGGTTTGGTCTTGAAGACGGCAGCGAGCACACGCTCGAAGAAGTGGGTCAGTCGTTCGCCGTCACCCGCGAACGTATCCGGCAAATCGAGGCGAAGGCGTTGCGCAAGCTGCGGCACCCGAGCCGGTCGAGGAAGCTGAGGGCGTTTTTGGACGGGGTAAGAGACTAGTCGGAGGTTTAGAGTCCGATGAGGGGCGCGCGCAGGCGCGTCCCTTTTTTATTGGCCCCAGCGATTCGTGAGCCGGCCAAGTTAACCTGCCAGCCATTGCGTCTGCCAGGCATTCCCCCAAGTCTTTTGCGAGGGATGAAGACGCCGGCCCGGCAGGCTAGAACGAAAGGACTCATTCCCAATGCAAGGAACACTCGCCGGTTAGGAGCCTTCCGTGGTATTTCCAGCCAGGCCCTCAACCATCTTTTTGGCTTCTGCCAGCCCGCAACCATAAAGCCTGCGGGCGATGTAGATGGCCGCGATGGTCTCGCCTCGAGAGGCGAGTTCGCGCAATCGTTGCTGTTGCTCGCTGCGGTCAAGCGACTGCAGATGAGTGAAATCCTGAGTCAGGGAAACTGGATCGGCGATGGTTGTATAGGGACGAAGTGACTCGAGAAAATGGTGCGGGCCCGGATTTACCGTCCAGCGGATTTCAAGGAAGGGCGGCGAGGAGATGTGCACGGGATGGTCCTGATAGAGGGTTGAGCTCTTTCCGTACCAGCGGGGTTTGAGGGGAGCCTTTTCAGCCGCTTCCGTCTCGAGGGCCTTCATGAGGAAATCGAGATCCCCCGCAAGTTCCAGTTCTACATAGCGCAGGTATTGGGTCGAGCTTCGGGCGCCACCACTGCCGGGATCAGGCACCTCAACCCGTTCCTTTACGTATCGGGCCGAGCTGATCTCAGGGAACGAGAGAAGCACGACCGTGAGGTCCTCCGCCGGGAGGTGATAGTTCAGGTAAGAACGGAACTGGATGTAGAGACCGGTGTCATTCATGCGGACCAGCCAATTGGACGGGCGGAAGCGCGCGGTGAAGAAGCGCCGCATGAATTCGAAAAACAGAAAAATCACTCCTGCAATGAAGTAGCCGGGCTTCCAACTGGTCGTATAAGCGTGAAAAACGAGCCAGGAGATTGTCCCGAATAAGATGGCAAAGCAGAGTAATGCGCGTGTGCGCGAGGAGGCATAGATGCGGTCCCCACGGCTGATTTCGACATCGCTTAGGCGGAGAAGGCGCATGTCTTTCAGAGATGCGAGTCTATCGCGTGGAGAAAATGAAGTCGAATAGCAAGCCAGGCCAGGTTTTTCTAACGGGAGGGTTTGGAGTTGCCGAACCACCCCAGTAGAATCGGGCGAAGCCGATGGCAGATTTTCTCCAATCCACTGATCTTGATCGATTCCGGGATGCATTGCTTGGCTGGTATCGGCGAAACCGGCGCGATTTGCCGTGGCGAAGAACTCTAGACCCCTACGCCATCTGGGTCTCGGAGATTATGCTGCAGCAGACCCGCGTTACCGCCGTGATCGCTCACTACAACCGCTTTTTGAAGCGATTCCCGAACGTGCAAAAGCTGGCGGCTGCGCGAGAATCGTCTGTGCTGGGACATTGGAGCGGGCTCGGCTACTACCGCCGTGCACGCAATCTGCATGCGGCGGCAAAGGCCGTTGTAAGGGAGCACGCAGGGGTATTTCCGCGAACCGCCGCCGGACTACAGACATTGCCGGGCATTGGGCGCTACACGGCGGCTGCGATTGCCAGCATCGCCTTCGACGAGGCGAGCGCGGTCGTCGATGGCAACGTCGAGCGCGTGATCTCGCGGCTCTCGGGCTGCACCATTGCCTCCCACCAAATTTGGGAAGCCGCGGCGGTGTTGCTCGAGAACGAGCATCCAGGCGACTTCAATCAGGCGATGATGGAATTGGGCGCGACCGTGTGTCGACCGGCCGAGCCGAACTGTCTCGCGTGCCCGGTGCGGAGCTTCTGTCGAACTCGGGGGCGGCATTCTGCAGGGAGGAAGCGAACCCGGCAGGTCAAGCGCGAAATCGCCTACGCGCTCGAACAGGGGGGCAATTCGGTCCGGCTGGTTCAAAGAGGGGCTAACGAACAGCTGATGCCGGGGATGTGGGAGTTGCCGCAGGTTGAGGTTCCAGCGCAGCACAAACTGCTGTTTTCCCTTCGGCACTCCATTACGGTAACGGACTATAGGGTTCGAGTCTTGAGCGTTGCGGGGGAACTCGCAGGCACTTGGATCAAGTACTCACGCCTTGCTGCGCTTCCTCTCACCGGGCTGACAAAGAAAATCCTCCGGCGAGCCGGCGTCATCGAATAGGATCGGGCAAGCTCAGGGACCAGGCAGGGAAAGGCGGCTTGCAATGGGCTGGTTGAGCCGTAGATTTGGAGGAAAGACGATGGCAGCACTGTCTGCGGGGACCCGCGCTCCCCAGTTCGAGCTACCGCTGATCGAGGGCGGAGCGGAGTTTTCCTTAGAACAGGCGCGAGCGCGTGGGCCCGTGCTTCTGGTGTTCTTCAAGATTTCGTGTCCGGTTTGCCAGTACGCCTTGCCTTTCTTGGAGCGTATCTACAAGGCACATGGCGGCGGTAAGGTCACGATCGCCGGTATCTCACAAAACCCAGCGAAAGATACTCGTCAGTTCCTGGAACGCTTCGGGATCACTTTTGAGGTGCTTCTCGACGACACCAAGAGCTTCCCGGTTTCTAGCGCGTATGGATTGACCAATGTTCCCACCGCCTTTTGGATCGCGGAAGATGGCGAGATTGAGATCGCTAGCGTCGGATGGGTGAAAGCCGATGTCGAGCAAATGGCCCACAAAGCGGCGGAGGCGAATCAGGCAACCGCGACGCCGATTTTCAGCCCTGGGGAACAAATCGCTGACTTCCGCGCGGGTTGAAGCTCGCGAAACTAGTCCGCAGGTTGCGGACGATCTCACAACTCGAATACGCCCAACCATCCGGCTTCTTCCAGCCGGCCGCTGAACGCACGCCCACGTACCAATCTTCTACTTGAAAATCGAGTACCGCCTCGCGTCAATTTGCTGCCTGCTCCCGTAGAATAGGCGTTTTGTATCCCGCGTCGATAGGAGTTTGGGAATGCGAAAGCCGGCTCTGATAGCCAGCATTTTTCTTTGCGTGGTGGTTACTCTGTCGCTGGCGATTGCCAGTGCGAGCCGGCGGTCCGCAAATGTCGAGGCTGTCCACCTGCCCCCGGCAGTATTCTCGGCCATGAACAAGATCAACTCGGAGCATATCCGAGCCGATGTGCGCTTTCTCTCGCATGACCTGCTCGAAGGCCGGGGCACCGGCCAGCGCGGCGGGGATCTTGCGGCCGAATACATCGCGACTCAATTTCAGCTTGCTGGTCTCAAAGCCGCAGGCGAGCATGGGAGTTTTTTCCAAAAAGTTCCCATGGTAGGCGTCACCCCCGCTCCGGAAACGACATTCGATTTTGTCTCTAAGAGCGACAACATGCGGCTCAAGGCGCTCGATGACTACGTTGCTTACGACCAGACGCAGCGCACCTCCAACGACATCGAGGCTGACATTGTTTTCGTTGGCTACGGCATTGAGGCCCCGGAGTACAAGTGGGACGACTACAAGGGCGCGGATGTTCGCGGCAAGGTGCTGCTGATGCTGGTGAATGAGCCGACCTCGGATGATCCCAACTTCTTTAAGGGGCGCGCGCTTACCTATTACGGGCGCTGGACCTATAAGTTCGAAGAAGCAGCCAGGAAAGGCGCGGTGGGCGCCATCCTGATTCACAAAACCGAAATGGCCAGCTATCCCTGGGAAGTGGTTCGAAACTCGAACTCGGGTGAGAAGTCGTATCTCAAGGCGGAAGGCCCGCAGTTAAAGGCCGCGTCCTGGATCCAACTGGAGGTCGCAAAGAGGCTGGCCCGGGCCTGCGGCATGGACATTGCTCGAATGATCGACGATGCGAATTCGCGCGATTTTCATCCGATAAGTCTGCCGGCTCGGCTGAAGGCTCATATGGTGAGCAAGGTCAGGCCGTTCTCTTCGAATAACGTGGTGGCAATTCTTCCCGGCGGCGATCCCAAATTGAAAGATGAAGCCGTGATGTACACCGCCCACTACGATCATCTGGGAATTCGCCCGGACATGCCCGGCGACAACATCTATAACGGCGCTCGCGACAACGCCACTGGCTGCGGGATTCTGCTGGAACTGGCGCGTGTATTTGCGCAATCACCGTCGAAACCACGGCGGTCGATTCTGTTTGCATCGGTCACGGCCGAAGAGCAGGGCCTGCTTGGCTCGCAATATCTGGGCGAGCATCCCCCGGTTCCGGCAGGCAAGATTTCATTGGACCTGAACTATGACGACATCCCGCCGTTGGGCGAACCGGAAGAAGTCGAAGTATCAGGAGCCGAACGAACCACCTTCTATCCCACCGTCGATGCCATGGCCCGGGCCTTCCGCCTGGCGATCGAGCCCGACTCCCATCCCGAGGCTGGCCACTATTACCGCTCCGACCATTTCTCCCTGGCGCGCGTCGGGGTACCTTCTTTTTCGATCAACGAAGGGATGAAGTACAAGCACCACAGCACCGACTGGGGGATGCATCAGGCTGAGGAATACACCAACAAGCACTATCATCAGCCGAGCGATGAATACGATGCCAACATGGATTTCACGGGCGACATGGTCATGGCACGCTTCGGATTTGCTCTGGGGTGGGCGGCAGCATCTGAATCGAAACCCGCGGGATGGCAGGCGGGAGACGAATTTGAGGCAGCCAGGAAAAAGAGCCAGGGGAAGTAAGGATTCGCATCCTTCGATGAGTCAAGGTTCGTGAGGCACGGTGATTGTCCTAAGTGCCTGCAGGAGGCCGAGTGGAAGCAAGCACCCGCCAAAAGATTCAGCTCGTTCTTATCCTTGCCATGGTGATAGCGGCAATTCGCGTCGCTTGGATTTTCTATGAACGGCGCGAAGCGGCCAAAGAGCCGGTGAAGCAAGAAGCGCCGGGGTTGAATCCCGATTACATGGTGACCCCGAAGAAAACGTATGCCTACGATCTAAAAACAGCCAAGCAAGAGTTGACGGCCCAACCGGCCTGGGTCAAGGTCGGCTACTACTACCCTTATTACGCCTTCGATCGCTCCAGTCATCGCGCCGATATGACGCGCGAGATGGGGAAACTCTTGCCGCTTGAAAAGCTGGACATCAAGAACGTGTACCTGCAACCTGCATCGGGTGGCGGGAGCGAGGTGATGGCTGTATTCGAACGCCAGGGAAAGCTCTACGCAACCAGTGTGGGTCGCGAAAAGAACCAAGATTTCAAGTTCTTCAGCAACGACATGTTGTTTTTCGAAGATCCACATCAACTTTACAAGCACTGGCCAGCGGATGTGTGGCAGGCGATTGATCAGCACCAGGCGAAGCCGGGGATGAGCGAGATCGAGGTCGGCTTTGCGATCGGGGTGGGATTGATGGAGCAGGGCGGCAGCGAAGAGGATAAAACCCTCGACTATCCAAACGGCGGACAGAGCTGGAATGTGACCTATCACAACGGGAAGGCAATCGCCGTTTCACCTGGGAAGAACCAATAGCCGATCTTAAGGTCAATCCGAGTTCTTGAGCAGCGGGCGTTCTCCTCTATTGTCCGATCGATCAATCTGGGAGTGCTGGAACTCTCGCTCTCTGACGGCCTTCCGCTCATCCCCGCCTTAGCCCTTCAGGTATCTGTGCTCGGGGTCTCGGTATTGGCTAGACTTACCGAACTCCCCCAGAAATGACAGAGCCAACAACTCGAGGAAGCCCTCCATGCTTACCCAATGGTTCAGCCAGCACAGCATTCCTTTTCAAGTCATCGTGGCCTACATTCCGCTGCTAGCCACAGTGACAACAACCATCCTAAGCATCATTTTGGCGCGGGCCACACTGCGCTACGCCGAAACCACCGACAAGAGCTTGGCCTTGGCGCGCGAGGAGTTCGAGCGGCAGTGGTCGCCCGAGTTGCACGTGAAGCTCGAGCGAACCAGCAACCGTCAAACCCGGATCGTGGTGACCAACCTGGCGCGCATTTCCGTCCTGCTGCAAATGGTGCAATTGCGCCAGCTCTCGATGGCCGTACCAGCCCTGCGCTCGTTCATGAATGAACCCCTGGTCGGTGGCTGCACCTGGACGGAGGAATTGGGCAAGCATCTATTTACCTGTACGGGGGATGACTACGACGGGCAGGTAGCCGCGTCGGTTACGTTTTATGCCTCCGGCCGCCTGTACCGAACGGATTGGTTCCGCTTTCAAATTGAGGTTAGCCGGGGAGACATTCTCCGGCTGGAGCCGGTAAACATCGCCGCCCGCCGGGTGCAGGTGCTCGATGAGGAAGAGATGGCGCCGGAGGTAGTCGAGGACGTGGCCAAAGCGACGGCGGCGGGAGCCTAGAACTGTAAGGACTTAGGGCGGGGGCACGAAGGGGCTGGTCGAACCCGTCTATCGAAACCCACCATTAGAACGCCCGTAACCTGCCCTCTTTCCTCTATCTGCATCCAAAATGGGTCAATGCGGGCGGCAAGAAAACTCGCTCTTATACTTTGGCTTGGCGTGGGCGCCGCGATTGCGCAGAAGCACTCAGCAATCAAGGCTGACTCGGGGGCGCCTCCGGCCGAATCCGATCTGAGGGAGGCGAGCGCAAAGGGATCCCTCACCGAAGACGACCGGCTATCGGTCATCGCTGCCGCACTCAATTCCAAGCTTCGAGATGCTGAGCCTGACTGTTCCCACCTGGTTCACGCCATCTACCAACAAGCGGGCTTTTCTTACCCGTATGCGCCGTCGTCCGATCTCTATGCCGGGGTCGAGGGGTTTCAGCGTGTCAAGAAACCGGAACCGGGTGATCTGGTTGTCTGGCGCGGCCACGTCGGAATCGTGATCAAACCGTCTCGGCACCTGTTCTTCAGCGTTCTCAGTACCGGGGCGGGCGTCGACGACTACACCGCCCGCTACTGGAAGCACAGGGGTCAGCCGCGATTCTACCGATTTGTGAAAACCGCTTCCCTGAAGCCACACCCTTTGTCCCCTCAACTGGTACGCACCAATCGCGTGCGCAGCGCAGCAGGTCCCTCCGACGAACCCAACGAGCGGTAGCTCGGCGATCTGGCGCCCTCGACAACCCCCAAGCTTCCCAACATGCTTTCCAGCCCAGCCTTCGATATCATCAAGAAGTCCATGCCCGATACTTTTATTCTCGGCATTGAAAGCTCTTGCGACGAAACCGCGGCCTCCGTGGTGCGCTCGGGCGAGCAGATGATCTCGAATGTGGTTGCCTCGCAGATTGCTACCCATCAACCTTATGGCGGAGTGGTGCCTGAGCTGGCGTCGAGGGAACACTTGCGTGCGATTGTGCCCGTGGTCAAGCAAGCGCTCGCGGAAGCGGGAAAGAGCTTCGAGACGATTGACGCTCTGGCGGTGACGCAAGGGCCGGGACTCGCCGGGTCGCTTCTGGTCGGAATCAGCTATGCGAAAGCGCTGGCATACGCCCTGGACAAGCCATTAATTGCCGTCAATCACCTCGAGGGGCACATTCATGCTGTGCTGCTTGAGGAGCGGCAGAACGGAAATCGGGAGCTGCAGTTTCCGGCTTTGGCTTTGGTGGTTTCAGGCGGACACACGCATCTTTATCTGGCCGGGCAAAATGGCGATGGTTGGAGTTATGAGAACATCGGCCACACCCGCGACGATGCGGCCGGAGAGGCTTTCGACAAAGCCGCCAAGCTGCTCGGCTTAGGCTATCCGGGCGGGCCGGTGATTGATCGTTTATCTAAGCACGGGAATCGGCACGCCGTGAAGTTTCCTCTATCGCAGATCAAGCATCCCGACCGGCGACTGCAAAGCCCGGGCAAGGAGTCGAAGAGTAGGGCCGAATTCCATTCGGATCGCCGGCCCCGTTTCGATTTCTCCTACAGTGGGATCAAGACCGCCGTTCTTCGCTACGTCGAAACCCACAACATGGCGGCCGCGGTCGAGGAGAGGCGCAAGGTTTTCTCACGAATCGCGAAGCCGAAGTTGGAAGACTATCTGGCAAATTGCGACCAGCAAACCCTTGACCTCGTTGCCTCCTTTCAGCGGGCGGTCGTAGGCGATCTGGTGACGAAGACTCTAGCGGCTGCGCGTGAGTACGATGTAGCGACGCTGTTTGTCACCGGTGGCGTCGCGGCGAACGGAGAACTTCGAGAGACGTTCGAGCGGGAGGCTGCAGAACAAGGACTGCCGGTGTTTTTTCCATCCCGCCCGCTATCGACTGACAATGCGGCCATGATCGCAGCCGCTGCGTACCCCAAGTTTTTGGCCGGGCAATTGGCTCCGATGGACTTTTCAGCGGAAGCGGGGCTGGCGCTCAGATAGAGCCGGCATCAAGGGTTCTTAGCCGCAGCTTCTCGGTTCTTCTGCTCGAGGCGAGATTCCGCGGTTATCTCGGCGCTTGGAAGCCTCGAGCCCTAGATGGTTTCCTTGAGCTTGGTCTCTTCGATATTCATGTCCTTGAATTCACTGGACTCAAACACCTCGCCGCACTCCACGCATTCCACAAACTCGGAGTCTTCTTCGCGGGCGACGATTTTAACCCGCGGGTGTTTGCACTGGGAACGGTCGATCTTCTGGGGAGGCTGAGGCGAACTGGATGGACTCATAGATTCCGGGGTTCTTTGGCGAGCGCCAGGCGTAGCGTCACCCGGACGGATCTTCGCCGGAATTTGGCGGTATTTTTAGCCGCCGGCGTGGAATTGTCAAGCAGGAAAATGGATACTAGTTCCTATGCATACCGAGGCGGCTTTGCCACCATCCGCGGGGAGGGAATCGGTTCCTGCGAACCCCCTGAAGCTACCCGTGTACCTCGATTATCACGCGACCACTCCGCTTGATCCGAGGGTACTCGAAGTAATGTTGCCTTACTTCGAAGCCAAGTTCGGCAATCCTGCCAGCCGGAGCCATGCTTACGGATGGGAGGCGTGCCGGGCGGTAGAGCTTGCCAGACATCAAGTGGCCGCACTGATCGGGGCGGAGCCGGAAGAAATCATCTTCACCTCGGGAGCTACGGAAAGCGACAACCTAGCGATCAAGGGCGTCGCGGAAGCAAGGCGCGAATCCGGACGTCACTTGGTGACAGTTCTTACCGAACACAAGGCAGTGCTTGACACATGCAAGCACCTGGAATCTTGCGGGTTTGAAGTAACGTTCTTGCCCGTCGGTCGAGATGGGCGGATCGATCTGGACCAG
>Ga0070681_10002910_pt1 | contig 15846 bp, 14 predicted proteins | sample KBSC83BmetaG_FD_65650 | JGI IMG/M metagenome (GOLD analysis project Ga0070681, IMG submission 65650) | Corn rhizosphere microbial communities from Kellogg Biological Station, Michigan, USA - KBS C8-3B metaG | ecosystem: Host-associated > Plants > Roots > Rhizosphere | place: USA: Michigan...
TGACGAGAAATATGATTCCCAGAACAAAGCGAGTCATAGGGGCGCGTGGATGCTAGCACATCTCAGCGGCTCTCTGCGTATCTCGGCGTTCTCTGCGTTGAAAAAAACTTTAACGCGGAGGCGGCAGAGATACGCAGAGCGTCTGTTATCATCCGCGCCGTGCCGAAGCGCCACACACTGATGATCGTTGCCGGTGAACCGTCAGGCGATGCTCACGCGGCCGCGCTCGTAAAAGCCCTGCGCGAACACGCCGAGCTCGAACTGTTCGGAGCCACCGGCCCACTGATGCGCGAAGCGGGTGTCGAAACAGTCGTCAACTCCGACGAGCTCGCTATCCTGGGAATCGTAGAAGTCGGACGCGTCTTTCCGAAGTTCCTCAAAGCATTTCGCCAACTCAAAGCCGCGGCGCTTCAATGTGCACCCGATGCCGTCGTCCTCGTTGACTGGCCCGAGTTCAACCTGCGACTCGCTTCTGCTCTGCACCGGCGCGGTTTGAAAGTGATCTATTACATCAGTCCTCAACTCTGGGCGTGGCGTCCGCGACGTGTGAACAAGATCAAGCGCGACGTGGATTTGTTGCTGTCGATTCTTCCTTTCGAAATCGACTGGTACAAGCAACACGGCGTCGAGCACGTTGAGTTTGTGGGCCATCCGCTCTCAGGCGAGGTGAAAGCGCGATACGGACGAGAGGAGTTTTGTCGTCGCAACGATCTCGATCCTTCGCGACCGATCGTTTCGTTTCTACCGGGCAGTCGTCACAAGGAGTTACATCGAATTCTGCCGCCGATGCTTGATGCGATGGCCCAACTTCGCAACGCACGGCCTGAAGTGCAACCGCTTGTCGTGCTCGCACCCAGCCGCACTGATGAAGAAACGCGCGCGATCGTTTCTCAAAGCAATGCAAACCATGTGAAAGTAGTGCAACACCAAACTCGCGAGGCACTCGCTGCTTCAGACGCGGCTGCGATTGCGAGTGGCACTGCAACGCTCGAGGCCGCACTACTCGAAACGCCGATGGTGATCGTTTACAAAGAGTCAACAATCAACTGGCACACTCTCGGCCGGTTGATTACGGTCTCGCATTACGGACTGGTGAATCTTGTTGCGGGCCAGGAGATCGCAACAGAGCTGATGCAAAAAGATCTCACAGGCGAAAATTTAACGAGTAAACTCGTCGAGCTTCTCGACCCCGACATTAATAGAACCATGCGCAAACGCTTGCACGAGGTTGCACACAAACTCGGCGAACCCGGCGCCTCATCACGCGCGGCTGAACTAATCCTGGAATTTTTGGGCGCGAATGAACGCAGATGAATGCCGGATCAATTCAAATGATTAATCGGCGTTAATCTGCGTTCATTCGCGGCCAATTGTTTTGCGCAGCTCTTGGAGTTCTGCCTGGAGGCGCTTGATTTCCTCGCGCATCTGCGGCAGGCGATTCAGATGCGCATTCATCCGCTTGTATTGATCGAGCGGCTGGATGGGAATTCCCCACCACACGCCCGGCCGCACGATCTTCCCAGGTAAAATCCCCGCCTTCGAGCCGATGATCGCGCCCGACTGCACGCGAGTGTGATCTCCAAACCCGACCTGCCCGCCAATCACAGCATCATCCTCGATCACCACGCTACCGCTGATCCCTGTCTGCGCGGCAATCACTACACGCTCACCGATATCGCAGTTATGGCCCACATGGACCATGTTGTCGAGCTTCGTCCCGCGCCCGATACGCGTGCGACCCAGTGCAGCGCGGTCCACACAACTGTGCGCACCAATCTCGACCTCGTCTTCAATCACGACCGTTCCGATCTGCGGAAACTTCTGGTATCCGAGATCGTGACGCACGTAACCAAAACCATCCGCACCGAGACACACCCCCGCATGCAAGATGACGCCATTCCCTACCGTGACCCCGTCGTACAGCACGACATTCGGATGCAGCACACAATCCTGACCCACGGTCACGTTCGCACCCAACACCACACCCGCTTCGAGCCTTGTGTACGCACCGACGTGCGCGTACTCGCCCACACAAACGTTTGGACCAACATACGCCGTGAGCGCGACGTCTGCTGTTTCAGCGACAACCGAAGTCGGATGAATGGTCGGTTCGCGATGCAGCGGCGGATGCAGCGCCGCGCCGATTAATGCGAACGCGAGTTTTGGATTTGCAACTTCGATGACCGTGCGCTCCGGAAACTTCGCTGCGAACCCGTCACGCACAATCAAACAAGACGCCTTACTCTCCGCAGCCACATCCTTCTCAACGTACGCAATCTCACCCTCATCCGCGTGAATCAGGTCGGCAATCCGTTCAATCCGTTTTTCCGGATCGCCAACAACATGGCCATCAACGATCTTTGCAAGCTCTTCAACCCTCATCTTATGAATCCGCGTTTCGAGCCACGAATAAAACTTACCAGATGACTGATATGTTCATCGTCGATCTGGGTTAACTGTTCCAAAGCCTCGGCGACGGGAATCTTCGATCTGAACAGCAACTTATACGCGTTCTTCAACGCCCGCCGCGCTTCTTCAGAAAACCCTGCCCGCTGTAACCCGACGCTGTTCACGCCTCGCACGCTCGCAGGATTGCCGTCAGTGATGAAGAACGGTAGCACATCCTGCACGATCTTCGACTTGCCGCCAATCATCGCGTAACGGCCCATGCGCACAAACTGATGCGCACCGACGTTATTGGAAAGAAAAACATGATCCTCGATCGTGATGTGTCCGGCGAGCGCCACTTCGTTCGCGAAGATGTTGTCGTCACCAATAACGCAGTTGTGGGCCACGTGGACTCCGACCATGAAAAAGTTGCGCGAGCCGATGCGGGTTGTCAGGCCCTCGCCGTTGGCCCGATGAAAAGTGCAGAACTCGCGAATGATGTTGTCGTCGCCGATTTCGAGATAGCTCGTCTCGCCTTTGAACTTAACATCCTGTGGCTCGCCGCCGATCACAGCGTGCTCGAAAATGCGGTTGCGTGCGCCGATGCGAGTGAATCGTTTGATTACAGCGTAGGCACCGATCTCGCAATCTGGGCCAATTTCGACGTTATCCTCGATGATGGCTGTCGGATGAATGGGCATTTTGGACAGGAATTTACAAAACTTTACAGATTTTCAGGATAATCGCGTCTTGTGGATCCTGCAAATCCTGTTTATGATGCTCAACTGTTCTTGGGGTTTTGAGGTTAGGAGACGAAAAGCCTTTGTTTAGTGACAACTTTCGCCGCGGGGAATCCGAAAAGAGTAAGCTGTCGGGAGTAAAAGGCTCCCGCCTCATTTCCGGGCTCTCCGATGTAGCCTGGAAGGCTTTTCAGTCAGTCAACCAGCGACTGCCCGAAGGCGAAGCGATTCGCCCGAACTGGGCGCCTGGTCCATTGCTCAAGTCTTACGAACGCACTGCCCCGCCACTCGGGTTCCCGCGTGAGACCGACAGTCTCTGTCCAACCTGTGTAAAAGAAGTTCGCAACGCTGTCATCACCGGTGCGGTTCCGCTCGACACTTTGATGTACGAGCATCCGGGCGAGATCAAAGCGCAGATCGTCGAAGACAACGGCCAGGTCTTGATGCGCAAAGATTGTCCGAAGCACGGACAGTTCGAAGATGTAATGGCGACTGATCCGGAGTTTCTGCGGCGCATCGAGTCGCTTTTTTTCGGACGTGACTTTCGTGCGGCTGAAGATAAAGACGTACATCGTCACGGCACTTCGAATATTAAGTTCGGACGCGGCGCAGTTTTGACTGTCGACCTGACCAACCGCTGCAACATGATGTGCAACCCGTGTTTCATGGATGCGAACCAGGTTGGCTACGTTCACGAGCCGACGTTTGAAGACACGAAGGCGATTCTTGATCGCGCTGTCTCTTTCAAGCCGCGGCGACAAGTCATCATTCTCTTTTCCGGCGGTGAGCCGACGCTCTCGCCTTATTATCTCGATGCCGTCGCTTACGCGAAGAAGATTGGTTTCTATCGCATACTCGCCGCGACGAACGGGATTCGCTTCGCCGAAGATCTGGAATTTTGCAAAGCTGCCAAAGCCGCCGGACAACACGGCGTCTATCTACAGTTCGACGGCGTGAGCGAAGAGAAGAACAAGCATCGCGGAGTCGGCAACTTGTTCGACGTCAAGCTGCGTGCAATCGAGAATCTCGCTGCGGCCGGCATCAAAGTCACGCTCGTCGTCACGATCGTCAACAGCATCAACAACGACGCTATCGGACAGATCGTCGACTTTGCGGCAAAGAACATCGATAAGGTTCAGACCATCGCGTTCCAACCGGTTTCGTTCACCGGACGTGATGAAGATATCTCGGATGAGTTGCGCAAGAAGTGGCGCTACACGCTCGCCGGCATGACTCACGATCTCAAGAACCAGCTCGGCGGACACATTCAACCGCTACGCGACTGGTTTCCGCTCTCGTCTTATTCAGCTTTCACCAGCGTGATGGACATGTTGCAGGGCGCTGATGCGCCGTGGGGCTGGTCGTCGTGTAACTGCCATCCGAACTGCGGCATCTTCACTTTGCTCGTGGTGAACAAACAGACGGGCGAATTCAAATCGCTGTTTGAGTTCTTCAACTACGAACAGTTTATGAAGGACGTGGCCGTGATCACGGACACCGCGCGCGGTCGCAAACTCTCATATGCGCAGCTCGGCATGGCAATCATGCGAAACTTCAACGCCGAGAAAGCGCCGGAGGGATTTCCGATTTCGCAGATCCTCAATCTCTTCAAACCTTCGTCAACCAGTTCCAACTCCGATCGCAACGATCGCATGGCCCAGAAGCATGCCGACGGCAACGACATCTGGCGCGTGCTCTGCGTCGAGGGAATGTGGTTCCAGGATCTTTTCAACTACGACTTCCGTCGCACCGAGATGTGCGTGATTCCTTACGGCACTCAGGAAGGCGAGATTTCCTTCTGCGCCTACAACACGGGCGTGGGCTGGCGGCAGATCATCGAGAACATGCACAAGACCGCGAACCTCGCGGAGTGGTACGAAGAGCACGGCCGTCACAAAGTCTATGCAGCCGGCAAGCCTGTGCCACTGAACACGACGAAACACTCGTTGAGTCTGCCGGTGATCCAGGCTGTGCTTGCCGAGGACACTGAAGAGAAACCGACATTGGTCAGTCCTTATCTCGTCGAGACACCTGAAGAAGAAACGGTGTCGTTGTAGGTCTGGTTTTACTCACCCAACTCGCTCCGCTGTTTTCCCGCAGCGGGAACTTTTAACTCTCTCTCCCAGGAGATTAACTCAATGCAGAAAACTATCCGTTCCTCCAAGGGGTTTCAGACTGCCATGATGTTGTTGGTCCTGGTCAGCTTCGTTACGCCCAGTATCGCGCGTCAGGATCCGCCGGCTGAGAATCTAAAGGTTATACCCGACGGCATGGAGTTCACTGTCGTTACTGTCGATGAGATCTCGAGTAAGACCGCGGCTGAAGGTGATCCACTCATGTTCAAGGTCGCCGAAGACGTGAAGATCGATGGTCATGTTGTGATTGCGAAAGACAGTCTCGTGAAAGGGAGCGTTGCGCAAGCGAAGAAGGCTGGGATGATGGGCCGAGGCGGATCCCTCGGCATCCGCGTTGAATCAGCGATGACCGTTGACAGTCAGAAACTCAAGCTTCGCTCGACAAAAGGCAAAGAGGGTGATGACAAGACCGGGACCACGGTCGCGCTCGTCGTTCTCTTTGGTCCACTGGGATTTTTGAAAAAAGGAAAGAACGCGGTTATCAAACCGGGCACTGAAATCAAAGTCTACGTTGATGAAGAAAAGAAAGTAGCGATAAAGGGATAACAGGCTTGCGTCGTTGTAGGGGCGGCACTCCGTGGCCGCCCCCACGCTCGCTATTGGTTCCCGTCGCCATCACTTCCTGGTCGTTGCACTTCGCGCAGTTGCGCCACGACATCGCGCAGGCGCAGTGCGAGATCCTCGATCGTTTGCACTCGCTTGCGCGATCGTTCACTCAGATCTTCACGCAACAAAAGCTGAGCCTGGCCCAACACGCCGGTTAGGGGGTTATTGATCTCGTGGCGAATGCGTGCTACCAGGGCGGCAGTCTCCTCGAGCTTCAGGCGATACTGGGCAATCTGGTCTTCGTGTTCAGTCATCGACGCTCCGTCGTCTCTCCGGGAACCTGAAAATAAAGCAGTTGTCGTTGTTTTCGAAAGGTGAGCCGCTCAAAGTCGCTACAGACGGACCCATTGTGCATCTTGATGCACTGGAGTTCAAGCATTAGTTTTACTTTTAGCCTCGGACCGAGACGGAGGCATTGTTGACAAGTTTGAGCGTGATACGTAAATTCGAGTTCCTCTTTGCTGGGAGGTCGTCCAATGGTAGGACTCCAGACTCTGGATCTGGCTATCGGGGTTCGAGTCCCTGCCTCCCAGCCAAAAACTCAAACACTTACGGGCGGCCCAAAAGAAAAACTTCGGACCTCAGAGCGAGGTCATTCTCTCTTAATAATGCCGGCGATCGAGGCGACCAGCAGAGGAATCAATAACCAACCACAAATTCGATAAACGATTGAATATACTCTTCGCCAGTCCGGAATGGGTTGCCAGTTGTCAGCCACATCCAGTTTAACCACAGGCACGAATATCTCGAGTGGATACACCAGCCGTTCAAGCCTAGTTGGTTTGGCAGGTTGCTCTGGCGAAGGCTGTGGGTTATTCGCCGATGCTGCTTTCGTTGGCTGAGGCTTTGCCTTGAGAGAATCGGCAGACCAGAAGATGGGGATCGAAATAGCAAGCAACAACCCGACCACAATCATTAATCTCCAGGTTTGCACACCGTATCCTGTGAGCCATTTTAAGATCGAATCGTTGACCCAGTTTCCCGCGCTCCAGTTAACGTTATTACCTTTCGCCTTGGCTCGCTCGCGTAACGCATTCCGTCCCGCAAGGTATACTTTTCGCGCCGCGTACTCATTGCCGATGTCTTTGTAATACACTTCGAGTTGAAGGTACGGGTCCCGCGTAAATTTTTGCGGGTCCTGGCAGTCGAGCACCTCTTCCCAAATTCGCCCCGGGAAATCGAAAACGCCGATTTGGGAGTCCCGGAAATCCACCCCGCCTTCAGGAAAAGGTCGGTAAGCCTCTATCTTGAGAGATCCGATTTGGGCCTTGTTGAGGTCAATCGAGTTTTCAAATATCGTGTCTTTGAGCGTGAGCGTCGAAGCAACCTCAGTGGATTTCAGAATCACGGCTGCGGCGAAATGAGTATCTGTAAAGTCGACATTTAGAAACGAGGAGAAGCTGAAGTCTACAGGTTCTGATCCTTCGAACTTACACTGCGTGAAGTTAGCTACTCCCTTGCAGGTTACGCCCCTAAAATCTGCCGATCCCCGAAAACGGCTACGCGGAAAGTTCATCGACCGTGCAATCGACCAGGCCCGAAAAGTTACCGGACGCTCTCTGTGCCAGAACTGAGTCCGTTTGAAATGTGCCAGCCCACCACATTGCAAACTATTGAAGGTTGTCGGACCTCTGAAGGAAGCGAAATCACAATCGATGCCAATGGCGAACGACGCATAAGTGAAATCCACTGTTGAATCTTTGTTCCTGAAGCGAGCGGATTGAAAACTCCCATAACGGCACTCAAAGCCGTTGAAATTGACTGGGCCTTTAAACCGGGTCTTTCCGCAGTTCAATGTGCCGCCAAAGGATGCCGCCCTAAAACTGACGTCAGCTTTTTCATGCTCAAAGTGAGCTGACTCAAAGAAACCATGGCCCCCACACTTTAAGCCTTCACACTTCACCTCCTGCCGGAATACCGCCTCCGAGCAGCTAAAGATGGTTCCGAAGGATGCGAATTCAAAACTGACTCCTGTTTCTTGGCTATTAAATGCCGCCTTGTGAAAATTACCGTAACCTTTAGATTGAATACTCTTAAAGTTAGCGCCGACCCAAAAGATTGCCTCGCAATCCAAAGCCGTGCCAAACATTGCCGATTCAAACGAGGCGACCTTTCCATGATCCGCCCTGTTTCGATCGGTCTCTTCGCCGAATGTCGCTTGGTTGAAACTAGCTCTACCTTCACAAGAAATATAGGAGAACGTCGCGCCCCCTTTGAAGTGCGCGTTTTCGCAAATGAGACCGTTCTTATAGACGGTTCGCAGTCCACCGCCAACAAAAGCCTTATCAAACGTCGTGTTTGAGAGATTGACGAGTTGTTCGAACTCGCAGGACGCGACATCTACTTCATCGCAAAAGTCGCAATTGATGATTTCAATGCCACACTTGATCTTGGAATTCTTGAGATCGAGTTTGCCATGAACGATTGCTTCGCTAAGACGATATGTGCCGCTTTCAGCACTCGTAAGAGCTTCCTCTATTTGAGATGCCCAAACGTGCGATTTAAGACTGGTGGGATGCATGATGGATTCTTTCAGAGGTTTAGGTTTGAAGCGGAAAAATATGGCGAATCCCCATTAAAGTCAATCCGGATTTATTTACATGTAAACCCAAACTTGAAACGTCACCCGATTGCGCAAAGTAGGAATGTCACCTTCTCGGTATCAGATTAATTGCGTATGAACGAGGCGCAACGGTGAATTCCGCTCGGGCGTAAGTTTCAGAAAAATCATTTTTTAATTGCGAATCTACACACGTTTCCGACAAACCCACCGTTTGTCCTTCTTCGTACCGCTCTGCCTCTGCGATTCGAGGAATATCGGGATAGACAGCGCAATCCTGCATGCGACGGCTGAGCATGCGCAGACTAGAATGTGTTCTCAACGGAGGTAATAAGAATGCGCGCAACAGTCATGTTTGGAGCCGGCGACGTTCGGATCGAGAGCATTCCCGACGCTCGTCTCATCGAGCCTACCGACGCCCTCGTGCAAGTGACACGTGCCTGCATCTGCGGAAGCGATCTATGGCCTTACAAGGCGATGGAGCATAGCGAAACTGGCCGCGTTATGGGGCACACGGCGGGTTCTTCGGTAATGAAGAGATCGCCGGGGCGCAGGCCGAAGCAGTGCGCGTACCGCTTGCCGATGGAACGTTATACGTTTCTGCGCGTCGGAAAAGACGACGCGCTTATTCCATCGCTGCTCACGCTTTCAGATGTGATGGGAACCGGCCATCACGCAGCCATCAGCGCTAAGGTTGGAGCGGGAAAGTGTCTGCAAGACGTGCTGGAAGAACGGATCGATCCCGGCCGTGTTTTCGATCGCGTCGTCGGTCTCGACGGTGTGCCCGATGGTTACCGAGCGATGAACGAGCGCGAGGCGATCAAGATCATGGTCACACCGTGAGGAATAAAGAAAATGGAGATCAGAAAGAGCGGTTCACAACCATCAAGCAAAGGGCCGGAACAATACTTCACCGGCAACGTCCGCATTGATCCACTGATGCAAACCCCTGAGCCGTCGCGCAATTCATGCGCGCTCGTCACCTTTGAGCCGGGCGCGAGATCGGCCTGGCACTGGCATCCGCTCGGGCAGATGCTCGTCGTCACTCAGGGCTGCGGTTGGGTGCAGAGCGAGGGCGGGCCGAAGGTGGAGATTCGAGCGGGCGACATAGTCTGGTGTCCTCCGCGTGAGAAGCACTGGCATGGCGCAACCTCAACTACCGCGATTTCGCACATCGCCATACAGGAGGGACTCGACGGCAAATACGTCGAATGGCTGGAAAAGGTCAGCGACGAAGAATATCGAGCCTGAATACAAGTTGAATAACAAGTAACCATTAAATACGACCGATGAGTTTTTTTCCTTTGGTGTTATAATGCGCACCGTCATCTCGACAAAACAACGCACGCCTCCCTTGTGTCCCAGTACCTCATAGTCACTGCGACGTGAGACTTACCAGGAGGTTACCTCAATGAAACGCCTACAACGGTTCGTTTATTTCTCGCTTCTCGCTTTGATGGTGAGCGCTGGTATCTGAGCGCAGGTCGTGCTACGCGACGGTGTCAGGCTTGGATGATTCAGCATGACATCATCATTTATAGCTTCGAACGAAAGGACAAAAACATGAACGACACACCAGATGTTGCTGCGGAAGTGGTTGAGCAATGGCGGAATCTCGAAGAACAGGATAATCCTGCCGGTCCGCTCTTTGCTGCCGGGGAATTCGCCGAAGCAGACATCGCCAACGCAACTTCAGAATTCATCACCAGGTGCTCTGCTTGCTCCGGCTCGCTTGGGCATCCTTGCTGCTAAATCGAAAATGACGTGGCGTCACTTCGATAGGCCGCTGGGTTGCATGATCTCGTCCGCTCTGGACGAACTCGCAACCCAGCTTTCTTTCATTGACGGATTGAGTGAGCGCGCACGCGACGTTATCATCGATGCAACGCGCGAATCGCTTTACACAGTCCTGCACACTAAAGTTAGCCGGTTGCTTGTTCTCGAGCTCAACGCCGCACGCATCACCAAGCGACTAAACGGCGAGAACTCGGAAGAGCGTTGGCAACATTTCCTCGAGCTTGCGTCCACGCAGTCGTTCTGGGATGGCTTAGCAACTCATTATCCGTCTTTACTATCTCGAATAGACGCGATCGTGCGGAACCGCTGCACGGCAACGCTGCGGTTCGCGCAACGTTGGACCACTGACCGGCGTCGACTGAAACGTCTCTGCACCAGTGACCCGGGTGATCTGCACGAACTCAGCTTCGGCGCGGGTGACAGCCATCGCGGCGGATTGACTGTCGCAATTGTCAGCGGTGAAGACTGGCGTGTTGTTTACAAGCCGCGTTCGTTGGCAATCGACAGCGCTTTGCGCGCCTTTATCTGCGAGCTTGGCAGCGCACTGAATGTGCGCGTGCCCGACGTCATCGATTGTGGCGATTACGGATGGGCCGAGTTTGTGACTCATCGCTTCGCAGCAGGAAACGAGGAACTGCTTAGCTTCTATCGCGGCATCGGGCATTTACTCGCGTTAATGCGGTTGCTCAGTGGCAGCGATCTCCATGCTGAAAATGTGATCGCCGAAGGCGGGACGCCGGTAGTAGTTGACTGCGAAACCCTTTTCACACCCAAGATTCCGCCATCGCCATCCGGGTACGGAGCGGCAGTAGACGAGGCTGGCGAACTGATAGCTCGGACCGTATTCAGTATCGGCGTGTTACCCGGTCGCGGAATGGGTCTCGGTTGGCGCGGAGTCGACGTCTCCGGCGTGGGCATGCTTCCTGGACAGCAGCCGATGCAGCGACAGCTCGGCATCATTGGCGCGGGTACGGATGAAGCGCACGTTGGTCCTGTCCTTGTTGAAGCGCCCGTCTCGCAGAATCATCCCAGTCCTCGACCCGCACTCGCAGAATACTGGCCGCAAGTATTGCGCGGGTTTGATGAGTTAACGACGACGCTTCAGCGCCTTGATGCTACTGACAGATTGCGGCCTCGGCTGCGAGCGTTCGAGGATTGCCGCATCCGCGTGGTGCTGCGTGCGACGGAAATCTACGCCGAGGTCGGCCGGATGCTTTGGCATCCTGTATCGCTGCATAATCTCGAAGCGGCGCGGCAACGCGCTTTCGAACTGCTAGAGAAAATGGCGGCGAACGTCTCGATGGCACCCGACGATCCAGCAGTCATCAATGCCGAGATCGATGAATTGCTGAAGGGAGATATCCCGTACTTCTCCACCGTGGTGCGCGAAGGTCGCTTACATGGGCCAGGCGACACACATTGGCTTACACCTTCTCAGTTGGTTGAAGCCGCCCTGGTGGATTGGCGTAGTGCGGATTTCTCTCTTGAGCAAAAAGTCATCCAGGCATCGCTGGTAAGCGCTTACATCAATGACGGCTGGAAGTCTCATGGAACTTCGATATTGAAGATCCATGGATTCGGCGGCGATCTGGAAGCGCGTCGTCGAAGGCAAGCCGCGCAAATCGTTCAATCCATCGTGACGAATGCGATTCATGCCAGCGACGGCAGCATAGCCTGGATTGCACCCGTGCTCACTACAAGCGGCTGGTTAGTGCAGCCCTTGCAGCAGGATCTCTACAACGGCATCTCGGGACTCACGTTGTTGCTTGGAGCTTATCTGCGCGAGACAGCAGCGGGGCGCGCCGATCATATCGATGAAGTTGATCGTTTGTTTGCGGCGGCGCTGCACACGTTGCACTTAGCCGAGAAGAAGCGTGAACGTCTGCGCGATGAAGGACTGAAGGTCAGGCCACTTCCACCCGGCGCGTATCTCGGACTCGGTTCGCAAATCTGGATCTATCTCGTGCTGGCGCATTGGGGATTGGACGGCGACGGTTTGCAACGCGCCCGCAAACTGGCGGACCAGATCCCCGCAGCGTCTGCGGTGGACGACATCTACGATTTGCTTTCAGGAAGTGCAGGCGCGATCGTTCCATTGCTGATGCTGGCCGGCAAAACAGGAGATGAAACTTACGTCCGCATCGCTTCGCAACTCGGAGATCTGTTGTACGAGCGCGCTCAACGTCGAGACGGACAGGCTTACTGGATCAATGCCGTCTCGCCTGAAGGAATGGGCGGCTTTGCTCATGGCGTAACCGGCATGGGCTGGGCCTTGACTCGACTCGCACGCGCTACTGCGAGTGCACGGCACGAGCAACTCGCACAAGAGGCGTTTGCTTTCGAAGATGCCCTCTTCGATGAAGAGGAGCAGAATTGGCTTGACCTGCGCAAGCTCGAAGGCACAAAAACCGCAGCGGCGTGGTGTCACGGTGCCGTTGGAATCGGCCTCGCGCATTTAAATCTGGATCCGGATCTTACTCATACATCAACACGGAAATTCTTGCATCGGGCCGCCGCCGCAACCTGGCGGCTGGGGATGGGATGGAATCATTGCGCGTGTCATGGCGACCTCGGGGCTTTTGAACTGCTGGAGCATGCGATCGCCGCCGGCGAGGCGCCGAAAGAGCTAAACAGCTCGTATCTCCTCGACCTAATCCTGACGAGTCTGGAAAAGGATGGTCCATCCTGCGGCATGGGCCGAAATGCCTTCGCACCCGGTCTGTTGCCCGGGCTGGGAGGGGTTGCTTACCAACTGCTGAGAGCTCATCCCGATCATGGTTTGCCTTCAATCCTGATTCCTTGTGATGCTATATAACCTTGTTTCTACGAAATCGCGTGGTGATTATCCTAAACGTTTCTCGCGTTAATAAAGTGAGAGGCTCCAGCTCAAACCTCAGGAGAAAAATTCATGACTACGCCAACATTCAATAACAGCTACTTCATTACCAACCGAAACGATCCAACTACCATCTGGGTTGACTCGCAATCGGTTGTCATTCCCGGGCCTTTGTCTTACTACCTTTCCAACACTCCTTACGATCAAACCGTAGACGATTACTCGCCCGTAGAATGGTCTGATTTCTTAAGTGGTCTGGAGACCGACCTGGCAAGCACCGTCGATTCAAACGGATTTGCCAACCTGTGTGTTTACATACATGGGCTCGGCAATCCATTCGACAGTGCGATCACCGAATGTGCGGCTTTCGGATCAGCGCTCGCCAGTCCTGGCGGATTCACCGGGTTACTCATCGGCTTCGACTGGCCGAGTTACGGAACTCTCGTCTCAGGTTTGGCAAGCTATTACGCGTCCACCCAGATCAATTGGCCAGTCGTAAATACTAATGGCACGATCCGCGACAACATCAATGGCAGCATCGACAGCTTCGTGACCGTGATCCAAAACCTGTTCAAGATCCAGGTCAACACCAATCCGATCAATCTCAGCATCATCTGCCATTCGGAAGGCAACTACATGCTGATGATGGGCATGTTGGGTCTAAAACAGGCGGGCGTGAGTTCAGGCATTAACAACGCGATCATGCTGGCAGCGGACATCTCGGCGGCCGTTTTTCAGCCCGGGCAATATGGCGATGCCATAACAGAGATCTGCGGCCAGACTACGGTCTATTATTCCGGCGCTGATGCGGACGTCAATTACTCAGACTACGATTTCTTTGCCTATCACAATCAGGTCTATCCTTCGCGTCTCGGTTTGATTGGACCATTCGCTTATCCGTCGGCGAGTGCGATTTCCGGCTCCGTGATCGGGATAGATTGTTCTCAAGTGACGGTTGACTTGGGATTGATAACGAACGTTCACGCTTCTTACCGCTCTCTTCCGCAAACCCTCATTGACATGAGCAGCGTCTTGAACGCCACAAGTCCGACGGGACGAATCGCCTATCCCGGTGGAACCAACTCTTATTACCTGAATCCAGCCGTGAACACTGGGTCCGGAATTGCGCCAAAGCAAGGAATCTATCGCCGTCGTTTTACGCAGCAGTGAAACGTTTTAAGATAGGGACCAAGAGCATGAACAGACTGGTAATGTTCAAGGTCCCTACGCTTTGCCTACTCGCTTACTTCGTGTATGCGCAGCCGGTTGATGAGAAAACGACCATCGGCAGTATTGATTTGTTTGGCTACGGACAGCTTGACGTTGACAAACTCCGGTCTGTGCTTCCAGTCAAACCCGGCGAATCAATTAAGCGATCCGAATGGACCAGCTATCGACCAGCGATTAACGAAGCGATTCGATCGGAAACCGGTAAGCCTCCCACTGACGTAGCGCTTATATGCTGCGACGAACATGGAAATTCCATGCTCTATATCGGTGTGGCCGGGAGCTCGAGTGTCGTGGTCCAACACAAGGCTGCGCCCAGGGGTGCAGTGCGGCTGCCCGCGGCGGCATTAAAGCTGAGCCAGGAAACTGAGGAAGCGTTGAAAAAGGCAATCTGTTCCGGGCGCGACGAAGAAGATGATTCCAATGGCTACGCGCTTTCTTCCGATCCCGAGCTTCGAGCAAAGGAGCTACAGATACGTGAGTTTGCGTTAGCCAATGAAGGGCTGCTTCGCAGCGTTCTGTCGTCGTCTTCTGACGCTGAACACCGGGCAATCGCCGCTCAGTTCCTCGGATACGTGAACGTTTCCGCGCGCCAGATCGCAGATCTTACGGATGCCGCGCGCGATCCCGATCCAGGTGTCCGCAACAATGCGGTCAGAGCGCTCAGCGTAATTGCGAGTTCTTCTCCGCAGCGTGCAAGCATGATACGGGCAAAGCCGTTCATCACTCTTCTCAAATCCGGCCAATGGTTCGACCGTAACAAAGGCGCCTGGTTACTGCTAAATCTAACCAAGTCGCGCGGACCCAAACTGCTGGAGCAGATTCACAAAGAAGCGATGGACGCCCTCGTTGAAATGGCACGCTGGCACTCTGCCGGTCACGCCTCTTTCGCCCGAAGGTTGTTGGGACGCATTGCCGGGATTGAAGAAGCAAAGCTGGACACGCTGGTCATGACGAATGACCGGGCCGAAGAAATCATCGCCGCCGCGCAAAAGTCACACTAGCACAGAGTCGGTCGCTTTGTTTCTAAAGGGACCGAACGACTTCGACCGATACTTGATTCGAGCGTGTAGATGAAGTGCTGATCCGGTAACGGTAAGTCCCTGGTTTCAAGTCTTTGTAACAAAGTCGGAGAGTGACAACCTTGGTAGTCGTCCCAGCCGGTAGTTCGACATCACTCCGTGGAAAAGATTCAGGCAGAGGAGAGGTGGATCCCTCCTGCTCAAAGACCCAATCCTTTTTCCAAATAATCGGCGAAGTACTGGAGTTATGAACAGTCAGGTTTAGATCAGAACACTGACCGGCGCTGAGGCTTGATTTTTCGGACGTGAGCTTCAGCTCGAGCATCCCCGATTCCGATTTCTCCGCGTTCACATTTTTAGTATTCACAGAAGGCACGCTTGCGGTCTGAGACGAACTGCGGCAGCTCGATTTCATGCCCATCATAAAAGTGGCGAGAACCAGCAACAGCCCGACGTTATGTAGAGTGAGTAGTTGTCTCATGCCTCTTAGACACCTCTGAGGATTTTTAGGCGCCTGCTCAGCGGAGTCTATCAC
>Ga0070681_10002911_pt1 | contig 15845 bp, 14 predicted proteins | sample KBSC83BmetaG_FD_65650 | JGI IMG/M metagenome (GOLD analysis project Ga0070681, IMG submission 65650) | Corn rhizosphere microbial communities from Kellogg Biological Station, Michigan, USA - KBS C8-3B metaG | ecosystem: Host-associated > Plants > Roots > Rhizosphere | place: USA: Michigan...
GAAGGGTGAAGGAGAAAAGAAGACTCCCTGCACAGCCTGTAAGGCTTTAACCCTTCACACGACGAACGGAGCGAATCATGGATCAGATCCTCACCGAACCGCAGCGCGCAAGCCTCGCGCAGCGGACGCTCGCGCGTCCGCTGAGCTGGGTCGCATTCGTCGTCCGTGCCATGGAAAAAACGCTGTGGCCGCTGCTCGACCTTGTCATACGACTGTGGTTGGCGCAGGTGTTCTTCGTCTCGGGCGTGCTCAAAGCGGCGAACTGGGAGAATGCGCTGAATCTTGCGGCCAACGAATACCCGGTGAGCTGGCTCGACCCGGTCGCGGCCGCATGGCTCGGGGTCAGCATCGAGCTCGCCGGCTCCATCCTGTTGGCGCTTGGATTGTTCTCGCGCCCAGCTGCTGCGGCGATGCTGATTCTGTCGCTCGTGATCCAGTTCAACTATCTCGCGTTCGACTCGCAGTTGTTCTGGGCTGCCTCGTTCGGCTGGTATGCGGTCCGTGGCGCGGGTCCGCTTTCGCTCGATCGTACGCTGGCCAGAGGACTGGTCGACAGTGCGCTACCGTTCGCGGCACCGATGATCCGGCTTGCGCAGGCGGTTACAAGCTTTCTTGCGCCTCCCTATGCGTTGCTGCTGCGCCTTTGGCTGGCCGCCGCGCTACTGGTCGCCGCGGGAAGCACGCTCAGCAACATGCTGCCGCCCGCCATGATCGACCTCCTGCTGCCGGTTCGCACCGCAGCGCATATCCCCGCGGCCCTGCTGGTTCCCGGTGCGCTGCTGCTCGCCTTCGGTCTCGCGACGCGAATAACGTCGGTCCTCTTGCTGCTCGGCCTGCTGACTGCACAAATGGCCGACCCCCGACTGTCGGACGACTGGTACTGGATGCCGACGCTCGGCCTGCTCGCGCTGACAGGGCCTGGCTGGTTGTCGTTCGATGCCGTGATCAAAGCTGCGCTCGAGCGTGTGTTCCCACAGCTCGCCGGGAAGCCGACCTTTTCGTTGGATGGCCTGCCGCGCGTCGTCATTGTTGGCGCTGGATTCGCGGGACTCGCGTGTGCAGCACGCCTCGCGGCGGCGCGTGTGCGGGTCACGTTGATCGATCGCCACAACTACCACTTGTTCCAACCGCTGCTGTACCAGGTCGCGACGGCCGGTCTTTCGCCCGGCGATATCGCGACGCCGATACGCGGACTGTTTCGCGAGCACTTCAACACCAGTGTCCTGTTCGGCGATGTGACCGGCGTCGACACCGAGCGACGCGAGGTCGTGATGGGCGAGCGCCGGCTGCCGTATGACTATCTGGTTCTCGCGACCGGCGCCTCGCACAGTTACTTCGGTCGCGATGAATGGGGTCCGCACGCGCCGGGTCTGAAGCGCGTCGAGGACGCCACCGAGGTGCGGCGCAGGATGCTGACGGCGTTCGAGCGCGCCGAAGCTACCGAGGACGATGTCGAGCGCCGCAGTCTGCTGACCTTCTTGATCGTGGGCGGTGGACCGACCGGAGTCGAGATGGCCGGCGCGATCTCCGAGCTTGCGCGTTTCGGCATGGAGAAGGAGTTCCGTCATTTCGATCCGGCGCAGGCGAAAGTAATCCTGGTCCAGGCCGGTGCGCGCATCCTGCCGACCTTTCCTGAAACGTTATCGGAAAAGGCCAAGCGCTCGCTGGAGCGGCTCGGTGTCGAAGTTCTGTTGAACAGCCGCGTCGAGCGCATCGATGACGCAGGGGTTACTGTCAGCGGCACACGCATACCAGCACGAACCGTCTTGTGGGCCGCGGGCGTCGTCGCATCGCCCGCGTCGAAATGGCTGAAGGCGGAAGCGGACAACGCGGGGCGGCTCAAGGTCGGAGCAGACCTTTCGGTGCCGGGCTTGCCAAATGTTTTTGCGATCGGCGACACTGCGTTGTCGCAAGCCTGGAAAGGTCAAGCGGTACCCGGCCTGGCACCCGCAGCCAAGCAAGGCGGCGGCTACGTCGCCAAGGTGATCCGGGCGCGCGTCGAAGGGCGGATGCCGCCCAAGCCGTTCGCATATACGCATCTCGGCAGCCTTGCTACGATTGGACGGAAGGCAGCGGTCGCCGACTTCGGATGGTTCAAGGTCTGGGGCGCGCCGGCCTGGTGGTTCTGGGGCGCTGTGCATCTGGGCTTTCTGGTGGGTGTGCGCAATCGCGTGTCGGTGATGTTCGACTGGTTCTGGGCCTACCTGACATATCGTGGTGGCACTAGACTGATTACCGGGAGTTCCGCTGCCAGCCGCGTCGATGAGCCAACGAATAATGCACTTCCGATAAAGGCTGCGGCGTGAGCATGAAGGTGAAGGGCCGTTGAGCGGGAGCTGATCTGTGAACCGCGTACTAGTCATCGAAGACGAGCTCGATATCGCCAAGCTCGTGCAGCTGCACCTCCAGGACCTGCCATGCGAGGTGAGCCTCGCGTTCGACGGTATCGTCGGCCTCGCCGAAGCCGAAGCCAAGCCATACGATCTGGTGATTCTCGACATCAAATTGCCCGGCATCGACGGGCTGGAAGTCTGCCGCCGCCTGCGCGCGCGCGGCCGTTACACGCCGATCCTGATGCTCACCTCCAAGTCGAGCGAGCTCGATCGTGTGCTCGGACTCGAGATGGGGGCCGACGACTACTTGACCAAGCCGTTCAGTGTGATGGAGCTGACCGCGCGCGTCAAGGCGTTGTTCCGCCGCGTCGAAATGCTCGGCAAGAAGGATGAAGGTGCGCAGGCCAAGGTCATCCAGGTCCAGGATCTCACGATCGATATCGAGCGGCATGCGGTCGTGGTGCGCGGGAGCGCTGTCGAATTGACGGCACGCGAGTTCGAGCTGCTCGTGCACTTCGCGCGGCACCCGGGGCGGGTTTACAGCCGCGACCAGTTGCTCGACCAAGTGTGGGGATACCAGCATAGCGGCTATGATCACACGGTCAACTCGCACATCAACCGGCTGCGCTCCAAGATCGAGCGCGATCCCCAGAATCCGGAGTATATCCATACGGTGTGGGGCGTCGGGTACAAGTTCGCCGACGCGAGGTGATGTTCCGCACTGTCTACAGCAAGCTGGCCGCCGTCCTGCTCGGCTTGTTCGCGCTGGTCGGCGTGGTGTCGATCGCCGGCACTTTGCATTTCTTCCAGCTCTACAACCAGGAAGCGAATCAGCGCCTCAACCTACCGCTTGCGCGTCATTTGGCCGATCAAAATCTGTTGTCGAACCTGTCGGACGCGAAGCCCGAGCGGCTGCGTGCGATGTTCGACATGCAGATGATCATCAACCCCTCGATCCAGATCTATCTGCTCGATGCAGCGGGACGTATCATCGCGTTCTCGGCCGCGCCCGGAGACGTGAAGCTCCAGCGTGTGTCGCTTCAGCCGATCCGCGCGTTCATCGCTCACAGCGCGAAGCTTCCGATTCATGGCGACGATCCGCGCGAGCCCGGTGCGAGACGCATCTTCTCCGTCGCGCCGATTCCGAACGGTGGAGCGCCCGAAGGGTATCTGTATGTGGTCCTCGCTGGTGCGCGGGACGCAGGCGTGGCCGGGCTGCTGCAGCAGAGCGACATCGTCCGGATTGCGGCCGGCGTGGCGGGGTTGAGCGTGCTGCTCGCTTTGCTGGTCGGCCTCGGTATCTTCGCGGTGATGACTCGGAAGCTCGAGCGTCTGGCGAAAGCGATGGATGGATTTCAGGGTGCCGATTTCAGTGTGCAAGCCGAAGCGCTGCCGATGCCGAAGCATGCGGACGGCGACGAGATCGACCGGCTCGCCACGACGTTCCGCGAGATGGCATCGCGCATCACGACGCAACTGCATGCCTTGCGACAGAATGACCAACTGCGGCGCGAGCTGGTCGCGAACGTCTCGCACGACCTGAAGACGCCGATCGCAACCTTGCAGGGGTACGTGGACACGTTGCTGCTCAAGGATTCCGCGTTGAACGCTGACGAGCGGATGAGCTATCTCGCGATCGCGTCGCGGAGCTGCCAGCGGCTCGGCAAGCTCGTCGGCGATCTGATCGAGCTCGCGAAGCTCGAAGCCAACGAAGTCACGCTGCGTCCCGAGCCATTCTCGGTCGGCGAGCTGGTGCAAGATGCCGCGCAGAAGTTCGAGCTCAACGCGCAGCAGAAGCAAGTGCGCCTCGAGCTCGACTTTCCGGAGCGCCTGCCCTACGTGGCGGCCGATATCGGGTTGATCGAGCGCGTGCTCGAGAACTTGATCGGCAACGCGTTGACTCACACCAGCGCGGGCGGGTCGGTCCGCCTCGGCGTGACCGTCGATGGTACGGAGGCGCAAGTGCACATTGCGGATACGGGCTGCGGGATTGCGAAGGAAGACTTGCCGCATGTGTTCGAACGGTTCTATCGTGTCAGCAACGCAGACTGGGACAAAGGTGCGCATGCCGGCCTGGGCCTCGCGATCACAAAGAGCATTCTCGATCTGCATGGCAGCAAGCTCTCGGTGGACAGTGTGCTGGGCGTCGGTACCGCGTTCCATTTCACGCTGCCGGTCGCGGTGCTCGAGCCTTCCGGTCCACGTCCAGCAGCATCTGTGACCGAGCGCGGTGAGCGCCATGCTCCGGTCGGCTGACGAGCCCCAGCTCTCATCATGGCCACGGATCGAACGGGTGCAGGCATGTTGAGCTGGAGATACATCGGGCTCGCCGCAGCGCTCGGACTGTTGGCCGCCGCGCTGGCGTGGATCAGTGGTGAATGGGTTGTGGCTGCTTTGGTTCTTCTGATCGGCGTCGTGGGATGGCTGGCCGTGTCCGAGCTGTCGTTGCGAGTGCAGTTGAGGCGACTCGTCGAGCAGAGTCGGCAGCTTTCGGGCGATACGGCGGGGCCGGTCGCTGGCTTTCGAAGCGATCCGCACGAGGCATTGCAGACTTTGCCCGATCGAATCGAGGCACGCCTCGTGCGCGAGGAGGCGCTGCTGCGCGAAGAAACGCAGCGCCGCGCGCAAGCCGAGGACGAGCTGCGTCAGATCAAGGAGCGCTACGCCTTGGCCGTGAGCGGGGCCAATGACGGCATGTGGGAGTGGAGCTACAAGACCAAGAAGGCGTATTTTTCACCGCGCGCGAAGAGCATGCTCGGTTATGCCGAGAACGAAATCGGTGACGATATGGACGAATGGCGCGCCCGCGTCCACCCAGAGGACCTGAAGCGCGCGCTCATAGAGCTGCAGGCGCATCTCGATGGCCAGAGCAGCCGCTTCGCCTTCGAACACCGGATGCGGCACAAGGATGGTACGTGGCGTTGGGTGCTGGCACGGGCCGCGGTCGTGCGTCACGCCAGCGGCAGGCCGGAACGGTTGATTGGCCTGTATACCGATATCACGGCGCGCAAGCAGGTACAGCAGGTGCTGATCGAGCTGTCCGACGGGCTGAACGGGCTGCGCGGCGCAGACGCTTACGCAGTGCTCGTGCGGCAGTTCGCAGATATCATCGGTGCACGCGAGGCGTTTCTGACCGAGTGCTGCGATACACCAGCTACGCGGGTGCGCATGCTGGCCTATTGGTACCAGGGCAGCCCGGCGCCGTGCGAAGAGTTCGATCTCTCCGGCACTCCATGTGAAGAGGTGATCCTGGGCGGTCAGTCGCTACTCGTGCCGAACGGAGCCAGCGCGCGCTGGCCGATGGAGCAACAGTGGGGGACCGAGGCTTACGTCGGGTTGCCTTGCATCGATACCAAAGGGACTGTGATCGGACATATCGCATGCAAGGACGGCGCTGGGATCGCGCGTGATCTGCCGCGCGAAGCGGTTCTAAGGCTGTTTGCCGTGCGCGCGAGCGTAGAGATGGAGCGGCAGTTGCTCGAGCGGACGCGCCGCGCCGGCCCCGAGGCAGAACCGGTCTCGCGAGCTTCGACGACGATCCACTGAGATCTGGTCGATTGTAAGTTCGTTGTGTCGCCGGCGACCAACGGCCCGGATGGACTCTTAGCGGCACAGGATTTTTCGTAACCTGACGACGCTGGTGCACGGGGACGAGGGATGGCCAAGATAAGAGCGCCGAAATGGCGACAGAGCGCGATCGCCGTGCTGGCTGGAGCGGCAGCGTCTCCCGTCAGCGCCGCACAAGCACTCTCTTCCGAAGTCATGGCTGCATGGGCGTTGGTCGTGCTGCTCGGCGCAGTCGCGATCGTGCTTGCGATCCGGCGGGCGAACCTGCAACGGCAGCTTGTCGATGTATCCGCTCAATTCCGGACCGCCGGACTGCAAGCCCCGACCGCGTCATTCGACAAGGATCCGATCGACCGCATCGCACGCAGCCTGTCGAGCTACCGCGAAGCGCTCGAGTATGCGTCGAGCGGGCTGTCGGAAGAAGCCGCCCGGCGCGCCGCCGCGCAACTCAATTTGCGCGAGCTCGAGGAACGTTACCGCCTTGCTGTGCGTTGCGCGGACGATGCCGTCTGGGAATGGGATCTGAGGGCAGACCGCGCGCACTTTTCGGCGCGCTGGAAGCGCCTGCTCGGCTATGCCGATCACGAGCTGACCGATCGCATCGACGAATGGTTGCAGCGCCTGCATTCCGAAGATTCCGAGCGCGTGCTGCGCGAGCTTAGAGCACATCTCGAGAATCGGTCGGCCCGCTTCGAGAGCGAGCATCGCCTGCAACATCGCGATGGCAGCTGGCGCTGGGTTCACGCGCGCGCGGCCGCCGTGCGGGATGGCTTTGGCGAGCCTTCGCGGATGGTCGGGCTGGTGAGCGACATCTCGGACCGCAAGCACGTCGAGGAGGCGTTGCTGGCGATTGCGGAGGGCTTGTCAGCATTGAGCGGCGAGGAATGTTTGCGCAAGCTCGTGCATAGCTTCGCCGAAGTCTTGCACGTGCGTGAGGCGTTCGTCTGTGAGTGCAGCAACTATCCGACTACGCGCGTGCGTATGCTGGCGCGCTGGAAGGCTGGCGAGTTCGCGCGCTGCGTCGAGTTCGATCTGACCGGCACTGCTTGCGAGGAGGTGATTCGCGATGGCCACACGGTGTTCACGTCGCGCGATGCCGGAGAGCGCTGGCCGCTGGAGAAGCAGTTCGAGCGCGACAGCTACCTCGGCATTCCCTGCCTGGATTCCAGCGGCCGCGTGATCGGGCACATCGCTTGCGCGGACGACCGTCCCATGCACGACGAGCTGCCGCATCAGGCGATCCTGAAGATCTTTGCGATGCGCGCGGCGATCGAGCTGGAGCGGGCTCAGCTGGATCGGGAGCGGTTGATCGGTCTGGGTTCCCATGGCGCGTACGGGCTGGACCGGCCAGCGTAGCACCAGCAAGCGAGATCTTTCCCCTTGAAGGGGAGAACCAATGTGCTCAGGTCTCGTCTTCGTCCCGTAATGCCGGATGCTTGCGGATGATTCGGCGCAGGAGGCTCATCTGATCCTGGAAGTTGCGGCAGCCGTCGCAGACGCGCAGATGAAGGTGCATGCGCCAGCGCTCCAACAGGCTCGGCTTTCTATCCTGGGCGCGAGAAACCATCTCGGACAATTCTCTGCAAGTCAGCACGGCTGGCGGCTCCCGCGTCGGGTCGGAGGAACAAAGAACGGGTTCACGACGGCCCCGTGGTGCCGAACCAGCGCACCTCCAAACATTGGCGCAGGTTCATGCGGGCTCGGTACAGCATCACCCAGCAATTGGTCGCGGTGATGCCGAGTTCCTTGCAGATTTCGTCGGTCTCGAGCCCCATGAGCTCGCGCAGGTAGAACGCGCGCGCGATCTGCGGCGGCATCTGCTTGCTGCACTGATCGAACACTTCCCAGAAGCGCTTGTCTTCCAGCGAGCGCTCGGGATTGCCCCAGGTCTGCGGAAACTGGTGCCAGTGATCGGTGCGCTGCTTGTCGAAGTAGACGTCGGCGAACTCTTCGTCCGACTGACCGTCGCCGTCTGGGTCGAGCGGCGCCTCGCGTGATTGCTTGCGAAACACGTCGATGATCTTGTGCTTGAGGATGCCGGTGAGCCAGGTACGCAGGGACGACCGGCCGGAGAACCGATCCGGGCTCTCGACCGCGGCGAGCAGAGTTTCCTGAACCACGTCCTCGGCCCGGTTGGCGTCGCGCAGATGCATGAGCGCATAGCGATATAGGTAGTCGCGGTGCTGGGCGACGCCCTGGGGGTCCAGGCCGGTCTCGGTCGGTGCTGCGTGGCCGTTTGTCATGACCGAGAATCTAGAGCGTTTGGGCCCGTAAAACAAGCGGTTGAGATTCCGTCAGCGACATCGCCCGGAGACCCTTGAAATCCGTTTGCGGGTTCCTATCTAGGCTGCGTCGGGCCAGTGCCCGCTACTCACAACCGAGACATTGGAGGCAATGATGGCAAACGTAACCCGCTGGGATCCATTCGAGGATTCGTTCGACGATCTGGTCAAAGGCTTTTTCCTGCGTCCGATGCGCTACGAGCAGGCGCAGGAGCCGGTCCGCTTGCGGATCGACGTGAAGGAAGACGAGAAGAGCTACACCGTAAACGCCGAGCTCCCGGGCGTAAAGAAGGAAGAGATTCAAGTTTCGATCGATGGCAACCAGGTCGCCATCGGGGCAGAAGTCCGGCGCCAGAAGGAAGAGAAGCAGGGCGAGAAGGTGCTGCATACCGAACGGCGCTACGGCAAGGTCTATCGTGCCTTCGCCCTGCCGCAGGACGTGGATCAGGAGCGCGCCGAGGCCAAGTATGAAAATGGCGTTCTCGAGCTGACGTTGCCCAAGAAGGCGGCCGCCTCGACCCGCACTTTGACCGTGCAGTAACGGCAGTTTCCCTCCTGATGCGGCGCTCCCGGAGCGCCGTCATTCCACAGGCCGCCTCGTTGCGGCCTGTTTTGTTGTTCGCGGACCGGTAGAATCCCGCGATCAGCCCGTTCCCTCACAAGCAAGAAGAATGGCCCTTACAGACTCCAGTGCCGGTCAGCGCGCCAAGATACTGGCCGAAGCGCTTCCCTACATCCGCCGTTTTTACGGCAAGACCATCGTGGTCAAGTACGGCGGCAACGCCATGACCGACGAGCGCCTCAAGAACTCGTTCGCGCGCGACGTGGTCCTGCTCAAGCTGGTCGGGATGAACCCGGTAGTCGTGCACGGCGGTGGGCCGCAAATCGACGACATGCTGAAGCGCCTCGGCAAGAGAGGCGAGTTCGTGCAAGGCATGCGCGTAACCGACGACGAGACGATGGACGTGGTCGAGATGGTGCTCGGCGGCCTGGTGAACAAGGACATCGTCAACCTCATCAACCAGCACGGCGGCCGCGCGATCGGTCTGACCGGCAAGGACGGCGCCTTCATCCGCGCTCGTAAAATGCTGGTACCGAATCAGAACGACGAGAGCGAGATGCTGGACATCGGTCAGGTCGGCGAGGTTGCGAGCATCGACCCCGAAATCGTCAGCTTGCTCGAAACGCGCGAGTTCATCCCGGTCGTGGCGCCGATCGGCGTCGGGGCGGACGGCCGCAGCTACAACATCAATGCCGACCTGGTCGCCGGCAAGCTGGCCGAAGTGCTGAAGGCCGAGAAGCTGGTGCTGCTGACCAACACACCCGGCGTGCTGGACAAGAACGGCAAGCTGCTGACCGGGATCACGCCGAAGCAGGTGGACGGCTTGTTCGCGGACGGCACGATCTCCGGCGGCATGCTGCCCAAGATTGCGTCTGCGCTGGATGCGGCCAAAGGCGGCGTCCGCGGTGTGCACATCATCGATGGCCGCGTCGAGCACGCGCTGCTGCTCGAGGTGCTGACCGACGAAGGCGTCGGCACCCTGATCCGCAGCCGCTGATGAGGGCGCGCCGCTCGTCGGCCGACCCGACGTGGATATTCGACTTGGATAATACTTTGCATGACGCCAATCCCCATATCTTCCCGCACATCAACCGTTCGATGACCGCTTATCTCGAGACCCATCTCGGCCTCGCATGCGACGATGCGAACCGGTTGCGGACGCATTACTGGCGGCGCTATGGCGCGACCTTGCTGGGGCTCATGCGGCACCACGGCATCGACCCAACGCACTTCCTGTGGGAGACGCATCAGTTTCCCGGTCTGCACCGCATGGTGCTGCGCAACCCGTTGCTGCGCTCGGTCTTGCGCCGCCTGCCCGGGCGCAAGCTGGTGTTTTCCAACTCGCCGGTGCATTATTCCCGTGCCGTTCTGGCCTTGCTGCGGGTGGCGGATTTGTTCGACGACGTGTTCTCCATCGAGCATACGGAGTACCAGCCTAAACCGGACAGGCGGGGATTCCTGCGCCTGCTGCACAAACATCGGCTGCAGCCGCGTCGCTGTGTCATGGTCGAGGACAACCTCGACAACCTGAAAACCGCCAAACGCCTCGGCATGCGCACGGTCTGGGTATCGGTCGCGGCCAAGGCGCCAGCTTACGTCGACCTATCCATACGCCATGTCGCGCAACTGCCCGCCGCGCTGCGGGCGCTGCGTGTGAGCTGAGCCGCGCTCTTTTCGATGGCGACCAAACCCGGCGAGCGCAAGCTCCAGATCCTGCAGACTCTGGCCCAGATGCTGGAGAAGCCGTCGGCCGAAAAGATTACGACTGCGGCACTGGCCGCCAAGCTCGATGTTTCGGAGGCCGCTCTTTACCGCCACTTCGCCAGCAAGGCGCAGATGTTCGAAGGGCTGATCTCCTTCATCGAGGAGACGATTTTCGGCCTCGTCAACAAGATCACCGCCGAGCAGGCAAGCGGGCTCGCGCAAATCGAAGCCGTGCTGGTGATGCTGCTCGGTTTCGCCAAGAAGAATCCCGGCATGACGCGTGTGCTGATCGGCGACGCGCTGGTCAACGAAAACGAGCGCCTGCAACTGCGCATCAACCAGCTCCATGATCGCCTCGAGGCGACGCTCAAGCAGTCTCTGCGCTTCGCGGCCACGCAGAAGGAAATTGCCGAAGGCGTCGATACCGCGGCGCACGCGAATCTGTTGCTCTCGTACGTCATCGGCCGCTGGCATCAATTTGCCAAGAGCGGCTTCAAACGCGATCCGACCGAGTACTGGTCCGAGCAGTGGAAGCAGCTCGTCCCGGCCTAGCCGGGCGAGACCGGTTTCTTGCACGCGGACTTTAGCCAGTCGGCCGCACTCTGCCCCGCCAGGCGCCCGCTCGCGAGGCAGGCCGTCAACAGGTAACCCCCAGTAGGCGCTTCCCAGTCGATCATCTCGCCGGCGCAGAAGACGCCGGGCAGCGACTCGATCATGAGCTGAGCATTCAGCGCCGAGAAGCGCACCCCGCCGGCACTGCTGATAGCCTCTTCGATCGGCCGTGGGCGCAGCAGGGTGACGGGCAGCGACTTGATCGCAGCAGCGAGCTTGACGGGATCATCCCGCTCGGCTTTCGGCACGACCTCATAGATCAGGCCGGTCTTGACACCGTCTATGCGTGTGCAGCGGCGCAAGTGCTCGGTCAGCGTGCGACCTGCGCGTGGTCGCGAAAGATCCTGCTGGAAACGTTCGCGCTCGCGACCGGGGGCCAGGTCGAGCCTCAGCTCGGCGATACCATTTGTGTCGATCGCATCGCGCAACGCGCCCGACAGTGCGTAGATCGCGCTACCTTCGACCCCTGTGGCGGTGACGATGAACTCGCCTTGAATAGTCCGCATGGTGGCTTGCCCCCACGGCCCGGAGATCAGCACCGACTTCACCGGATGACCGGCGTAGCGCTGCACAAAGATTTCGCTCCAGCCGACATCGAAGCCGCAGTTGGATGGGCGCAGCGGAGCGACGTCGACGCCACGCTGTCGCAGCCACGCGACCCAGGTGCCATCCGAACCCAGCTCGGGCCAGCTGGCGCCGCCGAGTGCGAGCACGACGGCTTCTGCATGGATTACACGCTCGCCGTCTGCCGTCCTGAAACGCAGCGCGCCGTCGACATCGAAGCCAATGCAATAGTGACCGACGTGGAAGCGCACGTCGCTCTCGCGCAGGCGCCGGACCCACCCGCGCAGCAGCGGTGCCGCCTTCAAGTCGGCAGGAAAGACACGGCCCGACGTACCGACAATCGTCTCTACATTCAAGCCGCGCGCCCATTCGCGCACCGCATCGGCGCCGAGCGCGGAAAGCCACGGTCGCACATTCCCCATGCGCGATCCGAAGCGATCAAGAAAGCGGGCGGAGTCTTCAGAGTGCGTGAGGTTGAGGCCGCCCTTTCCCGCGATCAGAAATTTGCGCCCGACAGAGCCTTTGCCCTCGTAGACGTCGACGTCGACGCCGGCCGCTCGCGCAGTCTCCGCGGCCATGAGTCCGGCAGGCCCACCGCCGATGATCGCGAGACGTGGAAGAGTGGAAACAGTCATGAGCGCATGTTCTCATGAGCTGGCTTCTCTGCAGGTCACGCGCAGCCCGAACGTCCCTTCATGCTTGGCGCGCCACGGATGCGCCGTCCGCGGACGCAGCGCTGAGCTGCTCGAGGAGCGCGCGCATCTTGCGAACGAAAAATTGTTCCTCTTCGGCGGTTGCGCCATCCGGGTCGAAGCGCGTCCGGTAATAGCTGCGGATGGTGGCTTGCAGCGTTCCGCGTACCTCGACGTCGGTCAGCGGCAGCGTGGCCGCCCACGACAGCAAGGGTGCGCAGAGCGGCCGCTCGTAGCCCAGCCTCTTGAGTTGCTCGAGCAGATCCGCAATGCGTGGATCACTCACGGCCAGGCTTGCGTGCATGGCGAGCGCAGCGCTACCCGGCACATGCACGCGTCGCCGGCGCCAGATGCGCCACGCCAAATACAACGCCAAGACACCGGCAACCGACAGCATGGTCACGCTTTGTCCGCCGTGCGTGGGATCGCTGTGCTGCCACAGCGTCAGGCGATAGTTGAAGAGGGAGAGCAGATCGAGCAGCGGCTGGAGCGACGAGGCCGATGCTTTCTCTTCCTCCGCCCAGACGCCGGGTGTGGTATCGAGCTCCTGCCAGTGTCCATCCAGCCATGCCAATGCCCATGCATGCGCATGCCGTCTGCGTATCACGTATTGATGCTCGAGCGGACTCCATTCCTGCACGGCGTACCCCGTGGCGTAGCGCGCAGGGATCCCAGCGTAGCGCAGCAACAGGACCGTCGCGGTGGCGAAATACTCGCAGTGCCCGCGCCGATCCTCGAGGAGAAACTGGTTGAGGCTGCGCGCCGTGCCCACAGCGTTCGCGAGGGCGAGCGAATATTTGAAGCGCGACCCGAAGAATTCTGCGATGGCCTGGGATGCAGCCTGCGGATCATCCTCAGGCAGACTGATCTCGCTCGCGACCATCCCGAGCGCCGGCCGCACCGTCGAAGGAAGATTCAAGTCCGTCGGATCAGGCGGTGCGTCGAGAGCATGTTGCGGATCGTAGCGTGCGCCGAACACCACCATATCGGGCGCTTCGTCGACGCGCACGACCCCGAACGTGTTGCGCTGCATGCCGGCGACGTTCAGCGATTCGAGCCGGAATGTGCCGAGCGGCAGCGCAAGGAGCGCTCGCTCGCCGTCCATCCACGCCGACAGCCCGACGCTCTCGCCCGTTCCCGCGGCGAGATCCCAGCTTTCACCGGTAACGGGCACTGCGGTGAACAGCTGTGCAGGCGCGCTCCAAGTACCCGCGGCATACATGTTGTATGTCGCGGCCCGCAAGGTCGCCGGTGGCCGACGGTCGCCGGCGTTGACACGCATGACGATACGGTCCGATCCTTTGAGCTCTCCGATGTCGCCGATCGCGGTACGGCTGTGATACGGATCGGCCGGAGGATTCCAGCGGCTCGCGAGCCATTCGAACACCAGCTCTTCGAGGTGCGTCTGCGCGCGCAGCAGTCCGGCTTGCAGCGCGAAGGCGACGCCGATCGCTGCAATGAAAGCGAGCGCCCATGTAGTGGGCGTCTTGCGCCTGGGCGCGGCAGGCCAAAGCGCATATAGCCCGAGGACACAGATCTGCGGAAAAAACCAGGACGTGCGTGGGTTCGCCGAGCTGGCCGCCAGCAGACTCAGGCAGAAGTAGGCGTAGTCGAGCGGAAGGGCCTGCTCGGCGCGGCTGTCGTCGCGGCGCTTGCGCAACGACCAGAACAGTGCGGATAGCGGAACGCGCCCGAGCGTGCTGTAACGTTGCGCGAGCAGCAGCGCGAAGAACAGCATCGGCAGCCAGATCAACGCGGACAGCAGGCTGTCGGGGAAATGCCGGCTCTGCACGAACTGGAACGCCAGCGCGCTCGCGAAGCCGATCGAGCACAAGTCCGCGATGCGCTCGAAGTCGCGTCGCGAAAGCTCCCAGCGCAGGCGGAAGATGCGCGCGCTCTCGAGTGCCAGCGCCATGCCGACGGCCGCTACGATGAAGCCGCTGTACCAGCCCCACAGCAGCAGACTGGCGGCGAGCAAAAACGGGGGCGGCTTGATCACCACGCCTCCGGCAAAGCACGCAGCGAGGCGCCCACGTCGCGCGGGTCCACGGCATGTATCGCGATGCCGTCTTCGCCCTCGGGGACTGCGGCGTCCATGACCAATACGAGTTGATGCACCCCCTGCGCCCGCAGGCTGCGAATCAAGCGCTGCCGATCCTGATCCAATCTGAGCAGGACCAGTATGCAGCCGCTCAGCGAAGCGGCATGCTCCATTACTTCCGCCGCGAGCCGCTCGAATCCATGGTCTCGACACGGCGTCGCCGCCGCGAGCTCGCGCAGCAGATCGGTCGTCCGCCCCAGCCCGCGACCCACGGTGAGGCGGTACGCGCGGTCTTCCACGAACACCAGATCGAGCAACGCGTCACGCATTTCCAATCCGCCGACGAACGAGGCTGCGACCGACACGGCGGCCTCGAACGCATCGTTCTCGGCGGCATCGCCAAACGTGTCGAGCACCAGTGCATAGCGCGTGAAGTACTCGTCCTGATACTCCTTGACCACGGGCCGCCCGGCCTTGGCGAACGACGGCCAGTGAATGTGCCGCAGCGGGTCGCCTGGACGATAGTCGCGCAACTGGATGAACTCCTCGCTGTCGCCGACGTTGTGCGAGAACGCGACGCCGCCGCGCTGCAATCGCCGCGCACCCGGCAGCCTGAGCGGCGGGATCGGATGGCACCGTGGCAGCACGACCAGCTCCGCAGGCAGATCGACGTTGACCGACGCATTGATGAGCCCGAGCGCATCCGAGCGCAGCAGACGGCAGCGCTCGAAGCGCAGCACGCCGCGCCGCAACGGCGTGACCGACACCGTAACCTCGGTGCTGCGTCCGGGCGGCACGTCCGCCAGCGCCGCCTCGTCGACGTCGCCGCCACGACCGCGTCGAACCAGCTCCATCCAGCGCGGAAAGCCGATGCGGCGATCGACCCAGTTCACCCGCGGGTCGCCCGTGCCACGCGTGCGGCGGAACGTGTCGGCGTCGGGAAAGCGTTCGGCGAGCTCGTCGCGCAGGCGCACGTTGGCGATGCGCCGGGGACCGAGGTTGTGCACGAGTTGGCGATACGAGAAGCGCTCTCCGACTGTGGCATGTTCCGGCAGCTTGCGCTTGAGCTGAACGCGCGGGCGAAAGCGCAGGCTGCCGAGCGAAGCGATCGCGAGCAGCGCGACCGCTACGGAGAACAACTGATAGGCCACGGTGCGTCGCGTGTCGACGCCGAACACGGTGGCCGCCATCATCATGTAGACCAGCGCGAGCCCGGCCGGCGTGAAGCGGCGCCGCGTCCACTGGCTGAAGCGGTAGACACGGACGAAGGCGCGCAGGAGGCCTGACATCGGATAAGGCGGTGATTGGTGACTAGTGATTGGTGATTGGTGGGCGGCGGGCCATCGAGAATCGCCACTCGATGCCGACATATGGATATAAGAAACCGAAGGCGATCATTGTCGTCGCTACTTTCCCCGGACCGCGAGTTTTACCAATTACCAATCACCAATCACTCGCCTCTAGTGCGGAACCGGTGTCGACCGCAAA
>Ga0070681_10002913_pt1 | contig 15840 bp, 14 predicted proteins | sample KBSC83BmetaG_FD_65650 | JGI IMG/M metagenome (GOLD analysis project Ga0070681, IMG submission 65650) | Corn rhizosphere microbial communities from Kellogg Biological Station, Michigan, USA - KBS C8-3B metaG | ecosystem: Host-associated > Plants > Roots > Rhizosphere | place: USA: Michigan...
ATCGTTTTCCATTTTCCCTGGCGAAAACGCAGGACGCTCAACACACACCTGGTTATATGGCCCAAAAGGATTGCCAGCCACACGTGAATGGGTTCTAGAGTCGACGTTTCCTTGATCACGAAACAGATGCCGAGCGGAACCACAATTTGCGAGATGATCGAAATATAGAGTGGCCCCTTGGTATCACCTGTTCCTTGTAAGCCACCGGTAAAGGTTAAGGCCACTGCAATAAAGAGTCCCGAGACGCTAAGCACACGAAGGAGTTGGACGCCAATCTGAACTACCTCGGGCTCGTGCATGCCAAAGATTGCTAGTAGCTGTCGCGGAAAGAAGAGGAAAAAGAAGCCGACGAGCACGGCTCCAGCCAAACCAAAGCTTGCTGCAACATGGACCGATTCATTTGCACGGTCAGGTTGGCCCGCTCCCAGGTTTTGTCCTGCGACCGCAGCCGCCGCGCCCATCAATCCTACCGACGTCCAGGTGATCAGCGAGAAAAGCTCTGAGTAAGAAACGGCAAACGCGGCCTGTGCCGGCGCGCTCTCTGCGAGTGAGCCGATGAAAGACAGCATCAAAACACCGCCGATATTCATAGCAATGCCTTGGATGCCAGTTGGCAAGCCGAAGCTAAAAAGTGACTTGATTACGGCCCAATCAGGACCAAGTGCTTTACCGCGCGGAAACGAGATAACCCAACCACCGCGCAAAAGTTTAAAGATGGCATAGGCCGAGATGAGTGACGAAGCGATCATCGTCCCCATTGCCGAACCCTTGGTGCCGAATGCGGGGATTGGCCCAAGCCCTCGAATCAAAATGATATTCAGGACCAGGTTGAGAACGGTCATGACGATGCCGAGAATCATCGGAGTACGCGCATCACCCGCGGACCGGAGCGCACCTCCTAACATGAAGAAGATCATCATTCCCGAACTAAACATGAAGGCGATCCGCAGAAACGGTAATGCTTCCGCTTTTACTTCTGGAGCGGCGTTTACCAGGTCAAGTAAAAGTGGCGAAATGAAATATCCGATAGGCGCCAGGATCAGGAGCGAAATTCCGAGTGCAGTAAGGAATGCCTGATATACCGTCCGATCAACGTTTTCTTCGTCGCCGGCTCCGGCAAAGCGTGCTACCAACACACTCATGCCCGTAAAGATTGAAGAGATGAAGACGATGACGACGATAAAAATCTGCCAGGCAACACCGATGGCAGCGTTGCCAGTAAAACCAACCATACGACCTACCAGTATGTGATCTACGATTCCCTGCAGACCACCGATAGCGTTGGTCAACATTGTGGGCCAGGCCATTTTCCACACAGCCTGACGCAGTGGCCCTGAAACGATCGAGCGATCGTAACGCGGCTTCTCAGCTGCGGCCGCAACCTCCGTAGCTTGATGGTCTATAACTTGTTCAGCTACTTCTACCATAACCTCATTTGGAATTTGCGGACACCTTGGGCGTTGGAGTCCTTCAGACCAGGACGCTATGTCTGTCCGAGGTATCCAAACAAAGTTTTATAACCGTAGGCTCCAATAGTTTTGTGCAAAACTCCAGGAACCTTTTACAAATCGACTATGGACTTAAAACCTCCGTAAACCATTCGTTTAATGTCAAACGGCATCGCCTTTGGATCCATCATCGAGGCTAAACGTGGATCAGCCATGACCTTCTTGTTTATGCGGTCGCGATCCGCCCGTGACTTGAACACTATCCACGAGAAAACCACCGTTTCGCCGTCTTTAAGTTTGACGGTTTTCGGAAATGGAACTCCAAAAGATTGAAGATCATCACCCACGCATTCGCGATACTCTAGTGCTCCGTGTTCGCGCCAGATCTTCCCGGCCTTTTGTGCTATCTTCTTATAGGCATCCAGCTTGTCTCTCAGTACAGGTAGAACAAATCCATCTACATAGACAGCCATTGAAACTCTCCTTTTTAATTGTTGTTAATGCTTCAGGGTAAGTAGCGCCTTAAGTCGCGGTTCACGGAAAAACAGTCCCGCCCAAACGAGCATCCCAAACAACACCGCAAACACGACGTTGAAGAGTGGTGCATCCACTCGCACATGCGTTGCTACGGCCCCACCCATATACCCCGTCAGGAGAATCGCTCCCAGGACGGCGGTAACTGGAATCACATAGAGAATCGTAGAAACGAGCAATACGAGGGCGATGGGAATAATGAGATGCTCCGAATAACCGAGTTGCTGGTTAGCCTCAACTACGAAAGCTGGTTTCACCAGTTTCATGATTGAGTCGAACAGGAAAAAGAGTACTACTAATCCCGTGATGATTCTTCCGGCCCATAGTGAGCCGCGTGAGATGCCGGAAGTGTGTGTAATTGATTCCATGTTAAACATCCAATCTCTAGCAGTTTGTCGACTCTACTCGCAGTTAATCATCCAGGGTGTTCCGAACCGGTCTACAAACATCGCAAACGCTTTGGCCCAAAAAGTTGGACCCAGCGGCATTATAATTTTTCCGTCTGCCGACAATTCGTCGTAGATGCGCTTCGCTTCAGTCTCATCATTGAAACCCAGATTAACGGAAAAACCTTGCGGACGCTCGTAACGATCTGGCGGTGCGTCCGAGGCCATCAGAACCTCGTTGCCTACGCTCATGCGAGCATGAATAATTTTGTCTTTCCATTCGGCCGGCACATGTTGTTCCGCAGGTGTTCCCGCGTGAGACATCATTGATTCGATCTTCCCGTTGAGACACTTCGCGTAAAACTCAAATGCCTCTTTGCAGTTGCCATTGAATAGTAGATAAGTATTGACCTGCATTTCTTCTCCTTGTCGCGTTTAATCAGTTAACACTCTCAATTCGCGCCCTGAGCTCGTCTTCTTTTTCCTTCAATTCCGGAGTGAGCTCACTGCCGAAATCCTCAGCCTCAAAAATCGGTCGAATTTCGATCTCCGGCTCAGTGTCGGGCATAGGGTTGGGACACTTTTTGATCCACGCAATAGCCTCATCCATCGAGGCAACCCGCCAGATCCAGAAACCGGCGACCAGTTCTTTCGTTTCGGCAAAAGGTCCATCAGTTACGATACGTTTCGAGCCTGAGAATTTGACACGCTTGCCCTTTGAGCTGGGATGAAGACCCTCGCCAGCGAGCATTACCCCGGCATTCACTAGTTCTTCGTTGTACTTCATCATATCGGTCAGCAGCTCTTCACTGGGCATAACTCCCGCTTCGGATTCCCTGTTTGCCTTGATCAAAACCATTACTTTCATTTTCAAGTTCTCCCTAATTAAAAAAGTTTTCGGTCATTCATAGTAATATCGAATGAGGAATACCAGGATCGACATCTCAATTCGGTAATCCCGAAATTTCCAACATCGGTCTAACTTCAATCGTACCGTAGCGTGCTCCGGGTATTTGTTCGGCGATTGACATGGCTTCGTCAAGATCAGCGGCGTCGACGATATAATAGCCACCCAATTGTTCGCGAGTTTCTGCGAATGGACCATCAGTCACCAGGCGCTTACCACTTCTTACCTGTACACTGGTTGCAGTAGAGACAGAGTGCAAAGGACCGGCGGAGACGTACTTCCCGTCTCGATCCAGATCCCGTGCCAGTTGCGCCGATTCAACGTAACAATGCGCCCGCTCATCATCGCTCATTGCTTTTTCATCCATGTAAACAAGCAACATGTATTTCATTTTGGTTCCTCCTGCATGTTAATCGACCGGCATTTGCCCAAATCGACACTTTTCTAATAAATTTTTTATTATCCTATATGCTGTCAAACTCAAACGCTGCTGTTGATGCCCTCTACCGCTCAGATTGGGGCCGAATTGTGGCCACTCTCATTGGTCAGTTTGGTGACTTTGAGATGGCTGAAGATGCTGCCCAGGAAGCATTTACCGCGGCCATCGATCAGTGGCGAGTCGACGGAGTTCCGGATTATCCACGAGCCTGGATCGTTCAAACCGCCAAACATAAAGTCATCGATCGTTTGCGTCGTCAAACCCGGTCTCAGGAAAAATTGGAGTCCTATGTTGCATCCGGGTTAATTCCCACTATTACCGAGCCGGACTATCTGAGCGACGAGATTCCTGACGAGCGACTGCGGTTGATTTTCACCTGTTGCCATCCGGCACTGTCGCTTGAGTCGCAGGTTGCCCTCACGCTCCGGACTCTCGGTGGTTTGCAAACCGAAGAGATCGCACGGGCGTTTCTGGTGCCAACCACTACCATGGCCCAGCGATTGGTTCGGGCTAAGCGAAAGATCAGGGATGCCGGTATTCCGTATCGCATCCCGGACACTCGCGAGATGCCGGAACGCCTTGATGCCGTATTGAACGCAATTTACCTGGTCTTCAATGAAGGCTATGCGCCCACACGAGGCGAACCGCTGGTACGGGCAGACCTCTGTAGTGAAGCAATCCGTCTCGCGAGATTGCTCAGGTTACTTATGTCTCCCACTCCACCCGAGGTGGCGTCCTTACTTGCGTTGATGCTCTTGCACGACTCAAGGCGCGACGCGCGCCATGATGCTGCCGGGGATCTGATAGTTCTTGAAGATCAGGACCGCACACTTTGGAACCGGGAACAAATATCAGAAGCCTTACCGTTAGTTGAGGAGGCCATGCGACGGGGAATTGGTCCATATGCATTAGAGGCGGCGATTGCGGCCGAACATTGTCGAGCAACTCGACCCGAAGACACCGATTGGGATCAGATCACACGCCTCTATTCTTTACTGGAACAACTTATGCCGTCACCGGTTGTTACGTTGAATAAAGCAGTCGCCATTGCAATGGCCCAGGGACCCGAAAATGCGTTGCCCGTGATCGATTCGTTACTGGTTTCCGGCGAGTTGGAGGACTATTACCTGCTGCATGCCGCCCGCGCTGATATGCTGCGCCGTCTAGGTGAGCTGAAGTCTGCCGCCAAAAGTTACTCGCGTGCACTTGAAATTGTTACCAATGAGAGCGAACGGAGATTTCTCGAGAGAAGACTGCAAGAAGTAAGTGAGTAAATAATTTTGGTTCCTTATCAGGCACGTATCACCCCACGAATGCGATCTTAGAATCTGTTGTTATCTGCGTAATCTGTGGATGACTGGGTGGAATTCAGCCGAATACTCAGTCCAGCTCAAACGAAAGGTACATTAACTTTCCGTCGCGCTCGATCTGAAGCACAATTGGACTCGCCGATCTCAGCTGGCCCAGACTTGTTCGCAATCCCTCCAGACTAGTCACAACAGCGCCATTGATGGAATGAATGACGTCGCCCGCAACCAGCGCTGTGTCGATATTCGATTCGGCCGACTTCGCCACCACGATCACCCCGGATGGAACTCGCAGGGACGGAAACATGGTTGCCACTTTTGAGCTCACGTCGACACCAACCACGCCAAGCTTCGGCACCAGCCCCTTGTCGGGATCGACTAAATCCACCAAATGATCGAATTCGTGGGGAGGCTCAACTACCGGGAGGTCAAAGCTCAATTTTTGTGAACCTCGCAATACTTCCAACTTTATTTTGTCTCCTCCATTGCGCATAAACAGCCTTGTCGCCAACGCTGGCAAATTGGTAACTGGCCTGCCGTCGATACCTGTCACAAGATCCTGGACCTTTAATCCGGCTTTCTCGGCAGGACTGTCCGGCAGCACGTCGGAAACTATGACGCCTTCGTCTAGTGGTAATTTCAAACCCGCTGCCAGGTCAGGAGTAATCCCCTGGACCTCGAGTCCTGCCTGCCCGCGATGGACGTGACCGTAACGACGAAGCTGAGGATAGGCGAAGGCAACCAGGTCACTCGGTATCGCAAAACCTAATCCTTCGTTTCCACCGCTCTCCGTCAGGATGAATGTGTTTATACCAACCATTTCACCGTCGACGTTCATTAATGGACCACCACTGTTTCCCGGATTGATGGGCGCATCTGTTTGAATAAAAGTAAACGGACTATCGGGGTCAGTTTGCCGGGCGACGGCACTCACCACCCCCATGGTGACCGAATCCTGTAGCCCTTCCGGGCTGCCAAAGGCAAAGACGACCTGACCCTGACGCAGTTTGTTGTAGTCTGCGAGATGAACTGCCGGAAGGTTGTGCGCCTCAACCTTCAACAAGGCCAGGTCGATCTCTTCATCGATACCCACGACGCGAGCGTCCATGGTGCGCTGGCGACCAATCATTACCGAGGTCGCTGTTGCATCATCTGCGGTCACGACAGGAATGCTGACCTGCACTCGATGTGCTCCCCGAACCATGTGCGCGTTAGTGACGATGTAGCCTTCGGGATCGATGATCACGCCCGATCCGACATTCTGTTGTTTACCAAGAGTCAGGCTGGTGTTTCCCCTGCCATTCTCGACCGGCGCATAACCCGTCACGATCAAATGGACGACGCTGGGAGTAACTCTTTTGACTAACGATCTGACTGAGTTATCAAGCTGATGCAGAGGGTCATTTTCATTTTTCACCTGGGTTTGGGCCGTTGTCTGGATAGCCAGCAAAGCACAGATTGCGCTGACAAAACCAAAGTTTCTAATTGTTATTTGCATTGTTGGCACACCGTACTTTGCTGGTCCAGCTTCCTCATTGAACCACGTCAAAACTGATCGTATTTGAATTCACCATTGGGCCATCGCAACACCCGAACCGCCTTTGCAGTGACAACTCGTAATGACCAGGCGGAAGCGGGTCGTACCACGCCAGTGCTCCAGTCGAATCGACGGTGTCGTCAGAGACTGTCAAAGAGTCGACCAACGTAGTTTTGTTTGGCATCAACAATGTGCTGGCCGGAAGATCGTCGTTCAGACAAGTCTGATTCTTCTCACTACTCTGCAGCACATAGCTTTGCCAACTTGTGTAGGGCACAAGTTTCCCATCACGCTTCAAGCGCGGTCGGTCCTGGTACAGATCTCCCGAGAGACAAGAATAGACCGGCACGTCTGAAGTGTTTGTCAGATTGATAGCGATCGGAATCTTTTCACCCGGATGGTAAGTCCGCGTTTGTGGTCCAAGTGTTGAATCCAGCGTCTCTATCGTCACTTTGATCACCTTGGTCTGATCGGGTGACGGAGAATTAAAGCTGGAAGTTTTTTGGACCTGGGCTCTGCCGCCTACCACAAAAAGGCTGCAGATCCCCAGGACCACCACGAAGAGAAGCGTTTTGACGCGTTTCATCTCACGCCTCCTTCTTTTCTGAATGCTTTACGTCTTTTTCGAAGTGCTTAACTAACTGATCAACTCCTTTGTTGATCTCTTTTTGAGACTGATCCAGTCCCGAGACGGTATCAGTGACGCGTCCTCGCCAAACCAATTGATTACTAACCGGATCTACGAAATCCACCAGGACCGAGCCCTCGGTGTAGTAACGTGTCCAGAAAGCAGGACCCCATCCCCAACGCCAGCGATACGGCATTCCGTATCCGACCACATCGGTCTCTGCTTTCTGACGTTGATGCGCATAGAAAACGACCACAAAGTCGGCTGGTCCATCCGGCTGATAACGAAAACCCTTAGACTCAAGATCACGACGCAACGCTTCTCGAATTCTGCTGTCCACGAGGCCATTGTCTCCAGGACCCTTTGACCATTGCGACTTGAACGTAAAGGTTCTAAGTCTTGCAAAGTCGAACGACCGGTCGTAATCCGTTTTTACGTTCGAGGCAAAGGCTACCGTCGAACACAACATCACACCCACCAAGCTAATTACACGAAAATATTTCATTTCTTCTTTTGCCTCCTCATTCCGCCTGGGCCATCGCTTTGCCTTTGTGCGGTTTCAACCCGGGCTTGAACCTAACGGCGCGACCATCACGATTTCAAGTGCCCTTAGCACTCTCTCCTACGCACGTTTCGTGAACGCAGGTCACGCCGTTAAGAACGCATCTTTCATGTGCAACGCATATGCCGGAGCATTCGTTGAGGCAACGGCGAGCTTAGTTCAACCACGCGTGCGTTTTTGTTGATTTACTGGTTTGAAAGTGAGGGTCTGGATTGACGAGTGAGGCTTTTGATCCAGTTGAGGCTAATTTGCCGCGCCCTGCAAGCCTAGTTCAATCTCAAAGCGAGCAGCCATTCGATAGAGGGTTTTCCGATTGATTCCCAGGATTTCCGCAGTCCGTTTCTTGTTGCCACCTGTCGCGTCGAGCACGTGCATAATGTAACGACGCTCAAGTTCATCGAGACTTGGTAACTCAAAGAACAACTCGGCCACTTCGTCACTCGATAGGGGCGGTGTGCCATTGCCCGAGTGCTCGAGCACGATCCGGGAAGGGATTTCATCAGTCGTGATTCGCCCGTTCTGGCTTAGTGTAATCGCGCGCTCGAGAACGTTTTCGAGCTCGCGCACATTGCCGGGCCAGGTGTATGCACAAAGCGACCGCATTGCTTCCTCGTCGATAGTTACCGGCGCTTGTCCATTAACGGCGTGCTTAAGCAGGAAATGTGCGACGAGCAATGGGATGTCATCAGTTCTTTCACGCAAAGGTGGCAAGTGCAACTGGATCACATTTAAGCGATACAACAAGTCTCGTCTGAACGCGCCTGCCGCTGAGAGCTTTTCGAGATCGCTGTTGCTGGCGGCGATAACGCGCGCGCGGACCTTGATTATTTCTGAGCCACCGACGGGCACAACTTCCCGTTCCTGAAGCACGCGCAGTAGTTTGACCTGCAAGCCAGGACTAGTTTCACTGACCTCGTCAAGAAAAACTGTCCCTTCACCCGCCTGTTCAAAAATACCTCGTTTAGTTGCAGTGGCTCCCGTGAAAGAGCCTTTCACGTGTCCAAACAACTCTGACTCCAGCAGAGTTTCTGTAAGCGCACCACAATTGATTGCGACGAAAGGAGCGTTGGCGCGCGGGCTGTGAGTATGAATTGCTCGGGCGACCAATTCTTTGCCGGTGCCGGATTCGCCAGTAACCAGTACGGAGGCCGATGAATCAGAAACGCGTGCAATCATCTTGTAGACTTCCAGCATCGCCGGAGTTCTGCCCACCAGGCCGCTTGTTCGACCTTCGTCTTCGAGGATGGCCGATGGTTGTCTAGTTGACTTGTTATTAAGAGCACGCCGAACGATTGCCACCAGTTCATCGATATTGAATGGCTTGCTGATGTAGTCGAACGCCCCTTCCTTCACAGCTCGTATAGCTGTTTCGATCGATCCGAACGCCGTCATCAGCACCACCGGAGTCTCAGGATAATCCTGGCGCACTAGTTCAAGCAGCGATAGACCATCGAGACGCGTTTTCATGCGAATATCGCTGAGCAACAGGTCCGCGGGCGCCACCTCAAGTTGGGCCAAAGCCTCTTCGCCGCTATGCTTGAATGTTGCGTCAAAACCTTCGTGGGTGAAGACTTCGCAAAGCAACTCGCACGTAACGCGATCATCATCAACGACCAGAATCTGAGGAGACTTACGCGGCATTTGTTTCCACCTCAACTGCATTGTTTTCCAGGCCCATCTCATCAACAGCGGGCAACGTCAAAAGAAAGACTGCGCCTTCTGAGCCTGAAACAAGTTCGATAGTTCCTCGGTGTTCGAGGATGATGTCGTGAGCAATTACAAGTCCGAGACCGCTGCCCGCCTGCTTGGTTGTAAACATTGGCTCGAAGAGATGCTCGATAACATCCGGTTCAATTCCTGCCCCCGAATCGCAGACGAGTATTTCGATCTGGCGGTCACAACTCCGAAGTTGGGTTGTGATGTTTAACTGTCCTCCGGCCGGCATGGCGTCGCAGCTGTTGTTGACAAGGTTTAAGAAAACCTGGTGCAGACTATCACGATCGGCGAGCACGAGCGGCAGGTTGGGCTCAAGCTCGATGGCCAGGGTAATGTTGCGGGATTCCAACATCGGTCCAATGAGTTGGACCAACTCCCGCACCAGCTCATTTATGTCGATCAACTTGAAGGTAGTGGTACGGCGGTGCGTGCGTTCAAGCAGTCCTCTGACAGTCTGGACAATGGAGCTCAGCTGTCCGTTGATTATATTCAACCGCCGTTGTGTATCGGGCTCGTCGCGATGATTACGACCGAGTAGCTGTAAATGACCGGCTACGGCATTCAACGGAGTTCCAATCTCATGTGCCAGGGAGGCCGTGATCTGTCCGATTGCCGCCATTCTCTCCGAGTGGGCGAGCCTTTGCTGAGTTCTGATCAGATTCGCATTGGTTGCGCGAAGCTCGCCGGTCGCCGCCTCAACTTTCTTGATCAGTTCGTTGTTGAGTTCCCCGATCTGTTTTAGAAGAGCGTCGCGTTCTGCAGATCGGGACGCGATATCGTCCATCAAGTTGTTAAAGCCATGGGCAATCTCGCCAAGCTCGTCGTTGCGTCGCACCGGCGCTCGCGCCGACAGGTTGCCGCCTCTGGTCTGTCCCATCGCCTGTAGCAGTTCTCTAACAGGCCGGCGAAAGAAGACGGTGAACAAGAGATAAAGCAGCCCTACAGATGCCGCCACCGCTGCAAACAGGAAGAGGTTGTACTCTCTATGAAGGCTATCGACTAACTCATGATGAGCGCTCTTCAGCACAAGTGCCTGAATCAGTCCGCTTTGATGAGAATTCTTGATGTCAGAGGTTATTAGCCAGTAGTTATTATTGTTTCTGGAGATCTCGGTCGAACGGAGGTTCGGGTACTCGTCGTTCGTCTCAATTTTTCCGCTCATTGGAAGGGAAGCAAGCCGCTGTGCGCCTGGTGCCGTCGTCGCAACTAACTGCGGCCCTGACGGAGTACTGATGTACGCGTCGATCTGTTTGAAGTCGGGCCTTGAGCCGGCGACGAGTTGCATTTCCTGCTGCAGATCTTCCAGGTTTGAAAAGTAATCATACCTGGCTATCCGCTCTGCAAGTACAGTGGTTTGACTAATTGCTCCGGTGAAATGATTCTCTTCAACAACCGCCCGGGTTCGAACCGTATGTAGATACGAGGAGGTAAACAGGATTAGAAGCATCGAGCCTGTTACCAGGACGATGATCTTAGATTGGAGGTTAAATCTCAGCCGCAAGCGCTGCCACCCTATCGCCAAACGAGCTGAAAGTCTTTCAACAATTTGCTGTTTTCCGGACCACACATACAGAAACCGCTGCAACTTTCGTGCTCTGACTCCTTAATGGTCGGAGGTCGAGCAAAAACAGGGCTTCCATGCAAATTTGATTTGACTGACTCTCGCCATTGAATGCCGGCAGGTACGATGCTGACTGGCTGTGAAGTGTTGGCCAAAGGTGAGGTAATAGTGAGGCTTTCTTTCTCCTGCGAGAAAAACTGCCTCAGTTTTCTGAGTTCCGAACTGTAAAGTTCATAGCCAGAGTCTCACACTACTCAAACAAAATCTTTGCGGTCTCACGAACCTGAACTGTCGCTTTAGATAAGCAAAGTAACACCCAAGTTTATTGTTTAATCTGATTTCCACTCTCCCGCCTACCTCTGATTCAAAACCAGAAAATAGTTTTTGATCCACATCTCGGCACTTTTCTTGCTTCGCAAGCGCTGGATTTTGCGGACGTGTTTGAACAACAACTGGAGCGACCCTTACCAGGATAATTAGTGTCGCGGAGTTGTTTCGAGCTTTACGTTCAATTTACGTTCGCTCCTTTTAAGTGAACCAAAAGTGTCGGAGCGTGGCGAGCGCGAGTTAAATTCAACTTCGATTCGAACTCCTCGCTCTAAGTCCCAAAACTTACGCTGACTACAGAGTCGGCCCCATTTTAGTAGCAAGCGATTTACAGGTAAGAAAGGCGGGGAATTTATGGAAGTAAGTCTACTCAGACTTCAGCAGATATTTCGAGGAGCCTCACTCGTGGTTTTTCTGCTCTTGTCGGGCATTACCCTACAGGCGCAGGTAACATCTGGAACCGTACGAGGAGTTGTAGTTGATCCGGCTGGGGCAGTAATCCCGGGCGCAACGGTGACCATTACCGATCCAAAAACGAGCACTTCTCAAACTGTCACGACAGGAAGCGGAGGTGAATATCAATTCAGCAACCTGCAGGTTGGTATCTACACGGTAACCATCCAGCCACCTTCGGGTTCGAACTTTGCGCAGTTGACTATCAACGAAGTAAAGGTGCAGTTAAACCAGGTCACTGATTTACCTGCCACTCTACAGCCTGCCGCGGCCTCGGCATCGGTTACGGTTTCCGCGGGCGGTGCAGAACTCGTCGATACAACGTCGATAAATCTTTCAAAGGATTTCAGCGCGCGCCAGGTGGTTGACCTGGCCCAATCAAGTCAAGGTGCGGGAATTTACAATCTTGCTTTGATTTCTCCCAACGTCGTGAGTAGTGGTGGAGTAGGCCTCGGAACCGGTGGTTCTGTTGGTGGCCAACGCCCACGCAACAACGACTTTATTGTTGACGGAATTGATAATAATGACAAAGCGGTATCAGGACCGCAGATATATATCTCCCCAGAATCAGTGGCAGAGTTCAACTTACTGACCAATCAGACTTCAGCGGAATTCGCGCGTTCGACTGGCGGTCAGTTCATCACTGTGACCAAGTCTGGCAGCAACGATTTTCACGGAACCGCATTTGAATTTCTTCAGAACAGGCGTTTGAATGCACTCGATAACTTGCAGACTCTCTCGGGGCTTACACGCGAAACTAATCCAAGATTCGATAACAACCGTTACGGATTTAACATTGGTGGTCCACTGTACTTGCCTCGCTTTGGTGAGGGTGGTCCGCGTACCTATGGATGGAGTGGACGCAATAAGTTGTTTTTCTTTTTTCAGTTTGAGCAGTCCGGTTTAGGCCAGGCAGCTTCTCCAGGAAACATCTCTGCTCCAACGGCAGAAGGCCTGGCGATGCTCCAGGGACTTTCTGGAGTCTCGGCAACGAACCTGGGTGTCTTTCGTCAGTTTGTGCCGGTAGCTCCCACAAATAATGCGGGTACTATTCCCGTTTGTACTGCACTTCGCGATGCCGGAGGTAACTGTCCGAGTGGAAGTGAACTGGCGGTTCCAGTGGGAAACATTGCTTTCGCTGCTCCGAACTTTGCCAACAATCGCAACATCGTTTTCAATCTGGATTTTACTCAAAGCAGTAACACCGAGCATCACTCCAGGTTTATTTTCAACCGCAACCGGACCATCGACAATCTGGCAACCTTTCCAGAGTTCTTTGATCTGGTGCCAGTAGACGGACGGCTGTTTTCCTACACGCTCATTCATAACTTTAGTCCGCGACTAACGAATGAGACTCGTCTTGCATACCGCCGGTACTTGCAGACGTTCCCGGTTCCGGACGTCAGTTTTCCTGGTTTAGATCAGTTTCCGAATATCGATCTTGATGATCTCGGACTGAGTATTGGTCCGGACAGTAATGCGCCGCAATTCACAATTGAGAATAGCTACCAGGTAGTGGACCAGGCGACTTACACCCACGGCAACCATGCAATCAAGTTTGGTGTCGATTGGCGCACGCTCATCTCTCCCCAATCGTTTGTACAACGACAGCGTGGAGACTACGAATATCCGAACCTTGACCTGTTTCTGCGTGACATACAGCCAAGCTTCGGTGAGCGTACGGTCGGAGCATCGCCGTACTATGGCAACCAACACTTGTTCTATGGATTTGTGCAGGACGACTGGAAGATAAGGCCCCGGCTCAACCTTAATTTGGGAGTGAATTATGTTTACCAGCAGGTCCCGTTGACTGCTAGACAGCAGCCGATTAACGCGATTGCCTCGGTGCCTGGCGTATTGACCTTTGATGAGCCAAAAGCTCAGAAGAAAAATTTTGCTCCCCGCATCGGGTTCGCCTATTCACCTAACTTCACGTCAGGTTGGGGACATAAAGTCTTCGGTGACGCAGACCAGAGTTCTCTGCGCGCGAGTTTTGCGATGGCCTACGACACGATTGTAGATAATCTCTATATCTTGTCGCTGCCACCACAGCTCCAGCAGACCGTTGACGTTGGCACGAACTTTCCCGGGACGCCGCTCGTGACGCCAAACTTTTTGGCTAACGGCGGAATTCCGCCCAACGTTGTGCCGGGAGCGACCACCGATCCAGTTGCTGCCCGAGCGGCAACCTCCGCATTTATACCTGACCAACAGGTACCGTATTCGCTGTCATGGAGTTTGACTTACCAGAGAGAGATTCATAAAGACTACGCTCTAGAGATTCGCTACCTGGGAAGTCGCGGCATTCACCTGGGGACGCAGAGTCATATTAACATTGGGCCGACCGTGTCCAATGTACCAGGAGGTTCACTTCCCACCTTCTTCTCCGCGCCGTCACAGGGAACGCTCGATTCGCTAACCACAACGTTGGACCAGCTTCAATCGGCCGACAATGTTTTACCTACCTTTGCAGCGGCGGGGTTTATCTCGCCGATCACTGCATTTTTGTCTAACGGCAACTCGACATATCACTCGGGTGCAGTTTCACTGACTCGTCGTTTGAGCAACGGTCTGCAGTTCTCTGGTGCATATACCTGGAGTCACCTGATTGATGACAGCACAGCTGAAGTTTTCAGTACCGTACTGTCACCAAGGAGACCGCAGGACTTTCAGAATATGACAGCTGAGAAAGCCGATTCGGCGCTTGATCATCGGCAACGTTTCGTTGCTTCAGCACTGTATGACCTGCCTTTCTTTTCGCGAAGTACCAATCATTTCGTGAAGACGTTCTTAGGTGGATTTAGCACTGCGGCAACTCTTTCTTTCGAGTCTGGTTCAAAGGCTACGGTCTTGAGTGGTATCGACTCTAACCTGAATGGGGATCCGGCTCCGGATAGGACCATTATTAATCCAAACGGTGTTGCCAATACGTCAAGTACGGTATCGCCACTCTTAAATAGCAGCGGAGCTGTCGTCGCTTATCTCGCCGACAATCCAAATGCGCAGTATATTCAGGCGGGTGTGGGGGCGCTGGCGAATGCTGGTCGCAACACCTTGCAGCTACCTGCCATTCAGAACCTCGATTTTTCGCTCTTCAAAGATTTTGCAATTGGCGAAGGTACGAAAAAATTGCAGTTCCGAGTAGATCTGTACAATGCATTCAATCATCCACAGTATGTTCCGGGATCGGTTGATGGCGTGCAGCCCATTGCGACGACGGGAGTCAATCAGTTCAACACGGTAGGTGAAAGTGATTTTAACGTAGCCTCGCACGTGTTCAGTAGCCATCCACGTGTGATTCAGTTGGCACTGAGGTTCAACTTCTAATAGTCGTTAGACATGCGCAATCGCGATGAGAAGGGTGACAGTGATGTCACCCTTTTTTTTGACGTATAGTGAGACGCAGATCATTTTATTGGTCAATTGGTCATCGATCATTGCTTATTTCCTGACCAGTCACCTTCGAACAATTCAATAAAGCGAGAATGAGAGATGAGAAATGATCGATGACCAATGACCAATAAAAGGTTCTTCGAATAAAACCACTTATCTGGATTACAAGCCAAAGAGATGCAAACAAAAAAGCGAAAGGGACGCTACCCAGCAGAAGCGTCCCTTTCGCATATTGGCAGACAGCGCCCCCATCGCTGAACTGCCGTTGGGGCACCGGTTACCGGTTTCTACCAGCGCCCGCAGAGTGCGCACCCTGACGTCGTTTTGTCTTCTCTTTATCGCGCTCTTTTCCCTTTGGCTCTTCCTTCTTTGGTGTGGCCGCCGACGTGTTCAGACTCGCCGCCGCACCCTGGGGTTTTTCCTGGTTGTCCGTCATCGAATGTTCGTTTTTCACTATGATTTCTCCTCTGTCTTTCAGTGGGACACTCGTGTTGTCCCGTTATAAATGCGGAATGATTGCTAGAAAATTGCGGGTATTCCCGGTTCTAGTCTCGGTGCCAACTTTTTTCCCGTTCGAATGGCGGCGTTGAGTGCTGAGACAGCGCCGGCCGTATCGTAGAAAGCTCGGAACTCACAAATTAG
>Ga0070681_10002914_pt1 | contig 15839 bp, 13 predicted proteins | sample KBSC83BmetaG_FD_65650 | JGI IMG/M metagenome (GOLD analysis project Ga0070681, IMG submission 65650) | Corn rhizosphere microbial communities from Kellogg Biological Station, Michigan, USA - KBS C8-3B metaG | ecosystem: Host-associated > Plants > Roots > Rhizosphere | place: USA: Michigan...
CCCATGACCGTCGCCAGCACCAGCCCCGCGGTCGCCGTCGAGAAGCCGCGGACCGCGTGGAGGTAGATGATCTCGAAGGGAAGGATCAGTCCGGTGCCGAAGTAGTTGAGCGCGTTCCCGGCCTGAAGGACGAGGACAGGCCTCGGCAGGCCCGTACGCCAAAGGGCGAGCACACGTGCGAGCGCGCTGAAGCAGTCGGTCATCTCATCTTCCATTCGCGGTTGGGTGGACGTCAAAGACACCGCGACGCCGCGAAACGGACCGCCGGTCCGTTTCCGACGAACGTGGTGTCATTGACGCGATGACCGTCGATCTCGAACGGGCCAAGGCAGGTGACGAGCGTGCGTTCGCGACGCTGGTCGAGCCGTTCCGGCGCGAGCTCCAGCTGCATTGCTACCGGCTACTCGGCTCCGTGCAGGACGCAGAGGATCTCCTCCAGGAAACACTGCTCGCCGCCTGGCGCGGACTCGACGGATTCGAGGAGCGGACGTCGCTGCGCTCCTGGCTCTACCGGATCGCAACCAATCGGAGTCTCAACGCAATTCGCAAACGCGGGCGCCGCCCAACCACGGAGAACACCATGAGACCGTCAAGAACCCGTCGCGTCGTCGAGCCCAGCTGGCTCGAGCCTTACCCGGACAGCGCGCTCCCGGATCCCGCTCCCGGACCTGAAGCACGCTACGAGCAGCGCGAAGCGATCCAGCTCTCGTTCATCATCACGCTGCAGCAACTGCCTGCGAAGCAGCGCGCAGCGCTCGTGCTGCGCGACGTGCTCGGCTTCCAAACCGACGAAGCCGCCTCGATCCTCGAGACGACGCCGCAGTCGGTCAAGGCCGCGCTCCAACGCGCACGCGCAACGCTCGACTCGCACACCCTCGAACGCGAAAAGGCGCCGCTGCCCGACTCGCCGGCCGAACGAAGCCTTCTTGCCATCTTCAGCGACGCCATCGAAGCCGGCGACACGGCACGCCTTCTAACACTGCTGAGCTCCGACGCTCGTGTGGCCATGCCGCCGCAACCGTTCGAGCTCATCGGACACGCGGCGATCGGCGCGTTCCTCGACGACCGCGCCGAGGCGCGCGGCGCACCACTACAGCTCCGGCCGACACGCGCCAACAGCCAGCCGGCGTTCGGCTACTACCTGCGCTCCCAGGCCCGGGGCATGATGGTGCTCACGCTCAGCGGCAGCAAGGTCGACGAGATCACCTTTTTCGCCGACGCCGCACTGCCCAGCCGCTTCGGTCTTCCCGAACACATCTAGCCGACAAGGATGGGCTCGCGCATGACGGAGCGATCTTTCGAGTGAAGCCAGGGGAAGCACGCGTCGGATGTCGTTTCCTGGTTCCAGCACGGCGCCAAGGGCGCTCCGCCAGTCGACTTCACACTGCCGCTCGGCGGCCCTGGCAGACATTTGGCCCAGACGACGCACCGTCGCAGCTTCGACCACAAACGCTTGATGGCGACGCCTGAACTCGGAGTACCGAATGGAGTACGGGGCTTTTCGTCCCAAGGTCGCAGTTTCGAGCTGATCGATCATCGTTCGTAGCGCACGACCACCAGGGACCGATTCTTGGCAGCGTCCGTGATCGTGACCGTGCCGCGGGTTCCGGCGTAGCGCCCGGTGCCACCGTTGATGGGGTAGGTAGCCCGCTTGTCCATCAGATCGGTCGCGCCGCCGATGGTGAGGGTGCCGCCCTTCAGTGAGGCCGTCCAGTGAAAGAAGACGTACGGCTTCCTCAGATTCACGCCGACCCCGTTGACGACGCCAAGGTGGCGACCGCCTGTCGTGGTCAGAGACTGCTGCGAGATGTAGACGTCGCCGGGCCCACCGTTGTCCTTCTTGCCGATGTCGGCGAATGAGCTCCATGCTTCGCTGACGTAGTAGCGCTCGACGATCCAATTGGCCGGTCTCGCTGATGATGCCTTGACGAAGACAATCGCCATGAGTAGTGCAGCCGAGACGTAGAGGGTTGTCTTCATCGCGCCCTTTCCGTTGAACATGCGATTCCTTGGCTTTGGGGATCAGGCTGACCCCTGCCTGCAGGGGTCAGCCTGTACGAGTGACGTTGCGGCCCTCAGTCGGTGGACCGAGCACTCAGCCGCGAAGGCAGAACCAGTAGTCGTTTCGGGCGTTGTAGATGTACTCGCCGCCCGGTTGCTGGGGGCATGCCGGCGTTCCGCGCTCGTAGATGTCGGGCCTGAGCAGGTGCTGGGCGCCGATGAAGGCACCCGTCGCATGGTCGAAGACCAGAACGTCGAAGGCCGGCGCCCTGTCCTCGAAGCCGGGCGTTCCGGGAAGCGGCGGCAGGCCGACGCCCGGCGGCACGCACAGCACTTGCGTCGGGGAGAGCAGCGGCTGGATGCAGGTCCACCCGGCCGCCGACAGCAGGCTCGGCGTAACGCCTTCCGCCTTTGCATCGACCGTGGCCGCGCCCGCAACACAAAGCGCTGCGGTCAAGGCGACCACGACGGCACGCCTCCAGGCGCTCATGTGGTTTCTCATTTCCCTTCTCCTTTCGTTTCCGAGATTTCGGTCACCGCTGCGGCTTGATCCGCAGCACTCGACCGGTGTCGTCGCGCACCCACAGCGATCCAAAGCCGACGGCCAGCCGCACGGGCGTTCCCCGCAACCCCAACCGGCCGACGATCCGGTCCGTCTTCGGGTTGATCCGCACGATTTGCCCGTCGAGGTCGGCGACCCACACCGAACCGAAGCCGAAGGCGACTCCGACCGGCATCGACGTCCCCTTGACTGCTCCAGCCGGCCTGTTCGTCCGGCCGTTGACTCGCAGAAGGCCGGTACCGCAGCCGGCTCCGCCCGTCGCCCAGACCGAGCCCCCGCCGGCCGCCAACATCGCACACGGTTGCTGCGACGCCGAGAGCCGAACTCTCGCGATGACGGCGTTTGTCCTGGGGTCGATGCGGACGATGCTGTACGCGCTCGGCACGCTCACCCAGACCGCGCCGGCGCCCGCCGCCACCGCCATGTGGTCGGAACAGCAGGGCGCAGGTCCGATCCGGACCGTCGCCACGACCTCGTTCGTCGCGGGGTCGATCCGAGACACGGTGGCGACGCCTTTGTTCACGACCCAGACAGCACCCGGCGTCGTCGCAATGCCCTCCGGCTCGGAGCCGACGGGAATCGTCGCCAGCGAGTTGTCGCGCGGATCGATCCGCAGGACGCTGTTGTCGAACGTTCGCGCGATCCAGAGCGCGCCGTTACCGGCCGCGGCCTCGCCGCAGCTCCCCGGTATATCCGTGCAGACGTTCGTCGCCGCGATCGGCACGCGCGCGACAACCGTGTTCGTCGCCGGGTCGATCCTCGTCAAGAGCGGCACCTTGAGCGCATCGCTCGTCGCCCAGACCGCTCCCTCGCCCACGGCGAGAGCCCCCGTCTCCGGGGGGATCGGGATCTTGGCCACGACCGTGCCGACGTTCGGCAGCGCGGCACGCCGGGCCGCAGAGCCGTGCGCCTCGACGACGCCGGCGACCGCAGCAACCAACGCCACCAGCGCCGTGATGCGAACGCGCCTGGTTGTCTTCATGGTTCCCTCCGTCGTCGCGGGGTTGCGTCTCACGCGGCGATCGAACCACCCGGAGGAACGCGTGCCTTCGGGGATCACCCTGGGATCGGCGCAGGTCGAGGGATAACCCCGAGCCTGCGCAGGGAGAGTCAGATCGTCGGCTTGACCCGCAGCACGCGGCCGTTGTCGTCGTTGACCCAGACCGAGCCGAAACCGATCGCAAGGCGGACAGGCGTGCCGCCGACGTGGAGCCTTGCGATCAGCCGACGGGTGCGCGGGTCGATCCGGTCGAGATTGCCCGAGTCGATGACCGCTGTCCAGATGGAGCCGAATGCGAGCGCGAGCCCGACCGGATGCGGCTCACCCACCGTCGCCGTGAGTGTGTTCGTGCGAGCGTCGATTCGTCCGACATCGTCGGCGCAGGCACCGCCGGCGGACCACACGCCGGTCTGGTCCGCCGCCAAGGAGGCGCAGGGCGAGTACGGCAGTCTGAGCGTTGCGACAACGTGGTTCGTCGTCGGATCAATGCGAACGATCTGGTTCGCGTTCGGGACGGCGACCCAGAGCTTGCCGTTGGTGACGGTCAGGTTCATGTGCACGGCGCAGCAGACCCGTCTCGGGCCGACGCGGATCGTCGCCACCACTCGATTCGTGGACGGGTCGATGCGCGAGACACTCGGGCCGCCGTTGTTGGCGACCCAAACCGCGCCGGGCGAGATTGCGATTCCGTCCGACTGCGGTCCGATGTGGATTCTCGCTGCGATCTTGTTCGTGGCCGGGTCGATGCGTACGAGCGTGTCGTTCGAAGGGTCGGTCAGCCAGACCGCGCCGTCGCCGGCGGCCGCCGCCTGGGGTGGAGAAACCTTGATGCGTGCAACGACGGCGTTCCGCGCCGGGTCGATTCGCATCAGCGTCGACTCCCAGTTACTCATCGCCCAGACGGCGCCCTCGCCGACCGTCAAGGCCCCACCGCCCAGAGGAGCGGGGGCGCCGCGCCCGAGCGGAATGCGGGCGACGATCCTGCCGCCGCGCGGGAGCGCGCGTATGCTCGCGGTTCCTGTCTGGCCGCTGCTCGCGATGACCGCCCGTGGGGCAGGGGTCGTCGACGACGCGCTCACTCGCGCAAGGGTGCTCGAGGCAAAGCTGGCCACCCAGACGGAACCTCCTGCGGGCGCGACCGCAAGCCCTGGCGCAGCCGTGGCGGGTGGGGCGACACGGATCGGCCGGCCGACCTTCCTGTTCGTGCGCACGTCGATCCGACTGACGGTGCCGCGAACCGGATCGCCGACGAACAGGTAGTGGGTGGCCCGCGCCAGCCAGGCCGGTGCACCGCCGACTCGGATCGGCTTCCCGATCGGCTGAGCCGTTCGTGGATCGAGACGGCCCAGTTCTGCTCGATCGCGGTCGACGAACCAGACGCTCCCTGCGACGACCGTGACCCCGACGGGAAAGCCGCCGACCCGCACGGGTGTCACCTTGTAGCTCACCGGATCGATGCGAAGAACTTCGCCCGCATCAGACGCCGTCGCCCACACGTAGCCGCCGCCGACCGCGAGCCCGAGCGCTCGTCCCTGCGACAGCGGAAGCGGAGGTGCCTCCGGCGCCAGCGTGAGCGGATCGAGGCGGAGAAGCGCGGCGGGGGCGATTTGCAATACCCACAGATCCGTCCCGTCGTCGGCCAGCGGCCCCACCAGCGTCGGAACCGGTCTCCGTGCCAGCACACGCCCGCTCTGCCAGTCGAGCGCGACGATGAGGCTGGGGCCGGATCCACTGCCGCCGACGTGCTCGACGGAGGCGAAGAGCCTGTTGCCGACATGCGCCAGGTAGGAAGCCTGTCCTCCGACGAGGATCCTCCGCTCGATCGTGCCCGACGCGAGATCGAGACGCAGCAGCGGTCGATCACCCACGGGCATGCGCGTCCCCGCCAGCGCCAGCCAGAGGGCGTTGCTGCCGGCGGCCACCCACCCAGGGTGGCCGGGAACGCGGAGCGTCGCCGTCACCCCGCGCGTGGTCACCTTCTCGCCCGGGCGGTGCGTGACGAGCAACACGGAACCGCCGATCGCGGCGACAGCGGACGCCACGACGACCGCGAGCCGGAACCTCATCCGGCAATGATCCATCGCGCGGCTCGGGGATTCCACCGAACTCGCCCGATCTCGGGGAAAACCCTGAGCCAGGGCGGGAGAGGTGTGCGACGATTCGACGTGTGCCGAAGCGCGTGCTGATCGTCGACGATCACCAGCCGTTTCGAGCTGTCGCGCGAGAACTGCTGGAGAGCGCCGGCTACGTCGTGACCGGCGAAGCGGCGGACGCGGCGGAAGCTTTCGCCGCGATCGCAGCCCAGGCCCCGGACGCCGTGCTCCTCGACGTCCAGCTTCCGGACCGTGACGGGTTCGCGGTCGCAACGGAGCTCGCCGGCACGGACGGGCCGACAGTCGTGCTCATCTCTTCACGCGACGCAGAAGACTACGGCCGGCGAGTTGCGGCGAGCGGGGCGCGCGGCTTCATCCCGAAGTCGAAGCTCTCCGCGGCCACGGTCGCCGCCCTCCTCGACTGATGGCGTCGAATGCCGTGACGGCGTTCCCGAGCCGAGACGCGGTGCGCGACCCTGTGCTCCTCTTGCCGCTCGCGGTGACGGCGGGCCTCGCGGTGGGATCGCTCGGCGTGCACGAGCACGTGGCGGGGACACGCATAGCAGCGGATCTCGCTCTCTCGTGGGCACTGATGGCGGCGTCACTCGTCGTGCTGGAGCGGCCACGCTGGCGGCGAGCGAGGCGGCTGCTCGCCTCGACGCCGTTCGCACTCCTCGGCGCAGACCTCGAATGGGCGACCTCGCATGCGCTGTGGACACTCGGTTTCCTGCTCGAGGGGTTGTGGTTGGCGTTCCTCGTCCAACTCGTCCTGACGTTTCCCGAAGGACGTCCGTGGTCGCACCTTTCCCGCATCGCAGTCGTCGCCGCCTTCACACTTACGCTGGGCGGGCAGCTCGTCGGTGGGCTGGCGACATCCGACACACGGAGCCTGCTGTCGATCGCGCCGCATCCAGGTTTCGCGCATGCGATCGACCGGGCCCAGGAGCTCTCCGGCATCGGCCTCGCTCTCGTCGTGCTTTTCCTCGTCGCACAACGAATGCGGGTGTTGGGCCGCCCGGCACGACGCGCGCAGGCACCGCTTCTTCTCGCCGCCGTAATCACGACGCTCGCCGGTCTCGTATGGCTCTGCTGGGTGATCGCCGTCGACGCGCTCGTGCCGACGCCGGAAACACTCGCTCGCGCCCTCGCCGTCACGATCCCGGCGGGAATCGGTGTCGGAATCGTCTCGTCGCGGCTTCGTCGACCGCAAGCTTCCGAGCTCGTCGTCGAGCTGCGAAGCGAGGCGGCGGCCACGTTGCGCGAACGGCTCGCGCGGGCTCTCGGCGACCCAACGCTCGAGGTCGCATACCGGCTCGGCGACGGCCGCTACGTCGATCCCTCCGGTCGGCCGATCGAGCTGCCGCAGCGAACGGACCGTGCTGTGACGTCGGTGACTGCTCGCGGTGAAGAGATCGCCGCCCTCGTTCACGATCCGGCATTGCTCGACGAGCCGGCGCTCGTGGAATCTGTTCGTGCGACTGCAGCGCTTGTGCTCGAGAACGAACGCCTCGCGGCAGAGGTCCGGTCGCAGCTCACAGAGGTGCGCGCCTCGCGTGGCCGGATCGTCGCGGCCGCCGACGCCGAGCGGCGCCGCATCGAACGCAACCTCCACGACGGGGCGCAGCAGCGGCTGGTGACGCTTTCCGTCGCGCTCGGCCTCGAGGCCGCGCGGGCCGACGGAACCGCAGCCGGCCTTCTCTCTCGCGCGCAGGACGAGGTCGAGCGGGCCGTCGGCGAGCTCCGCGAGCTCGCCAGAGGAATCCATCCGACGCTGCTCCGCGACGAGGGCCTCACGACGGCCGTCAAGGCTCTCGCCAGACGGTCGCCGTTGCCGGTGACGGTTAGGAGCAGCGTGCGAGACCGCTTGCCGGATCCAATCGAGCTCGCCGCCTACTTCGTCGTCTCCGAGGCGCTCACCAACGTCGTCAAGCACGCCTCGGCAACCGAGGCATCGGTACGGCTCGAACACGAGGCGGCGACGCTGCGCGTGGCGGTGACGGACGACGGCGTCGGCGGCGCGCGCATCACGCCCGAATCCGGGCTGGCCGGTCTGCGCGACAGGCTCGAGGCGCTCGACGCAGACTTGTCGATCGAAAGCGACGCGAGTCACGGCACGTGCGTCTGCGCGGTCTTCCCATGCGGGTCGTAATCGCCGACGACGCACCGCTCATCCGCGAGGGAGTCGCCCGTCTGCTCACCGAGCACGGCGTCGACGTCATCGGCCAAGTCGGCGACGCTGACGCCCTGCTTCGATCCGTCCGCGATCTGCACCCGGACGTTGCACTCGTCGACATCCGCATGCCGCCCACCCACACGGACGAAGGATTGCGCGCGGCCGGCGAGATTCGTTCGCGCTATGCCGGCACCGCCGTCCTCGTCCTGTCGCAACATCTCGAGCCGGAGTACGCCCTCCAACTCGTCGAAGCCGAGCCCGAGCGCGTCGGCTATGTGATGAAGGAACGCGTCGGACGGATCGAGGAGCTACTCGATGCCATGCGACGCGTCGCCGGCGGCGAATGCGTCGTCGACAGGGCGATCGTCGACGACCTCCTCGCGCGGCGCCGACGAACCGATCCGATCGACGAGCTCACGCCGCGCGAGCGCGAGATCCTCGCGCTGATGGCCGAAGGCCGCTCCAACCAGGGCATTTCCCGCGCGCTCTGGCTCAGCCCGAAGACCGTCGAGACTCACATCAGGGGCGCTTTCTCCAAGCTCGGGATCAGAGAGGCGCCGGAGGACAACCGCCGCGTGCTGGCCGTCCTCGCCTACCTGGGGCGATAGGGAACACACGCCGCCACCCACGCTCCCGGCACACATCGCTCGGCCGATGGTTACCCCAGCCTCCACCGCGGGAATGCCTGTGGAACACATGCGTGTAGCCGGGATCACAGCGCTCGGCGCGGCCGTCGAGATCTTCGAGGTGGATGAGCCCGCGTCTCCTGCCGCGGGTGAGGTCGTGGTCGAGGTTGCCGCCGCCGGCATCGGCAACTGGGACGACCTCGTCAGGATCGGCAGCTGGCAGATCGGCGGGCCACCTCCGATGGCGCTCGGGACCAGCGCTGCGGGAACCGTCACTGCGGTCGGCCCGGGCGTGAGCGAGTTCCGCGAAGGCGACGAGGTGCTGACGCATCCGCTGCCGCTGCGACGCCACGGCACGTGGGCGAGCCGGTTGCTCACGCCGGTAGAAGCAGTTGCCGCCCGGCCGGCAGAGGCATCGTGGGAGGCGAGTGGAGCGTTTCCGATCCCGGCGCTCACCGCGGCCCAGGCACTCGACGAAGCTCTCGGGATCGAGCGCGGCGATTGGGTCGTCGTCAACGGAGCGGGCGGAGTCACGGGAGGCATGCTCGTCCAGCTCGCCGCGGCTCGAGGCGCACGCGTGATCGCGACCGCGAGCGCAAAAAAAGCTGCGCGCGTGCGCGACTACGGCGCGTCGGAGGTGCTCGACTACCACGACGACTGGCCCATGCTCGCTCGCGAGATCACCGGCGGCGGCGCGCCCAAAGCGGTCAATGCAGCCCCGGGCCAGGCGGCCACCACCCTGACGGCGGTCGGCGACGGCGGCCGCCTCGCCACCATCACCACCGACCCGCCACACGAAGAACGGGGTATCGCTGTCTCCGACGTCTACGTCCGGCCGGACGGCCGACAGCTCGCGGCGCTCACGAAGCTGCTCGCCGACGGCTCCTTGAGTGTTCCGATCGCGTCCGTCCGCCCGCTGGAACAGGCGGCCGACGCGCTGCGCGAGGTAGTCGCGGGAGCAGACGGCGCAATCGTCCTCTCACTCCGAACCTAGCTCGGATCCGATCCCCGGCGACGTCCGGCGGCCGATCGCGAAAGGAGCTGCGCCACCTTCGGACGCACTCGAGTCGTGGAAGGTTGAAACTCGACGCGATGGAACGCAAGAGGGACGAAGCGCCGTCGCTTCGGGAACGGCACTCACCACTCGCGGTCAGAAAGCGCCTGGCGGCCAAGCCCGCGCCGAGCTATCTGCAGGACTTCATCTACGGCGCGGTCGACGGCGCCGTGACCACGTTCGCGGTCGTCGCCGGCGTGGAAGGGGCGAGCCTCGACGAGAAGGTGGTGATCATCCTCGGCGGCGCGAATCTGATCGCGGACGGGTTCAGCATGGCGATCAGCAACTTCCTCGGCTCTCGCGCCGATCGCCAGCGGCGCGAGCGGGCGCGCCGCCGCGAGGAGCTGCACATCCGGGTCGTGCCGGAGGGCGAGCGGGAGGAGATCCGCCAGATCTTCGCGGCGAAGGGATTCGCGGGTGGCGATCTCGAGCGGGTCGTCGACGTGATCACGTCCAATCGCGAGCTCTGGGTGGAGACGATGATGAGCGAGGAGCTCGGCTTCGGTGCATCCGTGCCGAACGAGTACCGCGCCGCCTCGGCCACGTTCGTCGCGTTTCTGGCGGTCGGGTTCCTACCGCTGCTGGTGTTCGTCTACGACCTCGCCGCGCCGGGGGAGGTCGACCACGCGTTCGCGTGGAGCGCCGCGATGACGGGCCTCGCGTTCGCGGTCGTCGGCGCGCTGAAATCGCGCTTCGTCGACCAATCGTGGTTCCGCTCGGCACTCGAGACGTTCGTCGTCGGCGGGCTCGCCGCCGTGCTCGCCTACGCGACGGGAGCGCTACTGCAGGCGGTGGCGTGAACCGGCGCGCAGCAGCCGGCGCTCGACGAGCTTCTTTGCCTCGTCGGCCCAGAGCACGACGCTCGCCAGCCCGAAGCAGATGAGCCAGTCGACGAGCGTGAGCGGCGTCGTTCCGAACGCCGTGTTGAGGAACGGGAGCTGAACCACGGCGACCTGGAGCGCGAGCGAGAGCGCGATCGCACCCCACAGCCAGCGGTTCGTGAAGAGCTGGTGAAAGGCGCTCGTGCGGTCGGAGCGAGCGTTGAAGCAGTTGTAGAGCTGCGCGAGGACGAGCGTCGTGAACGCCATCGTCCGCGCCTCCTCGATGCTCCCTGATCCCCCGACGAGGCCGCCGGGCAGGCGCAGGTCGAGCGCCACGAGCGTCACGACTGCCATCACCAGGCCGACCCAGAAGATGCCGAGCCACATCTCGCCGTCGATGACTCGGTCGGTCAGCCTGCGCGGCGCGCGGTGCATCACGTCGTCGGGCGGCGGATCGAGGCCGATCGCGAGCGCGGGCGCGCCGTCGGTGAGCAGGTTGATCCAGAGGATCTGCGTGGCGAGCAGCGGCACCGCGACCGCCTCGCCCGTGTCCTCGAGGCCGAGCATGGAAGCGAGCACGACACCGAGGAACATCGTGAGCACCTCGCCGATGTTCGACGAGAGCAGGAACCGAAGGAACTTGCGAATGTTGGCGAAGATCCCGCGCCCCTCGCGCACGGCGGCGACGATGGTGGCGAAGTTGTCGTCGGCGAGGATCATGTCCGCCGCCTCCTTCGTCACGTCGGTGCCGCTGATGCCCATCGCGACACCGATGTCCGCCGACTTCAGGGCAGGGGCGTCGTTCACGCCGTCGCCGGTCATGGCGACGATCTCCCCGTTCGCCTGCAGCGCGTCGACGATCCGGAGCTTGTGCTCCGGGGCGACGCGCGCGTAGACCGATACCTCAGACACCGCACGGCGCAGCTCATCCTCGCCGGCCGCTTCCACCTCGGCGCCGGTCAGGGCGCGAGCCCCGGGCGCCACGATCCCGAGATCGCCCGCGATGCGCACGGCAGTGCGCGGATGATCGCCGGTGATCATGACCACGCGAATCCCTGCGGCCGCCGCCTCGGCGATCGAGGCACGCGCCTCCGGGCGCGGCGGATCGATGATCCCGACGAGCCCGAGGTAGACGAGCTCCCGCTCGAGCGACTCGTCGACGGGCGCCCGGCCACTCTCGGCAAGGGGCCGATACGCCACCGCGAGCGTGCGCAGCGCCAGATCGGCGAGCCGGTCGATCGTCGCCAGCACCTCATGTGCGCGCTCGCCGGTGAGGGGGCGCACCTCGCCGCGGACGCGCTCGGCGGTGCAGCGCGCGAGCAGCACGTCAGGCGCCCCTTTCGTCACGACCGCGACACCGAGCTCGCCCTCGAGATCGGCCTCGACGGTGCTCATCAGCTTTCGCTCGGACGTGAACGGCAACTCGTCCAGGCGCTGAAACCTCGACTTGCGCGCTGCGTGCAGCCCGGCGACCTTCGCCTCGGCGACGAGGAAGGCCGCGTCCGTCGGATCGCCCTGGATCGTCCACTCCCCGTCGTGCTCGCGCAGAACGGCGTCGTTCGCCAGGCTCCCTCCCACCAGCACCGCGCGCACCTCGTCGAGCAGCACCGGGTCGTCGAGCGTGCGGCCGTCGACGCGCACCTCGCCGTCGGGGCGATAGCCGCTGCCCGTCACCTCCGCCTCGCACGAGGGCGTGACGACCCGTTCGATCGTCATCTCGTTCTTCGTCAGCGTCCCGGTCTTGTCCGAGCAGACGACCGACGCCGAGCCGAGCGTCTCCACCGACGACAGGCGCTTCACGATCGCGCGCCGGCGGGCCATCCGCTGGACTCCGAGCGCAAGCACGATCGACAGGACCGCCGGTAAGCCCTCCGGGACCGCGGCGACCGCAAGCGCGACGCCGACGAGCAGCACCGAGACGAGGTCGGAGACAGTTCGGATGTCGGCGGTGAGCAGGATCGCCGTCACGACGACGGCCGCGATCGCGATCACGGCGATCCCGAGCATGCGGCCGACCCTGTCGACCTCGCGCTGCAGCGGCGTCGGCTGCTCCTCCGTCCGGCCGAGCAGGCCGGCCACGTTCCCCATCTCGGTCGCCATCGCAGTCGCCGTCACGACGGCTCGCCCACGCCCGCGCGTGACGGCCGTCCCCGCGAACACCATGTTCACGCGGTCGCCGAGGCCGGCCGGCTCGGCGATCGTCGCCACGCCCTTCAGCACCGCCTCGCTCTCGCCCGTCAGCGCTGCCTCGGCCACCGTCAGCGAGGCCGCCTCGATCAGCCGGCCGTCGGCGCTGACGGCGTCGCCCTCCGCCATCAGCATGATGTCGCCCGGGACGACCTCGTTAGCGGCGATGCGCTGCTCGCGGCCGTCCCGCACGACGTTCGCCGTCGCCGCGGCCATCCGCTGCAGGGCTGCGATCGCCTGCTCGGCGCGCGCCTCCTGCACGTAGCCGAGCACGGCGTTGAGACCGACGATCACGGCGATCACCACCGCTTCGTACGGCACGCCCTCGGCTCCCTCGGCGAACCAGGCGAGCACCGACACGACGACGGCCGCGAGCAGGAGGTAGATCAACGGATCCACGAGCTGGGCGAGGAACTTCCGCCAGGCGGGGACTGCCGCCGCGGCCTCCAGCTCGTTCGGGCCGTCGCGCGCGAGACGGAGAGCAGCCTCGACCGACGTCAGTCCTCGGTCGACGTCGGTGGCGAGCTCGGCGGCGACGTCAGGCGGATCGCGGCGCCACGGCTCGCGTGCGACTGGCACGCCTGGAGTATCGCGCCGCAGCTGCGAACGATGGCCAGAGTCGTCTGCGTCTAGGCTGCGCGGATGAGCGTGTTCTCTCGAACCGTCGTGGGTGTGGACGGCACCGACTGGGGGTACGAGGCGCTCCGCCAGGCGCTCGTCCTGGCACCCGACGAGAACGCCACCCTCCGCGCCGTGACGGCTCTCGACACCGCTCCGGCGATCCATACCGGGCTTCACGCCGGGCACTTCGCCGAGCTGTTGACGAGTGAAGCCGACGTGGCCCGTTCGACAGCCGAGACGATCATCGACGGCCGGGAGGGTTGCGAAGCGCGCGTCGTGCGCGGGAAACCGGTGGATGTGCTGCGGGGCGAACGAGACGACGTGGACGCGACGCTGATGGCGCTCGGCGGCAGGCGGAGCAGCCGTTTCCTCGGGATCATGCTCGGCGAAACGGGAACAGCGCTCGTGCACGATGCGGCCTGCTCCGCCCTGCTCGCGTATCCGACCGACGACGGCGCGTGGCGGCCGCGGAAGATCGTCGTCGGACTGGACGGCTCCGCGTACGCCGCCGCCGCACTACGGACGGCCGAGGAGCTGGCTCGCACCTTCGACGGCACTCTCGAGGTGATTGCGGCTACCGGCGGGGGCCGCCTCGAGCGTGACGCCGACTGGAGCGAGCGGGTGGACACATGGGATCCGGCGGACCCCGTCGCCGCGCTCGTCGAGCGCTCACGCACCGTCGATCTCGTCGTCGTCGGCTCGCGTGGAGTTCGTGGGCTGGCGGCGCTCGGCAGTGTCAGCGAACGCATCGCCCACCAAGCTCACTGCACAGCGCTCATCGTGCACGAGCCGTAGATCGCTCCCGCTCCTCCTACTTCACCGACTTGATGAAGGCGACGAGAGCGCGCAGGTCGTCGGGCTTTGCGCTCAGGCCGAACCCGGCGACTGCGGGAGCCATGATCCCTTGGTGATAGCCCTTGACCACCTGGGCGTCGGGATCGGTGATCGAGCGTTCGAGATATGCGTCGTCGACGGTCACCGTCTGGCCGGTCGTCAGCGTGCTCGTTCCGCCCGCCAGCCCTTTGAAGCTCGGCCCGGCTCCTGGTGTGCCGCTGAGCGAGTGGCATGCCGAGCAACCGTCGCTCGTGTACAGGGCCTTCCCGCGCGCGACGAGGGCCGGCGTGACCTTGACGGGTGCAACCGTCGTCGGCGTGGTCGTGGTCGTCGTCGTTGCTGCCGGAGCGACGGCCGTCGTCCGGGTCGGCGAGCCGGTGTGGCGCTCGCCACGGTGGTAGCCGACCGCGTACGCCACGATCAACAAGCCGAGGACCGCAGCACCGCCGGCCAGTCCGCCGAGCAGCCAACGCCACAGCCCGTCGGGGCCCTGCGCGGTGGAAGAGTGTTCTTCGGTCATCTTCGGGTCAGCCTCCCTTCATCGCGGCGGCGAACAGCAGCACCATCCCGATCGAGAGGAAGGCCGAGAATCGTCCCCCGACACGACCGAGCCGGCTCGCCGCGAGGCCGGTCACGAGGCCGAAGGCGGCCATCGAGAGGTGGTAGAGGGCGTGCGCGAGCACATGGCTCTCGAGCGGCTCGTAGAACCGCGGCACCATCACGAGCATCATCGCCGCCGGCGCGACGATCACCACCGCGAGCGCGAGCCCGGAGCGGTCGCCGACGCGCCGGGACACCGCCGGCAGCGAACCGATCATCACGCCGACCATCAGGCCGAGGAAGAAGTGGCCTGCGTGGTCGAGGTGGTGGTAGCGGATGCTCGCCTCGGAGGCCGAGACGACCTGGGGGAAGAACGAGGCGAGCGCGACGACGGAGGCCGCGGCGCCGAAGCAGAACTGGACCGGGGTCGCGAGCGGCACGTCCGCGGGGTCCCACGGGGACCCGCTGACGGCCGGCGGCTCGACGGTGCTCCGCTCGACGCGTGCCTCGTAATGGGTTCCGGTCCAGCTGTCCACATGGCCGGCGAGCACGTAATGCCGGCGTGCCCACGCCGTCCGTCCGAGCGCGAGGAGCTGCGCGACGCAGGTCAGCACGCCGACCGCGAACACGAGCGCGAAGATGCTGCCGACGACGCTGTAGCCGGCCGTACCCGGAGGCTGGATCGCGTAGCGGCGCGGGATGCCGAGCGCGCCCTCGACGAACCACGTGCCGGTCAGGCCGAAGCCGCCGACGAGCAGCAGCGCGATCGTCCAGGTGCGCGCGGTCCGGGACGACGTCTCGCCGGCGTCCCGCTCGAGCACGTGCGCGATGAACGCGAGCAGCCAGACCACGACGGTCAGCATCAGGTAGGTGTGGAAGTGCGCGACCACCCACACGGTGTTGTGGAGGCGGAAGTTGAACGGAATGATCGAGTCGATGATCGCGCCGGTACCGCCGATCGCCCAGCCCACGAGACCCACGTAGAACAACGTCGACGCGAGGGTCCAGCGATAGCGCGATCCCCAGACGAGCATCGTCAGCGAGTAGATCGTGATCACCGCGACCGGCAGCGCAGACGCGTACGAGCTGATCTCGGAGACGATCTCGGCCCACCGCGGCTGGACGAAGTCCATGTACAGGTGATGTGAGTAGACGGTCACGATCAGGACGAGCGCGACCCCCCAGCCGACGACGAACACCTTGGTCACCTCGTACGGACGACCTGCGTAGCGGGGCAGCAGCACGTACACGGCGCCGACGGCGAGGTAGATCAAGAGGTTGGCGATCGTGTGCCCGAAGAAGTAGACGAGGTTCTTCGAGACCAGCA
>Ga0070681_10002917_pt1 | contig 15836 bp, 15 predicted proteins | sample KBSC83BmetaG_FD_65650 | JGI IMG/M metagenome (GOLD analysis project Ga0070681, IMG submission 65650) | Corn rhizosphere microbial communities from Kellogg Biological Station, Michigan, USA - KBS C8-3B metaG | ecosystem: Host-associated > Plants > Roots > Rhizosphere | place: USA: Michigan...
GCCGGTTGCCGGCGGTGTGGGCGCACTCGTTTGTGTCATAAGTTATAGATGTGTTTTAGGTCAGGTCCCCGGTTTGGCGTCGCACGATTCTCACAGAAACTGTGGAAAACTCTGTGGAAAAGTAGAACGGTTTACCACGTTGTCACGCTGCATTTCGAATGATTTAGCGAATTGCACCACAGCAGGGCGAGCTCAGAGGCTTCGGTGTTCGTCGTCGTCGAAACCTCGGGATTATACTGTAGTGATGGAGGATGGATCGATGCGCTCACAGTTCGCGGTGTTCGTCGGAATCATTGCGCTCTCAGCATGGACCGTCTCAGTCTCCGGACAGGATCATGCGGCCGGACAACACGAAGCCGGCGCTCACACGCATCCTGAAGCTGCGAAGGTTGCCAACCCGATCAAGGCCACACCCGATTCGATCGCGGCGGGCAAGAAGATCTACGATACACAGTGCGTCAGCTGCCACGGCGAAACCGGTAAGGGCGACGGCAAGATGGCCGCGTCGATCACCGGCACCAAGCCTTCAAACCTCACCGACGCGGAGTGGAAGCACGGATCGTCGGACGGCGAGATCTTCACGTTGATCAAGGAAGGCTCGAAGGGTACCGGCATGCGCGGGTACGGCACGAAGCTAAAAGATGACGACATATGGAACGTAGTCAACTACTTGAGAACCCTCGGTCCCAAAACAGCCAAATCTCATTGAAAATCGTCGTCGCTGACGACCTCCCAGAGTCGGCGCTCGAACTGCTCCGCGCGGAAGGCTGGCACGTCGATGCCAGATCCGGGCGGAGCCCTGCCGATCTGGCCAACGACCTCGCGGACGCCGACGCACTGCTGGTCCGCAGCGCCACCAAGGTGACCAGAGAACTTCTGGCGGCAGCCGGCCATCTTCGGGTCATTGGACGCGCCGGCACCGGCGTCGACAACATCGACGTCGCCGCGGCCAGTGGGCGCGGCGTGCTGGTCGTCAACGCGCCTGGCGCCAACAGCATCAGCGTCGCCGAACACGCGTGCGCGTTGATGCTGGCGCTCGCGCGCATGGTGCCGGCTGCCGATCAGGCAATGAAAGCCGGCAAGTGGGAGAAGAAGCGGTTTCTCGGGAACGAGATACGCGGCAAGACGCTCGGCATCGCGGGGCTCGGCCGCATCGGACAGGAAGTGGCGATCCGCGCGCGCGCCTTTGGGATGAAGGTCGTCGCGCACGATCCGTTCATCTCGCGCGAAATTGCCGATGGCCTCGGCGTCGAACTCCTGTCGCTCGATGACGTTTGCGCGATTGCCGACTATCTGACGCTCCACCTTCCGTCGACGGCCGAAACCAAACACCTCTTCAACGATGCACGATTCGCCAAAGTCAAGCACGGCATCCGCATCGTCAACACGGCACGAGGTGAGCTGATCGACGAAGCGGCGCTGCGTCGCGCCATCGACAGCGGACGTGTCGCCGGAGCCGGCCTCGACGTGTTCGAGAAAGAACCGCCCTCTGATTGGTCGCTCGCTCAACTGAGTCGGGTCGTCGCCACCCCGCATATCGCGGCGTCAACCGAAGAGGCGCAGGAACTCGTGGGGCTCGATACGGCGGCAGCGGTGCGTGACTTTCTTCGCGACGGCGTCGTTCGAAACGCCGTGAACTTCCCTGCCGTCCACCCGGAAGAGCTCCAGCGGCTCCAACCGTGGATTCGCCTGGCCGACAATCTCGCGACCATCGTCACCCAAATGGGTGCGGCGCGAGTTGAAACGATCGCGCTGCGTTACTACGGCGCGCTGGCCGACAGCCGGGCGGCGGAAATTCTCGCATCGAGCGCCGCCGCAGGTGTCCTCCGTCCGATCCTGTCGGGCGGCGTCTCCATCGTCAATGCGCGGTCGGCCGCGCGTGAACGCGGAATCGACATCGTCGAGTCGCGCAGTACACGTCCGCGCCACTTCACCAGCCTGGTTTCGCTGAAGCTTCACACCAGCGACGGCGAACGTTGGGCGGAAGGGACCGTGTACGCACCCAATAATCCGCGGCTGGTGTCCGTTCGTGGCGTGAATGTCGAGGCACCGCTGGCGGGAACGATGCTGATCATCTGCAACGACGATCAGCCCGGGGTCATCGGCGAAGTCGGAACGATTCTGGGACGACAAGGCGTCAACATCGCGAACTTCGCGCTCGGCCGGAACGAAACGGGTGCGGTTGGCGTGGTGAATGTAGACGAAGAGGCGACGACAGCGGGAGCACTCGAAGCCGCGATGGAAGCGATTCGCCAGATTCCGGCGGTTCGCGATGCATGGCTCGTCCGCCTGAGTACGTAGTGTCCGGATCAGCCGGACCGTTACCGCACGGCCACGCGTAAGGCAGCGGGGTGCACTCGGCCCTCGAGGACGGTGCCGCCTTTAACAGGCTCACCGTCAACGTGGTAGACAATCGGCTGATCAGCGGAGATCGTGACGCGCTCGACTCGCTGCACGGTTACGCCTTTCGCGCGCTCGAAACTTCCGTTGAAAAATCGCGGGATCGTGGCGATGGCGCCGAGCCGCTTCGACTCTCTGAACACGACCAGATCCAGCAGTCCGTCATCCACACGCGCTGAGGGCGCCACGCGTGCGCCGTTGCCAAATTGCCCGGAGTTCGCCAGGTTGACGAGGAGCGCCCGATCGACCGTGACACCGTTCAGGCAGAATGTTCCAGCTGGATAGCGAAACATCTCACGCGCGGTCAGGCGCGCGTAGGTGCGAAAGCCTCGCCGGCCGCTCGTGTCGTGATCGAAACACATGGCGATGTGGGCGTCAAACCCCAATCCCGCGAGGTTGAAGAACAATCGCCCACCGAGTTCGCCTGCATCAATGAGACGTGGCGTCGCCTTGAGGGCTTCCGCAATCGCCTGTTCGGGATGACGGCTGACATTGAGCTCACGCGCCAGGCCATTTCCGGATCCCGACGGTACGATTCCGAGTGCCGTTGGGCCGAAGACCAACGCCGACGCGACCTCGTTGATCGTTCCATCGCCGCCCCATGCGATCACGAGCCGCGCGCCATGTTTTGCCGCCGCCGCCGCCAATTCGCGCGCGTGATCCCGGTGCTCGGTGACAAAAACGTCGCCGGCTTCACCGCTTAGGGCGAGGGCAGCGACGGCCAACTCCGCACGACGGCGTCCTTTTGCTGGCGACGAACCGCCGGAAAGCGGATTGATGATGATGGCGACAGACATCAGGGCACGACGTCAGGGGTCCGGCTGAAGCCGGACACTACTCCACGGGTCCGGCTGAAGCCGGACACTACGGACGAAAATTGCGGGAGCAATTTAGCGTAGCGCGAGGCGCAGCGGCGTGTTGTCGGTGAGATCGGTGAGCTCGACGGCGTCCGGCGAAATCTTCGCCACTCGATAGCGGGACGTCACGCTATCGCCCTCTTTCACCAGAAAAAAGTCGCCGAATCCGGAGATGATCGCGGTTCGAACCGGACCCTGGTCGCCGTTATTCTCTGCGAGCCCCTCGAGCTTCAAGGGCGCGACAAGAGGCGCAACCGTCTGTTCCTGAACGGCAGGCGCAGGAGGAGCAGCCGATACCATTGGCGCGGACGCAGACGCTCTCCCGGCATAGCGGAACAAATCGCGGGAATGCACAGGCGTGTCGCTCGGCGTAAGTCGCTCGTGCAGTCGCTTGACTTCGACGGCGAGTTCCGCGCCGGACTTGTCGATGACGCTCGGTTTTGCAGACACAACCGGCACGGCCGTACGAATGTTCGACGTCGTTGCCGCGGAAATCCACACGGCGACAGCGACACCCGCAACGCCGATCATCGCTGTGCGTTTGACGTTCATTCGCTGTCTCGATCGTAGCACGCGCATTTCCTGTCTGTGCTATTATTCGTCGTGCACCCTGCATCGACTGGTTCTCTGGTCGATTCCAAGCTCCCGCTCGACATCGTCGCCGTCATCCCCGCCCGATTCGCCTCTACTCGATTCCCCGGCAAGCCGCTCGCAGAGATTGAGGGCCGGACCATGATCGAGCACGTGTACCGGCGGGCTCAAGCGTCGCCCGTGGTGTCGCGTGTCATCGTGGCCACCGACGATCTGCGCATTGCCACAACGGTCAACGATTTTGGCGGCAATGTCCGGCTCACACGCCCCGACCATCTCACCGGCACCGACCGGCTCGCCGAAGTGGTCTCGTCGCTCGACTGCGACATCGTCGTCAACGTGCAAGGCGATGAGCCGCTGCTCGATCCGCGAGCCATTGGCGAGGTTGTCGCACCATTTTCGGACCCGTCAGTCACCATCACCACGCTCTATCGAAGGATTCACACCGCCGCAGAGTTGAGCAACCCAAACGTTGTCAAGGTGGTGCTGGACCGGGCCGGCTTCGCCCTTTATTTTTCGCGCGCGCCGATCCCCTACGCTCGCGATCCGCGCGGCGGCTGGCCCCCTCTGTATCGTCATATCGGCGTTTACGCGTATCACAGGAGTGCCCTGCTGGTGCTGGCCTCGCTCGAGCCGACACCGCTCGAACGGGCGGAAGCGCTGGAGCAGCTGCGCGCGCTCGAACACGGCATTCGTATCAAGGCCGTTGAAACCTCGTACGACTCGATCGGTGTGGACACGCCGGCAGACCTCGAAGAGGTCCGCCGTCTTCTGGCGGCAACGAGCGCCAACTAGGGGAGCGGAATGTGAGTAGGAGCAGAATGACTGCCCAGAGCGAGCAGAACTCATGACGGCCACCAAGTACATCTTCGTTACCGGCGGTGTCGTGTCATCCCTCGGCAAAGGGCTGGCCGCGGCATCAATCGGCGCCCTGCTCGAAGGGCATGGCTACACGGTCACGCTGCAGAAGTTCGACCCGTACATCAACGTCGATCCGGGCACGATGAGCCCGTATCAACACGGCGAAGTCTACGTGACGGATGACGGGGCGGAGACCGATCTGGACCTTGGCCATTACGAGCGCTTCACGAACACGCTCACGTCGCGGAACTCGAACTGGACCACCGGAAAGATCTATCAGAGTGTCATCAGCAAGGAACGGCGCGGGGATTATCTCGGCCGCACCGTTCAGGTCATTCCCCACATCACGAACGAAATCAAGGACGCGATCCGCGCGGCCGCGAAAAACGTGGACATCGTCCTGGTCGAAATCGGCGGGACCGTTGGCGACATCGAAAGCTTGCCGTTTCTCGAAGCGATCCGGCAGTTCCGTCAGGATGTTGGCCGCGATAACACGTTGTACATTCACCTCACGCTCGTGCCATTCATCGGCACCGCCGGTGAGCTGAAGACGAAACCCACCCAACATAGCGTGCGCGATCTGCGCTCGATCGGCATTCAGCCGGACATCCTTCTCTGCCGCACCGACCGGTTCCTCGATTCGGATCTCAAGCGCAAGATTGCGCTGTTCTGCGACGTGGACGAAGAAGCGGTCATCACCGCCAAGGACGTCGCGACGATTTACGAGGTGCCGCTCGTGCTCGCGGCCGAAGGGCTCGATCGGATCGTGTTGAAACGGTTGCACTTGCCCCAGACCGAGCGCCGGATGCAGGCCTGGGAGGATCTCGTCAGCCGCATCAAGAATCCGCTCGACGACATCACCATCCATGTCGTCGGCAAGTACGTCGGATATGAGGATTCCTACAAGAGCCTCAACGAAGCGCTTTATCACGGCGGGTTCCCCCACCGGGTGAAAGTGAACATCAAGTGGATCGAAGCTGAAGCGCTCGAAGAGCCAGGCGGCGCGGCCCTGCTCGAAGGCGCCAATGGCATTCTCGTTCCGGGCGGCTTCGGCGATCGTGGCACACGCGGCATGATGAAGGCCGCACAAATCGCCCGCGAGAGCCGGACTCCGTACTTCGGCATCTGCTACGGGTTCCAGTGGGCGACGGTCGAATACGCGCGCAACGTTGCTGGTTTGTCGGACGCGGATTCAACCGAGTGTTCACCAGACACGCCCACGAAGGTGATCTACAAGCTGCGCGATCTGCTCGGCGTTGACGATCTCGGCGGCACGATGCGGCTCGGGTCGTACGCGTGCGAGCTCGCCCCCGGTTCGCTGGCCCAGCGGGTGTATGCGGCAACGACCATTCACGAGCGTCATCGCCATCGGTATGAATTCAACTGTCTGTACGAGCGGACGCTGACGGAGCACGGCCTGAAAATTTCAGGACGCTCGCCGGACGGGAAGTTCGTCGAGATCGCGGAGCTTCCGAGCCACCCCTGGTATCTCGCCGTCCAGTTCCATCCGGAATTCAAGTCGAAACCGACGCGCCCGCATCCGCTGTTCTCGGCATTCGTCGATGCGGCCTACCGGCACAAAATGGCCGGCGTCGCCAGACCGGCGGCGACGGAGTCGGTGGCCTGACCGGTGGCCGCAGTCACGCTGCGCGACATGTCGATCGGCAATGGGCGCCCGTTCGCGCTCATCGCCGGTCCCTGTGTCATCGAGAGCGAGAGCCACGCCGCGGAGATCGCCGGGCAGCTGGCGGACATCACCGCGCGGGTCGGCGTGCCGTTTATCTTCAAAGCCTCTTTCGACAAGGCCAATCGCACATCGGGGCGCTCGTATCGCGGGCCCGGCTTGAAGGAGGGCTTGCGCGTGCTGGCGGCCGTCAAGGCGCGCTACGACATTCCGCTGCTCACCGACATTCACGAGGCCGATCAGGCTGATGCCGCCGCCGACGTCGTGGATGTGCTCCAGATTCCCGCCTTCCTGTCCCGGCAAACGGATCTGATCGTGGCTGCTGCTCGAACCGGACGCGTCGTCAACATCAAGAAGGGTCAATTCCTGTCCCCTGACGATGTGCGCCATGCGGTGGCGAAGGTCGTCGAGGCTGGAAACTCCCGCGTCATCGTCACCGAACGGGGTACCAGCTTCGGCTACAACAATCTGATCGTCGACATGCGCGCGTTTCCGATCATGCGTTCGCAGGGCTTCCCCGTTGTCTTCGACGTGACCCACAGTCTGCAGTTGCCGGGCGGTGGCGACGGGGTCACGGCCGGACTGGCTCAGTACATCGAGCCACTGGCATCGGCGGGCGTCGCCGCCGGCGTCGACGGGGTCTTTCTTGAAGTCCACGAAGAGCCGGCCCGAGCGCGCAGCGACGCGCAGAACGCCTTGCGCCTCGATCGACTCGAACCGCTCCTCCGCCGGTTGACTGCTCTGGACGCGATCACGAAAGCCGCGGAAGACGCCGAGACCCGCTCCGGCGTATCATCCGCTCGTGGCTGATCTCGCTCTCGCTCGTAAAGTTCTCGAAACCGAAGCCGCCGCGATTCTGGCGTTGCTGAACCGTCTCGACGATCGATTCGATCGTGCCGTCGATCTGCTGCTGCACTGCCGTGGACGCGTGATCCTGACCGGCATGGGCAAGTCCGGCATCATCTGCCAGAAAATCGCCGCCACGCTGAACAGCACCGGCACGCCGTCGGTCTTTCTGCATCCGGCCGAAGCGCTCCACGGCGATCTGGGCGTGGTTCAGAGCGACGACGTGGTGATCGCGTTGTCGTACAGCGGCGAAACGGCGGAGACGCTTCGCTTGCTGGAAAACATTCGGCGGCTTGGCGCCAAGCTGATTGCCATCACGGGTACCAATGGATCGACGCTTGCGGAGGCCGCAGATGTTGCGCTCGATTGCAGCGTCACCCAGGAAGCCTGCCCCATGAATCTCGTGCCAACCGCGAGCACAACAGCGGCCCTCGCGCTCGGCGACGCGCTCGCCATGACGCTGCTCGTGGCGAAGGGGTTCAAGGAAGACGATTTCGCGAACCTTCACCCGGGCGGAAAACTCGGCAAACGTCTGTCGCGCGTCAAGAACTGGATGTACGCCGGCCAGGATTGCCCGACCGTTCTCGCACAGACGGCGATGCGGGACGTGATCGGCGAAATGTCGCGGAAGTCGCTCGGGATGACGTGCGTGGTCGACGAGCACAACACTCTGCTTGGAATCATTACGGATGGCGATCTCCGGCGGCATATGGAGCGAGGCGAGCCGATCCTTCAAATGAAGGCGGCAGATGTGATGACGAGGGACCCGGTGGCCATTCCGCCGCACACCCTTGCCGCGGAAGCCCTGAACATCATGGAGCGTCGCAAGATCACGTCGCTCGTCGTGACCCACGACGGCCACCGCGTCGCAGGCGTCGTCCATCTGCATCACCTGTGGCGAACAGAGCTGGTATGAATTCAGAAGTCAAAGCCTCCCTGGCCGAAGCTCAGACAACGTCTATGAGCGGTGACGAGAGACTCGGGATTCAGCCTGCCCGTTGTCCTTCGACGTTGATCAGGACGGTGAGTGTGCCGAAGGGCCGAAGCGCTGAGGGAGTCAGATGAGCGAAGGCAGGTCTATTACCGATCAAGCCAGGCACATCAAATTAGTCTTGTTCGATGTCGACGGGGTGCTCACGGACGGCATCGTCCAGATTCACGCCGATGGCACCGAGAGCAAGAATTTCGGGATTCGTGATGGGATCGCGATGGTCTGGGCGCAGCGCGTCGGCATTGCCATCGGATTCCTGTCGGCCCGACTCTCTCCCACGACTCCGCACCGCGCGGCGCAACTCGGCGTGACGCTCGTGTATCACGGCGTGCAGAGCAAACTCGCGACGTACGAACAGATTCTGCTCGACCGCGGACTCGAGGATCGGGACGTCGCCTACATGGGCGACGATGTGGTGGATCTGGCAGTGCTGGCGCGCGCCGGTTTGTCCGCCGCACCGGCCGATGCCGCGGATGAGGTGCGCGCACGGGTGCACTGGGTGAGCACCGCAACGGCGGGACGCGGGGCGGCGCGTGAGTTGATCGAACTCGTCCTCAAGGCACAGAATCTGTGGGAGGGTGTCATTTCGGCTTACCTCAACGAGCCGAGCATCGCCCGTACGACTCCATCATGAGCGCTTACGCGCCGCTTCTCGCGGCACTCGTGGCCCTGCTGGTCGGGTTGACGGTTGGCAAGGCATGGGAACGCTACAAACTCCGCGACGGAACCTGGATCGATCGCCGGCGGGCCCGCCAGTCTCCGCACTACATCCTCGGACTGAATTTTCTCGTGGCGAATCAGATCGACCTGGCCATCGATGCACTGACGCGTGCCGCGAGCGTCGACCCCGACGCGCTCGAAGTGCATATGATTCTCGGCAATCTCTACCGGGAAAAAGGACAGGTGGGCAAGGCTATCACCGCTCACCAGTCGCTCCTGCAGCGAGCGCGCCTGAGCAAGATCGAGCACGCATACGTGCTCCTCTGCCTCGGCCTCGATTACAAGCGCGGCGGGTTCGTGGACCGTGCTCTCGAAGCGTTCAACGAAGTCCTGCGGCTCGACGCCACCAATGAGTACGCGCTGGTCAACCTGCAAAAGCTGCACGAAGAACAGCATCAGTGGACGGAGGCGTACGACACGCGGCAGCGCCTCAACAAGCTCGCGGCAATTGAGGCCCGGCCGCAAAGCGAAGCGATTCTCGCGTTTCTGGAAAATGAGATCGGCCTCGAAGCGATGCGGCGGAAAGACTATTCCGAGGCGGTGCGGCGATTCCAGGCGGCGATCGATCTGGACGTGCGGACCGTACCCGCATATCTGAATCTGGGCGACGTCCGCGTCGAACAGGGCAAGGATCGCGAAGCGGCGCAAATCTGGGAAACCCTGGTGCAGGTCGCTCCGGATCGCGCGTATCTGGCGTTCGATCGTCTGGAAGCTCTGGCCGTCCGCACCGGCTCGCCGGATCGGTTTACGCATCTTTGTCGACGCGTGATCGAAGAAACCCCGCAGGATTGGCGCGCGCGACTGGCGCTGGCGCGGCATCTCACGGCAAACGGCCGTCCGCAGGAAGCGCTCGAATTTCTGTTCGCCGCGCTCGTTCAGAATCCGCATGCCCTCGGTGTGCATCAGGCGATCTGGCGCTCACTCGGACACCTCCGGCACCCCAAGGCGCTCGTCGAACGTTACGGCGAACTGACCGAGCACGCGGTCTTTTACCTCGACCCTCACGTGTGCATGCGCTGCCGGTACCGCAGCACCGAGTTGCTCTGGCAGTGTCCGCATTGCCACGACTGGAATACGTTCGTTGAAGAACGGATCGCGCCCGCACAGGATCCCTCGGAGCTGGAAAATCTCAAGGTAATTTGAGGCCGTCAGGATTTCAGGATCTCGAGGATCCGATCGACCTGCGCGTTGGTGGACGCGATCGTGCCGTCGGTCTGGATGATGTAATCCGCGCGCAACGCCTTCTCGTCCGCGCTCATCTGGGCGGCCAGACGCTGCTCCGCCTCGGTCTCGCTGAATCCGCGTTCCTTCAACCGTTCAATCTGAACGCGGCGTGGGCACACGGTCGCAATCACGCGATCGAAGTCGCTCGAGTGGCCCGTTTCATACAACAGCGGAATATCCACGATCACGAACGGCGAACGGTCCAGCAGTTCGAAGGCTCGCATGCCAGCGGCGATGGCGCGATAAACAGCCGGGTGGACGATCTCCTCGAGCGCGCGCCGGGCTGCCGAATCTGCAAAGACAATCGCGCCAAGCTTGTGCCGATCGACGGCTCCCGAGCTGTCGAGCACTTCGCCGCCAAATCGTTCAGCGATCTGCGCCGTTGCTTCGGTACCGGCCGTCGTAACGCCGTGCGCGAGCTCATCGGCGTCGAGACACGGCACACCCCGTTTCCGAAATTCGTTCAGGACGTGGCTCTTGCCGGTCGCAATCCCGCCAGTCAATGCAACTCGAAGCATGGTGGATCAGCAGAAACGACGTTCAACGCGGGTTTCGCGGAATATGCATCCCTCGACTCGAGCGCACGCTGCGCTCTCTGCGTCCCATTGATGCCCGCACTCACCCAAGCCGCATCTGGGCCGCCCGCACAGTGTTCTTCAACAGCATCGCAATCGTCAGCGGACCCACGCCGCCGGGCACGGGGCTGAGGGCGCCGGCCACGTGCTCGACCTCCGCGTGCACGTCGCCAAACACCAGCGCGCCACGGCGCGCAAACGCCTCCCGCCGCTTCGAGTCAGGCGGCAACAGCCGATCGACGACCGCCGCATCCTCGACACGGGTGGTGCCGACATCGATCACGGTGGCACCCGGCTTGACGAAGTCGGCCGTGACGAACCCCGCACGGCCGATGGCCGCAATCAGAATGTCCGCCTCACGAGCGATCCGCGGGAGATCGACCGTTCGCGAATGGCAAATCGTGACGGTGGCGTTGCGATGCAGCAGGAGCAGTGCCATCGGCTTGCCGACGATGTCGCTTCGGCCGATGACCACGGCGTGCCGGCCGGCGATCGGAATGTCTGAACGCTCGAGCAGTTCGATGATGCCCGACGGCGTGCACGAAACGAGGTCCGCACGGTTTTGAACGAGTCGACCCACATTGGTCGGGTGAAAGCCGTCGACGTCCTTCTCGGGCGCGACCGCATCGAATACCCGCTGCTCGGCGTCCCGGCCCATCGCGGCAGGCAGCGGCGATTGCACCAGAATCCCATCGTGAACGTCGCTCTGATTGAGACTATCGATGAGATGCAACAGCTGATCAAGCGACGCCGTCGCCGGCAGTCGCTCGATGTCGGCGCGCAACCCCGTCTCGCCGGCGGATTTGAGCTTGCTGCCGACATAGAGCTCTGAGGCTGGATCGTTGCCGACCAGAACGAGCGCCAGTCCCGGCGGACGGCCGGTCCGCCTGAGGAACGCTTCCACTTCGGGTCGAACTTCGGCGCGTATGGCGTGCGCCACGGCGATGCCGTCCAGTTTCCGTGCTGTCATTGTGCGATGGCCTCGAGCTCGAGACTCTTCAGCGACTCCGGCCGGCCGAGGACCACGAGCTTGTCGCCCTCGAGCATGGTCGCATCAGGCTCAGGGTTGAAATCCATGCGTCGGTCGTTGCGCTGAATCGCCACCACGACTACGCCAAATCGGTTACGGAGGTTCGCGTTGATGATCGACTGGCCGGCGAGCGAGGACCCTTTGCCGATGGTGATCTCTTCCATCGAGAGCTCGAAATTCTCTGCACTGGTCGCCAGCGCGACGAAGTCGACGACCGTCGGACGCAACGCCGTCTGCGCCATCTGCATCGCGCCGATCTGGTAGGGGGAGATCACGCGGTTTGCGCCGGCTCGTTCAAGCTTCAGGACGCTGTCCTCGCCTTCGGCTCTTCCCACGATGAACAGGTTGGGATTCAGCACGCGCGCACTGAGCACGGTGTAGACGTTTTCGGCATCGGTCCCAACCGCCGCAATGAGACCGCGTGCCCGATCGATGCCGGCCTCCTTCAGGACCTCCTCGCGCGTCGCATCCGCTTCGACCACGAGCATCCCCAGAGTGAGAGCGGCGCGCGCTCGCACCGTATCGCGTTCAACGATCACGAATCGAATGCCCTGCCGCCGGAACTGATCGGTCACGATGGCGCCGATCCGCCCGTACCCGCACACGATGAAATGATCGCGAATGGTCTCGAGCATGTGATAGAGGCGGCGCCGCTGCAGACGTTTCGGAAGGCCACCCTCGACGATTGCAGTGGCCAGGAACGTGAACGTGTAGAGGGCGGCGCCCACCCCACCGAGGAGGAGCACCACCGTGAATGCCTGGCCGACGCGCGATAAGTCGTGGACCTCTTTGTATCCGACCGTCGTCACGGTGATGACGGTCATATAGAACGCGTCCCACACCGACCAGCCCTCGATGAGGACGTATCCAATCGTGCCGCCGACGATCACCGAGCCGAGCAGCACGATTGCGGTCGAGGGACCGCCCGTCAGAATCGGACGTCGTTCGACAGGCGACACACGCGCGCGTCAGCGGACTGCGCCAGCGGCGCGCGCGCCAACTCGCTCATCGGCTTCCTGACGCTTCCGCAGCTCGCTGTGGCTCTGGCTGTAGGTGAAGTAAATCACCAGCCCGATTGCCATCCAGATCACGAGGCGGTACCAGTTCTCTGCGGGCAACGAGAACATCAGCAGCAGGCAGGTCAGAATCCCGAGAATCGGCACGATCGGGTACAGCGGCGCCCGGAACGGCCGTGGCGCGCCCGGATTCGTCCGGCGCATCACGAGCACCGCCGAGCAGACGATCACGAACGCGAAGAGCGTGCCGATGCTCGTCATCTCAGCCAGAATGCTGAGGGGAACAAAACCGGCCATCGAGGCAACGAACAAGCCTGTGAGAATTGTCGACTTCCACGGCGTCCGGAACGACGGGTGGATGTCGCCGAAAAATCCCTTCGGCACGAGGCCGTCGCGGGCCAACGCGAGCATGACGCGCGGCTGGCTGAGCATCATGACCAGCAGCACGGAAGTGATGCCGGTCATCGCACCAGCCGCGACGAGGTACTGCATCCACGTCAGGCCGGCACGTTTGAAGGCATCGACGACGGGCGCGTCGATGTTGATTTCAGTCGACGGCACCATGCCGGTCAGGATCGCCGACACGGCGATGTAGAGAACCGTGCAGATGACCAGCGATGCGATGATCCCGACAGGCACATCCTTCGCCGGATTTTTCGCCTCTTCCGAATGGACCGACACGGAATCGAATCCGATATACGCGAAGAAGATGATCGCGGCGCCTGCGATCATGCCAAGCGGTTCTCCCCCGGCTGCCGTCTGACCAAACAGGGTCTTGCCGAAGAAGCTCACGCCCGTATACCCGAACGGCGCAAATGGGTGCCAGTTGGCCGGATTGATGTAAAACACGCCAATCCCGATCACCATTGCCACGATCACGAGCTTGATCCCCACCATCGCGGCATTGAACGTCGCGCTTTCCTTGATCCCTTTCACCAGGACCACCGTCAGGATGAAAGTGATCAACACGGCCGGCAAATCGAAATAGGACCCGGTCGAAATGAAACCTGTCGTCGGGCAACCAGACCCAACGCTCACGCAGTAGTTGATTGGGGCGGTGTGTATGCTTCTCGGGACGGTAAACCCAAATAAGGGCGTGAATTCCTGAAAGTGAGCCGACCACCCGTGCGCGACGGTGGCGGCGCCGACGGCGTATTCGAGAATGAGATCCCAGCCGATGATCCAGGCGAAGAGCTCACCCAGGGTCGCGTATGCGTAGGTGTACGCCGAACCGGCAACGGGCACCATCGATGCAAACTCGGCATAGCACAGGGCCGCGAACACGCACGCGAGCCCCGCGAGCACGAAGGACAGCATCAACGCGGGTCCGGTGCGGTCGTGCGCCGCGACGCCCGTGAGAATGAAAATTCCCGTGCCGATGATCGCGCCGACGCCAAGACTCGTAAGCTGCAAGGGACCAAGGATTCGGCGGAGGCGATTTCCGCCCTCCGCCTCGTGCAGCAGTTGATCGAGCGACTTCGTCGCGAATAATTGGCTCATTACAAACTCCCTGACAGGCTCTCGGCCCTGGACTTTCGGCTGCACGCGACCTTAGCCGTTGTGACGTTAGGCGCCGCCTTTAGGCTTTCTTACTAAGGCCTAAAGGCAGAAGCCCCAACGCCTTAAAGTGCCACAGATCAAACGCTTGAGCCGGATTATACCCTTGAAAGTCGGCTTAGATAGGCGCGCACGCGTGCTTCGGGATCGCCAGTAGAGAGAAGGTCGCCGATGACAGCGACGGAAGCGGCACCTTGCGCGAAAACGGCCTGAGCGCGGTCCAACGTGATGCCACCGATCGCCACGAGCGGCAGCCCCTGTTCAGCTGCCTTCGCAGCAGCGTCGGCCACCGCCGCCAGGCCCAGCGGCTCGTAACCGCTCGATTTCGTGGTGGTCGCGAAGACGGGGCCAATCGCGACGTACGAGATCGGCTGAAAAAAGGCGGCGTCGAGCTGCGTCGGCGTATGGGTGGACCATCCCACGACGGCGCGCTCGCCCACCACCGACCGTACCTTCGCCGGCGAGAGATCCTCTTGCCCGACGTGCACACCTGCGGCGGCGGCCAGACGCGCGATGTCGGCTCGGTCGTTCACGATCACCTGCGCCTCACTGCCCGCTCGTTCGACAATCGCGAGCGTTTCCTCGAGCAAACGGCCTGACGGTTCCATCTTGGCCCGCACCTGCAACAGGCGCGCACCGCCATTCAGGCACGCCGACGCGAAGTCGATCAGCGTCCATCCCGCGCGCCGGCATGCATCGGCATCGCAGATCACGTAAAGAGGAGGGAGTGCGAACATGCCGTTCTTAGACTTTGGACCTTGGTCCTTAGCTGTCTTTGGCTAAAGGCTAAGGCCGCGAAGGACGAAGGTCCAAGGTCGAAGGACCTTTCAGACTGCTTCTGCGAGATTCGGACGGGGCCGTCGCGCCAGGAACTGCTCCATGAACGACGTGCTGAGGCGTCCGGCGACGAAGTCCGGCTCGCTGAGGATGCGCAGATGCAGCGGGATCGTCGTCTTGATGCCTTCGACGACGGTCATTTCGAGCGCGCGGCGCATGCGCGCGATCGCCTCCTGGCGGTCGCGGCCGTGCGCAATGATCTTCGCGATCATCGAATCGTAGTACGGCGAGATGGTGCACTCGGCGTGCGCGAACGTTTCGATGCGCACGCCAGGACCGCCCGGCACACTGAATGCGCGAATCACGCCGGGTGATGGCACGAATGTATCCGGGTCTTCTGCGTTGATCCGGCACTCGATGGCGTGACCGGAGAATGTGACGTCGCCCTGCTTGAAGGCCAGCCGCTCCCCTGCCGCGATTCGGATCTGCTCCTTGACGATATCGATGCCCGTCACCATTTCAGTGACCGGATGCTCGACCTGCAGCCGCGTGTTCGCCTCCATGAAATAGAAGTGACCCGCGGAATCCATCAGAAATTCGAACGTGCCCGCGTTCGAGTACTGCACGGCCTTTGCGGCATCGATCACCGTGCTCCCCATCTTGCGGCGCATCTTGTCGGTCAAGGCTGGCGACGGCGATTCTTCAAT
>Ga0070681_10002918_pt1 | contig 15836 bp, 10 predicted proteins | sample KBSC83BmetaG_FD_65650 | JGI IMG/M metagenome (GOLD analysis project Ga0070681, IMG submission 65650) | Corn rhizosphere microbial communities from Kellogg Biological Station, Michigan, USA - KBS C8-3B metaG | ecosystem: Host-associated > Plants > Roots > Rhizosphere | place: USA: Michigan...
CGCTGCAGCCACTGGATTTCGCCGGTGTGGCGTGCCAGCGCCTCGTCGCGCGCCGAGTACACCGCCACGCGCCCCGAGCCCTGCTTCTTGGCCACGTAGCAGGCGGTATCGGCCGCCGCCAGCAGCTCCTCCAGCGTGCCGCTCTCGCGCGAGATCTCCACGATGCCGACCGAGACGCCGATGTTGAAAATACGGTCGCGCCACACGAAGCGGTACTCACCGACCGTACGGCACACGTCGTCGGCGATCTGGCGCGCCTTCTCGAGCGGACAGCCGATCAGCAGCATGCCGAACTCGTCGCCCCCGAGGCGTCCGACGGTGTCGCTGTCGCGGACCGCATCGCGCAGCACCTTGGCCACCTCGCGCAGCATGCTGTCGCCGGCCAGGTGGCCGCTGGTGTCGTTGACGAGCTTGAAGTGGTCGAGGTCGAGGTAGCACAGCACGTGCTGGCCGTCGCCGCGCTGGCCGCTCTCGATGGCCTCTTCGAGACGTCGCTCGAACTCGCGGCGGTTGACCAGCCCGGTGAGCGCATCGTGCGTCGCCTGGTAGGACATCTGGCGCGCCAGGCCGCGCGTCTCGGTGACGTCGTGCAGCATCGCCACCGCGCCGACCACCTCGCGCGCCGCATTGCGCATCGGCGAGGCGGACAGCTCGATGGAGCGCTCGCTGCCGTTGGCGCGCGACAGGAGCAGCGCGCGGCGGCTGAGCGTCACCGGCGCGCCGCTGCTGAGCGCCTGGTGTACCGGGTCGGACAGCAGCCGCCGGTCGGTCTCGTCGACCAGGCTCACGATCTCCTCGAGCAGCCGGCCGCGCGAGCTCGCGGCGTCGCTGCCGGTGAGCTGCTCGGCGGCCGGATTCATCAGGTTGATGCGGCCGTCGCGATCGGTGGCGATGATGGCCTCGGACAGCGAGTCGAGCGCCAGCAGCTGTGACTCGGCATCCGCCGCGCCCAGGCCGGCGGCGGCCGACAGCGCGCGCACCGTCTGCGTGGGAATGATCTCGACGCCGGTGATGAGCAGCGCGTTGCCCCTGCCGAAGCTCACCACCGTCGAGGCGATCTCGAGGCGGCTCATCTGGCCCTGCAGGCCGATCATGTCGACCTCGTAGCGCTCTGCGGCCGACTCCCCGGCGAGGCGCTTCTGGATGTTGTCGCTCACCAACTCCGCATACTCGGGCGGCACCAGGTCCGCCAGGCGCCGGCCGACGAGCTCGACGCGATCGACGCCGATGAAACTGGCGAACTGGCGGTTGGCGTACAGGATGACCTCGCGGTGGACCAACACCGCCTCGTGGATGCGGTCACCCAGGTCGGCGAACAGCCTCGGCGCGTCCACGGCCTCGCTGTCGGCGGCCGCCGTGCGGGTCAGGAGGTGATTGACGGCCGCGGCGAAGGCGGTCACTTCGGGCTTGTCGCTCTCGACCTCCAACCGGGCCGGCAGCCGTCCGCCGATGGCGATGCGCTGCAGCTGCTGCAACAGGTTCCGCAGGGCGCGCATGTCGCGCCGCTGCAACCCATAGAGCACCAGGACCAGGGCGGCGATGAGGGCGAACAGGGTGCATAGCAGCCCGAGGATCGACATCGACGTTTCTTCTAAGCCTCTGCCTGGGTATCCCGCTTAGGATCTGCGGGCGCTCTGATTCGACTTGTCGCGCCCAGGTAAATTGCGGTCGGGTCAAGCATAGCTCAGGCGACCGCTCGCCCCGTCGGTATTTCACCATATCTCGTCGCAAGGCCGCTTGGCACGGCGCCGGAAAAACCGTAACTTCTCCGGCCTTTGCAGGGTTTGGCAATAAGTCCAATTCGGAAGGTCTTGCGATGCTGACGGCGGATGCCCGCGAACAGATGATCGAGCAGCAGGTGCGCGCCTGGGACGTGCTGGATGCGCGCGTACTCGAGGTCATGCGCCAGGTGCCGCGGGAGCTGTTCGCGCCGGCTGCGCAGCGCTATCGCGCCTACGCCGATCTCGAGGTGCCCCTCGCGCGCGGCCAGCATATGTTGCGTCCGAGCGTCGCCGGGCGGCTGCTGCAGGCCCTGCTGCCGCAGGGCGCGGAGTCGGCGCTGGAGATCGGCACCGGCAGCGGCTTCGTCACGGCCTGCCTGCGCGCCCTGACCGGCCGGGTGCGCTCGCTGGAGATCTTCCCGGATCTGGCGGACGAGGCACGCCGCAACCTGGCGACGTTCGGCATGCGCGACATCGAGGTCATCGATGCGGACGCGCTGCAGGGCGATTCCGGGGCCCGCTACGACGCCATCGCGGTGACCGCCTCGCTGCCGCAGTACGATGCACGCTTCGAGCGCATGCTGGCGCCCGGCGGCCGGCTGTTCGTAGTGGTGGGCGCAGCTCCGGCGATGGAGGCGCGCCTGATACGGCGCACCGCGGAAGCCAGCTTTGCCACCGAGAGCCTGTTCGAGACGGTCATCGATCCGATGCTGAACGCGGTCCGGCCGCCGCAATTCGTTTTCTGAAAGGGAATGACATGAATCGCGCCGTAACTCTCGCTCTCGTGCTGCTGGCTTGCTCGGGAGCCGCCGAGTCCAAGGACCTGCTCGGCGTGTACGAAGACGCAGTGCACAACGACCCGGTGATCCGCCAGGCGGACGCCAACCGCCTCGCCGCCCGCGAGTCCAAGCCGCAGGCCATCTCCGCACTACTGCCGCAGGTGAGCGGCACCGCCGGTGCGAGCGCAGATCACAACGCCGGCACCACGCCGGTGTTCACCACCGACCCGGCCGGCAACCCAGTCGTGATCGCCGCGCCCGCGGTCGCCGACACCAACACCCGGCAGTGGGCCGTGAACCTGCGCCAGAGCGTGTTCTCGTGGAGCAACTGGATGAGCCTCAAGGCCGCCAACAAGGAGGTGGCGCAGGCCGAGGCGACCTACCAGGCCGCCGAGCAGAACCTGATCCTGCGGGTCGCGCAGGCGTACTTCAACGTGCTGACCGCGGTCGACAACCTGGAGGCCAACCAGGCTTCGCTGGAGGCCATCGCGCGCCAGCTCGACCAGGCCAACAAGCGTTTCGAGGTCGGGCTCATCGCCATCACCGACGTCGAGGACGCCAAGGCGGCGCGCGACAGCGCGGCCGCGGCCGTGATCGCCGCCAAGCGCACGCTCGCAACGACCGAGGACCAGCTGCAGGAGATCACCGGGCAGAAATACGACACCCTCGCCAAGCCCGGCACCGACATGCCGCTGAAGAGCCCGGAGCCGGCGGACGAGAACCGCTGGGTCAACATCTCGCTGGAGCAGAACCTGTCACTGATCTCCAGCCGCCTGCAGGCCGACATCGCCCGCGACAACGTGCGCGTGGCCTTCGGCGGCCACCTGCCGACGCTGGACATCGTGGCGGGCCGCTCCTATCAGAGCCAGGGCGTCAATGAGGTGTTCGCATCGCAGCCCTTCAACTACAACACCTACTTCAACGACCGGCAGATCGGCCTGCAGCTCACGGTGCCGATCTTCTCCGGCGGGCTGACGCAGTCGAAGGTGCGCCAGGCGCAGTACCAGTGGATCGCCGCCAAGGAAGGGGTCGTGCAGTCCTCGCGCGCCACCGAGCGCCAGGCGCGCGATGCCTACCTCGGCGTCATCAGCGGCATCGCCCGGGTGCAGTCCCTGCGCCAGGCGCTGGAGTCGAACCAGACCGCGCTCAGGGCCACCGAGGCCGGCTACGAAGTGGGCACGCGCACCTCCGTCGACGTGCTGAACGCGCGCAAGAACCTGGTGCAGGCGCAGACCGACTACTCGGGCAGCCGCTACGACTACATGGTCAGCGTGCTGCAGCTGCGCCTCGCCGCCGGCAACCTGGACCGCGCCCAGCTCACCGAAATCAACAACTGGCTGAGCGTGGCCGCACCCATGTCCCCGGCGGTGGAGACTCCCGAGACGCTGGCGCCGACGGTGCCGGCCCCCGGCGGCACGACCCCGCCGCCGCCCCCGCCGCCCCCGCCGCCGTCATCGCCGCAGGGCGGACGCCGCTAGCGCCTACTCGGCTTCGAGCAGCGGCTCGATCAGCTGCAGAAGCTTCGCCAGCGCGCCGCGGTTGCTCTCGACGCACTCGCGCCCGTGCGCGCCCATGCGCGCGCGCGCCGCCGGGTCGGCGAGCAGCTCGCTCACCCGGGCACGCAGGCCGGCGGCATCGCGCACCACCTCGGCCGCGCCGCGCGCGATCAGCAGCCGCGCGATGTCGGCGCCGTTGAAGGTGTTGGGGCCGGTGAGCACCGGCACGCCGAGCGCGGCCGGCTCGAGCAGGTTGTGACCGCCGACCGGCACCAGGCTGCCGCCGACGAACGCCACGTCGGCCGCGGCGTAGAAATCGAGCAACTCGCCGAGCGAATCGAGCAGCAGGATCTCGCACTGCGGGTCGAGCACGCCGGCGCCGGCCTGGGAGCGGCGCGCAAAGTCCATGCCGGAGCCCTTGAGCAGCTGCGCGACCTCCTCGAAGCGCGGCGGGTGGCGCGGCGCGAGCACCAGCAGCGTCCCCGGCTGCGCGGCGCGCACGCGGCGCTGCGCCTCGATCACGGTCTGCTCCTCGCCCCCGCCGTGGGTGCTGCCGGCGACCCACAGCGGCTGCCCGGGCGCGAACTGCGCGCGCAGCGCCGCGCCGCGCGCGGCCGTGCCCTCGGGCAGCTCGAAGTCGAACTTGAGGTTGCCGGTCACGTGGGTGGCGGCCGGGTCGGCCCCCAGCGACTGGAAGCGCTCGGCATCGCCCGCGCCCTGCGCCGCCACCACCCGCGCCTGCGCCAGCGTGTCGCGGAACAGCGTCCCGAGGCGGCGGTAGCGTCCCGCCGAGCGCGGCGTTACGCGCGCGCTGGCCAGCACCAGCGGGATGCGGCGCCGGCCGCATTCGCGGTACAGGTTGGGCCACAGCTCGGTCTCGAAGATGACCGCGAGGCGCGGCTGCACGCGCACGAAGAAGCGCCGCACCGCCCCCGGCAGGTCGTAGGGCACGTAACGCACCTGCGCAACGTGGCCGAACAGCGCCCGGGCACGTGCCGCGCCGGTCGGGGTGAAGGTGGTGACGGTGAGCGGCAGCGTGGGATGGCGCTGCGCCAGCGCCGTCACCAGCGGCGCGCAGGCCTGCACCTCGCCCACCGACACCGCATGCAGCCACACGCCCGCGGGCGTGCTGCGCGGACCGTAGCCGAAGCGCTCGGAGAAGTGCTGCCAGTAGCTGCGGTCGCGCAGGCCGCGCCACAGGAACAGGGCGGAGACGAACGGCGCGGCGAGGTAGACGGCCAGTAAGTAGAGGAAGCGCAAGCGGTACGGCTTCAGGCCGGAGGCTCCACCCGGTCCGGGCTCGGGCGGTAGCCGTCGAGCAGCGCGTGCCAGTCGGACTCGCCGAAGCGCTCGGCCGGCAGCGCCCAGGTCACCTTCTCCAGCGAGCGGCGCAGACGCACCAGGTTGGCATCGCGCCACAGGCCCGGCGCGCGCAGTTGGCAGCGGTCGAAGTCGACGAGGTACACGCTCTCCTCGCTCAGCAGCACGTTGTGCGCGTTGAGGTCGGCGTGGCACACGCCGAAATCGTGGAAGCGGCGGATGCAGCGCCCGATCGAGATCCAGGTGCTCACCGACAGCGCCCCGGTGCGCAGGCACTCGGCCAGCGTGCCCACCGCCGCCAGACGCTCGGTGAGCAGGTCGCCGCTGTAGACCGCGCCGCGGTGGCGGTAGCGCGCGCCGAGCGGCGCCGGCACCGGCAGGCCGGCGCGGTGCAGGGTGTAGGTGAGCTGCCATTCGAGGAACGGGCGCGTCTGCTCCTCGCCGCGCCACGGGTAGCGGTCGCCGCTCAGTCGCCCGATGAGTCCACCGCGGCGATAGTGGCGCAGCACGTAGCGGCGCTCGCCGGAGCGGATGAAGAGCGCGGCGCCGCGGCCCTGTGCGGCTCCCTCGAGCTCGCCGCGCCCCTGCCAGTAGCGCGGCTCGAACCAGTCGCCGCTCAAATTGCCGGCGCGGGAGGTGTCATATAGCATGGCGCCGCCCGCGAGCGGGCCGCGTTTCACCTCGGGGCCGAGCGTCCAGCGCCCACTCACGAATCTGACTCCATGATCCCGTCTGTCACCGACCCGCCGCGCAGCGTCTGCATCCTCCGGCTGTCGGCGATCGGCGATGCCTGTCATGTGGTGCCCATCGTGCGCACCTTACAGCACGCCTGGCCGGCGACGCAGCTGACCTGGATCATCGGCAAGAGCGAAGCGCGCCTCATGAGCCTCATCGAGGGCGTGGAGTTTATCACCGTGGACAAGCACGCACGGCTGGGAGGCCTCGCGGCGCTGCGCCGCCAGCTGCGCGGGCGCTGCTTCGACGTGCTGCTGCACATGCAGCTGTCGCTGCGCGCCAGCCTGGCGGCATGGAGCGCGCCGGCGCGCCTCAAGGTTGGCTTCGACCGCGCGCGCGCCGGCGAGCTGCAGTGGCTGTTCACCAACGCACACGTGGCACCACGGGTCCGCGAGCACGTGCTGGACGGGTTCTTCGGCTTCCCGGCCGCGCTCGGCGTGCGCGAGCGCCTGCTGCGCTGGGACCTGCCGCTGCCGCAGGGCGCGCGCGTTTACGCGCAGCGCCTGATCCCGGACGCGCAACCGACGCTCGTCATCAGCCCCTGTTCGCGTCACACGCTGCGCAACTGGCGCCCCGAGCGTTACGCCGCGGTGGCCGAGCACGCCGCCCGGCGCCACGGCATGCGCGTCATCCTGGCCGGCGGCCCGAGCGAGCTGGAGGCTCGCACCGGCGCTGCGATCGCGGCGGCCTGCGCCACGCCGCTCACCAATCAGATCGGTGCCGATACGCTGCCGGAACTGCTGGCGCTGCTGGCGCGCGCCACCGTGCTCATCAGCCCGGACGCAGGTCCGGCGCACATGGCCACCATGGTCGGCACCCCGGTGATCGGCCTGTACGCGGCGACCAACCCGGCGCGCAGCGGGCCGTACCTGTCGGGCCGCTGGTGCGTGAACGCCTACGCCGAAGCGGCCCGCATGTTCCGCGGCTGCGAGCCCGAGGAGCTGCCCTGGATCCACAAGATCGAGGAGCGGGGCGTCATGGACCTGATCCGCGTCGACGAGGTCAACGCCAAGCTCGATGAGTTGCTAGGATCGCGCTCATGAAGGACCTCCTCGTTGCCGTCTCGCCGGGCGAGCTGCTCGACAAGATCACCATCCTGCGCATCAAGGTGGCGCGCATCCAGGACGCCGGCAAGCTCGCCAACGTGAAACTCGAGCTCGCGCTGCTGGAAGCGACCTGGCGCGACTCCGGCGGCGCCGGCCACGACGTGGCGCCCGATGAGCGCGCGCTGCAGGCCGTCAACGAGCGGCTGTGGGACATCGAGGACCGCATCCGCGACAAGGAAGCCAGGCAGACCTTCGATCGCGACTTCATCGAGCTGGCACGCTCGGTATACGTGTGCAACGACGAGCGCGCCGCCATCAAGAAGCGCATCAACGTGCAGCTCGGCTCGCGGCTGATCGAGGAAAAGTCCTACAAGCAGTACCGGTGACGGGCCGCGCCCGCCACCCGCGGCGCCGGCCATTCTCAGAAGCGGAGCCCTCCATGCCCTTGCGAACCTCGCACGCCCTGATGCCCCTCGTCCTGCTCGCCGCGGCCGCCGCCGCGGCCGCCGCACCGCCCCCCGCGCCCGTACCGCGGGGCACAGCGCTCGACGGCGATCTCGCCTGGCGCATGATCGGGCCGTTCCGCGGCGGCCGCACCCGTGCGGTTGCGGGCGTGCCGGGCGAGCCGCACGTGTTCTACATCGGTGCGGTCGACGGCGGGGTGTGGAAGACCGACGACGCGGGCCGCACCTGGCACCCGATCTTCGAGCAGCAGCCGACGCAGTCGATCGGCGCCATCGCGGTTGCCCCCTCCGACCCCAACATCGTTTACGTCGGCAGCGGCGAGGGCCTGCGCCGCCCGGACCTGTCGGTCGGCGACGGCATCTACCGCTCGGACGACGCCGGGCGCACCTGGACCCACCTCGGCCTGCGCGACGGTCAGCAGATCGCCGAGCTCGCCGTGGATCCCAGGGAGCCGCACCACGTGTTCGCCGCGGTGCTCGGCCACCCCTACGGTCCCAATGCCGAGCGCGGCATCTACCGCTCGCTCGATGGCGGGGTCAGCTGGCAGCGGGTGCTGACCCGCGATGCCGACACGGGGGGCTCGGCGGTCGCGATCGACCCCTCCGATCCGCACATCGTGTATGCCGGGCTGTGGAAGTCGCGGCTCGGGCCGTGGGAGGACAAGAACGAGTACGAGGACGTGGGCGGACTGTACAAGTCGGTCGACGGCGGTGACACCTGGAAGCAGCTCAGCGGCGGGCTGCCGGCGAACCTGACGCAGGTCAACATCGCGATCGCGCCCAGCAGTCCGCAGCGCCTGTTCGCCGAAGTCGGCACCACCGAGCCGGGCGACTACTCCTCGGCCGCCGGGCTCGGCCTGTTCCGCTCCGACGACGGCGGTGAGAGCTGGACGCGCATCAGCGAGGATCCGCGCGCGGCGCTGCGCATCGGCGGCGGCGACCTGCCGGTGGTGCGCGTCGATCCCAGCAACCCCGACGTGGTGTACGCCACCGGCCTGGTCACCATGAAATCGCTGGACGGCGGCAAGACCTGGATTGCCTGGCGCGGCGCGCCGGGGGGCGATGACTACCAGAACCTGTGGATCAGCCCGCAAGACGGGCGCATCGTCGCCCTCGTCAGCGACCAGGGCGCGCTGGTGACGCTCAACGGCGGTGACACCTGGAGCAGCTGGTTCAACCAGCCGACCGCGCAGCTCTACCACGTCAGCGTCTCCCCCACCTTCCCCTACCGGGTGTGCGCCGGGCAGCAGGAGAGCGGCTCGGTCTGCATCGCCAGCCGCGGCAACGACGGCTCGGTGACCACGCGCGACTGGCACCCGGTCGGGGTGATCGAGTACGGCTACGTGGCGCCCGACCCGCTCGATTCGGACGTGATCTACGGCGCCGGCCGCAACGAGGTGTCCAAGTACCACTGGTCCACCGGCCAGGTGCAGAACGTGACCCCGATTCCGGTGCGCGGCCCCGACGCGCGCGTCGATCGCACCCAGCCCATCATGTTCTCGCCGCTCGATGCGCACGTGCTGTACTACGCCGCCAACCGCCTGTACCGCACCCGCGACGGCGGCCAGAGCTGGCAGCCGATCAGCCCGGACCTGGCGCGCCCGGCCGGCGCGGTGCCCGAGAGCGTCGGCGCGCTGCATCCCAAGGGCGCCGAGCAGCAGCGCGGCGTGATCTATGCGCTCGGGCCCTCGCCCAAGAGTGCCGACACGCTCTGGGCCGGCACCGACGACGGGCTCGTGTGGGTCACCACCGACGGCGGGGCGCACTGGGCGGACGTCACGCCGCCGCCGCTCACGCCGTGGAGCAAGGTGACGCAGATCGAGGCCTCGCATCACGCCGCCGCCGGCGCCTACGTGTCGGTGAGCCGCCTGCGCATCGACGATCTGCATCCCTACATCTACCGGACCCGCGACGGCGGCCGCAGCTGGCAGGCGATCAGCGCCGGGCTCCCCGACGATGCGCCGGTGAACGCGGTGCGCGAGGACCCCGAGCGCGCCGGGCTGCTGTTTGCGGCGACCGAGAAGGCGGTGTGGATGTCGTTCGATGACGGTGCGCACTGGGAGTCGCTGCAGCTGAACCTGCCGCACACCTCCATGCGCGACCTGTGGATCCACGACGCCGACCTGATCCTCGGCACGCACGGCCGTTCCGTCTGGATCCTCGACGACATCTCGCGGCTGCGGCAGCTGGCGGGCATCCCGCCGCACGCGGCGACGCTGTTGCGTCCGGCCACCGCCTGGCGCGTGCGGCGCAGCACCTGGACCGACACGCCGATCCCGCCCGACGAGCCGCTCGGCGCCAATCCGCCGGCGGGCGCGGTGATCGAGTTCTACCTGCCGCGTGCGGCGCGCCTGACGACGCTCGAGATCGAGGACGCCAACGGGGAGCTGGTGCGCCGCTACCGCAGCGACGACGCCCCCGACATGAGCCCCGAGGAGCGCGCGCGCGAGCTGATCCCGGCGTACTGGCTCGAGCCGCCACGCGTGCTGCCGGCCACCGCCGGCATGCACCGCTTCGTGTGGAACCTGCGTTATGCCGCCCCGGTCAGCACCACGCGCGGCTTTCCGATCTCGGCGGTGCCGCACGCCACGCCGCGCCAGCCGGAGGGGCCGCTGGCGCTGCCCGGAACCTACAAGGTGCGCCTGACTGCCGACGGCCGGCACTTCGAGGCGCCGCTCACCGTACGGCAGGATCCGCGCGTCTCGCTGCCGCCGGAGGCACTCGCCGCGCAGCTGCGCCTGGCCCGGCAGCTCGGCGAGGCCCTGACCGAGAGCTCGACCGCGGTGCTCACGGCGCACTCCGAGCAGGCGCAGCTCAAGGCGCTCGCCCCGCAGGGCGCCGCCGCAAATGCCGTGCACGCCTTCCAGGCACGCCTGGCGGAGCTGCTGGAGGCCAAGGAGGGGCCGGCGGGTAGCGCCGCGCCGGTGCTGCTGCCGGCGCTGCAGGAGCGCATTGCGGGGCTGTACGCCGAGCTGTCACGGGCGGATGCGGGGCCGACCGCGGCGCAGGCCGCCGCCAGCGAGGCGGCCCGGCAGGCACTCGCGGGCGAGCTCGCGCGCTGGCAGGCGCTACAGGCCGACCTGCCCGCCCTCAACCGCCAGCTGCAGGCCGCACGGCTCGCGCCGCTGCGGGCGGATCTGCCGCCACCGCGGGACCGGAACGCAGCCGACGAGGAGTGAGGGGCGGGAGCGGCTCAGCGCCGCAGCGTGTACTCGGCGCCGCAGTAGGGGCACTTGGCCCAGCCGCTCTCCTCGATCGGCAGGTACACCCGTGGATGCGAGTTCCACAGGTACATCTGCGGCATCGGGCAGCACAGCGGCAGGTCCTCCGGACCGACCTCGTACTGGTTCTGGGCGTTCGGTTGTATCAGCGGCTTGGCCGTCGCGACCATGGGACTCGTCTCAGGCGGGCTGCGGCGGATTATACCCGGGCCGCTCACGGGCCACCGCTCATGGTGGCGTCCCACAGCGCCAGCACGGCGGCGCGCGCAGCGCCGAACTCGGGCGCCGGCACGATCGGCGGCACCCCGTCGAGCGACAGATGGTGGGTGCGCGCGCGGTAGGCGCGGTAGGCGCCGGTCAGCACGTCGACGCTCGCCTGCGGCACCAGGTCCGCCGAGGCCAGCGACTCGAGCTGGCGAATGGTGTCCGAGTACAGCGCCACCGGCGGGTAGTCGCTGGCCCACTTCAGGGCCCAGTACTGCGCCAGGAACTCGATGTCGGCGGTACCGCCGGCGTCCTGCTTGATGTCGAAGCGCGTGGCGTCGCCCTTGGACAGCTCGCGCCGCATGCGCTCGCGCATGGCGCGCACCTCCTCGCGCAGGCGCTCGCGCCGCACGTGGTGGCACAGCACGTCGAGGCGCACCGCCTCGAAGCGCGCCCGCAGCTCGGCCGAGCCGGCCACGGCGCGCGCGTGCAGCAGCGCCTGGTGCTCCCAGGTCCAGGCGTCCTGGCGCTGGTACTCGGCGAACGCCTCGATGTTGGTGACCAGCAGGCCTCCCTTGCCGCTCGGGCGCAGCCGCACGTCGACCTCGTACAGGCGGCCGGCGGCGGAGTGCATGGTCAAGAGGTGCACGATGCGCTGCGCCAGGCGCACGAAGAACAGCTGGTTGTCGATCGGCTTGGCGCCGCGCGTCTCCTGGTGCTCGCCCCGCGAGTCGTGCAGGAACACCAGGTCCAGGTCAGAGGAATAGCCGAGCTCCATGCCGCCGAGCTTGCCGTAGCCGACGGCGCAGATGCGCACGTCGCGTATCCCTGCGCCGTCCTCGCAGCCCGGCGTGCCGAACTGCGCGGTGATCTGCCGCCAGCCGAGTGCCATGGCGCGCTCGACGATGAGCTCGGCGATGTCGGTGAGGCGGTCGCTCACGCGCATGAGCGGCAGCACGCCGGTGACGTCGGCCACGGCCACCCGGAACAGGGCGGCGCGCTGGAACTGGCGCAGCGCCTCCACCTGCAGCTCCGGGTCGTCCTCGCGCAGCTGCTCGAGGCGCTCCTCGAGCTCGGCGGCGCAGCTGGCGCGGGTCGGCAGCTGCGTCAGCAGCCGCTCGTCGATCAGCTCATCGAGCAGCAGCGGATACGCAGCGATCTGCGCCGCCAGGAACTCGCCGCGGCGGCACACTTCCACGAGTCGGGCGCGCGCCGGCGCGTTCTCCTGCAGCAGCGCAAAGTACGCCGAGCGTTTGCCGGTCGCCTCGATGATGGCGAGCACGCGCCGCAGCACCGGCAGCTGCAGCTGCGGCTGCACCCCCGCCACGTCGGCGAGCAGCGCCGGCAGCAGCGCCTGCAGGCGCTTGCGGCCCGGCTCATCGAGCCGCCGCACCAGGCTCGAGGCGCGCAGCTCGAGCAGCAGGCGCGCCACTTCGGCGCTGTCGGCGAAGCCGGCGGCCTGGAGCGCGTCGGCGAGCGCGGCGGTCTCGGCCTGGCTGTCCCAGAAGCGTCCCAGGTCGATGCGCACCGCCCCGGGCTCGGGGCGGCTGCCGGCGAACACCACCTGGCGGAAGTGCCGGCTGACGCAGCCGCGGTGCGCCTCGAGCTCGGCGCTCAGGCAGTCCCAGTCGCGGTGCCCCATGGCACGCGCGATGCGCTCGCGCGCCAGCGCGCCGCCCGGCAGGCGGTGCACCTGCCGGTCCTCGAGCATCTGCAGGCGGTTCTCGAGCCGGCGCAGGAACACGTACGCCGCGCTGAGCTCGGTCACGGTCTGCGCCGGCAGCAGCCGCGTCTCGCCAAGCCGCGCGAGCGCGGCGAGCAGCGAGGTCGTCTGCAGGCGGCGGTCGCGGCCGCCGCGCGTCAGCTGCAGCGCCTGCACGATGAACTCGATCTCGCGGATGCCGCCCGGGCCGAGCTTGATGTGGTCGGCCAGCTCGCGCCGCTCGACCTCGCGCTCGATGAGCGCCTTCATCTCCCTGAGGCTCTCGAACACGCCGTAGTCGAGGTAGCGCCGGTAGACGAACGGGCGGATGGCGGAGGCCTCGATCTCGGCGTAGCGCTCGGCGCCGGTCACCGGGCGCGCCTTGACGTAGGCGTAGCGCTCCCAGTCGCGGCCGTGGCGCGGCAGGTAGTCCTCGAACGAGGCGAAGCTCGCCACCAGGGGGCCGGAGTCGCCGAACGGGCGCAGCCGCAGGTCCACGCGCAGCACGAAGCCATCCGCGGTCGGCGTCTCGAGCAGCCGCACCAGCGCCTGGCCGAGGCGCGTGAAGAACTCCTCGTTGGCGATGCCGTGCGCGCCGTCGGTCTCGCCGTGCTCGGGGAACAGCAGCACCAGGTCGACGTCAGAGGAGAAGTTGAGCTCGCCGCCGCCCAGCTTGCCCATGCCGATGACCACGAGCGGCTGCACCGCACCGCTCCCCGAGCGCGGCTCGCCGTAACGGGCGCTCAGGGCGGCGCGCGCGTGCGCGAGCGCGGCGGTGATCGCCGCATCCGCGAACGCGCTCAGGTCGGCGAGCGTCTCGGGCAGCTCCGCCCAGCCGGCCAGGTCGCGCCAGGCGATGCGCGTGAACTCACGACGCCGCCAGCGGCGCAGCGCTGCCTGCAGCTGCGGCTCCGTGCCGGTGCCGGGCGGCGGCGGCGCCGGGGCGCGCGCGGCGAACTCCGCGCGCCTCAGGGGGCGCTCGAGGTCGCCGCTGGCGATGAGCTCGGCGAGCAGGTCGGGATCGCGGGTGAGCGCGGCGATGACGAAGTCGCTGGCGGCGCATACCACACCGAGCGAGCTGCGCACCGCCGCCGATGCGGCGGACAGCGCGCGGCGCGCGGCCGCGTGGCCGGCGAGATCCGCGCGCGCACTCTCGAGGAGGCCGGCCAGCTCGGCGCTGACGCCGAGCGGCGGACTCAGTTCCAGATATTGCCCCCGAGGTCGTGGAAGCTGGCGGTATCGAGGCGGCGGCTGAGGCCCTTGAAGCGCGAGGAGCCGGCGTACACCTGGGCGCCGTTCGAGGCATCGATCGAGGCCGCGTTGCCCTCGATCAGGCTGTTGTCGATGTGCACATTGGCGGCGCGCGCCGTGATGCCGACGCCGGTGGCACTGATGTGACTGTTGGTGATGTGGATCTCGCAGCCGTCCTCGGCGCTCACGGCATCGCCGTCGAACTCGAGATTGCGGTTGTCGATGTGCAGCAGGCGCGCGCCCTGGCACACGATCGGCTCGTGACGCCGTTCGACCGCGGCGCTGGTGACGCCGGAGTCGCGCACCCGGCCGACGTTGACCGCCGCGGGCGCCGCCGCCGCACGGATGCTGTAGCCCGGGCCCTGCTCGAGCACGCGGCCGCCGTCGTGGCCAGCGGCGGCCTGCGGGGTGAGCGACGCCGAGGGCGACTCGGCGGGCGCGTTGTCGGCGCTCGCGGCTTCGCCCGCCGTGGCGGTCGCGGACGGCGCGGGCGCGGCATGCGTGCCAGCGCTCTGCTGCGGCGCCGCGGCGCTCGCCGCAGGCTCGGCGGGCGCGCCCGCCGGCACGGCGGTTGCGGTGCCGGACGGTCCCGCCACCACCTGGTCGGCGCGCACCATGCGCAGCTCGCCGGTGTCCTTGACGCGCACCGTGAAGGTGCGGCTCTGCGGATCGGCGGCGACGATCTCGATCTGCCCGTTGCGCTCGAGCGCGGTGCGCGCCCAGGTCATCTCGTCCTGACCCTGCTTGGCGCAGCCGGCGAGCGCCAGCAGCGCTGCGACTGCCGTCAGTCCCGTGAAGCGAAAGAAGTCCATGGCGCGCCTCCTCAAGTAGCGACGACTATGAACCGCCGCCAGGGACTTAGGAAGTAGCTGCGCTGCGACATAACGGGAACGGCGCGGGCGCGCGGCGCAAAAAAACAGGCCCCTCAATGAGGGGCCTGCGAGGAATGCGCGGAATAGGGGGTCTTGTTCCGCGGCTTTCGGGGCCGTGGCCGACGTGGAGCCGGCCACCAACCCTTAACTGTTATGTAAAGCGTATCGGCTGTCGACTCGAGAATCGATACCTCTTTCGAGAGGGTTACACATGTGACAGAGGCGGCACGCCTCAGTTACATGTCCATCCCGCCCATGCCGCCCGGCGGCCCGCCGTGGCTGTGTTCCTCGTCCTTCGGCGCCTCGGCCACCATGACCTCGGTGGTGAGCAGCAGGCCCGCCACCGACGCGGCGTTCTGCAGCGCGAGACGCGTCACCTTGGTCGGATCCAGGATGCCCGCCTCCAACATGTCGCCGAACTCGCCGTTGGCGGCGTTGTAGCCGAACGCGCCTCTGCCTTCCTTGACGCGGTTGAGTATCACCGCGGCATCCTCGCCGGCGTTGTCGACGATCTGGCGCAGCGGCTCCTCGATGGAGCGCGACAGGATGCGGATGCCGACCGTCTGGTCCTCGTTGGCACCCTCGAGCTTGTCGAGCGCGCGCTGGGCACGGATCAGGGCGACACCGCCGCCCGGCACCACGCCCTCTTCCACCGCGGCACGCGTGGCGTGCAGGGCGTCCTCGACGCGCGCCTTCTTCTCCTTCATCTCGATCTCGGTGGCCGCGCCGACCTTGATCACGGCGACACCGCCGGAGAGCTTGGCGACACGCTCCTGCAGCTTCTCCTTGTCGTAGTCGGAAGTGGCCTCCTCGGCCTGCTGCCGGATCGACTCGATGCGCCCCTTGATGTCGGACGCCTTGCCGGCACCGTCGATGATCGTGGTGTTCTCTTTCTCCACGACGATCTTCTTCGCCTCGCCGAGATCGTTCAGCGTCGCCTTCTCGAGCGACAGACCGACTTCATCGGAGATCACCTGGCCGCCGGTCAGGATCGCGATGTCCTGCAGCATGGCCTTGCGACGGTC
>Ga0070681_10002919_pt1 | contig 15835 bp, 12 predicted proteins | sample KBSC83BmetaG_FD_65650 | JGI IMG/M metagenome (GOLD analysis project Ga0070681, IMG submission 65650) | Corn rhizosphere microbial communities from Kellogg Biological Station, Michigan, USA - KBS C8-3B metaG | ecosystem: Host-associated > Plants > Roots > Rhizosphere | place: USA: Michigan...
GTGGAACATCTTGTCCACCAGCGCCCCGCGTTCCATCACGTAGCCCATCATCACGAAGAGCGGTATCGACAGCAGCGTGTCGTTGGTCATCGCCCAGTAGGTCCGCTCGACCATGAGGTCGAAGATGCGGTTCTCGGTCCACGGCTGGCCGGGGATGTAGAAGGCGATGAAGCCGAACATCATGCCCAGGCCCATCAGCGTGAAGGCCGTGGGGAAGCCCATCATGATGACCACCACGATGAGCGTGAGCATGGTGAGGCCGAGTGCGGGATCGCTCATTTCTTCGCTCCGTCCCCGGGGTGGCGGCCGAGCTCGGCCTCGGCGCGGTCGCCCATGCCGCGCTGGCGGGCGGCCTCGTCGATCTCGTGCACGTGCTCGACGGCGCGGCGGCGCGATTCCTCGTCGACCAGCGTGCTCTTGCCCAGCTGCTGCTCGACCACGTCGATCTCCTCGGCGTCCTTGAGGCGCGAGGGCCACTCGCCGGTCTTGAGGCACACCACGCAGCGCACGATCTCGGCCAGCCCCTGCAGCATCACCAGGGCCCCGGCGAGCGGGATGAAGCTCTTGAAGTGGTAGAGCGGCGGGCCGTCCGCCGTGGTGCTCGAGTGCTCGCGGATGGTCCAGGCGATCCCGGCGAATTCCCAGCCCGCGTAGATCAGCGCCGCGATGCCGGGGAGGAAGAAGATCACGTAGAGGATCAGGTCCAGCGTGGCCTGCACCCGCGGGCGCATGCTGCCGTACAGGAAGTCGCCGCGCACGTGCGCGTCCTGGGCGAGCGTGTAGGCGCCGCACATCATGAACGTGGCGCCGTACATCATCGTCGACACGTCGAAGAACCAGAGCGAGGGGTTGTTGAGGAAGTAGCGCTTCACCACCTCGCTGCACACGTAGAACATCAGGATGAATATCACCCAGGCGAACGCCTTGCCGCACCAGGTGCTGACACTGTCCACCCATACCAGCGTCCGCTGTAGCGTCATGACTTCACGGTCCCAAAAAAACACCACCCTGCGCGGTCCGCAGGGTGGCGTCGGCGTTGCGATCGATCAGGCTTTTTTCCCGAAGTAGTGCGCGGCGGCGATGCGGAAGTCGATGTTGGTGTCGTTCTGCCACTTGGTCGCGCGCTCGGCGAACTGGCGCTGCGAGTCGAGCACCCGCTTGAACATGGGGTTCTCGCCCGCCTTGCGCTCGGCCACCTTGTCCCACACCACGAGCTGCTCGTTCAAGATCGAGTTCGGCGTCTTGTAGAACTTCACCTTGTCGGTCTTCTGCAGCACGATGTAGTCCTGCGAGTAGCGCTCGATCGCCTTCCACGACATGTCGGCCGACGCGGCCTGCACCGCGTTGCCGATGATCGCGCGCAGCTTCTCGGGCAGCGCGTCGTACTTCTTCTTGTTGAACAGGATCTCGAACTGCTCGCCCGACTGGTGCCAGCTCTGCAGCATGCAGACCTTGGAGACGTCGGCGAAGCCGAGCGCGCGGTCCGAGGTGGTGTTGTTGAACTCGGCGGCGTCGAGGAGCCCGCGGTCCATCGCCGGCACGATCTCGGAGCCCGGCAGCGCGTTCACCGAGGCGCCCAGGCCCGTGAAGATGTCGATCGACAGGCCCACGGTGCGGAACTTGAGGCCCTTGAAGTCGGCGGCCTTGGTGACCGGCTTCTTGTACCAGCCGAGCGGCTGCGTGGGCATCGGCCCGTAGAGGAACGAGACCACGTCGAGGTTGAGGTTCTTGTAGATCTCGTCGAGCAGCGCCTTGCCGCCGCCGTAGTAGTGCCACGCGAGCACCATGTTGGCGTCCATGCCGAACGCGGGGCCCGAGCCCCAGATCGCCATCGCCGAGTTCTTGCCGTACCAGTAGGCGAGCACGCCGTGGCCGCCGTCCAGGGTGCCCTTGGAGACGGCGTCGATCAGGTCGAACGCCTTCACCACGGCGCCCGAGGGCAGCACCTCGATCTTGAGGTCGCCGCCGGACATGTCGTTCACCTTCTTGGCGTAGTCCAGGGCGTACTCGTGGAAGATGTCCTTGGTGGGCCAGGTCGACTGCCAGCGCATCGTGATCGGACCGGTCTGGCCCTTCGAGATCATCGGGAACGCGAGGGCGGATGCGCCGGCGGCGCCCGCGATGAATTTGCGCCGGGTGGAGCTCACGGCCGCTGGCGCGGCTCGCTTGGTATCGTCCTTCATGGGGTCCTCCTCCTAGGTCGTGGGTCGTTGCGCTTGGAGACGCTATTCGTGGCGGGCGTGGGACCCGCCAATGCGACGCATCCTAGTCTGCAAGGCAGGCAAAGGCAACAAGCAAGCCCGCTCCCGGGCAAGTGTGCTAGCGGCCGGCACCATCCCGCATCCGGGGTAACAACCCGGCATACCGCGAGGGAGGGGATCGCCGGCGGGCTATCATTGCCGCAAAACCGACCCGAGGAGACGACGATGGCGCTACCGCTGCTTCCCACCACCATTGCCGGCAGCCTGCCCAAGCCCGCCTGGCTCGCCGAGCCGCGCAAGCTCTGGGCCCCGTGGAAGCTCGAGGGCGAGGCCCTCGCCGACGGCAAGCGCGACGCGGTGCGCCTGGTGCTCGCGCTGCAGGAGAAGGCCGGCATCGACATCGTGACCGACGGCGAGCAGACGCGCCGGCATTTCGTGAACGGCTACATGGAGAAGCTCGAGGGCATCGACTTCAAGAACCTGAAGACCGTGCACATCCGCAACCGCTACGACGCCGACGTGCCGCGCGTCGTGGCGCCGGTGCGGCGTCCCAAGCCGGTGCATTCCGACGACGTGAAGTTCCTGCGCGCCGCGACGAACCACCCGGTCAAGTTCACGCTGCCCGGCCCGATGACGATGGTCGACACGCTCTACGACGAGTACTACAAGAGCCGCGAGAAGCTCGCCATGGCGTTCGCCGAGATCCTGAACCAGGAGGCGACCGAGCTCGCCGCGCTGGGAGTCGACGTGATCCAGTTCGACGAGCCGGCGTTCAACGTGTACTTCGACGAGGTGCGCGAGTGGGGCGTGGCCGCGCTCGAGCGCGCCCGCCGGGGGCTCAAGTGCAAGACCGCGGTGCACATCTGCTACGGCTACGGCATCGAGGCCAACATCAAGTGGAAGGAGTCGCTCGGGGCGCAGTGGCGCCAGTACGAGAACACCTTCCCGCTGCTCGCGAAGTCCTCCATCGACCAGGTGTCCCTCGAGTGCGCGAACTCCCACGTGCCGATCGAGCTCATCGCGCTGCTCCAGGGCAAGGACGTGCTGGTGGGCGCGATCGACGTGGCGAACCCCCGCGTGGAGACCCCGGAGGACGTGGCGAAGGTGATCCGCGAGGCCCTGAAGCACGTCCCCAAGGAGCGCCTCTACCCCTGCACCAACTGCGGCATGGTGCCGCTCGCGCGCGACGTGGCGGCGGGCAAGCTCGCCGCCCTGGGAGCGGGCGCGGCCCTGGTGCGCGAGGAACTTGTCTGATCCGCGGCGCTCCATGGGCATGAGGAGGAAATCGCCATGGATCGCGCCGTGCTGGTAGCCCTCGCCGTGGGCGTCGCGGTGGTGGCCGCCTACCTGCTGGTGATGCGGGTCTTCTTCAAGGACAGCAAGGACCTCGACAAGAAGATCGACTACTCCAAGGTGAAGGAGTGGAAGGACGACGAGGACTGAGCGGGCGCGGCGTCCCGTCCTACGGCTTCACCTCGTAGAGGGGCGCCTTCTGGCCCGGGTAGCGGCCGGACCTGGGCTCCATCGTCGCGAGGTCCCAGTCCGCCTCGACGAACGGCGCGCGCGTGGGCCTCATGGCCGGATAGGCGCTCACGTCCTTCTCGTCGTCGATGATCTTCCCGCGCCCCTCGGCCACGAAGAAGAGCACGCGGATGTCGTCGGCGTCGCGGTCCCAGGGGCGCGCGCCGGCGTTGGCGAGCACGTGGGTCTCGACTTCGCGGGCGGGCAGCACCGCGAGGCCCGCCGGCCACGCCACGGGCTCGCTCTTCTCGATCAGCTTCGCGCGGGTCTCCCCGTAGCGCCCGAACTTCGGCAGCGGCTCCCCGTACATGTCCACGGCGATGTTGTCGCGCTGGTAGTACTCGAGGTCGCCGTCGCCGCCCAGCAGGAGGAAGGGCAGCCGGCCGGTGGTCGACGGGCCGCCGCGCATCACGTTGCCCACCGCCGACAGCTGGCCCACCTCGTAGGGGCGCACCCCCCACTCGAGCGCCATGAGGTTGTAGTGGATCGCCCGCTTGCCGGGGTTGAAGATGAGGTTGTTCACCACCGCGCCGTGCACGCCGCCCTTGAAGAGGGGGCTCCTCTCCTCGTTGCTCGCCCAGACGTTGCGGTAGAAGAGGATGTTGGTCACGTTGTCGTGCACCAGCGAGCCCTTCGAGTGCTCGCCCTTCGAATGGCTCGCGTCGGCGAGGCCCTCGTAGGCCGCGTTGTACTGGAAGGTCACGTCGTGGGAGGTGTTGGCGCGCCACTCGGCCACGTTGCCGCCCTTGAAGCGCGGGCCCGAGGCGGACATGTTCTCGTCCAGCGCCCAGCTGAAGGTGCAATGGTCGACGATCACGTGGTGCGCCGAGACCGTGCCGAACGCGTCGGGCTCCCAGCCGCTCCTCTTGGGCTGGTTGTCGGCGCCGGTGCGGATGCGGATGTGGCGGATCACCACGTCGTGCCCGTGCACGTCCATGCCGCCGCGGATGAGCGTGATGCCCGGCGAGGGGGCGGTCTGGCCCGCGATGGTGAGGTAGGGCTCGTACACCTTGAGCACGCTGCGGTGCAGGTCGATCACGCCCGCCACCTCGAACACCACGATGCGCGGGCCCCGGGCCTCGATCGCCTCCTTGAGCGAGCCGGGCCCGTCGGCGTCCAGGGTGGTCACGCGGATGATGCGCCCGCCGCGCCCGCCGGGCGTCGCGGCACCCCATCCGACCGCGCCGGGAAAGGCTTCCTCGGCGAGCGCGAGCGCGGGAAGGAGCGCGAGGCAGAGGACGGCGAGCGATCTACGCATGGTGCGGGTCCTTCTCCTAGTGATTGCGGTATTCGACGAGGAACGGCTCCGGCGGCGAGCGGCGCGCGGCATAGCCTAGCTCGCGCACCGGATCGATTCCAGCGGCCACGAGGTTCGCCCAGTACGCGTCGGAGTCGAGCTGCACGGGGCGGAACTGGCGCGTGCCGCGCGCGTTCCAGTCGGCCCAGGGCCGCGCGCCGTCGATGTGCGGCCCGATCCGCGAGTCGAGGATCGCTACCTTGCCCACGGCTTCGAGCGGCCCGCGCGAGATGGTGCCCGAGGGGTTGGCGGGCGCATCGGAGGTGCCCAGCCTGCAGTCGTAGGGCGGCGCCCCGTACGCGCCCGCGTACGGCGTGCAGCGCTGGCCGCGGAACCACTGGCGCGCGAGCTTGAAGGTGCCGGCGCGCGCGTTCACCGAGCCGTCGTGGGTGAAGCCGCAGCGCTCGAAGACGAAGCCGTAGCGGCTCGCGTAGTGCGTGCTGGGCGCGAGCGTGTATGAGACGCGCCGGTCGCCCAGGGTGCGGATCTCGCTTTCCAGGAAGTACGCGGTCGCCTCGCCGAAGACGAAATCCATGTCGCCTTCCACGTACGAGCGATGGACGAACACGCGCGCGGGCCGGGCGGGCGAGGGCGAGCCCAGGTAGAGCGTGTCCTGGAAGCCCTCGAAGCGGACGCCCTCGAACTGCACGCGGTCGGCGCCGTCCACGGCCATCGCGACCGCCTGCGTCTGCACGGTCTCCGGGCCCGCCGCATCGCCGTGCTCCTTGTTGTAGGCGTTCGCGAACGTGAGGTTGCGCGCCTGGAAGCCGTCGTTGCGCACCCGGGCGACGGCCGAGCGGATCGTGCCGTGGGGGCTCTCGGTGATGCGCACCGCCTGGGGATCCGCGCCGCCGCCATAGAGCGTGATCGGCGCGGTCGACGGGGGAACGTCGATGAGCTCGCGGTAGGTCCCGGGCTTCACCAGGATCGCGATGCGCCGGGTGCTCCTCGCGCCCGCCGCGGCGGCGATCGCGGCGTCGAGCGCCGCTTGCACGGTCCGGTACGGGGTCGATCCGAGCGCGTCGACCACGTAGTCGGGCGCCGCGGGCGCGGCCGCCGCGATGGGGTCGGCCAGCGGGTCCCAGCCGTCGAGGACCTTCGCGTACGCGTATTCGCGCGCCTGCCCGTCGGTGAGCTGCGGGCGCGCCGCGGGCCGCTCCTCGGGAAACGGCACGAAGCGCGCCGCGCAATCGTCCGTCTCCACCCGCACGCGGTCGTAGGCGATGTCGCGATAGACGGGCCGGTCGTGGCCGCGCGCCCGCGGATCGTAGCGGTCGGTGATGTCGATGGGCTTCGCCACGTGGCGCAGGCACACGTCGGAGTAGCGCACGTCGGCGACCAGGCCGCCGCGCGAGGCGTCGCTCTTGATGCGCAGGCCCGAGGTGGCGCCCTCGATGCTCACCTGGTCCACGCGCACGTGGCGCACGCCGCCCACGGTCTCGCTGCCGATCGAGACGCCGTGCCCCGCGTAGAAATGGTCGCGCGCGATCGTGACGTTCTCGCTGGCGCCGTCGCGGCCGGCCTTGATCGCCACCCCGTCGTCGCCCGTGCGGATGAAGCTGTCCACGATGGAGACGTTGCGCGAGTGCATGGGGTCGATGCCGTCGGTGTTGCGCGAGTCCGCCGGCGCGTCGATGACGATGCCCCACGCGGTGAAGCCGTCCACCCCGCGCAGCACGACGTGGAAGTTGGGCGAGTTGCGCAGGCGAATGCGGTACATCGTGAAGCCGCGCGCGCCCTCGACCTCGACCAGGCGCGGCACGTTCTGGTGCAGGCCCTCGCGTTGCGCGCGGCGGGCGAGCTGCCACCACGTCTCGTCGCGCCCCGCCATCGCCTCGGAGCCGCGCCCGTCGATGGCGCCGTCGCCCACGATGCCGCCGCCCGTCCCGCCCGCCACCGTGATGAAGGCGCGGCAGCCGCCGCCCTGGCGGTCCAGCGTGCCGCACGTGCCGCTGCCGCGATCGTAGTCGCGCGGATCGGTGCCGGCCCAGAGCGTCGCGCCCGCGTCGATCCAGAGCGTCACGCCCGGCTTGAGCACGAGCGGACCGGAGAGGAACGCGCCGCCGCCCCCGCCGGGGGCGAGGCGCACCGCCTGGAGCGCCGGGCACGCGTCGATGGCCGACTGGATGCGCGCGGTGTCGTCGCCGGCGACGGCCGCAGGGCCGGCGCGCAGCTCCACGCACGCGGCCGGGATGCGCGGCTCCGCGACCACGGGTGCATCCCGGATCGCGGCGAGATCGTTGGCGACCATTCGGGCGAAGAATTCCGCGCCCTTCGGGCCGAGGTGGGTGTGGTCGAAATCCTTGGCCGACTCCATGGCGAGGGTGTCCGCCTCGGCCGGGCCCATGCGCGCCACCGCCGCCCTGCTCTCGGCGTACAGGTCGACCAACGCAACGTGCTTCTCGCTCGCGATCCGCCGGACCGCCTCGGCCCACGGCGCCAGGTCCTCCACCAGTTCCCCGCCGCGGAAGGTGCGGCGGGTGAGCGGCGTGACGAGGACCGGGCTCGCCCCCGCCCTGAGCAGCTCATCCACGTAGCCCGCGATGTTCGCCGGGAATTCGCTCTCGAGGTCGGTGGAGCGCCCGGGCTTGCCCGGCTGGTCGTTGTGGCCGAACTGCACCAGCACGCGGGTGCGGCGGTTCACCGCGGGATCGCCGAGAAGCCCCGTCACGCGCGCCCACGAGCCGTCGGCGCGGAAGCTCCTGGAGCTGCGTCCGTTGCGGGCGAGGTTGATGCACTCGACGCCGGGCCCGAGCATCCGGCAGAGTGCATCGCCGTAGCCGTTGCGCGGCGCCATCGTGGAATCGCCCACCAGGATCACGCGCGGCACATCCGGGCCCGCGGCGAGCGCCGGGGCCCAGAACCCGCCCGCGAGGATCACCGCGACGGCGATCTCACCAGTTGTAGCGGACACCCAGCAGGTACTCGCGCCCCGTCACGCTGTAGACGACCGAGCTGTTGCGCGCCCGCGACGTGAACTGGTCGTTCACCTCGTTGGTGAGGTTCACGCCTTCCAGCGTGAACTCCCAGTTCTTGTTCCAGCGGTAGGTGATCGAGGCGTCCACGTTGAGCGTGCTGTTCTTGCCCTCGACGTCGTTGTTGTTCTGGCCGGGCACGCGCTGCAGGTACGCGTCGCGGTAGGCCGCCGAGGCGCGCGCGCTGAAGCGGCCGTCGTCGTAGTAGAGCGTCGCGTTCCACGACTTGGGCGAGAGGCTGAGCAGGTTGTCCTGGATCGTGATCGGGCTGTTGGGCGAGACGAGGTAGTTGATCTTCGACTTCACGTACGTGTAGTTGAGGAGCGTGCCGAAGTTCTTCCCCCACCCGGGCAGGAACGTGAACGGATACTGGAAGTTGATCTCGTAGCCCGAGAGGTTGCCCCCTTCGGTGTTCACCGGGGTGGTCACCGCGAACACCTCGCTGCCCGTGAAGTTGGGCGGCAGCAGCGAGATCGGCAACCCGGTCTGGTTGTAGGGAACGCTCGCCACGAGGCTCTGGATGTAGGTGTCGATGTCCTTGTAGAACAGCCCCACGGACAGCAGCGCATTCTTCCGGAAGTACCACTCGAACGCGGTATCGAACGTCTTCGCGCGGAAGGGCTTGAGGAACGGGTTGCCCACCGAGATGGTGAGGTTGCCCGTGGTGCTGATGGAGCCGCCGGGCGAGAGGTTGCCGAGCTGCGGGCGCGCCATGACCTTGGCCGCGGCGAAGCGCACGACCATGTCGCGGTTGAGCTCCAGCGCCAGGTTGAGCGCCGGCATCGTGTCGTTGTACGTGTTCTCGACCGTGACGGCGGTGCCGCCGCCGGCGGCCTGGTAGCCGGTTGCCACCTCGTGCGTCTGCACGAAGCGCACGCCGAGGTTGCCGCGCAGCGGCATGCCCGCGATCGGATAGCTGAAGTCCGCCTGGAGGTAGCCGCCGCGGTCGGTCTCGGTCACCGCCCGGTTGTTGCCGCGCGCATTGCCGTTCGTGACCGACGTGAGCGTGAAGTCGCCCGGTCCGCCCGAGGGCCCGGACTGCAGGCAGTTGCAGTAGATGTTGTACGCGTTCACGATGGCGTTCAGGTCCGGGATGACCCAGCTCCTCGGCACGCTGCCCGGCAGCCCGAGCTGGCTGCCGAATCCCGTGAGCATCGTGACGAGGCTCGTGACCGGCACGCCGTTCGGCGGGGAGAAGATCGTGTCGTTCTGGTTCACGCGCCGGAATTCGAACGTGCTGAAGTCATACTTCTTGTAGTCCGGGCCGCCGCGGACCGTGAGCCGCCCCGGGGTCATCTCCCACGCGAGGTCGGCGTTGGCCACGGTGATCGAGTTGTCCGAGCCCTGCGGCCGGATGCGGATCTCGCTCGAGGTGGTATTGGGAATGGTGCCCGGCTGCGTGCCGCTCGCGACCTGGGGCACGCCGACGATCGTGAGCGGGTTCACCTGCGTCACGTCGAACGGGTACACGATGGAGGGCAGGCGGCTGTTGCTGCGGAAGTCGATCCCGTAGCCGTTCACGTTCAGCGCGTCCAGCGTGGTCGTGGTCTGGACGGGATTGCGGAATTTCGAGTCCGCCTTGCCCACGCGCGCCGTCCCCTTCACCCACTGGCCGAACTCCTGCTCGACGAAGAGCGAGGGCTGGGTGAACGTCGTATGCAGCTCGTCGAAGCGCGACTCCGCGCGGATGTCGACGCCGTTGTACGTGCCGTAGAGCAGCGCGCCGTTGGAATCGTAGGCCGTGGACAGCACGCTGGTCTGCGGCTTTCCGCCCTGGCCGGCGGTCCGGCTGAAGGACAGCGCCTCGAGCCAGTCCTCGTGGCGCGTCGCGTTCAGCTTCGAGTACAGAAAGTCCGCGGTGAGCGTCGTGGCCGGGCCGGGTCGCACCTGGAGCGAGCCCGCGAAACCCGTGCGGTCCTGGTCGTGGGTGAGGCGACCGTACCGCGGCAGGCGCGGATGGAAATCGTTCGGATTGTTCGCCGCGTTGTACGCCGCGATGTTGTCCGGCGTGTTGGGCAGGCGCGCCACGCCCTGCGCGGCGGGACCGCAGGTGGTGGCGGTGGAGCCCGCCGGGTTGGCCGGCGTCACGCCCTGCGGCGTGCACCACCCGCCGGACGAGGGACCGTTGTCCCAGCGCACCGATCCGAACCCCTCCTCGAAGAGCTTGCGCCTCGAGTAGGAGCCCGACAGCATCACGCCCACCTTGTGGTCGTAGAACGTGTTGGATACCAGGAACGAGCCCATGGGCGTCGTGGTCCGCGACAGGTCGTTGTAGCGCCCCTTGGCCGTCGCGGTGGCGGTGAAGCCCTTGAAGTCGAAGGGATGCGGCGTCGAGAGGTCGACGGTGGCGCCGAGCGAGCCCTCGTCGACGTCGGCCGACATGCTCTTGCGCACGGTGAGCGTGCTGAAGAGATCCGAGGGAAAGACGTTGAAGTCGAAGCCGCGCGAGCGGTTGTTGCCGCCCGAGCTGTCGGTGCCGCCCGTGGTGGCGAGCGCCTCGATGTTGTTGATGCGCACGCGCGTGAAATCGGGACCGAGCCCGCGCACGGTGATGTTGCGGCCCTCGCCCGCGTCGCGGTCGAGCGCCACGCCCGGTACGCGCTGCAGGGACTCGGCGAGGTTGGTGTCGGGGAACTTGGCGATGTCCTCCGCCTTGATGACGTCGACGATGCCGTTGTCCTCCCGCTTGGCGTTGAGCGCGCTCTCGAGGGATGCGCGATAGCCGGTGACGACGACGCTTTCCGTCGCGGCCGGCTTGGCCGGCGGCGGCGTTTCGGGTTGCTGCTGTGCGTGCGCCGCGACGGCGGCGAGCGCCAGCGCGAGCGGCGAGAGCCGCAGAGCCTTGGGGTTCTTCATGGTGCCCTCCTCGCGGAAATCGTTTTTTGGGGAAACGTTTTTCCGGAATCTATACGCCGGATTTCGCGGGTGTCAACAAGCACGCGCGCCGAAGGGTCGCGGGCGAGACCCGCCGGAGGGCCGAGAATGGTAGTTAAATGATTGTTTATGCGCCAACTAATCCGGCGCCCGGAGCGCGAATCGGGCGCGCGGCCGGCGCGCGATCCGGACATCGATCGCTACCAAAAAACGTTTACTAACGGGGGAAACGTTACCTAGGCGGTGCGCTGGCGGCTGCGCGGCTTGGGGGCGGGCGCCTCGGCGGGCGCGGCGCGCATGCGCGTGGACTCGCGCACCACCAGGCGCGGCTCGATGCGCACGTGGCCGGCGAGCGCCGTGTCGGCGCCGTCGATCTGCCGGAAGAGGAGCCGCATGCCCTCCTCGCCCAGGTGCTCGCTGCGCGTGTCCACCGTGGTGAGCGGCGGGGCGGTGAAGCGTCCGTAGGGGATGTTGTCGATGCCGACCACCGAAAGGTCGCCGGGGATGGTCACGCCCATCGAGCGCGCCGCGCCCATGAAGCCGATCGCGACCATGTCGTTGTAGCAGACCACGGCGTCGGGCTTGTCGCGCCCCAGCACGATGGAGGAGCAGATGCGCTCGCCCTCGACGATGGTGGGCCCCTGCAGCTCGTAGCGCGTGGCGGCGAGCCCGTGCGCGGAGAGGCTCTCGGTCAACCCGCGCATGCGCTCCATGTCCGGCCGCGCGCGGGCGAACCCCGCGTAGGCGATGCGGCGGTGGCCCTGCTTCACCAGCAGCTCGCCCAGCATGAAGGCGGCCGCGCGCGCGTCGATGCCGATGCTCGTGCAGCCGCGCGGCGCGGGGCGCCCGGAGAACACCACGGGCTTGCCGTGCTCCAGCACGCGCGCGAGCTGGTCGTCGGGCATGCGCGTGCTCACGATGAGGCCGTCCACGCGGCGCGAGAGCGCGGCGACGAGGTCCTCCTCGCGCGCCTGGTTCTCCTCCGTGTCCACGAAGAGCAGGTTGTAGCCGTGCTCGAGCGCCACGCGGTTGGCGCCCTTCACGAGGTTGGTGAAGTGGGGGTTGGCGATGTCGAGGATCACCACGCCGACCGAGCCGGTCTTGCCGGTGATCATGCTGCGCGCGAGCGGGTTGCTGTGGTAGCCCAGCTCGTCGATGGCCGCGCGGATCTTGCGCTCGACCGCGGGCGTGAAGCTCTGCGTCGAGTTGATGTACTTGGATACGGTCGCGATCGACACGCCGGCGCGCGCGGCCACATCGCGGATCGTGGGTCTCTTCTTCATCGCTTGACAAGTGTAACCCCGGAAAGCGAAACTGGGGAAAACGTTTTCTCTCAAATCTTCCGCATGGATCCGCAACCCTCAGAGCGCCTCGGGCGCATCCTGCTCACCGGCGCCGCCGGCGGCCTGGGGCAGGTGCTGCGCCGCGGCCTCAAGCCCTTCGCGCGCACGCTGCGCGTCTCCGACCGCGAGCCCCTCGCCCCCGCGGGCGACGGCGAGGAAGTGGTGCAGTGCGACCTCGCGGACCGCGACGCGGTGCACCGCCTGGTCGCGGGCGTGGACGCCATCGCGCACTTCGGCGGCATCTCGGTGGAGGGGCCGTTCGACCCGATCCTGCAGTCGAACATCGTCGGCGTCTTCAACCTCTACGAGGCGGCGCGCAAGCACGGCGTGAAGCGCGTCGTGTTCGCGAGCTCCAACCACGTCGTGGGCTTCCGCCGCCAGGACGAGCGCATCGACGCCGAGGCCCCGGTCCGCCCCGACGGCCTGTACGGCGTCTCCAAGTGCTTCGGCGAGAACCTGTCGCGCTTCTACTTCGACCGCTACGGGATCGAGACCGCGTGCCTGCGCATCGGCTCGTCGTTCCCCCAGGTGCGCGACCGCCGCATGCTCTCCACGTACCTCAGCTACGGGGACCTGGTGGAGCTCGTGCGCTGCTCGCTCTTCACCCCGCGCGTCGGCCACACCATCGTCTTCGGCCAGTCGGACAACTCGGCGTCGTGGTGGGACAACCGCCGCGCGGCCCACCTTGCCTTCATGCCGAAGGATTCGGCCGACGTGCAGCGCGCGCGCGTGGAGGCCGAGAGCCCGCCGCTCGATCCGCAGGATCCTGCGAGAATCTACCAGGGCGGCGTCTTCGTCCGCACCGGCCCGTTCGACTGACAAGAAAAGACACGGAGGAGAGAACCATGTCGATTCGCACTGCGCTCACCCTCGCGGCCGCCGGGCTCGCCCTCGCGGCGGGCGGCGCCGCCGCGCGCGATTTCCGCTCGGCCGAGGTCCACCCCGCCGACTATCCCACCACGCTCGCCGTGCAGTACATGGGCAAGCTCCTCGCCGAGAGGAGCGGCGGCAAGCTGGGCGTGCACGTCTATCCCGCGGGCGTCCTCGGCACCGAGAAGGACACCGTCGAGCAGCTCCGCATCGGCGGGCTGGACATGATGCGCATCAACGCCGCGGCGCTGAACAGCGTCGTGCCCGAGACCATCGTCACGGTGATGCCGTTCCTCTTCCGCTCCACCGAGCACCTGCACCACGTGCTGGACGGCCCGATCGGCGACGAGATCCTCGCCGCCATGGCCTCGCAGGGCATCGTCGGCCTCGCGTTCTACGACAGCGGCGCGCGCTCGTTCTACACCTCGAAGAAGCCGATCCGCTCGCTCGCCGACATGAAGGGGCTCAAGATCCGCGTGCAGCAGTCGGACCTCTTCGTGGGCCTGATCGAGGCGCTGCACGCCAATCCCACGCCCATGCCCTACGGCGAGGTGTACACGGCGCTGAAGACCGGCATCGTCGACGGCGCCGAGAACAACTGGCCCTCGTACGAATCCTCGCGCCACTTCGAGAGCGCCAAGTTCTACACGCTCACCGAGCATTCCATGGCGCCCGAGGTGCTCGCGTTCTCCAAGATCGTCTGGGACAAGCTCTCGAAGGACGAGCAGGCGATGATCCGCAAGGCGGCCAAGGACTCGGTGCCGTACATGCGCAAGCTCTGGGAGGAGCGCGAGGTGAAGTCGCGCAAGACGGTCGAGGCCGCGGGCGTGCAGGTGATCACGCTCCCGGACAAGCAGGAGTTCGTCGATGCGATGAAGCCCGTGTACGCCAGGTTCGCGGACACGCCCAAGCTGAAGGACCTGGTGAAGCGGGCCCAGGAAACGAAGTAGTGCGCCTGCTCACGCGGGTGAACGCGCGGATCGCCCGCGCGTGCATGTATTTCTCCGTGGCGGGGCTCGCCGCCATCGTGGCGATCGTGGCCTTCCAGGTCTTCGGGCGCTACGTCCTCAACGACAGCCCGACCTGGACCGAGAACCTCGCCCTCGTCCTGATCCTCTACGTGACGCTGGTGGGGGCGGCGGTGGGCGTGCGCGACGCGGGCCACATCGGCATGGAGTCGCTGCTGGTGCTGGTCCCCGAGCGCGTGCGCAACAAGGTGGAGATCGCGATCCACGTGCTGGTGGCGGCGTTCGGCGCCTGCATGGTGTACGGCGGCTGGGTGCTGGGCGCCTCGGTCTGGGCGTACAAGCTCCCCAACATCAACCTCTCCGAGGGCGTGCGCTACGTGCCGCTGGTGATCTCGGGCGCGCTCATCATCCTCTTCTGCGTCGAGCACGTGATCGCCAACCTGAAGGGCGAGGAAGTGGTGCCGGCGTGGCACTGACGATCCTCACCGTCACCTTCGTCGCGTTCCTCGCCCTCGGCGTGCCGGTCGCGTTCGCGATCGGCCTCTCGTCGGTGTGCACCATCCTCTACGAGGGGCTGCCGGTCGCGGTGCTCTTCCAGCAGATGATGTCGGGGATGAACATCTTCTCGTTCCTCGCCATCCCGTTCTTCATCTTCAGCGGCGAGCTGATGCTGCACGGGGGCATCGCCGACAAGATCGTGGCCCTCGCGAGGAACGCGGTGGGCCACGTGCGCGGCGGGCTGGGCATGGCGAACGTCCTCGCGTGCACGCTCTTCGGCGGCGTCTCGGGCTCGCCCACCGCCGACGTCTCGGCCATGGGCGCGGTGATGATCCCGATGATGAAGCGCGAGGGCTACGACACCGACTACGCGGTGAACGTCACCACGCACGCTTCCCTCGTGGGCGCCCTCATGCCCACCAGCCACAACATGATCATCTATTCGCTCGCCGCGGGCGGGAAGGTCTCGATCGGCGCGCTCATCGCCGCGGGCGTGGTGCCGGCGGTGGTGCTGTGCGGCTGCATGCTGGTGGCGGCCTACGCCGTGGCGGTGAAGCGCGGCTATCCGGCGGGCACCTTCCCGGGCTGGAACGCGGTCGCGCGCTCGCTCGCCGCCGCGCTCCCGGGGCTCGCGGTGGTGGTCATCATCCTCGCCGGCATCCTCACCGGCGTCTTCACGGCCACCGAGTCGGCCTCGATCGCGGTGGTCTATTCGATCGTCCTCACGTTCTTCCTCTACCGCACGATGACGTGGGAGAACTTCCTCAAGGCGGCGGCGCGCGCGGTGAAGACCACCGGCATCGTGCTGCTGCTGATCGGCGTCTCGGCGATGTTCCAGTACCTGATGGCGCTCTACTCGGTGGCGGACCTCGCCGGCGGCTGGCTCTCGAAGGTCTCCTCCAGCCCGTGGACGATCTTCTTCCTCATCAACGTGATCCTCTTCCTGCTCGGCACGTTCATGGACATGGCGAGCACGATGCTCATCTGCACGCCGATCTTCCTGCCCATCGCGATGACCTACGGCATGGACCCGGTGCAGTTCGGGATGGTGATGCTCATCAACTGCGCGCTGGGCCTCAACACGCCGCCGGTGGGCACCACGCAGTTCGTGGGCTGCGCCATCGGCGGCATCTCGGTGGGCGAGGTGATGCGCACGATCCTGCCGTTCTATTCGGCGCTCATCGCCGCGCTGCTGCTGGTGACCTACATCCCGGGCTTCTCGCTCTGGCTGCCGCGCCTGGTGGGCGTGGCGCACTGAGCGCGGGACGGCGCTAGCGCATCCGGTAGC
>Ga0070681_10002921_pt1 | contig 15835 bp, 16 predicted proteins | sample KBSC83BmetaG_FD_65650 | JGI IMG/M metagenome (GOLD analysis project Ga0070681, IMG submission 65650) | Corn rhizosphere microbial communities from Kellogg Biological Station, Michigan, USA - KBS C8-3B metaG | ecosystem: Host-associated > Plants > Roots > Rhizosphere | place: USA: Michigan...
GCGCGATCCTTCACCGAGCCGCCCGGATTGAGGAACTCCGCCTTGCCGAGGATCTCGCAGCCGGTCAGCTCGGACGGACCGCGCAGCCGGATGAGCGGCGTGTTGCCGATGGCGTCGACGAGCCCATTGCGGATCTCAGCCATGGACCGGTGCCTTTTCCCTCGCCAACGCCTGACGCCGGGCAATCCGCCCGGCGAGGCGGGCGAGGCGGGAATCTTCAGAAGGCGGCGAGCCACGCTCGGCCTCGCGCTTGGCTCGCAGATAGGCCGGATCGCCGTGCTCGGCCAAGAGCTTCTGGAAGCCGGCGTGGTGCGCCTCGGAGAACGGCTTGCGCCGCCCGAAGCGGTCGACGATGGGACTTTCCGGATACATGAGCAGGCCGGCGGTGTAGCCGTGGGGCAGCGGCACGTTCGCCGAGGTCACCGCATCGGGCCGGAGCAACCTGGGGATGAGATGCGTGTGGGGACCCTCCGGCGTCTTCGCCGTGCCGATCGGCTGGTACACCTCGATACGCCCGCAGATCGACACGACGACACGGTGAGGCTGCCAGGAAAGGAGCGCATCGATCACCTGCGCATCAAGCACCGGGCGGCCCAGCCATTCGCGCATCGCCGCGATCTGGTCACCGAGGGCGAGCCGAACACAGAACTGGCAGGCAGGCGAGCCGAGGCCGAGGTCGAACAGGATTTCCCGTTGCTGCTCGGCATGGATGGCACCGGTGTCAGGCCCGAGCTCGGTGAGGCATCGGTTGGGCGCACCCGCAGCGGCCACGCCGGGGTAACAGATAGCCACGCCGTGCGACCACGACTCGCGATGCGCGCTGGGTTCCTCATAGGCGCGCAGCGTAGCGTCCGGCACGGGCGTCACCCGGATGGCGCCGAGGTCCGAGGCGACCGTCCAGTCGTCGAGCCGGTAGCTCGGCGCCTCGCTGTGCAGGAACTCCGCCAGCGCGCCCTGCACGCCGATGCTCCAGCTCGTGCCGGGATTGCCCAGGTGCTCGGCGACGAGCTCCCAGACCCCGTGAGCGCCAGGCGGCCGCATGGTTACTTGGCGGCGGCGCTGGGCTTGAGCGTCTGAGACCCGGCGAGCGCCCATTCGTGGCTCTTCACGTCGGGCGTTAGCACGACGGCCGGCACATAACCGTCGCCGGTATCGCGCAGGCGGGTGCTGTTGAGGCCGACGAAGGTCTTCAGCTTCACGAACTCGTCCTTGATCACGGCGCGCGCCTTCTTCGGGTCGGTGGTGCCATCGATGCCGTTGCGCCGCATGATGTCCGCGAGGAGCAGGAAGGCGTCATAGGACACCGACCAGTTCGCCATGTTGGCCGGCTGGCCGAGCGAGGGGTCGAGGCGCTCCTTGAAGCGCTTCATTACCGAGGCGTAGAGGGCGGCATCGCCGGTCGCCTGGTGATTGGTGGAGAAGCCGATGGTGTGCCAGTTGCGCCCTTCCTCGCCGACCGTCGTGACGAAGGGCCCGGGCCAGATGATGGAATTGGCGAGCACCGGCGCATTCATGTTCTGCTCCTTGAAGCCCTTGGCGAGCATGAGCGCCGAATGGGCCAGCGCGACGACGAACACCGCGTCGGGGTTGTGACCCTTGACCTGGATCGCCGCCGGCGAGAGGTCCGTGGCGCGCGTGGAAAACTCGACCGTATCGACGACCTGCATGCCGGCTTTCTTGGCGAGCGTCTCGAAAACCTGCGCGCCGGCTTTGCCCGAGGCTTCCCGCACGTCGGCCACGATGGCCACGCGCTTGATGTTCGGATAGAGGCGGCGGAAGGCGTCGAAGCCTTCCGGGATCAGCGTGTCGTCCGCGGGCACCAGCCGGATGGTCCACGGCCGCTTGGTAATGCCCGGCTTGCTCGCGTTGGGCGCGATGGCCGGCAGGCCGATCTGGTTGGCGAGCGGGCTCACCGTCTCCCATTGCGTGCCGGTGATCGGCCCCACTACGCCGAAGTAGCCTTCGTTGGCGAACTTCCTGAAGAGCAGGACCGCCTGTCCCGGATCCAGTTGCGCGTCGACGGTGTCCACCTGGAGCAGGCTGCCGTTGACGCCGCCCTTGGCGTTGATGTCCTCCACCGCGATGCGCACGACCACCTCCTGCGTCTTGCCGTAGAGCCCGAGCGGCCCGGTCAGCGAGCTGATGTTGCCGAGCTTGATGGGCGGCTTCGACTGGGCGAGGGCTGCGGATGGCAGGGCCGCCATGAGCATTGCCGCGATGATCGCTTTGAGCTTCACGCTGTCTTCTCCTCTTGGGTTTCGTTATGGTCCTGCGGGTCGGGGTTGCGGTACTTGCCGCCGCCGAGATAGGTGCTGGTCACGGCGGCGTCGTTGAGAAGCGCTTTCGCGGCTCCCGAGATCGCGAACACGCCATGGTTGAGCACGAAGCCGCGATCGGCGAAGCCGAGCGCGCCGCGAACGTTCTGCTCGACCAGGAGCACCGTTACGTGCTTGGCTCGCAATTCGTGCAGCGCGAGGAACATCTCCTTCGTGAGCAGCGGCGAGAGGCCGAGTGACGGCTCGTCGACCAGGAGCAATCGGGGCGGCGCGACGATGGCGCGGGACAGGGCGAGCATCTGCTGCTCGCCGCCGGAAAGATTGCCCGCCAGCTGGTGCTTCCTCTGCTCGAGCCTGGGGAAGCGCGCATAGACGGCCTGCAGTGCCTCGGCATGGCGCTGCGCCCTGGGCAGCGTCTCCCATGCGAGGCGCAGGTTCTCCTGCACGCTCATGCGCCCGAACACGCCGCGCCCCTCGCGGATGTGGAGCATGCCGGCCTGCGCGCGGCGGTGCGCAGCCACGCCGCCGAGCGAGGCGCCGTCGAACACGATGCTTCCCTTGCTCGGCTGCACGAGTCCGGACAGCGCGCGCATGAGGGTGCTCTTGCCGGCGCCGTTCGCGCCCACTATGGCGAGCGCTTCTCCGGAAAAGATCTGGAAGGAAACGCCGCGCAAGGCGCGGATGGCGCCATAGGACACCGCCAGGTCGCGCACCTCGAGCAGCGGGGCGGTCACGCCGCTTCTCCGAGATAGGCCCGTTGCACCTGAGGGTGGGCGAGCACCGCCGCCGGCTCGCCCTCGGCGATCTTGCGGCCGTAATCCATCGCGATCAGCCGGGTCGACAGCGCCCGGATGAGGCTCATGTCGTGCTCGATCAGGACCACGGCGCGCAGCCGATGGCGCGCTTTGCGGATGTCGTTCACCAGGCGCTCGGTCTCCGCTTCGTTCATGCCGGCCGCGGGCTCGTCGAGCAGCAGCACCTGCGGGCCGCCGTAGAGCGCGCGCGCAATCTCCAGGCGCCGTGCCTCGCCGTAGGACAGGGTCGCCGCCCGCCAGTCTGCCTTCGCCTCGAGGCCGAAAGCCGAAAGAAGATTCGCCGCCGCTTCGAGCGCCGGCTTCTCCCTGCGCAGCCGGAAAAGCGCGGCGATGGGATTGAGCGCGGCCCGCTTGCCCGCCACCAGCACGTTTTCCAGCACCGTGAGCCGCTTGAAGATGCGGATGTTCTGGAACGTGCGCGCGATGCCGCGCCGGCTGATGGCGTGGATCGGCAGCCCGCTGATCTCGTCGCCGGCGAGGCGGATGCTGCCCGAGTCCGCCCGGTAGAAACCCGTGATGGTGTTGATCAGCGCCGTCTTGCCGGCGCCGTTCGGCCCGATGATGCCGAGGACCTCGCCTTCGCCGAGCGCGAAGTCGATGCCATCGAGCGCGCGGATGCCGCCGAAGCTCTTGGTGACGCCGTGCGCGGAAAGAAGCGCGCCCACTATTTGACCGTCGTCAGCCGCAAGGGCAGGAGCCCATCGGGCCGGAAGAGCAGCATCGCGAGGATCAGCGCGCTGAACACCGTCGGTCGCCATTCCTGCAGCACGCGCATGTATTCCGGCAGCACGGTCATGGCTATGGCGCCGATCACCGGTCCCAGGAAGTTGTTGACGCCGCCGAGGATGACGAAAAACACGGCGTAGATCGAGATCAGCGCGTCGAAGGAATCCGGGCGAACGAAGTTCATGTAGTGGCCATAGAGGCCGCCCGCGATGCCGGCGATGAGGGCGCCGGCCGAGAAGCTCGCCACCTTGATGTACGTGACGTTGATGCCCACGGCGGCGGCGACGTTCTCGTCCTCGCGCACGGCGTCGAGGATGAGCTGCAGGGGACTGGTCGACAGGAACCACAGGCACACGCCCACCGCCGCCACGATGCCAAGCGCGAGGTATACGTTCGCGCCCGCCATGCCGCCGAAGCCGCCGACCCCGCCGAGGAGCTCCAGGTTCTCGAGCGCGATGCGCACGCAGATGGTGATGCCCAGGGTAACGAGGATCAGGTAGACGCCCTTGACCCGCAGCGCCGGAAAACCGAGCACCGCCGCGATGCCGGCCGTGATCAGACCGGCGAGCGCGAGCGCCGGGATGAGCGGCAGGCCCATCTTCGTCGTGAAGAGCCCGGCCGCGTAGCAGCCCAGTGCCATGAACGCGCCCTGCGCGAAGGACAGGCTGCCCGACAGGAGCACGACGTAGACACTCCACCCGAGGAGGATGTTGACGCACGTGAAGAACACCAGGTCCTGGTTCACGCGCGCTGCTCCAGATGTCCGCGGGCCGAAAAAAGTCCCGCCGGCCGCAGGATCAGTACGGCGTACATGGCCGCCCACACGGTCATCTCGCCCAGCCGGCCGAGGCCGAAGTGATAGGTCAGCGCCTCCAGCACGCCAATGGCGAGGCCGCCCAGCACGGCGCCGCGCATGTCGCCGATGCCGCCGATCGCCATGATGGCGAGCGCCTTCAGGCCGAACGTGAGGCCGATTTCGGAGCTGGCGTAGCCGGTACGCTGGGCGAGGAGCAGCCCGGTCAATGCGGCGAGCGCGGAGGAAATGACGAACACGCCCTGGCTCACGCGGCGCACGTTGATGCCGTGCAACGTCGCGTCGTCCGGCGACTCCGCCACGGCGCGGATGCGCCGGCCGAAGCCGGTGTGCATGATGACGAAGTGAAGCGCTGCCATCAGCGCCAGCGTGACGGCAAAGATGAAGACCTGGATGTAGAGAAGCTCGATGCCGGCGATGGAGAAGCGAGCGGTGAAGAACGGCTCGTTGCTGCGCACCGCGACCGGCTCGCCGCCCCAGTGGCGTTGCACGGCGTCGACCAGGATGAGCCCGATGGCGAGCGAGCTGAGCGAGGCGGCGATCTTCGCATCCTGCGACTTGAAGCGCCGGAACGCGACGAACTCGGTGAGCAGGCCGAGCGCGCCGCCGAGGGCGATGGCGAGCGGAAAGCTCCACCACAGCGAGGCGAACGGCGCGATCACCACGCCGGCGAAGCCACCGAGCATGAACACCTCTTGGTGGGCGAAGTTGAGCTTGTCCAGCACGCCCAGGATGAGCGTGAAGCCGATGGCGACGAGCGAGTACATCGCCCCGCTCACTAACCCGTTGATGATTTGTCCGGTCAACATGCCAATGGCAGCGACAACGAGGCGGACGAGGCGCCCGCCGGAAAAAGCAATGCGCGGAGGCGGCGGGCGCCGCCTCCACGCACCTCGCCAACCCGCCTACTCGAACGGCGCCGGCTGGTCGGCGCGATGCTCAACCCACAGGCCGAGCTTCTCCTGCGCGATGCGGTCGGAAAAGCTGAAGAGTACCGCGTCTGCGCCCGCCGGAACGTGGCGATGCCGGTGCCAGCACGGCACGACGAAGACGTCGTTTTTCTTCCACTCGATGGCGCCGTCGTCGAACACCGTCTTGCCGGCGCCTTCCGCCACGATATATACCATGTCGTCGCTCGAGCGATAGGGCAGCGCGTCGAACCCCTTGGGCACCAGCTGCAGGAAGAGCGACATCGTCGGGAAAGCGTCGTCGCCGTTGGTCGGGTTGATGTAGCGCACCTTGAAGCCGTGGCAGGCGTCGATGTCGCCGGCACGGCGCATGGCTTCGAGCGCGCCGCGCGTGCGCTCGTACGGGTAGTGATAGGTCGGCGAGGCGGGGACCTTCTTGCTGGGCTTGAAGCCGACCGGCACGACGCCGCTCGCGTAACGGTTCAGGCCGTCGCCGTTGGGGCGCACGACCGGGCCTTCCGGCGTCTCGGGCGTCATGTGCTTCCACGTGGCGCCGAAATGGCCGACGAGCGGGATGTCGAGCCCATCGATCCACAGAACGGGCGACTTGCTCTCGTTGCCGTGGTCGTGCCATGCCATGTTGGGCGTGATCAGCACATCGCCGGACTTCAGATAGAACTTCTCTCCCGCGACGACGCTGTGCGCGCCTTCGCCCTCGATCACGAAGCGGAACGCCGCCGGCGAATGGCGGTGGTTGTACGCCACTTCGCCCGGCATCACGAGCTGGTAGCTGGCGAACATGGTCTGCGTGACGCCGTAGGTGCCGCGCAGGCCCGGGTTCTCCATGGCAAGCGCGCGCCGCTCGGCGCCTTTCACGTCGACATGCTTGCCGGAGGTGCCGATGTAGCTCCTCACGTCCTCGATGCGCCAGATGTGGCGCGCCGTGGCGGTCTGCGGATGATGCGGGATCAGCACCTTGCGGATTTCCCAGAACGGCACGAGGCCGAGCCGCTCGAGGTCGGAGTAGTACGTCTTCTTCTGGGCCTCCGACATCACGATCGAGGTCGGCTCGGCGGCGGGGGATTTGGCGGATTTGGGCAGTACGGCGGACATGCAGTTTCTCCTTTCGAGTACGGGGCCGAGAGCGGCTCTCACTTACAATCGAGCAGCACCGTACTCGAGCAGTCTCAAAAATATCTCAATTGATCGCCGGCAAGACGCAGGAGCTGCAGCTTCGCCTGCTGGGGGAATTCAGCGTGCAGACCGCGCGCGGCTGGACGCTGCACCTGCCGAATCGCAAGGACCAGGCGCTTCTCGCCTATCTCGCCATGCAGGCCGGCAAGGCGGTGCCGCGCACCACACTGGCGGCGCTCCTCTGGGGTGACTACGACGATGCTGCGGCGCGACACAGCTTAAGCCAGGCGCTTACAACCTTAAGAAAGGCGCTGCCCGGCAAGGAGTCGCTCGTCGCGGGCAAGCACTCGGTTTCGCTTCGGCCGTCGACCTTCGTGGTGGATGCGCTGCGCTTCCTCGAGCTCGTCGACGAACCCGCGATCAAGGCGCTCTACGAGGCGCTGGCGTACTACCGCGGCGAGTTCCTGGAAGGCTTCATCGTCGGCGAGGAGGCGTTCGAGGACTGGCTGCAAAGGGAGCGCATGCGGTTTCGGCGCGTCCTCCAGGCCGCCTACAGCCGGCTTCTGGAGCACTACGAGCGCAGCGGGCAGCGCCAGCGAGCCGTTGATTCCTGCTTGATGCTGCTCGGGCACGATCCCTATAACGAAAGTGTGTTGCGCAAGCTGATGATGGCCTACGTACAGAGCGGCAAGGCGGGCGAGGCGTTGCACGCCTACCGCGAGTTCGCCGCGCGCCTGGAGCGCGAGCTGAAGGTCGAGCCCGACGCGAGCACGAAGGAAGCGTACCTGCGCATCGTGCAGAGCCGCGAGCCACGCAAGAAAGGCGGCGTGGCGGATGCGCCGTCGATCCAGAACGAGCTGATCGGTGCTTTCCGCAGCCTCGACGGCTTCGCCCTCTGGGACGAGCGCGACGGCTTTGTCCTGGGCAACGACAACTACCGGGAGATCCTGAAGCCGGCAGCGGACCTGTTGAAGCCCGGCGCGCTCTGGGAGGACATCGTACGGCATTGTGCCAACGCGGGACGATTTCCCGAAGCCACCGGCCGCGTCGAGGAGTGGATCGCGGCGCGAAAGAAGACTCGCAAGGCGGGGGTGACGGATACGCGCGACCTCATGCTCGACGACGGCCGCATGTTCCGCCTGGCGCATTGGACAACCGAAGCCGGCGGCACGGCCGTCGTCCTCACCGACATCACGAGCCGCAAGCAGGAGCCGATCGATGCATTTCTCGCCAAGGGCCGGTTCAATGCGCTGGTGGAGGCGATTGCGCGTCCGGTGCTGGAGATCGACGTCTATGGGCGCGTGGTGTTCGCCAACGCTTTGCTCCACGCGCTGCTCGGCTACGAGCCCGGGCAGCTGGCCGGCCGGCACTGCGAGGAGCTGATTGCCTCGCCCAGGAACCTGGCACGCGAGGCCGGGGCTGCCGGGGCGGCCGCCAGCGTGCGGCTCGCCGCGCAATTCGTCGACAAGAGGGGTGCGGTCCTGCAGGCGAACGTCGAGCTCGCGTCCTACCCGGATCAGGAGGGGCAGGTGGCGGGGCACCTTATCGTGGTGAAGCCCGCATGAGCACGATGGACGGACGAGCGCATCCCGACATGGGCGGCCTGCCGGCCGGCCGCTGCAGCATCGAGGAGCACGAATACGAGCGATGGGAGAAGCGCATCGACGCGCTGCTCATGACGCTGTGGCTCAAGGCCGGCGCTTTCACCGTCGACGAGCTCAGGCGCAACATCGAGGAGCTCGGCCAGAAAGCCTACGACGGCATGACGTATTACGAGCGCTGGATGCACGCCATAACGGAGTGCCTCCTGCAACGCGGCCTGATCACCGTGGACGAGCTCTCGCGCGCGCTCGAGGGCACCGGCACCCCCTATAGGCCGGCCGAGCGGCCGAAGTTCGCGGCCGGCGACCGGGTGAGCGTGCGAAGCGCGGCGCCGCTCGGTCACGTTCGCACGCCGTGGTACTGCCGGGGACACTCGGGCGTCGTGACCGAATCGTGCGGCAGCTTCCGCAATCCCGAGGAGCTCGCGTTCGCGCGCACCGGGGAGCCGAAATTGCCGCTGTATCGCGTGCGGTTCAGGAGCTGCGAGCTGTGGCCCGGCTATGACGGAAGCGACGCGGACACGGTCGACATCGAGATATACGAGAACTGGCTGGAAGCGGTGCCATGAGCAAGCAGCGTGACGACGAATCGCTGGGGTACTACCAGCGGCTGGAGGCCGCAGTCGAAGGCCTGCTGTTCCTGAAGGGCATCCTCAGGCCCGAGGATCTCGACCAGCAGATGAAGGCCATGGACGAGCGCGACTACACGCGCGGCGCGCGCATGGTCGCGCGCGCGTGGGTCGACGCCGCGTACCGCGACCGCCTGCTCGCGAACGGCTCGGCCGCCGCCGAGGAGCTCGGCTTCCCCGCGGGTCCGCTGCGCCTGATGGTGGTCGCCAGCACACCCAGGCTGCATAACGTCATCGTGTGCACGCTCTGTTCCTGCTACCCGCGCGCGCTGCTCGGTATCCCGCCCGCCTGGTATAAGAGCGCCGAATACCGCAGCCGGGTGGTGCGCGAGCCAAGGAAGGTGCTGCTCGAGTTCGGTACTTCGATCCCACCGGAGGTGGAGATTCGAGTCCATGACTCCACTGCGGAGCTGAGGTACATGGTGCTGCCCCTGCGGCCCGCGGGCACGGATGGCCTGGACGAAGGCGCGCTCGCGAAGCTCGTGACGCGCGACAGCCTCATCGGGGTGGGCCTACCCTTGCTGCCGGCCGCGACCTAGGAGGATTCGCATGCGCAAGCTCATCGTCCTCGGGCTGGCCTTCATGTGCCTGCGCGCCTTCAGCGCGGATTTCCCGTCGAAGCCGGTCCGCCTGGTGGTGCCCGCCGCCGCGGGCGGCACCGTGGACATCCTCGCCCGCGCGGTGGCGACGCCGCTCTCCGACGGGCTCGGCCAGCCGGTCGTCGTGGAGAACCGCCCCGGCGCCGGCACCAATATCGGCATGGAAGCCGTCGTGCGCTCGGATCCGGACGGGCACACGATCCTCGTCGGCGGCGTGCCGGTGGCGACGAACCGCGTCATGTATCCGAAGCTCTCGTTCGATCCGGCGAACGATCTCGCGCCGGTGACGCTGCTCGTCACGGCAGGCAACGTGCTGGTGGTGCATCCGTCGCTGCCGGTGCATTCGGTGAAGGAGCTCATCGCCTACGCGAAGGAGCGGCCCGGTCAGCTCAACTTCGGCTCGCCCGCCACCGGCAGCACGCCGCACCTCGCGGGCGAGCTCTTCAACCATCTCGCCGGCGTGAAGCTGGTGCATGTGCCTTACAAAGGGGCGGCGCCGGCCCTGAACGACCTGGTCGGCGGCCGGCTGCAGCTCTCATTCGACAACATCCCGCCGGCGCTGCCGCACGTGCGCGCCGGGCGCCTGCGCGCGCTCGCGGTCACATCCGCGCAACGCCAGCCGGACCTGCCGGAGCTGCCGACCGTCGCGGAAGCGGGACTGCCCGGCTTCGAAGTGTCGGCGTGGTTCGGTTTGCTGGTGCCGGCCGCCACGCCGGCGCAGACGGTGAAGCGCCTCGAGTCGGAAACGGCGAAGGTGCTCGCCATCCCGGCCGTGCGCGAGCGCCTGACGCAGCTCGGCTTCCACGTCGATGGCCGCGGTGCCGCTGCCTATCGCGCCTATATCCGAAGCGAGGCCGAGCGATGGACGCCGGTGATCCGCTCGCTCGGCATCAAGGCCGACTAGGTCGGACGATGCAGGTACCGGCCGCGCGGCTTGCCGACCACCTGGTCGTTCTCGCACACGAGCTCGCCGCGCAGGAAAGTGGCCTTGACGCGGGCGGATAGCTCGATGCCCTCGAACGGCGTGTAGCCCTGCGTGGACGCCGAATCCTTCGCGCGGATGGTCCAGCTTTCGGCCGGGTCGACGAGCGCGAGGTCGGCATCCAGCCCTTCGGCGATGTCGCCCTTGGAGTTCAGGCCGAAACGCCGCGCCGGGTTGTAGCTCGTGAGCGCGGCCATGCGGTTGTAGGAAAGGCCGCGCCTGCTGCCTTCGGAGACGAGCGCAGGCAGCAGGTATTCCGTGCCGCCGAAGCCGGATTTCGCCAGCCAGATATTGCCGAAGGCATGCTTCGCCACCTTGGTCTCGTGACGGCAGCACGCGTGGTCGCTCACGATCCAATGCACGTTGCCGCCGAGCACCTGCTCCCACAGGTACTCGACGTCCTCGCGCGGCCGGATGGGCGGGTTCACCTTGGCGAGCGGCCCGGCCTTCGATTTCGTGTCGAGCACGAGGTGGCCGATCGTCACCTCGCGCCGGAAGTCGATGTGCGGGAACACCGCCTGCATCTGCAGCGCGGCGCCGAGCGCTTTTCTCGAGCTCAGGTGAAGCAGGTTGATCGTGGGCAGCGCCGCCTCGTTGGCGAGATAGGCCGCGATGAAGACGGCCAGGCCCTCGGAATGCGGCGGCCGCGCGGCGTGATAGGCCTCGAGGCCTTTCAGCTTGCCCGCCGTCTCCACCATCTTCGTGTAGGCGGTCATGATCTCCGCCGTCTCGCAGTGCAGCGACAGGCTGATCTGCGACGCCTTGTCGGCGAAGCGCTCGCGCGCGGCCTGCACGCCGCGCATGATGAATTCGAAGTGGGCGTAGTCGTAGCGCTCGCCGGGCTTGATCATCAGGAAGTCGCGCTGGCTGTCGGAGCGGCCGTGCAGCCCGTGCGAGCCGTAGAACATGAAGATCTTGAACGACGCCACGCCATGCTTGTCGATGAGCTGCGGGATCTCGCCGATGTGCGTCGAGTCCATCGGCGCAAGGTGGAAGCCGTAGTCGACGTGGAACTTGCCCTTCGAGATGGCGAGGACCTGCGGGAAGAACCGGGCGTACGGCCCGCCCTTGTTCAGGTAGTACTGGCCGGTGCGGAAGTAGTTCAGCATCGAGGTGACGCCGCCCTGCGCGGCGGCGCGGCTCTCGCTGACCGCGTCCTCCTTGAGCGGCGAATAGATGCCGGCGTGCGTGTGCGCGTCCACCACGCCGGGGAAGGCGAGCCGGCCTTTGCCGTCGTAGGCTTCCCTCGCATCCTTGACCGGTAGGCCGCCGCCGATCTTCGCGAACTTGCCGCCGCGGATCGCGATATCGGCCTCGTGCACCGCGTTGCCCTGCGGCCGCACGACGCGCACGTTCTTGATGACGAGATCCCATTTCTTCCCGGTTGCCATGCTCACTTGCTCCCTTGATCGAGTTTCGCCGCCTTGACGACGGGCGCCCATTTGGCGATGTCGGCGCGGATGAAATCCACGAATGCCGGTCCGCGCATCGCCGTGATCGTCATTCCCGTATCCTCGAGCCGCCTGCGCACATCGGACGCCTGCAGGGCTCGCAATGTTTCGGCCTCCACGCGCTGGACGATGGCCGGCGGCAGCCCGGCCGGAGCGGCAAGGCCGAACCACGATTCGCCCACCACGCCCTTCACCGTCTCGTCGATCGTCGGCAGCTCGGGGTGGCTGGGCAGCCGGGTCGCCGAGCTCACGGCGAGAAGGCGGATGCGGCCGGCGCGCGCCTGGTTGACCGCGTTGATGACGCCGTCGAAGTCGGCGCCGATCGAGCCGCTGAGAAGATCGGCGAAGGCCGGCGCCGCGCCTTTGTACGAGACATGCTGGATGTCGATGCCGGCGCGCAGGCGCAGCAGCTCGCCGGTGAGGTGACCCGCCGAGCCGGGACCGGCTGAGCCGTAGAAGAGCTTGCCGGGATTTGCCTTCGCATAGGCGACCAGCGCCGCCACCGAGTCGAGCGGCGAATCGGCTTTTACCACCAACGCGTTCGGAAATGAGCCGATCATCGCGACGTGCGTGAGATCCTTCAACGGGTCATAGCGCACCGCGCGGTTAGTTAGCGGACCGGTGACGATGGAGGGCAGCGCCGTGATGAGCAGCGTGTAGCCATCGGGCGCCGCCCTCGCCACCTGCTCGGTGCCGAGCGTCGCGCCGGCGCCCGGCTTGTTCTCCACCACGACCGGCTGCTTGAATCCGTCGGTCAGCTTCGTCGACAGGAGCCGGGCCACCACGTCGGTTGAGCCGCCAGGCGGGAAAGGCACCACCAGCTTGACGGGGTGGCTCGGAAATTCCTGCGCCAGCGCGAAGAGGGGAAGAAAGCAGAGGATAAGCGCGAGTCGGATCATAGGTTCGGGAATCGCTGGGAGAGCCGCGCGCGCCATGGCGCATCGGACGATAGCCACGCCTGGAGCGAAGGCTCGCGATGCGCCGCCCAGGCGAGACACAGGTTGGAGGAGAGGACCGGCACCCTGGTGCGCGCTTTCGCGATCGCCGCCAGGCTCGGCATCCCGGTCCCGGTGACCAGGATGCAATCGGCTTTCGCGTCCGCCAGCGCCTGGATCTCCTTCAGCGCCTGGGCCGAGCCGAGGTCGTAGATGCGCCGGGTGTCCGAGCGATCGCCTTCCGGCATACGCACGGCGACGACCGTCCTGCCTTGCGCGCCCCAGAACGCGACGCAGGCTTCGGTCAGCCACGCCGGGTAAGGCGACACCAGCGCGAGGCGTTTCGCGTTCAGCGCGTCGAGCGCCTTCAGCACCGCGCGGGCGGCCGAGACGATGGGCACCGGCTGGGCGGCGAAGCGCCGGTCTTCGTCGTCCAGGCCTACCAGGTACGTGGACCCCGTGCACGCAAACAGCACGACCTGCGGTCGCGCGGCATCGAACGCCCGCATGGCGGCTTCCACACCGTGGAAATAGCCGAGCAGCCGCGCCCGTGAATCTTCTTCGAAGCAGGTGAGGCGCGACACGATCATCGCCACGTCCGGCTCGAGCAGCACGCCGAGCTCGGCTTCCACCGTGGTGTTGGCCTGCGGCGGCAGCACGCCGACGAGGCCGCGGGCGCCGTAGTCGCTCACGCCGCGATCGCCTCCGCCTGCCGCAGTCCTTCGATCATCGAGGTGCGCAGCAGATGCTTGAGCGCGCGCCCGGGATCCGCGGCGAGCGCCTGCAGCTCGCGCAGCGCGGCGAGCCGCTTGGCAGGATCGCGCTCCTGCATGCGCGCGCGGTTGCGCCCCGACTGCGCGAGGATCTGCTCGAGCGCCACCGGCCGGCGCTGGCGCTCGTAAAGATCGAGCAGCGCCGGGTCCGCGCCGCGCAGCACGCGCGCGAGCTTCTCCGACAGGTTGAAGGCGTCATGGATGCCGCCGTTCATGCCCATGCCGCCCGACGGGCTATTGAGGTGCGCCGCGTCGCCGGCCAGGATGACGCGGCCGGCGCGATACCTGTCTACCACGCGCTGATGGATGCGGTACGGCCGCGTCTGCAGCACTTCATAGCGCTGCGCACGCGGCACGATGCGCTGCATCTTTCGCTCGATGGCATCCGGCTCGAGCGCGGCTTCGATGGCTTCGCCGTCGTCGGGATAGAGCGAGACGCGCCACTCGCCCGGCAGGCGCAGCAGGCTGAACGTGCCCGTCGGCGCCCAGCAGTAATTCACGCCCGACAGGCCTGCGAGATGCTGCGCGAAGTCGAAGCCGGTCGTGGCGAGAATCGTCGTCTCGGGGAACGTGACGCCCTGGAAGTCGAGGCCGAGCGCCTTGCGCACCACGCTGCGCGCGCCATCGGCGCCGACGAGGTACGAGCATTCGAGCTCCAGCGGCTCGCCGTCTCGCTCGACCGTCAGCTTTACCGCGTCCGGCGTCTGTTCGACGGCGGTCGCGCGCGTGCCGAACCACAGCTCGCCCGTGAGCTGCGTGACCAGCATGCGCGAGAGCTTCCATTGCTCGCACTGCACGCGGTAGGGATGGCGCGTGTGGTCTTTGAGGATCGAGAGGTCGAACTCGGCGCGCTCGCCGGTCTCGTGCATGCGCACCTGCCAGGTCGGCGTGATGAGCCCCTGGCGGATGACGGTCGCCGTGACGCCGAACTCCTCCAGCATGTCGAGCGTCGGCGGATGGAAGGTGGAGGCGCGCAATTCCTGGTTGAGCTCGGCACCGGCCTCGATGAGCAGCGTGTCGATGCCGGCGCGCGAGAGCTTGACGGCGCAGGTCAGCCCGACCGGCCCCGCGCCGACGACGATGACGTCGTGACGCTCGCTCACTCTTCGTAGCGCTTTCCGAGCTCGAGCATCTGCGGCGTGCCGATGGCCCGGTTCAGGCCCTGGAAGTCGAGCATGCGGTTGCGAAGCGCGGCGGTCGTGCCGTCGCGCCTGAGGGTCGAGAAGTATTCCTGCGCGGCGAAGGCGAGGCAGCGCGCGAGGCCGCCCGGGAAGATGGCGATGCGATAGCCAAGCGCTTGCAGGCTGCCGGCATCGAGCAGCGGCGTCTTGCCGCCTTCCACCATGTTGGCGAGCAGCGGCACGCGCTTCGCGAAGCGCGCGGTGATGGCTTTCATCTGCGCCTCGCTCTGCGGCGCCTCGATGAACAGCACGTCGGCGCCCGCTTCGATGTAGCGCTCGGCGCGCTCGATGGCGGCATCGATGCCCTCCACCGCGATGGCATCGGTGCGCGCCATGATGAGCGCATCGCCGCGCGCGTCGAGCGCCGCCTTGATCTTGCCGGTCATCTCGGCGGCGCCGACCAGCGCCTTGCCGTCGAGGTGGCCGCAGCGCTTGGGCGTCACCTGGTCCTCGAGCTGGATCACGCCCGCGCCGGCGCGCTCGAACTGTTTTACGGTGCGCGCGACATTGAGCGCGTTGCCGAAACCGGTATCGGCGTCGACGATGATGGGGAGCGAAACGCGCTCGCGGATGTTCTCCAGCGTGTCCGCCACCTCGCTCGCCGTGACGAGGCCGATGTCCGGGCGGCCGAGCCGGGTATAGGCGATGCTCGCGCCGGAGAGATAGATCGCCTCGAAGCCCGCCTGCTCGGCGAGAAGAGCGGTCAATGCGTCATAGACGCCGGGGGCGAGGACCAGAGACCCGCTGCTAAGTCGTTCGCGCAAGCTTTTTCTCCAGGTGCGGCAGCAGTCCGCCATCGCGGACGATGGTCATGAGGAACGGCGGGAGCGGCTCGCACTCGAGCGTCTCCCCCGTCGTGCGGTTGCGGACCCGGCCGAGCTCCAGGTCCACGTCGAGCTCGTCGCCTGGGCGGATGCGCGTTGCCTGCGCGCAAACGACGGCCGGGAGCCCCAGGTTGATCGCGTTGCGGTAGAACAGGCCCGCGAACGATTCCGCGATGAGGACGGCGAC
>Ga0070681_10002928_pt1 | contig 15814 bp, 13 predicted proteins | sample KBSC83BmetaG_FD_65650 | JGI IMG/M metagenome (GOLD analysis project Ga0070681, IMG submission 65650) | Corn rhizosphere microbial communities from Kellogg Biological Station, Michigan, USA - KBS C8-3B metaG | ecosystem: Host-associated > Plants > Roots > Rhizosphere | place: USA: Michigan...
TTCTGGCGGAGGTCTTTCGCTGGGGCGCGTACATCGTGACGTATGGGGGAATCGCCGCGACGCTGGCGCGCGCGTACCTCCGGGGCGAGCGCCGCGGCGACTGGTGAGTTGGAAGGCGTCGCCTAACGATTCGGCGTTGGGCTGGTGTTTCCGCCGTCGACGACGAAACGCCACTCGCCGTCCGCCTGCTTCTTCCAGATGGTGAGGTACTTTCCGAAACGCTGGACCACGGTGCCGGTCGCGCCGCGTCCGGTGAAAACATACTCACCGACGGTGAAGCCGAGGTCGCCGGACTCCGCCGCGTCGGCATAGACGGGTCGCCAATTGAGCGTGCCACCGGCGCGCTGCTGCTCATCGAAGAGCGCGCGAACGGCATCGGTTCCGATGACGATCTCCGATCCGGAGAAGACGACGCCCTGCGGCGCGACGTACTGCGCGAACGCGATGCCGGTGCCCTGAAGATCCGCCGCGAGGGCGAACGCGCTGTCAGCCTGCCGGACCTGCCGCACAGCCGCGGCGCGCCGGCCACGGGGAAGCGCGAGCGTTGGCGGCAGCTCCGCCGACGGCACAGCCGCGCTCGCGCTCAGCGACGGACCTCCGACGTCAGCATAGGCGATGACGCGCCAGCTTCGGTCCGCTCCTCTCCGCCAGAAGGCGATGTAACGATCGGAGCGGATGGTCGGTGGACCCTCACCGTTAGGCGTCGCGACCGTGGCGATGCCGTACGTGTAGCCGCCGCTCGAGTCGCGTGAGACACCGCCACCGAGCGGTCGCCATTGAAAGGTGGCGCGCCCCTGGACGCCGTCAGCGAGCAGCGCCAGCGCGTCGGTCCGGCCGTAGACGATCGGCGCTCCGGTTCGGAGGTAAACGACGCCGCTGTCGAGCCACGACGCAGCCGCGGTCCCATAGCCTTGCCGCGATACCAGCTCCCCGCGCGAGGCGTCGAGGGCGATCAGCGAGTCGCGAACCGGCGAGCGAAGCGGCGCAGGCGCTTCCTCTCCGCGGCGCGCGAAGCATCCGACTGACGCGAGGAGCGCCACGCCGAACAGCCCTCCACCCCTTCCGAACCGTCGAGTGTATCGAAGATCGAGTACGTGATGCGGCATGTTCACGTTCGTGAATCGCGTCGCCCTAGCGGAGCGGCGGTGTGGTGGATGGTGGGCGGCGGTAGTGCGTCGCCTGCTCGTAACCGTATGCCAGGCGGATGAGGAGCGGCTCGCTCCACGCCCGCCCGAAGATGGTCATACCGGCGGGAAGTGTGCCGCGCGTGTATCCCATCGGTACGGTGATCGCCGGCCAGCCCGTGCTCGGCGAGAAGAGCTGGCTGTTGTCTCCCGCGGGTGTGTTGAGATCACCGATCAACCGTGGTGGATTGCTCCACGTCGGATAGATCAGTGCGTCGAGCTTGAGCGCGTCCATCACGCGCGCCACAATCGCACGCAGACCCTCGCGGAATTGCTCGCGATCCTTGCATCCCGCGCTCTGCTCGGGCGCCTGATCGACGGCCTGTGCGAGCTCGAGTCGCTTCTGAATCGACGGATGATAGCGATTCGATCGTATGATCTCGTCGAGTGTCTTCACGGGCGTGCGGCCGCCGGTACTCGCGATCCAACGTTCGAGATCATACTTGAATGGGTTGCACTGTCCGCGGTGGGCACGAAAGAGCGAATCGAGCTCGGGCATCGGTACGCTGTCGACGACCGTGGCGCCGGCGAGCCGCAGCTCAGTGACTGCACGGGCGAAGACGTCGCGGACCTCCGCGTCGACGGTCGGCCGATCGTAGGCCTGGTGAAGGACGCCGATCCGCGCTCCGTGGAGACCGTCGCGCACGAGCGACGCGGAGTAGTTAGGCACGGGTCGGCCGCGCGCGGCGAGGGTGAGCGAATCCGCCGGATCATAGCCGACGATCACCTGGAACACGGCGACGGCGTCGGCGACACTGCGTGCCATCGGGCCCGCAACGTCGGCCGAAAGATTGAGCGGCACGACGCCACCGCGGCTCGTCAGGCCCATCGTCGAGCGGATGCCGACGAGCGCCTGGTGCGCCGATGGGCCGCGAATGGAGTTGCCGGTGTCAGTGCCGAGACCGACCTCGCCGAGATTGCCGGCGACGGCAGCGGCCGTGCCGCCGCTCGACCCAGCGGTGACGCGGTCGAGCGCGTACGGATTCTTGGTATAGCCGGGAAGGATGGAGTTCACCGTCTCGTACGGACTGAAGGCGAACTCCGCCATGTTCGACTTCGCGAGGACGATCGCGCCGGCCTCACGAATGCGGCGCACCTGAAACGCGTCCTTGCTCGAGACGAAGCCCTGCAGCGACAGCGAGCCGGCGGTGGTGGGAAGATCGACCGTCTCGAAGTTGTCCTTGACGATGACCGGAATGCAGTGGAGCGGTCCAGTCAAGCCTTCACGGCGGAATCGCTGATCGAGTGAATCGGCGACGTGGAGCGTGGCCGGATTCACCACCACGAGCGCATTGATCGCCGGCCCGTTCTTGTCGTACGCCTCGATGCGCCGCAGGTATTGGTCGACGAGCGCGTGGCAGGTCAGCGTGCCCGCGCGCATCGCGGCGTGGATGTCGGCAATGCTCGTCTCCTCGACGCGGAAGGCGGCGGGAGCGGTGGCCTGTGCAATGAGTATTCGCGAAATCAGCGAGAGGAGGATCGCAGATCGGACGTACGTTCGCATTTGGTGAATGGATCAGCGAAGAAGGGCGAGGGCAGCCTCGTACATGCGCGCGTATGCCGCGCGGGCGGGCGACGCTTCGTTCGTCGTGTTGAACGCGGCGATGACAGTGGCGCTCGTGGCGGGATTGAAGAAGAGAAAGGACCGGAAGCCGGCCTGACTGCCCGTGTGTCCGATGATCGTTGCCGGGCCACGGTGGACAACGAAGAACGAAAGCGCCATTGAATCCGGTGCCGCGGCACCATCACTCATTGGATGCAGGGGTCGCCACATGCTCGTCAGCGTCGCGCGTGGCAGCACCACATCATATCGCCGCCGCGTGGAATCGTCCTGCGCGGCGCCAGTGAGAAAGGCGGCGTACGTGGCGAGATCGGAGAGCGGCGCATTCCAGCCGCCGTTGGGAATCGTGATGCCCGGATCGAAATCGCGGCCGTTCGCGATCTCCGCGATGGCACCCGTCGAGTCGCGCCGGACGGAGTAGTTGTTCGAGCGATCGGCGGCGAGGTAGTACGGCGTCGCGCCGAAGTAGCTATGGCCGAGGCCGAGCGGCGCAAAGATGTTCTTCTGCACGTAGCTCTCCCACGGATCGCCGCTCAATTGCTCGATGACGCGCGCCAGATAAATGAATCCCGGGTTCGAGTACGAGTAGCGCGAGCCGGGACGAAAGTGCAGCTCCTGGTACGGCATCATCGCGACGAGCTGATTCCACGTCGTCGGCTCGAACGGCTCCCACGACTTACCGTTGGTGTACGGCCAGGTTGGGTTCTGGAATCCGGCCGAGTGGGAGAGCAGCATGCGAAGCGTGATGCTGTCGATCATGCCGTACGGATCGTGCACCTGACGGAGCTCCGGCACATAACGAGTAATCGCTTCGTCGAGCGACAGGCCGCGACGGTCGTGCAACTGCATGACCGAGATCGCCGTGAGCGTCTTGGTAATGGAGCCCCAGTGAAAGATCGTGCGCGCATCGACCCGTTGGCGCGCGGCGCGGTCCGCCCAGCCGTAGTCGTGACGATCGATTACCCGACCGGCACGCATCACGAGAACGCTGGCCCCGACGACGCGGTCGCTGTCGGCGTAGGCATCGAAGAGTCGGAGGAAGGCGCCCCAATCGTCCGAGGCAAGCGATCGCGACGCGGGCGAGGCGGCGCCGGCGCGCGGTGTTGCGGGCTGCGCGGCAGCCAGCGAGGGGAGGAGCAGCGCACAGGCGGCGCCAAGAAATATCGATCTCATCCCCGGATTGTCGGCCGTCGGCGCGATCCCTGCAAGATCTCACGCCGAATTTTTCGGAGACGAGCAATGCGTCGCTGGATAGCCAGCCGCCGCAGCGGCACCGGCCCGATCACCGTCGCCCTCCTCATCGCGACCGTCTTCGCCATCGGCTGTGGCGACCACTGGGACGCCGCCGCACGCCAGACGAAGGCGCGGTCGACTCGCGTCGGCGCGATCATCGATTTGAACCAGCCGGAGTCGGTGAAGTATGACGCCGACCAGGACGTGTACTTCGTCACCAACATGAACGGCTTCGGCTCCGTGAAGGACAACAACGGCTACATCAGCCGGGTGCGCGCATCGAACATCAATGACATTCAGACGTTCGTGCAGGGAGGAACGCACGGCGTCACGCTCCATGCGCCGAAGGGTACGGCGATCCACGGCGACACGCTCTGGGTCTGTGACATCGATGCATTGCGCGGCTTCGACCGGCATGGTGGCGCTCCGCTCGCCACCATCGACTTCGCGCCGTACGGCGCGGTGTTGCTCAACGACATCGCCGTCGGCCCCGACGGATCGCTGTATGTCACCGATACCGGCATTCAGATGACGGACAAGGGCGTCATCTTCTCGGGCGGAGACAAGCTGTTCGTCGTTGGGCCGAATCACGCGGTACGCATCGCCGCGTCGGGCGCGCCGCTCGACAAGCCTAACGGGATCACCTGGGATGCGGCCGGCAAGCAATGGTTGTACGTCTCGTTCGATCCATTCCACAGTAAGCTCTTCACCTTCCGTGAAGGTGACACCGCTCGCGCGGTGCTCGACAGCGGCAATGGACGGTGGGACGGCGTCGAGGCGCTCGCCGACGGCCGGATTCTCCTCTCGAGCTGGACCGATTCAACCGTGCACCTGGTCGCGAATGGGCGCGATGAACGTCTCGTTCGGAACGTGCCCGCGCCCGCCGATATCGGCGTCGACACCAAGCGGGGGCTCGTGCTGGTCCCACTCGGCGTGCTGAGTCGCGTCGAGCTCTGGACCATTCCCGACTATCGCCGTTAGGCTGCGCGCCTAACGATGATGCTTTAGCACCTCGCGAGCGAGCGTGATCCAGATCACAAAGGCGACCGGTCGCGCGTTTTCCACGCGACTGGAATCAGGTTTGCTCTCGTGTCCGGCATGGCTTACCGGGAGTTTCTCGACAGCAAGGGGCAGTCGTGGCGAGCGTGGAGCACGGTTCCGTCCATGGGGTCGCGTCTGCGAGGTGGATTCGACCAGGGCTGGCTCACCTTCGAGCGCACGACGGGCGACAGTAACCAGCCGTTGCGCCGGCTGGTGCCGATCCCTCCGGACTGGGAGTCCGCCTCGGACGAACGGCTCGAGCTGATGTGCCGGACCGCTGAAGAGGTAGCGCGTCCTCGGACGAGCCGGGATCCGGCCACGTCGACCGAAACGAGCCCTCCGGACTAGCGGGAATACTTTCCCGGCTGGAGCGCTCTACCTACAATAGGTCCGCTCCCCAACGGGATATCGCCATCAGCACTTCGCTCTCCGAACGGCACGCGCGTTTCGACGCGTTGGTCCTCCCACATCTGGATCGTCTTCTGGCCTTCGCCGCGCGGCGCACGGACATGCGCGCCGACGCCGAAGACGCCGTCCAGGAGGCGTGTGGCCGTGCCTGGTTGGGCCTGGACGAGCTTCGTGAGACGGCCAAGGTGCGGGCGTGGCTCTATCGGATCCTTCGGAGTGTGCTCAGCGAGGGAGAGGAGCGGAGTGCCAGACGCCGGCAGCTGGTCTCGATCACGCGGCTCGAGGAGGCGCACGACGAACTAGTTGCCAGCGATGGGGATATTGTGTTCGAGGAGGTCGCGGCAAGGCTGACGGGTGAGGAAGTGCGGGCCGCGCTCCAGCAGTTGCCCGATGACTTCGCCACGGTCGTCGAGCTGCACGACATAGACGGGTTCAAGTATCACGAAATCGCCGAGATCGTCGGCGTTCCGATCGGCACGGTGATGAGCCGAATTTCACGCGGGCGACGTTTGTTGGCTGGCGCGGTGCTGGCCGCCCGGTCCGCCACCACGAAGGAGCCGAGCGCGCAGGAGCGCCGGTCCGCTCGGTGGGGTGGGTCGGGTACCACTGGTGGAGGCATTCGATGACGGATTGGACTCCCCTTGCACCCGGGTCGACCGAGGATCCGGCCGAACGCGCGGCGCGCGAGAGTCAGCATCAGGTTCTGATCGACCTGCTCGGTGCGTACGCGGATCGAGAGCTGCCGCCCGAGACGACGTCGCAGATCGACGCGCACCTCATCGGGTGCGTGCGGTGCCGTCGCGAGCTTGCCGTCCATCATGCGATGCGCCGTCGGCTCGGCGTCGAGCCGCCGATCGCCGCACCCCCCGCGCTACGGGAGCGAATCGCGGCCGCCATCGCTTCGACGCCAGTGCCGGTTTCGCCCCCGATCACTCGCGTCTCCCTACTTCGCCGTCCGCTCGTGCTCGCGGCGCTGGCGATGACTGTCGCCGTGGCTGGCGTCGGGTCGACCGTGCTCGTTAGGCACGGCGCCGAGACGGCAGCACTGGCGCCGCTGTCGACGAGCCCGAGCACCGTGCCGCTCCTCCGCGACGTATTGGCGGATTATCGCCGCGTCGTCGCCGCCGATCTCCCGGGCCGAGCGCGGGATCTCGACGCCGTACGGAGTGCGGTGCCCTTCCCGATCGAGCCGCTCGGCGGGACCGCCGTTAGGCTGCTCGCCGCGTGGACCACGGATCTCGGCGGCGAACCGGCCGTGGTGCTCGCGTATCGATGGGACGATCGTATCGTGCTCCAGTACGTCGTGTCCGAGCAGCGCTTCTTCCAGCATCCGGCACTGCGCCAAGCAGTGGCGGACGGAAGATTGCTCGCCGCGCACGACGGTGCGCAGGGAATCATCGCGTGGCCGACGGCGTCCGCTGGGACATTGCTGATTGCTGACCTTCCGCCCGAGCGACTTCGCGTGATTGGCAGCGAGGCGCTACTGGCCGGAAAGGCGGCGCGCAGTGCACCTTAGAGCCGGGATGGCGCGCCGCGCGATCCCGCTCTCTGAGCGCATTCGCGCCGCGTCCCCATCTCGTGAGCCTTCGCACCGCCCTTCTCTTCGCCCTCTCGCTTGCCGTGGCCTGGCCCCTTGCCGGGCAAGGTCCGCCGCCGGATTCGACGCGTCGCGCAACCGACACTCTCTCCCTCGATTCGCTTATGGCTCGACTCGCTCGCGCCGAAGCAGCCATCGCGATCCTGCGACAGCAGATCGCTGACGAGTCGGAGAGTGCCGTGCACACGCGATCGCGATTCCACATCGAGCTCTCGGCCCAGATGCTCACGAATGCGTTCGTGACGTCGGGGCGCGTCAACAACACCGACGTGCCGCAGACGGCGTTGCCGCCCTCGGCCCAGACGGCGACGCCACCCACGAACTCCGCGTTCGGCATCACGTTGCGTCAGAGCCGCCTCGGCGCCGCGACGTCGATCGACAATGTCGCCGGCGCCACCTTCGCGGGTGACATCGACGTCGACTTTTTCGGCGGCGTGCAGACCAGCTCGGGGGACCGGAGGCTCTTTCCCGAACCGCGACTGCGAACGGCGCGGGCCCGCCTCATCTGGTCGGGAACCGAGTTGATGCTCGGCTCCGATACGCCACTGATCTCGGATCTGAATCCGCTCAGCCTCGCCTCCGTGGGGACGCCTGACTTCTCCGGCGCGGGCAATTTGTGGAATTGGCTGGGCCAGCTGCGCCTGACGCAGACGATCGGATCGTTAGGCAGAGGCCCCAGCCGGATGCGGTGGGCGATCCAGGGCGCGGTGATGACGCCCTACGCGGCGCAGACCGCACCCGGCGAGCCCGACCTCGTCGATGCCGGTGAGCGGTCCACGCGGCCCGCTTTCGAGGCTCGCCTCCGTACCCAGTGGGGCGACGATGCGGCGGGCGCGGCAACCGTCTCGGGAGCGCTGATCGGTGGCTCCGGCGGTGAGATCGGCATTGGCATGCATCGCGGCTGGGTGGCGACGAGCACCGGTGAGCTCAAGGAGAGCCACGCGGTCTCGATCGACGGGCACTTCGTCGTCGCGCCGAGAGTCGAGGTGCGCGGCGAGGGCTACATCGGCCGACTCTTGCGGGGTCTCGGGGGCGGCGCCATCGCACAGAACTTCGGTGCGCCCCCCACTGGCGCACCGCCCAACTCGTTAGGCCCGCCGATCCGGGACGCGGCCGGGTGGGCCCAGATCAATTTTCAGCCCGTGCAGCCCGTGATCGCCGGCGTCGGCTGTGGCATCGACGCGACCCGCGCCGAGGACGCCGCGACCCGACTCCAGAACACCGTCTGCGCCGCGCACGTGGATTGGCGCCCCGTACAGCCGCTTCTCTTCGGCGTCGAGTACCGGCAGATCGGCACACGGTACTCCACCGGGATCTACAGCGCGCGTCACCTCAACCTCATTCTCGGTTTCGAGCTTTAGCAGATGCATATCGCAGTCAAATTGCTTGCCGCCGCCGGCATGCTGACGCTCGCGGCGTCGATCGCGGCAGCGCAAGGGACCGTTTCGGGGACCGTGTCATTGGAAGAGCGCTCGGGCGCCGATCGCGGAGATCTGCGCGGCGCCGTCGTGTATCTCGAGCCGCGCGAGCGCGCGATCCCGGTGAACGACGTACCCGCGATGCGGTCGCGCGTGATTGCCATGCACGGCCGCGAGTTTCGCCCCCATGTCACCATCGTGCTGGCAGGGGGAAGCGTCGCGTTCCCGAACGAAGATCCATTCAGCCACAACGTCTTCTCGAACGTCGATCTCGGGCCGTTCGATCTGGGTTTGTATCGCCGCGGCGCGACGCGCACGGCCACGTTCGCGCGGCCGGGCGTCTATCCCATCTACTGCAACATCCACTCGATGATGGTGAGCTTCGTCGTCGCCGTTCCCTCGCCCTGGGCAACGCAGCCCGATGACGCAGGCCACTTCACGCTGCGGGGCGTGCCCGCGGGCCGCTACGTGATCCACGCCTGGCACGAGCACGGCGCACGCGAGGTCACACGCGACGTTGTCGTGACCGACTCCGGGGCAGACGGCGTACAGCTCGCGATCGACGCGCGGACTTACGTCGATGCGCCGCACCTGAACAAGTTCGGCCGGCCGTACTCGCTCATTCGGGATGACCGATACTGACCCAGCGGCGCGCCTAACGGCGCGTGACCTCTGGCCGGCGCGCAGCATGGCCGGCCGCGTCTTTCTGAGCACGGCGGCGATCGTCTGCGCGGTGCTCGTCGCGGCGCTCGTCGTGGCATCGTACTCGGCTCGACGCGCCACGCGCGAGTCGGAGCGACGCGGTCTCGAGCAGGCGGCGGACCTGACCGCACAATTGCTCGCCGGGCGCGGGCGCAGTCTTGCCGGTGGTGCGCGGGTGTTCGTGCAGGGTCCTTCGTTTCGCGCGCTGGTCGCCGAGCGGCAGCATGATGACATCCTAGATCAGGCGATCGAAGCCTCGGCGCAGCTCGAGGCCGATTGGGTCTTCATCACCGATGAGCACGGGATGTTGCTCGCGAAGAGCGACGAGCCTGGTGTCCAGGGTGTCTCGATGGCCTCGATTCCCCTCGTCGAGGGTGCACTCGAGGGGCGGACCACTTTCGGCTTCGGCATCTCGCGCGACACGCTGCTCTTTCAGACAGTCGCGGTGCCGATCGTGGTACCGGGATTCGCTCCCGTCGGCGTCCTGGTTGCGACGAAGCTCGTCGACCGGCAGATGGCGCTCGACGTTCGCGCGGCGACCGCGGCGGAGATCGTCTTCTACTCGCTCGACACGAAGGGCAAGCCTCACGTCGTCGCGGCGTCGCTGGATAGCGTGTCGGACGCGGCGACGGCCATCCCGACGGCGGCGGCCGCAGTCCCCAGCCCGTCGGCGTCACCTAACGACGCGACGCTCCCGGCCGCGACTCCGCGCGCGGCGCGAACGGCGATGATCGCAGGCGCGCCGTATACGCTGCAGGGGGCGGCGCTCACGACGGCGGGCGGCGAGATCGTCGGCGGGTTCGTGGTGGCGCGCCCCGAGAGCGCCACGTCGGCGCAGCTCGCGGGGATCCGGCGCTCGCTTCTCTTCGCCGGCGCGTTGGGTCTCGTGCTGGCGCTCGCCGCAGCGTGGAGCTCGGCCCGACGCGTGACCCGGCCAGCGCGTGCGCTTGCCGCCGCTGCCGCTCGCGCGCTCGATGGCGAGTACGACGACGCCGCTCGTGTCGCCGAGGAGGCGACGACGCGCGCGCCGTCGGCGGAAGTGAAAGCACTCGGCGCCGCGCTCACGGCGTTTCTGCGAGAGTTACGGGAGAAGCAGGCGCTCGGCGCACTTGTGGAGCGCGTTGGCACAAACGAGACGGCACCCAACGAAAGTCGGCCCGACACCGGCGACGAGCGCATCCGCGTCGGCCGGCCGCGGCCGGGCGTCGGGCGCGGACGAACGTCGCTCGCGCCGCAACTCACTCCAGTCGCGGGCTCGCTCGCCCTCCCGGCCGGAGGGCTGGCGCCAGGCGCGATGATCGCCGACCGCTACGACATCCAGGAGGTCCTCGGCGTCGGCGGTACCGGGATCGTCTATCGCGCCCTCGACCGCACCCTCGACGAATCGATAGCCATCAAGATGCTCAGGCCGGAGTTGCTCGCGGACGACCCGCGCGCGCGCGAGGAGCTGAAGCAGGAGTTGCGTCTGACGAGACGCGTCTCGCATCGGAACATCGTCCGCACGCACGATTTCGGCGTGAGCCGCGGGATGCCATATCTGACGATGGAGTACGTCGAGGGGACTTCGCTGGCGGCAGTGCTCGGGCGTCGCGGCGCCTTGCCCTCCTCGGTCGTGCTCGCGCTGGCGAAGCAGCTGATGCGAGCGCTCGATGCCGCGCACGAGCAGGGCGTCATGCACGGCGACGTGAAGCCCGCCAATCTGTTGCTCGCGACGGACGGGCTGCTCAAGGTCACGGACTTCGGCGTGGCGTCGCTGGTGCGGCGTCCCGCATCGCCAATTGCGTCGGGAACTGCGGCTGAGGAAACCGCCGGGCCGCCGCGACTCGCCGGTGCCGTGGTTGGGACGCCCGAATACATGGCGCCCGAGCTCCTGCTCGGCGGTCAGCCCGACGTGAGCTCGGATCTGTACGCGGCGGGGATGGTTCTGCACGAATGTCTCACCGGCAGCACGCCTTTCCAGGGCGATACGCCGCGGGGATTCCTCGCCCAGAAGCTGGATACGCCGAAGGAGACGCCAATTCCGGCGATTCCGGTTCCCCGTACGGGCCCCAGGCCGACGCCGCGTCGGACGCTCTCGGCCATTGTGGCGGCGATGATCGCGCCGGAACCGGCCGATCGCCCGGAATCCGCAGCCGCCGTCTCCGCACTCCTCGCCCGGATCGCCTGAGAACCGTAAAGGAATCAGCCGGCACGCGGGAATAGTTCCGCGGCTCGTGCCGTCAGCGAAGTCAGGGTGTGCTTCTCATACCGAGGCTACCGTGACCGATCTGATGCATCCTGAGAAAGCGGCCCGCGACCGTGAATTCGAGCGCGAGGCTCTGCCATGGCTGGACGACGTGTACCGATTCGCCCTCTCGCTGACGCGAGACTCGGTAGATGCTGAGGACGTCGTGCAGGACACGTTTCTTCGCGCCTACAAATCGTGGCATACGTACGTGCCGGGCAGCGACTGCCGGCGCTGGCTGTTTACGATCTGCCGGAACGTCTTCCTGCGCTCTTTGGAGCGACGCTCGCCGACGATCGATTTCGGCGAGAGCGAGGGTGATGCGTTAGCCAACGGAGCGACGTTCCGCGAAGCGTCGCGGGACAACACGGACGATCTATACGCGCGGCTGGACCTCGGTCCAGCGATCGAGCGTGCATTGGCGAAGCTGCCGGAGCCGTTCCAGTCGACGCTGGTGCTGGTGGACGTCGAGGACCAGCCCTACGAAGCCGCGGCGACGATCCTCGGCATTCCGGTGGGCACGGTGCGGTCGCGTCTCTTTCGCGGCCGACGGCTGATGCAGGAAATGTTGATGACGCAGGCGCGCGATTTGGGGTACGCTACGTAGCGGGGCGCGGGGCGCGTCCCGCGTCCCGCGCCCCTCGTCCCTCAGCCCGCGACTCGTGGATCCGGTCGGACAGTAAACGACTGCGTGTAGCTCTTGCCGGCCACCGTTAGGCGGGCGGTGAAGGTGCCGGTGAGCGGCGTTCCCTGATTGCCCCGGCCACCTCCGCGGCCGCCGGCGTTAGGCGGCGGCGCGATCGGATTCCAGACGAGGCGATGCATTCCTGCCTTCGTCGAGAAGGGCTCCGGTGTCGAACGCCAGAGCGCTGAGACATTCGGAATTCCGGCGCCACGCCCACCGCGGCCGCCGCGACCGCCTGGTTGTGGACCTTCGGCGCCACTCTCGGCGGAGAAAGTGTGAAGTACCTGACCGCTCGCGTCGAGGATATCGACGGTGACCGGACCGGTTGCGTCTGCCTTCAGGTAGTAGTCGATCACAGCGCCGTTAGGCGGATTCGTCGCCTGCGGCTCGTCCTTCTGGAGGGGCGTACCGTTGTCGCCCCCCTGTTGCACGTTGATCGCATCGCCCGGCTTGAAGAGGTACGCGTCGGCCGCGAGGACGGCGGGAGTGACCTGGCGCAGCGAGCTGATGTCGTCGATGACCCAGAAGCCACGGCCGTGGGTCGCGACGATGAGATCGTTGCCGTAGATCTCGAAATCGCGCACCGACGTCACCGGCAGATTGAGCTGCAGCGGCTCCCAACTGTCGCCATCGTCGAGCGACATGTACGCTCCGCGCTCGGTGCCCGCGAAGAGCAACCCTCGGCGGCGCGGGTCTTCCTTGACGGTGTGCACGTACACGCCAGCCGGAAGTCCGCGACTGATCCTCTGCCAACTCTTCCCGCGATCACGCGTGCGATAGATGTATGGCTCGAAATCCTGCAGCTGGTGTCGATCGACGCTCGCGTAGGCCGCATTCACGTCGAAGTGCGACGCCTCCATCGTCGTAATGCGGCTCCACGCCGTGACGGCGGCCGGTGTCACGTTCTGCCAGGTCGCGCCGTCGTCCGAGGTCAGGTGAACCAGTCCGTCGTCCGTGCCGACCCAGAGCACCGGCGCCTGCAGTGGGGACGGCGCGATGGTGTAGATGACACCACGCTTCCCGTTGCGATCGACTTGAGCGGCAGCGGCGGCGTCCAGGTTTGGCGGGACGCCCGCATCGGGCCTCGTTAGGTCCGGACTGATGCGTCTCCAGCTCTTGGCGCCGTCGACGGTCTTGAACAGATACTGATTGGCGTAATACAGCGAACGGGGATCGGCGCGCGAGAAGACGAGGGGCTGCGTCCAGTCGCCGCGCGCGGTCTCCCCGTCCGGAACGGCCGGCTCCGCCGTGCCGCGGATGGCGATGTTGTTCTCGAGATCCCAGTGCTGGCCCGTGCCGCCGAAGATGATTCCCGGATGCAGCGAATCGCCGGCGGTGTAGCCGCTCTCGCCACCCGCGCCGATCGGCTCCCAGTCACGCATGGAGAGCTCGGCGAATTTGCCGCGCGACCGCACCGCGACGGCGCCCGAGTCCTGCTGTGCTCCGGTCACCCAATAGGGAAAACGGTAGTCGACCGAGAGGTGATAGATCTGCGCCGTTGGTTGATTGAGCCACGAGCTCCACGTGACCTCGCGCGGATCCTGGGCGCGCGCATTGCGCGTGATGATCGCGCCCTGGTCGCTGGCCACGATCATCGTGTTGGGATCATCCGGCGACACCCAGGCCTGATGGTAGTCGTCGCCCCCGGGCGAGCCACGGAGCGCCACCCAGCTGCGACCGCCGTCCATCGACCGGTTCACCGCCACGTTAGGCACATAGAGAACGTCGGCGTTCTGCGGATCAACCGTGACCTTCTCGAAGTACCAGCCGCGGCCCCAGAGCGCCTGATCGGACGAGAGGCGCGTCCACGTCTCGCCGGCGTCGTCCGAGCGGAAGAATCCGCCCTGCAACGGCGTTGGCGCGGCGCCACCACGGCCCCCACCCGGTGCCGCGTTAGGCGCAGCCGCCGTCGCGCCGGCTTCGGGGACGAGGCAATCCACGACCGCGTAGACCCGGCGCGGGTTCGAGGGCGCCACCGCAATGCCCGTGCGGCCGATTCCCTCGGCAGGAAGGCCCTTGGTGAGCTGCGTCCAGGTATCGCCGCCGTCCGTCGACTTGAAGATGCCGCCGCCTGGCCCGTTCGTCGGGGCGTACGTGTACCAGGGCGGCCGGCGAGTATTCCAGAGTCCCGCGTAGACGACGTTCGGATTGGTCGGGTCGATCACGACCTCGACCGCGCCGACATCAGCATTCTTGAACAACACTTTCTGCCAGCTCTTGCCGCCGTCCCGGGAGCGGAAGACGCCACGCTCCGCACTCGGTGCGTAGAGGTGTCCGATCGCCGCGACGAAGAGCACCGATGGATTACGTGGATCGACGGCGATCTTCCCGATGTGCTGCGTGTCGGCGAGACCGATGTGCGTCCACGTCGCGCCGGCGTCGGTCGACTTGTACATCCCGTTCCCGAAGCCCATCGAATCGCGAAGCGTCGATTCGCCGCTGCCGACGTAGATCGTCTCGGGCGCCGACGGGGCGACGGCTATCGCGCCGACCGATGCGACGGGCTGCGAGTCGAAGATCGGCGTCCAGACGCGCCCGGCGTCGATCGACTTCCAGACGCCGCCGTTCACGGCGCCGAAGTAGAACTCGTTAGGCCTGCCCGGGACGCCCGTCGCCGCCGCGACGCGCCCGCCCCGGAAGGGACCCAGCATCCGCCAATGGAGCCCGGGGTAGAGCGCGGCCCCTTGCTGCGTGCCCCACGTCCGCACTGCGGAATACTGCTCGAGGCCGTGGACCAACCCGGGTGCCAGCGCCGTGAGGGCGCCAAGCTGGCCTGCGCGAACGAGAAAGTCGCGACGCGAGAGTGCGTCCCGTGCTGCTTCCGACTCGGTCATGGAAGCCTCGTAGTCGATGTCGCTCAGTCGTTAGGCGGTGACGATCGCCAGAACCGCCAGAAGGGAAACTACCAACCGGATCGCGTCAGAGCGACCGCGGCCTGCCGGTCAACGCACCGCGGCAGCGATTCGCTTTTCGATGGCCCCCGAGCTCACGCAGTCCGTGTCGTTCGGCGCATGGTTGAATGCACCCGGCAGCGAGCTGAAGTCGGTATGGACGATCGAGCCGATAACGACGTCGGTGCCGTTCGTGGCCGCCTTGGCGGAGAGATTCACCACCAGAGTTGCCTGCGCGAGGCGACCGTAGGGCGAGCCGCGCTGGTACTTGCAGGTGACGTCCGCGGTTCGAGTGTCGGGTGTGCCACCCTTTCGCGCGACGACGGTGCCCGCCGCGGTATCGGATTGCGCGATCTGGAATCCGGCAGCTGTGAATTCGCTGATCGCCGTGCGAACAACCTCGGCCGGCGATCTATCGACGTGCAGTTGCTCGGGCGCTGGCGCCGGGGGCGCCTTCATGCAGGCGGCGATCGACAACAGGGTCAAACCACAAAATCTTCTCATGTATGCTACGGCGAACACGTCTCGACTCCTCTCCTGAGAATGCCTGTGATGGGTGCCGCGGGGTCAGACGCTCCAAGTATAGCTAACTGCGTCGGAGACGGTCGTTGCGGGGCCTGCGCTCGGCAACTGAGTCATCGCCCAAGCTCCGGCTCGTCGAACTTGGCGTACAAGTCGAGCATCGTTGCCTCCGACGGTCGGTCGAGCACGAAGCGCGCGGCGAAGTCTTCCGCATCGGGGTACGGCGTACGCCGAATGCGCGCTGCCGCCGCGACCAGATCGTAATTCGTTCGCCGCAGTGTGACCCGAGCCGGCTCCAGGAGGAGCCAGCACGCGCTCGCTTCGCCGAACGCCATACCGACGCTGCCG
>Ga0070681_10002930_pt1 | contig 15813 bp, 7 predicted proteins | sample KBSC83BmetaG_FD_65650 | JGI IMG/M metagenome (GOLD analysis project Ga0070681, IMG submission 65650) | Corn rhizosphere microbial communities from Kellogg Biological Station, Michigan, USA - KBS C8-3B metaG | ecosystem: Host-associated > Plants > Roots > Rhizosphere | place: USA: Michigan...
TCCGGTATTCTATGCGTCATTAACCCGTGGTCGGATCCTGTTTGCGTATTAGATTACCTTCGCCAATACAGTCCAAGCATGATCGACCTGCTTTATCCACTGAACCATCATGACAATCCTCCGCGGGGAAAAGAGACTGACAGGGATTCTACCCCTTATGCGGACTGGCTTATCAGGTTCTTCGATCATTGGTGGCACTCCGGGGCCAGCCCTGAAATCCGGACGTTTTCGTCCATCATGCGGCTTTGCTGCGGACTTGAAAGCCAGGTTGAATCGATTGGGCTAAACGTGATCGATCTCGTGGTAGTAGAGACGAACGGTGACATTGAAGGGCTCGATTCCCTGAAGTCCACGTATGACGGCGCGACCAACCTGTTGGCAAATGTGCTCGGTTCCGATTTCGATTCCGTAGCTCTTCATTCCCTGGTTCGCTTCCGGCAAATGGGCCTTGATCAGCTTTGCGAAACGTGCAAAAACTGCTCGGTGGTGAAGGTCTGCGGAGGCGGGTACATTCCCCATCGGTATTCCTCGCGCGATGGCTTTATGAACCCCAGCATCTATTGTCGTGATCTGGAAAAGGTGATTCGCCATATACATGCTTCGGTGAAGCGATCCATCGACGCCTTGGCCTAGGAGGGGAGCAAAATGCTGCCTGCGGCAGATCTATTGCGGAGTGGTGGCGAGGAGAAGGCACGGAAGAACCTGATTCTCAGGTTTTTTCTGGTGGCCGATCATCTTCTGCAATCGAACGACGCTGCGCGCCGTTCAACCGCCCTTGCCACGGCTATCCAAATCGACGGAGCAACGCTTACACAGTATTCGAGCGGCTTCCTTTATCACCTGGCTTATCACGCATATGAGATCGTCGAGAGACAAGAGCCTTGTCTCTCGCCCGTTACGACGCGTTTTTTGGCCAATCTCTTCGATTCATTCTTCGATTTATTAGGGGAAGGCGATTCCGTAAGCCTGCCTGCGCCGGACAACTTTCACCTGCTGCTGCCCAATCTTCGAATTTCCATTCCGGCTTCCGTGGCGAAGCACGTCCGTCTTTCCAAAAGAGGCTCCGCGGTGGTCCTACAAGACGAAGGATCTGGCTCTGAACTGGCACGTTTGCCCGTGCGGGGACAATGCAATCCTGTTCTGCCCGTAACGGCACGTAGCGCGCTGGTGCTTTCTCTTGAGCCGTTCGTGGACGATGGCGCAGTCAGCGGGAAGATAGCTGATCTCACTCACGCAGAAGCGCTGAAATTTGTCGGCGAATTGCAGGCAGCGCTGAATTTCATCAGGGTTGCCGATGAGGGGGTGGCCGCATCCATTGATGAACGAATTCGCTGGTATTTTCCAATCAACACTCCCGATAAAACGGCGGTGCACAACTCCTTCACCATAAATACTCTCCCGGGAGCGATCTTCCTGTCAGAGAGCTATAGTTACGTAAATCTAGGTGAAGCTCTTGTGCATGAGTTCTATCACAATGAGCTGTCATGGGCCATGATGATAGGAGCCCATATCAAGCCGGGAGACGAGGCTCGATTGTATTCGCCATGGCGCGAGGACCCGCGGCCCCTGTACGGGCTCTATCATGGAATATACGTTTTTGCCGGACTGCTGGAATTCTTAACGGCTGCGCTGCAAAAGCCGGCCTTGTCCGAGCACCACGCCCATTGCCGCGCCCGCCGGGAGGAAGTTTATTTTCAGGCAAGGACCGCTCTGGCGCAAGTTCCTTCAGAGAACCTTACAAAGTCCGGAGTGGAGGTTTTGTACGGCTTACAGCAGATCGTAGAATGCTACGGAAGGGATTTGAAGTTGGCCGACAAGCCGTTGCCCGAGCCGCAGAGAAAACACTGGGAGAACTGGATGCGGCGAAATTCACAATTCCAACACAATGTGACGCTTCCACCAGGGATCCAGAATCAGGAGGAGAAATTATGTCAAAGAGCATAAGCAGCCCAAATCGACGGACTTTCCTGAAATCAATGAGTGGCTTGATCGTAGCGAGCGGATTACCCGCTGCCTGGGCCATCGAGAACGTGCTGGCAAGTCCGCTGCCAACCGAGCACAGCCATGCGCCGCATCCCTCGATTGGAGCGGTGTATAACCCTTACTACAGGCCACAGGACTGGAACTTCCTGTCCGGCAGGCGGCCGGAAGCAATGCCATTGTTAGGATCGTATGACAGCGAGATCGGTTCTATGTCTGCTCATATGGCATGGGCCAGGAGCATGGGACTCAGCTATTTCGTCGCTCCTGTTCGAACTGACATACCGGACTGGCGCGATAAACTCCGCATGCTCTTTTTATCCGCCAAGCAGCAGACTTTTCGAGTGGCTCTCTGCCTGGATGGAGACGGACTTGGAACGGATGCTGGAAGCGCCGATACCCTCCTGGGCAATCTCGTGGATGAAGGTGCTTATCTTCGCACGCCTGACCAGAAGCCTGTCTTGTTCAGCATCGGGTTGAGATCGCAAAGCACGATAAGGCCGGGCGGAGTGCGGGTGGAATTACCAGAGTCATGGAAACAGCGCAAAACCAACGCACGAGAGCCGCGGCGGGCGAAAGAGATGGGCGCTTACTTCGGTTTATCGCTTGCTGCAGCAAACCGGCAGGGCTTCAGGAAGGTTGAGAGCCGCCCCGAGCAAGGCTCCCGCGCCTATTCATTCGCCTTTGTAGCGCTTTCCACAGAGTCGGATGCGCACGATACTCATCTGGTTTTGCCTTCTCCAGACACAATGCGCGGATTCGACTACGCAATCGTGGACGGATTCAACAATTGGGGATACTCGGTGCCGCTGGAGCCGAGCACTCGCTTCGGAAGGGCCTATGCTGTGGAAATCCGCAAGTGGATTGATCAGATCGGGGAGAAGCTTGCCTGACGTCCGGCTTGGTCTTCACTGCGCTGGCAGAGTTGCCCAGTGTTGCTTGGGAAAGATCAAACAGATCGGCATTGTGGCTCTCGTTTGCAGTCTTGCGTCGCCCTGTGTTGTTGTCGCATCCAGCCAACAAGCTCAGAGCTCAGGGCGTGGCTTGCCTCCGGACGTCGAATTGGCATTCAGGATCAATGCCCCGAAACGGCTTTTCGTTCAAAGCCAGTTCAGGGGCGGTCCCGAAGGGTTTACCGTCCTCGGGTTATGTATAAACAAATGGCTTGGGATGGTTCGCTGTGACTCTAACGTAAAAAACCTGAAAGTCAAAGAGCTGTCCACTGGGAAAGAACTCGTTCTTGAGCATCCGGAGCCGAACGTTTGGATTTTTGATAACGCTCCCGGAGAGAAAGTCAGCCTTGAATATGAGCTTCAGTTCGCGACCAGTCCATCCTCGCAGGCCTATGAAAGCCGGGCAATGGAGGAATCGATAACGTTTTTTGGAAATACAGGCATTCTTCTTCCGGAGCATCTCGTCAATAGCCCATCCTGTAGATTTCGATACACATGGAGCGGTGAAATTCCGCAGAACTGGAGGCCCGTCTCATCGTTTGCGGTCAATGCAACCAGCTATGAGGTGTCGCTTCCAGCAGTGCGTTTTTTATCGAGTATTTTCTCGATTGGAAAATATCGCGAAGAAGAGCTTCAGCGCCCGTCTAAGGCCCCGATTCATGCCATCTGGATCAATGGGCATCTGGGTGATGACGAAGCAAACGAGACTCTCCGGGTTTTGTCGTCCGTAGAAACTGCTATCGAGCGGAGCCAAGAGGAGATCCAAGGTATTTTCTGGTTTTTCATGCCGCTCAAAAACAGCCAGGTTACCGCTGTGTCTTTGACGTCCAGTATTGTGGTTTTTGTCCCGCTTGATTTTAGTGACAAAGCTCCCAGAAGCGCCAGGGCTGCGAATCTGCAAACCATCGCGCATGAACTGGTGCATCACACAAATGCGGGCAGGATACTCTTGTCCGGGTCTCCTGGCCCCGCAAACTTGATTCCCGAAGGGGCTGCGGAATTTCTGGGACGCCGCGCACTGCTGCGCGCCGGTCTCATCAATCAACAGGAATGCCTTCAGATTTTATCGGGAAAAGTGGCCAACTATTCTGCCGGAACGAATTCAGCGGATGCGCCTGAGAACCTGGGTGACTTGTTTCTCTTGATGCTGGATTCGGAGATTCGCCAACACAGTCAAGGTAAAAAAGACGTAATCGCGCTTTTGGGCTCAATGATTGCTTTAGCGCAGCGTAAACAAGGTATGATCATGCTTTCGTGGAGCCAATTTGCCGACATGGTGCGCCCATTGACCAGTCCTGATTTCTTTGCCCGCGTGCAAGGTATGGTATCTGGACAAACGGCGTTCGTGCCTCCAAGGGACTTGGAGAGTGCTTGCGCGGTAAGTCCCGATGCACCGCTCCGGTCCTTTGGTTTTGGCGTCAATTCTGCGGGATCACGCCAAGCACAGCAGTCCTCCCGGTAAGCCGAGATTATCGATGAGTTCCAATTTGCTTGTTTCGTCGCCGTACGGTCCAATCATAGTTAACATAAACGACCTCATAGGCCAGCGGATCGTTAAATCAGGATATTGGGCAAGTGACGACATCGCTTTAATGCGGCAAATAGTGACTCGTCATTTACAGGTACATGACCACGTGCGCGTGTATGACGTTGGCGCGCATATCGGCAGTCACACGCTCGCGCTCGCGAAACTGGACCCCAAGCGCGTAACCGTGCGCTCCTTCGAAGCCCAAAGACAACTGTATTACATGCTATGCGGCAACGTCGCTATTAATGGCTTAAGGAACGTACATTGCCATCATGCTGCTGTCAGTGATTCAACAGGCGCCCTTCTCAGCGTACAATTGCCGGATTATGACGCTCCGGGTAACTTCGGCGGGGTCGAACTGATTCCACCTGAGCGATCCGACAATTCTGGAATGAACAAAGCCCATTCGGAGACGGTTTCCACGCTCATTCTGGACGAATTCGAGGAAGAAGTGCATTTCATTAAGATGGATATCGAGGGAATGGAAGACAGGGCTTTACGTGGCGCAAAAAAAACGTTCAGCAGACATAAACCCACGTGCATCATCGAAATTCATAAGACAGACCAGAATGCGGTCATCGATTTTTTAAAAGCTTTCGGCTATGCGGGCTTTTTGACCCGGAATGGAGACCTCTTTGCATTTGAACGGGAATATGATCTTAACTTGGAAGGATTTCAAAAAGTATTCTTTCAAAAAGTATTCTAAGTCAAGCATCGGCCGCCACTGGTCATGAAATGGCCCGCCCAAGCAAAATTAAAATCCACTTAAAACTCTATTCCGATAGCTGTAAATCTAATCTGAAGACCAATTCTCAAGAATTTCGCAATATTGCCAGGGGATCTGTGCGAGATGCCCTCCACGCGGGTATGCTGCCCGAGAGAAGCGCAAGGCCGGTCAACAATACCACGAGATTCAGCAATAGGCCGATCGCAGGAAGGTGGAGTTCGGTCATAAAGTGTGAAGTTAAGCGGAACGTAATCAGGAATCCTCCAATTCCGAGAAGCACGCCGGCACTGGCAACCATGAAAACGTCTCTGAATGCGAGCATCAGGATTTTTTTTCGGGAGGATCCCAGAGCCAGACGAACACCAAATTCAGGCAACCGGCGTTTGGTTAGAAAGGATATAACGCCATATGTTCCGAGGCAGGAAAGGATGACCGTTAAAATGCCGAAGAGGGAAAGAAGTGACATGATGCCCTTGTCCTGCGTTAAGTCTTCGTCCAGCAAATCGGAAAAACGGGAGACATAGGTGATGGGCAAATGATTGTCAGCCTGTTTTATCGCCTCTTTAACTTGTTTTGTCGTAACGGTTGGAGGCGCATGTAGCGCCAGCATCTGGGCGGGCTCGCCCGATTGGCTGATGGGATAATAGATCATCGGTGGGATGACTTCCTTGAAACCATTCACGGCGACGTCATTTACTACACCGACGATCTGAAAATCGTCATTTCGAACCTTGTCATATCCGAAACGCTGTCCCACTGCTTTGCCGTCTTCAAAGTAGGTGCGAACAAAGGTCTTATTTACGATGGCGACCCGTGGACTGTCGATCCTGTCGCTGGTAGTGAAAAGCCTTCCATCCAGCAAAGGAATCCGCAACGTTGCAAAATAGTCCAGGCTGACCCTGTTTTCCTGGGCTTTTTTAACCTTTCCCTCAACTGTGGGGGCTGCGACAAAGTGGATGACACTTGAATTCCTACAGCCGCTATCGATATCACAGTTAGACCAGGCAACAGAATCAACCCCCGGAACGTTCTTCAGCGCATCTGATATCCGATTGTAGAGGCTCGGCATCTGCTCGGGAGTGTATCCCGCAGCAGCTGAATCAAACCACACGCTGATCGTGTTCTCCTTGTCGAACCCGACGTTAGTCTGGTCAATTTCCGTCAGGCTGCGAAGAAATACTGCCCCTTCAGCGAGCAGCACAAAAGATAAGCCGATCTGTAGCACGACAAAAAAACGAGTGAACCACATAGGCAGCCGTCTGGTTATGCCAAAGTAGCCTGACCCAACGGGCTCTTTCCGCAGCCCCGCGGTTAAAGGTACGGTTTTGGACTGAAGAGATGGCACGGTAGAAAATATCAGTGTGGTAAGAATGACGATAGCGGCGCAATACAGCAGCACGTGTGTGTTCAAAATAGTGCCGCTGATAGATCGAGGGAGAAAGTCCCATGAAGCCCAAAGTAATAGCCGTCCAAAAGCGGGGGAAGCGGCGGCCCCCAAAAGCCCTCCGGCAAAACCGAGGAGCATGCTGTCGGCCAGGAATTGGCGGGCTATCTGGGCATGCGTAGCGCCCAACGAGAGCCTGATGGAAATCTCGCGAGACCGGCTACTTCCGCGGACCAGCATTAGAGTAGCGATGTTTGCGCAAGTGCCGAGTAAAACGAAACCGACTGCGCCCATTAAAATAAATATCGGGCTCGAAAATCTCTTCCGAACGCTGCCGAATCCTCGGCTGCCATTCTCTATTTCCAGGGGAGCCGGCGCCTTCACCTTCTCTCCCGTAGAATGCAAGGAAGTTAGATGAATATAGTTCAGCGAGGTTAAGAGACTGCTGGCCTTGGCTTCAGGGCTGATACGACCGACAATTTGCAACCACGCTATGTTTTCCTGCCATATGAAGGGAGCTGATGGATTTCCGCCTCTGCTGGTAAAGTGTTGTTTGTATCCCAATGCCTGTTGAGATGACAAGGGTATCCAGACTGATACGTTTCTTCCGAGAGTAGTGCCGGTAAAGTCATGTGGTGCGACTCCGATAATGGTGAATGGCACTTTATTAATCAGGATCTTGCTTCCCACCGCTTTAGAACGTTCCGGAAAATTTCTTTGCATGAATTTATGACTGATTACCGCGACAAAGGGAGTCTGAGGATTATCATCGGTTTCAGAGATCAGGCGGCCGTCAAGTGGCAGCAATTTGAGTGTGGCAAAGAAACTACCCGAGATAAGCTGGCAAACAGTCGCTTCCGGCGTCTTCTCTGCGGAGGCGACGTAAAAAGTCGTCAGCGGAGTCATGGCCGCTACCTTCCCGGAATCCAAGACGGCGCCCTGGAGACGCTGATATTCAGGGTAAGAAAATGCGGCGCTGTCACTGCTCCTTCCAGCCTCTTTGACCAGGAAGAGTTGTTCCGGATTGGGAACTGGAAGTCTCGACCAGAAAAGAGCGTCAAATATGGCAAAAATTGCCGCATTAGGCCCGATACCGAGTGCAAGGATGATGATTACAGTAGCTGTAAACCATTTATGATGCAGTAACCTGCGAGCAGCAATTCGGATATCCTTGATGAACAGTTCCATGGTACCCTCTGCGCGAATGAATAAACACGACTTCCTCCACCACGCCGTGAAGAATCATAGTGTCAAGTGTTATAAAACTTCAAGACTAACGTGTCATTTCCGCCGGGCGATCAATGAGCCCTCGGGCTAGGATTTTCCTGAAATCCCAAACCGAATGCTCAACCACCAGGCCGGGCTCTACTTGTGCTAAACTTACCGGTTTTTCCCCGTGAGGGTGAGTGTTTCTCTTCAGTTGATATGGGTTACAAAGCAGGGCTAAACGAGGAATCGGAACGTCAGATACGAATGGAATGCGAGTTTGCCCTGTGCTTTGAGGCTTTTCTCACTCAACGTGAGCGATCTTTATACATAGATTATAAGCTCCAGTACGCTAAAGAAGACTTCCTTCGTTTTCTTGTTAGAGACTTCGGGTATTTATTGCACGGTTCTCCTAGGGATCTAGACGTCCTGTTTCCACAACCAGCGAACGACAATGCGAAAAGTTTTGGAAATGCAAATGCGGTATACGCTGTCAATGATCCCGCTGTGGCGATATTCTTCGCCATTTTTGATCGGCAACGATTTAATTGCCGAACCGTGAGCTCAAAGTGTGACAGTTCTGGACGTACGGTGTCCTATAAATTTCAATTGCCGGGCGCAGTCATAAAAATGAATCCTTGGGGCTCGGGCGTAGTTCACATAATCTCGAGTGATCGCTTTGAGCAAGGGCGGTCTGACAATGGCGGCGCTTTGCTGTCCGAATGGCGAAGCCCGGAGAACGTGGCGGTCTGGGCGAAGCTCCCTGTTACTCCTTCAGATTTCCGATTTCTTCAGGATGTTTTTCCGCTGGATAACGATTGACGAGCCGAGTCCCCCAACAAGGAGCACTTCAATCCTTCCCCCCAATCCCCGTAACTGGACGAGACCAGATTACAGGCTTCTGATCATCTTGCACCCGGTGTCAGAAACAATAGCTGTCAGAGCGCGCACCACTTCAGGTATGGTGATGCTCTCCATGTCGCCGTTTCCCTGCAGCGTCACGTGACTGGCGAAGCGTATTCCCCACTTCTGATGTGAAGTAGGACCAAACAATGCGACACTTGGAACTCGCGCAAAATCTGCAACGTGCAGCATGCAAGAATCAATCCCGGCAAAATAATCTGCTGTGGCGACTAACGTCATCGCGGACGGCAGGGACATTGTATCGCTGGGGATGAGCCGAGGCAGGTCCGAATCAACTTCTTTGGCTTTATCGCCAATCACAAGAGCAAATATATCTGGATGCAGATCCAGGAAGCGCGCCAGGGCTTCCTTCCAATGATTCGTTGGCCAACATTTGTGCGGGAGAGTTTCAATGTGAACCACCAGAATTCTGCTGGACGATGGAAGCTGCTTCCGTATGGCGTAAATCTCCTCTGCTTGGTTCCAGATGCAGCGAGGAGGTTGGCAAAAAGAACGTACGTCAAGATGTGGGAACAGGAATCTGCATACTGTAAATGCGGCGTCCAGCGCATGTATGGATTCATCGCGCAAGATCGATTGGTCGAATTCGGGGCCGAATCCAATGGTCGGCACAGGCTGGAGGGCACGAATCAACTCGTGCAGGGAAGGCGTCATCCACGGAGATAACGATATAAAAAGATCACATTCGGCGATCCGGTCCCGGAGAGCGCGCCAATCGAATTCGAATCCCCGCGGGTGTCGCGTCATCTCAACGCCCAGAATGGGCGTCTCCAATTCTTCGAAAAAAGCTTTCCTCCGGGCTTCGCAAATGAGCACCATTTTCTGGCCAAGCCCGGATCTCAGCCCGCGTAACGCAGGAAGATTAAGGAGATTGTCTCCAATGCCATTGGCGAAGAACAATACCGGCCGTCGGCTTACTTTTAGAATGCTTTCGGGCAACAAGGCTGATTTCCCTTTATAGTAGTCAAATTAGGTACAGTGCCATAGTGGGACAATTATGTTGAACGGCGGCGTCTGACAGACGAAACATTCTGGCTTAACTTTTACACTGGCGCAACCGTTCTTTCATTGCCCACCCGGCGACCGTAAGCAAAAGATAGTTGTATTCCCCACGTGTTGAATGATTCCAAGGAACACAGAACGGTACTCACTGGTTAAAGAACTCCCCTGTTAAAAATGTAACTACCAAGAGCGATGAATATCCTGAAATCAACTACATTTCCCGCGTCGCCACGCTCGGGTTTTTTGTTGATACGCGAAGCCGGCACGGAACATAGACCTGGGTTTGTGCATTTGATTTTGGAGGAGACCTGATCGCCTTCGCAAGAAATGTAGCTACCTAGGACAGCAGAAGTCCGAAAAGTCCAACAGACGTCAATAGCCACAGTCTAATCTCTTCAACATCAACCAAATACGAACTGATAAATTCGATAAATTTCTATATGCCCTCGGAAGTGGCTCTTAATCAGTAGGTTGAAGGTTCGATTCCTTCCGCGCTCACCATCTTTACAATTTGTGATCCTGAAAGAGTCAAAAAAAATTCATTAAACGGCGGACTTGGCGGTTTTATTGATGCAAGCAATGAATTTTCCGTGGCGCTTTCCGGAATGCGGTCGATCCGGTTGATCTCAAGGTTCATCCCAGGGCCGAATACGGTCATGAGGTCGCGCCGGATATCGCCAATGGAAGCGCCCACGGCGGACTCGGCTGCGGTCGGCTCTGTTTCCAGTGCGAGCACAGCATGATCGCGCGCATTTTGCACAATTTGAAAGCGACGAATCACGCCGGAATTATGGACAACGCCGATCGGGTGCCGGAAGTAAATCGAGAAATTGTGATTCGATTGCAAGATGTCACAAGGTTTTCCGGGGATACGATGTGCTGGTTTTATTTACGGAAATAGTCCACAGTGCATGAAAAGAGTCGAGAACCTAGAATTTCACCAATGCCGATGAAAGCGGCAGTCGATCCATGAACCAGATTAACTGATTTCAACGGTTTCCAAAGGCTTCTCCACGATCGGACAGGAACCCCGCACAAAGTAGCCCAGAGCATACACCCTGGGGAGGCGCATGCGACCAAACGATATTTCGTCAACTGGCGGTGGTTGTGTTAGTTATCACGGGTACTGCTATAGGTAGGGTTGAGGCGATTTAGGCCAATCCATAAGAGGAGTCCAGCACGTCTTTAAGGCTCTTAATGGATAGACTGCTCAAGTTGTCCCAGAATGTGACCATCCCCGCCCATAGTTCGAGCACCACAAACAGCGCAATAATCCCTAGTTTGCTATTCGCCAGACTAGCTAATCTAGATCAGTTCTATAGATAGCCCACATTTATAAGAGAATTCTTTCCCGGTTTGAAACAAAGTTCCAAAATGGACCACGAATACAATTAATTCAAACTTTCACCACTTTTTCATTTGCAATCCAGGTACTCTCGTTCTAGACTCGCCGTCGCTTACTAATCCTTATCAGTAAAGAACGCCAAGAGCACGATTGGATTTCTATGTTGCGCAAACAGCTGACTGTACTCTCTCTCTTTCTCCTTGCCCTTCTGTTTCATGTCCCGCTGTTTTCGCAGACTGCGCCGCACATCGCGCAGCTTAGCCCAGTGAGCGGACCAGCAGGCACGTTAGTGACCATCAGTGGTTCGAATTTTGGTGGAGCACAGAGCAGCGGAACAGTATCTATTGGAGGAATCAGCGCGTCCATCGGAAACTGGTCTGATACGCAGATCACGGCCGCGGTTCCTGACGGTGTCACGATTGGCAATGCAAGCGTGACGGTGACGAGTGGGAGCGGAAGCACAAGCAATGCAGCTGGATTTACAGTTGCTCAAGGAACCATTTTCCCTGGCCCGGTTTCCTACGCGTATGACGAATTGGGCCGTTTGGTGGGAGTGGTGACAGCCAGCGGTGAGGCGGCCCAGTACACTTACGATGCTCTAGGCAACGTACTTTCAATTACACGCACTACTTCGAGCCAGCCATCCTTATTTACATTCAGTCCCAAGTCTGGACCTGTGGGCACCCAGGTTACGATCTTTGGCGCTAACTTCGGCTCAGATCCAGCGCAGAATACGGTGTCATTCAACGGGACAGCCGCCACGGTTACGTCTGTGTCCCCTACTCAACTGGTTGTGACCGTGCCAGCGGGGGCGACATCGGGAGCTATTACAGTTACTTCTCCATCGGCGTCCGTTACAAGCGCAAGTCCATTCACGGTTACAAGTTCCTCTGGCAAGCCGCGCATCGATTCATTTACTCCTCAAATGGCCGCACCAGGAACGGCGATTACGATTGCGGGCGCGAACTTCGATCCGGCGCCATCCAATGACCGGCTGATCATGAACGTGACACCGGCAGCGGTCCCGAGTTCGGCACAGCCTGCGAGCTTAACTATGACGGTACCGAGCAAGGCAGGTTCCGGGCATATCTCTTTGAACACGCCAGCTGGAACTGCGTCGAGCGCGGACGATCTATTCATTCCGCCGCCGGGTTATACGGTTTCGCAATTGGCTTATACGGGGCGTGCCGTTTCAGGCAGTGCCACCACGGTTTCTGTGCCCACGGCGAATGGGATTGGATTATTGCTGTTTGACGGCGCGGCTGGACAGGCCGTGAGCATTGTGTCTTCCGCTCCTACCTTCAGCGGTTGCCAGATGCAGGTTTATGCGCCTGATGCCTCGCTGGCGGGATCAACCGCCTCGTGTTCCTCGCCTAGTTTTATGAGAGTTAGCCTGGCGACAACAGGAACCTACACTCTGGCTATTCTTCCATCGAGTGGAGCAACAGGAAATGTAACTGTGCAAATCACTACATTCAACGATGTAACCGGCCCGATCGTGATTGGAACGCCGCTCAGCGTTACCACCACGGTCCCTGGTCAAGTTGCGCGCTATACCTTCAGCGGGACGGCGGGACAACAGTTGAGCATGAACCTGAGTGGAAACACTTACGTCGGCTGTAATGCGGTTGTGGTGAGCGTGTTGCAATCCAGCGGGACTTCAGTAGGGTCAACGGGGGTCTGCAATGGCACTACAGGATTCATGGACTCCATCACCTTGCCGACTACTGGTGTCTATACGGTGCTGGTCAGTCCGCAGGGCACTACTACGGGCAGCATCACGCTGCGTCTGAACACATTTACGGACGTGACAGGAACAATCAGCGTGGGCACGCCGCTTACAAGTACCACGACTACGGCCGGGCAAAATGCGCTGTACACCTTCAGCGGAACCGCTGGCCAGCAACTGAGCATGAATTTGAGCGGCAACACGTATGTAGGCTGCAATGCGGTTGTGCTCAGCGTTTTGAAGTCAGATGGGAGTTCTCTGGCTTCGACCGGAATTTGCAACGGCAGCACCGGATTCATGGATTCGTTCACGTTGCCTGCCACCGGCACATATACGGTGCTGGTCAATCCTCAGGGAACTACGACCGGCAGCGTTACGCTTCTGCTGAACACGTTTGCGGATGTAACGGGAACAATGAGCGTGGGAACGCCGGTTACGGCGCCTACGACTACGGCGGGGCAAAACGCGTTGTTCACATTCAGCGGGACAGCAGGGCAGCAGTTGAGCATGAACCTGAGCGGCAACACCTACACAGGCTGCAACGCAGTTGTAGTGAGCGTGCTGCAATCCAACGGAACTTCATTAGCTTCCACAGGAATCTGCAACGGGACCACGGGCTTCATGGATTCATTTACCTTGCCGGCCGACGGCACTTACACAGTGCTGGTCAATCCGCAGGGAACAACCACTGGCAGCGTCACAATGCTCCTTAATACGTTTGGAGATATTAGCGGGACCATTACGGTGGGAGTACCGCTCACGGTTACCACCACCGGTGTTGGCCAGAATGCGCGCTACACATTCAGCGGAACATTAGGACAGCAGCTAAGCATGAATCTGAGCGGCAACACGTACGTCGGCTGTAATGCAGTTGTGGTGAGCGTGTTGAAGTCTGACGGGACTTCTCTGGCTTCCACGGGAATCTGCAACGGCGCGACGGGCTTCATGGATTCCTTTACGTTGCCAGCCACCGGCACGTACACGGTGTTTGTTAATCCTCAGGGAACTACTACAGGCAGTGTCACGCTTCTACTGAACACGTTTACAGACGTATCGGGAACGATCAGCGTAGGAACCTCTCTTACGGCCACCACCACAGTGGCTGGACAGAATGCCCGCTATACGTTCAGCGGAACATTAGGACAGCAGTTAAGCATGAATCTGAGCGGCAACACATACGTGGGCTGCAATGCAGTTGTGGTGAGCGTGTTGAAATCGGACGGGAGTTCGCTGGCTTCCACGGGAATCTGCAATGGCAGCACCGGATTCATGGATTCCTTTACCTTGCCGGCCGCCGACACTTACACAGTGCTGGTCAATCCCCAGGGGACCACCACAGGCAGCGTTACGCTTCTGATCAACACGTTTACAGACGTCGCGGGAACGATCAGCGTCGGCACATCGGTAACAGCCACTACAACGGTTGCCGGACAAAATGCTCGCTACACGTTTAGCGGGACCGCGGGTCAGCAGATGAGCATGAATCTGAGCGGCAACACTTATGTGGGCTGCAATGCCGTTGTGATCAGCGTGTTGCAACCTAGTGGGGCTTCTGTGGGCTCCGCCGGGATATGCAACTCAACCACTGGATCTCTGAATTCCATTACCCTGCCGGTAACGGGCACTTACACCATATTGGTTGATCCACAGGGGACCACTACTGGCAGTGTCACAATGCTGCTCAATAATTTTGCGGATGTAACGGGAACAATCAGCATCGGCACGCCGCTTACCGCCACCACCACAGTTGCCGGACAGAACGCTCGCTATACGTTCAGCGGAACCTCCGGCCAACAGCTAAGCATGAGCTTGAGCGGCAACACTTATGTTGGCTGCAACGCAGTCGTGGTGAGCGTGTTGCAGCCGAGCGGAGCTTCAGTGGGGGCCACCGGCATCTGCAATGGCAGCACCGGTTTCATGGACTCGATCACTTTGCCGGTCACAGGCACTTATACGGTGCTGGTAGATCCGCAGGGAACAACCACCGGCAGCGTTACGCTGCTGCTCAACCCATTCGCCGATGTAACAGGGACTATCACTATTGGAACATCACTCACGGAGACTACCACGGTTGCCGGGCAGAACGCTCGCTATACATTCAGCGGAACATCTGGCCAACAGCTGAGCATGAATCTGACTGGCAATACTTACACGGGTTGCAACGCAGTTGTTGTCAGCATCCTGAAGTCAAATGGAACCTCAGTGGGTTCTGCCGGCGCTTGCACCAGCGGCACCGGCTTCATGGATTCCATTACATTGCCAGCCACCGACACTTATACAGTGCTGGTAAATCCCCAGGGCGCTACCACTGGCAGTGTGACAGTTCTGCTGAATACGTTTACAGACATAACTGGCGGAGCCGTTACTGCAGGAACACAATTCACTGCAACCACCACCACGGCAGGACAAAATGCGTTGTACACATTCAGCGGGACAGCGGGCCAGCAGATAAGCATGAACCTGACCGGCAATACCTACACGGGTTGCAATGCGGTAGTGGTGAGCCTGTCGCAGCCGAGCGGAGCAACGGTGGGCTCAGCCGGCGCCTGCACGGGCGGCACAGGCTTTATGGATTCCGTTACATTGCCGGTCACCGGGACATATACCTTGCTGGTCAATCCTCAGGGAACAACAACCGGCAGCGTGACGGTCTTGATCAATACTTTTGGAGATCTCAGCGGCACGATGACCGTGGGAACGCCGCTCACGGTTACCACAACCGGCGTCGGACAAAACGCACGCTATACCTTTAGCGGAACGGCAGGCCAGCAGATCAGCATGAACCTGACCGGCAATACTTATACGGGTTGCAATGCGGTGGTGGTGAGCATATTGCAACCGAGTGGAGCTACCGTTGGCTCGGCCGGCGCGTGCACCAACGGCACCGGCTTTATGGATTCGATCACCTTGCCGGTCACCGGAACCTACACAACGCTGGTCAATCCCCAGGGCACGACCACTGGCAGCGTGACGATCCTGTTGAATACGTTTACTGACATAGCTGGCGGAGCCGTTACAGCAGGAACGCCGTTTAC
>Ga0070681_10002931_pt1 | contig 15812 bp, 18 predicted proteins | sample KBSC83BmetaG_FD_65650 | JGI IMG/M metagenome (GOLD analysis project Ga0070681, IMG submission 65650) | Corn rhizosphere microbial communities from Kellogg Biological Station, Michigan, USA - KBS C8-3B metaG | ecosystem: Host-associated > Plants > Roots > Rhizosphere | place: USA: Michigan...
GCCCCGAATGTCTTGCCTTGCGGATCGACCCTAAGCGAAACGGTGCCGCCGCCGCCCAGCGCCTCATGCAATAAAAAATTCAGCGCGCCCAGGTTTGGCAGCTCGAAACGTTCTACTTTTCCTTTCACCAGTTCGCCAAAAAACGCCTTGAGGCGCTCAGGCGTTAATTCACGGACCAGCACGGGATAATGCCTCGCGGCATCATAGGCGATCACCCCGATATTGCACGTATCGCCTTTGTCGCCCGAGCGAGTGTGCGCGATTTTGGCGAGCGGGGCCTTCATCCCAGCACCTCTACAGTGGTTTTAATCTCCTCGCGAGGCAGAAGCGCCGACCAGTACGCCACGATTTCACGAACCGGCGGGCGGCCATCGCCGAAACCTGTCGCTCCCGGCGGCCCGTTGAGCACCAGCGGGATCAACTCGCGCGTGAACCGGTCAACGGCTTTGCGGTCTTGACCGCGAGCGCCCATCCGCAATTGCACCTCGGGCGGATCGGCTACTGGCGGTGCAACGGGACCGTGGCACGCGTTGACGCCCAGGAACTCTGTATAGATTTCATCGAATGGCAGACCCAGCTGGGACAAACGGCCGCGCACGATCTTATCGGCAGCGCGGGCCTTTTCGAGCGCCTGCGGCCAACTGTAGACCAGGGTTCCCGTGGTCTTCCATCCGTTGGCATAGCTGATGGAAAGCTTCAGCGTGGCAGGCCGCAGCCTACCGTGAATCCCCGAGACACGCACCCGATCGGGCCCCGCGTCCTCCAGCCGGATGCTGGTGAAATCGGCCACGCAATCGGGAGTGATGTAGTTTTTCGGATCGCCCAGCTCATAAAGCAGCTGCTCTTTGACTACGTCGGAATGCACCCGTCCGCCGGCGCCGGGATGTTTGGTGATGACGAATGCCCCGTCCGGCTCCGCTTCGATAATGGGATAGCCGATGTTGGTCATGTCCGGAATGGTTTGCCAGTCGACCTGGCAGTTCCCGCCGGTGGTTTGGGCGCCGCATTCGACGATGTGACCGGCAATGGTGCCGGCAGCGAGCCTGTCCCAATCCGTGTCGCCCCAACCGAAGCGATGGATCATGGGCGCGAGTGCCAGCGCCGTATCCGTCGAACGGCCGGCGATGACGACGTTGGCGCCGGTCCCCAGGGCTTCGGCGAGCGGGAACGCGCCGATATAGGCATTCGCGCTCTGGATGCGTTCGCGAATCGTCGAGATCGGCTGGCCGGTATCCATGTCGGCCAGCTTGTAACCCTTGGCGAGGAATTCGTCGATACGCCCGAAAACATCGTCACCCAGAACCACCGCCACCTTCAGCTGCGGTGCCAGTTTGCGCACCGCCTCGGCGCAAGCCACGGGGTTCACGCCGCCGGCATTTGCAATCACGCGTACGTTGCGTTCGAGCATCTGTTTAGCGATACGGCCAATGAGCGGCGGAAAATCGCGCGCATAGCCGAGCGAGGGATCCGTCTGCCGCTGTTTCTGCAGGATCGACATGGTGATCTCGGCGAGGTAATCGAGCGCCAGATAGTCGATGGGGCCTTGCTCGATCAGGCGGACGGGCGCTTCCAGCCAGTCGCCCCAGAAGCCTTGACCGTTGGCGATGCGGATCATTGTGACGCTCCGCGCGACCGAGGTGTTAGGTGCCACGTGTTAGGTGTTAGGGTCAAACAGTCTCCAGCGCTAGCGGCGTGGCGCGGGGCCGTTGCATCGCAACCTCAAGCGCCAGCGACAGTACTTCTCGCGATTCGAGGGGGTCGATCAGGGCGTCCACGTGGCCGCGGGCAGCGGCGTATTTGGCATCCAGCCAGCGCTCGTAATCAGCGCGAGTTTTTTCCATGGATTCTTGCAATTCCTCGGGGAGAGCCTGACCGCTGGTTTTCAACTTTTGTATTTCGGCCGAGAAGAGCGCCTGCACGGCCGAGTCGCCTTCCATCACGCCGATACGCGCGGTCGGCCAGCTAAACGTGAAATTCGGATCGAATCCCTGGCCGGCCATGGCGTAATATCCGGCGCCACTGGCGTGATTGATGGTGAGGATAATTTTCGGCACCGTGGTCGTCGCCATGGATTCAACCATCTCGGCTCCAGCGCGAATGATGCCTTCGCTTTCAACCTCGGCTCCTACCATGAACCCCGAAACATCCTGCAGATAAATGAGCGGGAGACCCAGGCGCTCCGCCGTTTCTACAAAGTACGCCACTTTGCGTGCGGAATCGGTGTAAATGATGCCCCCAATCCGCGGGCCACTTTGGGATTTCAGAAAACCGCGGCGGTTGGCAATGAGCGCCACCGGCCGGCCGTTCAGCCGGGCATTGGCGCAGAGCATTTCGGGCGCGTGCTCGGGCTGAAATTCGACGTAATCGTCGCCATCGAAGATACGGAAGATGACATCTTCGATTTCGTAAGGTAACCGATGGTCGGCGGGGAGCACAGAATAGAGCTCTTCCGGCGAACGCGAGGGCGGTTTACCGGTTGAGGGCGGTGGGGGTTCTGGCAAGCGGCGGAAATGTTCACGGATCATTTCGAGACATGCCGCATCGTCCTTGGCCATGAAGTGCGCCACGCCGCTGGTCGCAGTGTGCAGTTTCGCGCCGCCGAGCGACTCGGAATCGATCACCTGGCCGGTAGCCCCTTTGACGAGGTTCGGGCCACCCAAGCCCATGAAGCTCGTGTTCTCGACCATGATCAAAATATCGCTGAGCGCTGGAAGATAGGCGCCGCCGGCGATGCAAGGTCCCATCACCGCGGCAAATTGCGGCACCCGGAGCCGGCGCCGCATAAGAGAATTATACAGGAAAATGCGCCCGGCACCGTACTGCCCGGGGAAGATGCCATCCTGGTATGGTAGATTAACCCCTGCCGAATCAACCAGATAAACAATTGGCGTGCGGTTGCGAATGGCGATTTCCTGCGCCCTCAAAATCTTGGTGATGGTCTCCGGCCACCAAGCCCCGGCTTTCACGGTAGCGTCATTGGCGACGATGATGGCGGGACGGCCTGCAACTCTGCCGATGCCGGTGACCACGCCCGCGGCCGGCGCTTGCCCCTCGTACTGGTCATAGGCGACGAGCAGGCCTATCTCGAGAAATCGCGCGCCTTGATCGAGCAGCGTGGCGATGCGCTCACGCGCGGTCAACTTGCCGGCACGATGCTGTTTCTCGATTTTTGAAGGCCCGCCGCCCGTGCGGAGACGCTCTTCGAGCTTGTGGAGCTGTTCGACGAGCAGGCGCATATGCGCGGTGCGGGCAACGGGTGAGTGCGCCACGGGTTTGTCGGCTGCCATGTTTTTTTATTGTTCCACGAACAGGATGCGGCGATAGTGGAGTGCTAGGATCAACTCATGGAGCTCGCGATTCGGATACAAGTCGAAGAATTGCCGGAAGGCCTGTTCCTTGCGACATCGGACGAACTTCCGGGACTTGTCGCACAGGGGCGGACCGTTGCTGAGGCGCTCGATATTGCCCGTGACGTGGCGCGGAAACTGATTGAGGCTCGGCGTGAGCGCGACGGCATCCCGAATTTGCCGACCACCAGTGAGCGGCGAGACTACACGATCGTGGTCGCCGCGTGAATGGGCCGTCTTGCAGGATTCCGATACAGAGAGATTACTCGGAAACTGAAGATGTGCGGATTCGAGTTTGACCGCCAAGCCGCTGGCAGCCATGAAATCTGGTTCAATCCCGGCACAAATCGGTATAACCACGGTGCCTAATCATCCAGGCGACATGCCTGAGGGCACGCTCCGGGCGATTCTGAAACAGGCTGGAATCGAGCCCGATGATCTCTTGCGAGGCTGAAGTTTATCCTCGCATCGTCGCCGTGGTATCGCCTATTGTTCCACGAAAATAAAATGATGGACGGCAACAAGCGCGTCGAATTCGATTGTGACGCCGTCCTGCTCGACATGGATGGCACGCTGGTGGATTCGACCGAGTGCGTGGCCCGGCAATGGCGGAATTGGGCCCAGCGTCATGGCCTGGAACTCGAACCGATTCTCGCGATATCGCACGGCCGGCCCACTCTCGAAACCATACAATTAGTCGCTCCGCATCTAGCCACTGCGGAAGAAGTGCACGCTTTTGATGAGGCTGAATTGGAAGATCGTGAGGGAGTCACAGCAATTCGGGGCGCCGCGCGGTTCGTCGCGGCATTGCCGGACAATCGTTGGGCGGTGGTTACATCCGCATCGCAGAAGCTGGCGCGTCTTCGACTCGAATGCGCAGGGCTTCCGGTTCCGCGAATTCTGGTTTCGGTAGACGATGTGAAGCGCGGCAAGCCGCACCCTGAGCCCTATCTGCTGGCTGCTGCGCGGCTCGGCATACATCCGGAACGATGCCTGGTCATTGAAGATGCAAAGGCCGGATTGGACGCGGCCCTGGCGGCCGGAATGCAGATGATTGCAATAACGACCACGCTCAGTTCCGAAGAGCTGGGCTGCGCCCATACGATAGCCAGCTTCGAAGAGCTACAGGTCCGGGTACAGGATTCGATCACAATTAGCACCGGGGCATAGCCGGAATAATTCTATCTCCCACCGTTCAGATACCATCGCCGCACTGTATCCATGGCCGGTTTGCCCCAAGGTGTGTGTGATCCGTCTTCGGGGCCGCCAAACCCGTTGGTTCCGACTTTCCACCAGTAGACGCCCTGAAACCACGGCTTTTTGTAAAACGCTTTGAAAATAGCTTCGTAGCAGCGCGCTTGATCGGCCGGCGCCAGAGCGCGTGGCGTCTCGTCCCAGGGTGCGCGGTTCGGATGGGCATAGGTCGAAAATCCGGCTTCGGTAAAAATCACGGGCTTGCCAAATTTATTTTGGACCGCTTCTACAGTGCGCACCACTGCCGCAGTCGAAAGATCATCGGGCAGCGGATAGTATTCGTTCAGACCGATGTAATCGAGGGCGTCCCAGAATCGGATGTTCTCGAATTCGGGCCCCTGCGTGGCCGAATAAACCAGAGGGCCGGGATAAAGCTGGCGCGCGCGTGCGATGAGAGCGCGCCACTCCGCTTCGTATGGCGTCATTTTCCCGAGCTCGACGCCGACAGAAAATAGATCGGCGTGAATTCTGGCAGCGAGACCGGCGTAGTATTCGAGAAATTTCCTATACTCGGCGAACCACTGCGCGCGCTGGCGGGCATCTGGCCAATCGATATTGCCGGGAAAACCGTGGTGCGTCCACAGCTGCGGTTTGAGTAGCACCTTGATGCCACGCTGGTGGGCCAGGGCAGTCAAAGCCTCGATGTGATCGGAGCGCTCCATACCGCCGGCGTAGCGGATCACTGGCTCATTGGCTTTCGAAAAACCGTAGGGCACGAGTGCGATGGCGTTGACGCCGTCTCGTTTCAGCTGGTCGAGGATCGGAAGTGCGGGCTGCGGGTCGTAACCGTTTTCAGCGGTAAAGTTGACGCCTCGCTGGAAAAAGACAGCACTGGCCGGAGGTCTATTCCACAACGCAAGCATGAGCGCAAATGCGTTGATCACGGACCGGAGCAAGGTAAGATGTAGAGTAACAGATGTCGGCGATCATCAACCCGCAGGCCGAAGCGTTGCCGCGACTCGATCCGGCGCCGGTGCGGCCGCCATCGCGCGCGAAATGGTGGTGGGTGGCTGTAGCCATGGTTTTGACGGCTTCAGGGCTGGCCTATCTGGCGTTCCGCGGTAAGACGCAAAAACCGGCAGCGGAAACTTCGGTGCGCACGGCCAGAATTGTGACTGGATCGCTCGACCGGGTCCTGCGCATTTCGGGCACGACGGCGGCCCGGAATTTTGCGTCGATTACAACTCCGATGATGCGCGGGCCGGACTCCGGCCGCAATCTGGTGTTAATCAAACTGGCTCCCGCCGGGTCGTTGGTCAAGAAGGGTGATCTGATCGCGCAAATCGACGCACAATCGATCAAAGACCACGTCGACGATTTAAGCGCTTTGGTGATTCAGGCAGACGCCGATATCAAGAAGCGCAAGGCCGAGCAGGCCATCGAGATGGAGAACCTGCGGCAAACATTACGGGCCGCCAGAGCAGCGGTGGATAAGGCCAGGCTCGACAATGGCGCCGCTGAAATCCGCATGCCGATCGATAAGGAACTGCTGCAACTCGGCATCCAGGAGGCGGAGGCGCAGTATAAGGAACTGCAGAGCGAAATCGTCACCACGGAAGAGAAGCAACGCGCTGAAATTCGCGTACTCGAGTACACGCGCGACCGCCACACGCGGCATCGCGACCGCCATACGCGAGACCTGACGAAATTCACCGTGCATGCACCCATCGGTGGGTTGGTGGTGATGCACTCCATCTGGCGCTCAGGTGATTTCGGTCAGATTCAGTTGGGTGATCAGGTGTGGCCCGGCCAGCCGTTCATGAAGATCGTGGACGTAAACAGCATGCAGGTGGAAGCGCAGGTGAATCAGGTGGAGAGCGAAAATCTGCGGATAGGCCAGCCCGCGCGAGTTAACTTCGATGCCTTCCCTGGGCTGAGTCTCGCCGGTAAGGTGCGCAGTGTGGGCGCCATGGCGGTCGCCGGCTGGCGCGAGAACTACTACATCCGCACACTCCCGGTGGTGATATCAATCCTGGGATCGGACAGCCGCGTGATCCCCGATCTTTCGGCCAGCGGAGACGTTATTCTGGACCGCAGGGAGAATACGCTCATCGCGCCAATCGAGGCAGTGCGGTTCGAGGGCGGGAAACAAGTTGCGTACGTAAAGGAAAGCGATCATTTCTCTGCGCGCGCAGTGAAAGTAGGGACCGGCAATAACACGCAAGTAGAAATTCTGGCCGGACTCAGCGCGGGCGACGAAGTGGCACTGGGTGACGTCGCCGTTTCATCCCAATAGCGCCTGCATGGCCATCACCAGTCCAAAGCCGACGACGGAAGTAATCACCTTCATCACGGTCCAGCTTTTCAGGGTCTGCGGTACGGCCATTCCGAAATACTCATTCACCAGCCAGAATCCCGCATCATTGACGTGCGAGAGAATTGTCCCGCCGCAGCAAACCGCGAGCACGATCATTTCCGGCCGGTAGCCAGGGATGTGCTTCACAAGAGGCGCTACGATTCCTGCCGCTGTGATGATTGCGACCGTGGCGGAGCCTTGCGCCACGCGCATGCCGGCGGCCACCAGGTAAGCTACCAGCAGCGGCGAAATGCTCGAGCCGGCCAGCAGTTTGCCCGCGTACAGCCCGACGCCGGAATCCACAATTACCTGTTTGAACGCTCCGCCACCGCCCATAATCACGAGCAGCGTCCCGATGGGAGCGAGAGAATCCACCGCCATACGCGAGATCTCGTTGCGGCCCAAGCCGCGCCACGCGCCAAAGATAATCATGGCAACCAGAGTGGTAATCAGCAGCGCCGTGAACGGGTGTCCGAAGAAACCCGCAAAAGCTTTGCCCGGAAGGTTGCCCGCTGCGGCTAGCGTCGCGATGAAGATCAGGACGACGGGCAGCACCAGCACGAAAGCAACCAGCCCGGCGCGCGGCGGAGTTTGGGATACTGCTGGCTCCGCGCGCATCGCCATGGCGGGCACTGGGATGAACATGCGCTTCGCGATCCATCCGCCATATACGATCCCTCCAGCTATTGCCATGGGAATCGAAAGAGCTGCGCCGTAAAGAATGGTGCGGCCGAGATCCGCACCGAGCAGTTGCGCCGCCGCGGAAGGCGCCGGATGGGGCGGCACGAGAGCGTGTGTCACGGTGAGGGCCGCAGTCACCGGCAAGCCGTAGAACAGGAGTGACCGCTTCGATTCGCGCGCCAGGCTCCAGATCAGCGGCGCCAGGATAATAAAACCAACCTCGAAAAAGATCGGCAAGCCAACTAGAAATGCAGCCATTAATAGCGCCCAGCGCGCGTGATCACGGCCAACTTTAGCGAGGAGCCAGTCGGCCAGTGCGCGCCCTCCGCCTGAATACTCGATGAACCGGCCGATCATGGCTCCCAGCCCCACGACCACCGCGATGAAACCCAAAGCTTCACCGAAACCGGATTGCATCGACTTCAAAACGGACGCCGGCGGCATGCCGGCTGCAAGGCCCAGGGCCATGCTCGACAGCATCAGGGCAAGAAACGCGTGCAGCTTTACAACCAGGATCAAAAAGAGAAGCAGCGCGATGGCAGCAACGGTTAGGAGGAGGACCGGCATTAAGACATCACAGGCAAGAATGCCTATTCTACGCTGTCAAAGATGTCACCCCAGGCGAATTTTGGATTCAAGCCAGATGAGCAGCACCAGCATGAACACCATGCAGGTGCCGGCCAGCGGCAGAGCCATGACGACGCCCACCCCCCATATATCGGCGAAATGCCCGAGTGTCCAGGGGGCCAGCATTCCGCCTGTCAGCGCAATGGAGAAGATGCCGTTGAAAAAACCAGGGTGAAAAGCTGGGAACTCGCGGCCAATGCGCTCCGCGATCAGCGGGTAGATCGTTGCGAATCCGGAACCGGCTAACAGGGTTCCCATCAGGGCGCCGAACGGATTGTCCGTCCCCAAAAGGATGAGGCAGCCGAAAACAGCCGCGACAGCGCTCCCCAGCAGAAAGCGGCTATGCCGGATTCTCGGCAGCATGGCGACCGCCGCAAGCCGTCCCACCAACAAGGCCAGCCAGTAAACAGCCAGCATGAGAAGTGACGACTTCGGACTCATGCCCAGCCGGCGTATCAAAAAAATCGGCAGCCAGCCGGCGATGGACCATTCGTTGCCGAACTGAAAAAAGAGCAGCAGCGCAAACAGAATCGCGGCCGGGCTGCGCAAATGGCGAACGAGCTGCGCGAGCGTCGGCTGCTTGATGATCACCGGAGCGGGAAACGAACTGCGCGCATACCACACCGCGAAAAACCCGGGGATCACGGCGATAAATACCAAAATGCTCGTCCCGGTATAGGCATAAAATGTCCCCTCGACGAGCAGCGTAACCAGAAGGCAGCCCATACCGAACGAGATGCCGCCTAGGTTTGCAGTAGCTGCGGGATCGCGGTCATAAGCCGGAGATATCGCGTGGAAAACCGCGGTGTTCAGAAGACCGGTAGAGAAACCGATAGCAAGCAGCCCTCCCATGCGCCACCAAGGCGCAGCTGCTGGAGGTAAGATCGCCAGATAAAGGAGTGCCGCACAGGCCAGCGCGCAAGCCAGAACCAACAGGAAGCCGATACCGCGCTTCAGCAGGAGGTGTCCGGCGGCTTGGGTCGATACGATCACGCCGACGCTCAGACTCAGGAAATAATTGCCGACGGTGCCGAACTCAGAACTGAGATGGTATCCCCAAGCGGGAAGAATGGCGCCTAAAAAGCCGAACAGCAAACCGGAAATCAGCAAGCCGGTGAGTGCCTTAGCCGCCGACGGAAAGTGAAAGACCTCTCCGCGATCCGCTGTGGGGAAACTCACAGATTGATTGTAGCCCACGTCCCGGCCGATCCTGAATCCTGTACCGCATGAAGTCAGCAACCTACGAAATTCAGAAATCGGGTGACGCAATTCGACAGAATTACAGCACTTAAGTTATGGCCATAGCCTTGCACTCCCGGCATGCAAGGTCGCATAGAGGTCAGTCCGACTTTGGTGACGTTGTCTCCTGAGTGGTTGGGCTCCTGCAGAAGATGCCGGAGCCCGGCCGGACCGCCCCATTCCATCCTGAAGCAGTCCTGCCACGTTGACCGCTAAGTGTAGTGACAGCGGGCGACAGGCATATTCTTGACACATTTCGAGGTTCGGAATAATATCGAATTATCACTGAAGAAGGAGGTGGTCCAAAATAATGATAGATAGTAGTAGACCGCGCGAGGTGGCCGACTGTTGAGTCGACCGTTCTAACGTAGTCGGCGCCGTTTCAGTGGCGGGCCAAGTTCCTGTGGACCGGCCACTTCGACGCGAAACTAAACTGCCTCAGATTCATCTAAAAAGGCTACCGGCCCCCGTGGCATTCCCGGCGCAGCAGTCTGCTACGTCCGGAGCCACGGGGGTTTGTCTTTAGATATACTAGAAGTTCACCTGAAAGGATTCCCGCACTACATGAAAGCCGGCATTCACCCTGCCTATGAAGAAGTGAACGTGATTTGCGCCTGCGGCCACACGTTCAAAACGCGCTCAACTCACAAAGGCGACATCCGCGTTGAAATCTGCTCCAATTGCCACCCGTTCTTTACCGGACGCCAGAAGTTGATGGACACCGCTGGCCGTGTCGAGCGTTTCGAGAAGAAGTACGTGAAGGCCAGAGCCGCCAAGAAAGCCAAGCAGCCGGAGACCGTAAAAACGTAGTTAATGGTGTGATGGCTGGAGGTGTCGCTGGTTTTCGCGCTCTTCCAGAAGTTTCGTATATTTCGCCTGCTGCGTTTCGGACAACATGAGCCGAATCTTGCGCACCTGTTCGTCGTGAATCGCCTCGAACTCGGGCTTGTGCTTTTCACGCAGTTCGCGGTGCCGTTGACGGGTTTCGTCCAGGATGGGTTGCAGTTGGTCGACCTGTTGAGGGGTGAGTTGGAGCCGGCTTCGCAGCTCGGCAACGTATCGGCGGCGAAACTCCTCCGGGCTGGGGCTGGCGCTCACGGAGTTCATGGTATACAGGCGAAGCCCGAACGCGCCCACCGCGACGCCGGCAAAGAATAGGAGCGCAAGGTACAGAGCCGTCGCGAGAGTCGTGCGCCGCATCAGTCCTGCCGATCATAGACCGGCATCACGCGTACCGGCTCAAAGGAATACAGGTCCTGGCTTGCATTGTCGTCCGCGAGCACCTCTACATAAGTCTCGCTCGGAAGGGAGCCGCCGCGCGAGCGGGAGATCTCAACCGCCAGAGCCAGCAGCATAGAGAGCGCCAGCGCCGCGGTGACCAGATTTCGCGTCAACCGCGTGAAAACCCTCGACGTACGCTCCCGAGCCTCGATCTTCTGCCAGAGCTGCGGCATGAAGTTGACGCTCGGTTCGGGATCCGGGCTAGCGTCGCGATAGGACGCAAGCAGGGCGCTCAGCGCTTCGTCGCTTTCTTGCAGGTATCGTTGATTGTCCATCATCTACCCACTTCGGCCGTCCGTTTTCGACTTGCCGCGAAAGCCTTCAGGACGCGCTGTCTGGCTCGAAACAGCCGGACCTTAAGCGCGTTCTCTTTCACATGATAAATCTTTCCCAGCTCTTTGAGGGAGAGACCTTCGACTTCTTTCAACGTCAATAACACCCGATCCTCCTCGGAAACAGCGCCGAGCAGTGAATCCACTTCTTCGCGAATGCGCTTGCGCGCCGTATCATCCCGATCGACCTTCTCCCCAGCCATAGCATCCGCAATCATCATCTGCTGTTCGGAAAGGTCGGACATACGGGCTTCCATCCGCCGGCGCTTCTTTCGAAGATAATCGTATGCCGCATTTGATGTCAGGCGGTACAACCACGGCTCAAAGACTTCAGCCGACCGCAGCTGATCCAGCGAAAAATACAGCCTCAAAAAGACTTCCTGGCCAACGTCTTCCACATCTTCCGGATGCCCGATCAACCGTCCGATCGTGCCCAAAATCCGCTTCCGGTAGGCTGAGACTACCTGGTTGAACGCAGCCGCGTCACCATCTCGCGCACGTTCGATCAGCTTAAAATCAACCAACATGCCGCATTCAAAAAACCGGCATGCGGGGCCCCTTTACGGGGATCATAAAATATAGGCGCACCGGTAGATACTCAGGTTACCAAGCAGCTCGGTAAAAACGCTATTTTGCGGTCCTGACGGCCCCTTGGTGACTAAGAAAACAGTGGGGCTAGTGCGCCGCCACTTCCTCGGCTTCTTTGGCGATGACTAAGCTGCTGGCGTTGGGGGGAAGCGAAACCAGCATTTGCTCTTTCCGCATGACCAGCGTAGACGTATTGAAACTGGCCACTTCAAAGCCATGACCATGGGTGATGGCGTCAGTCGGGCAGGCTTCCACACAATAGCCGCAAAAGATGCAGCGGTTGTAGTCGATGTTATAGATCTTCGCGTATCGCTCGCCGCCGGAGATGCGCACCGTGTCGGTGTTCTCTGCCGCCTCGATATAGATGCAATTTGACGGACAAGCGGCAGCGCATAGGAAACAAGCGACGCATTTTTCCATGCCGTTCTGATCTCGCTGCAGCACGTGGACGCCGCGAAACCGTTGTTCAAACTTGGGCGGCTCATCCGGATAATTCTCTGTGACCGTGGGAGACATCATCTCCTTCAGGGTCACACCCATGCCTTTGGCAATTGCGGACGCGGACTCGATCAATTCCTCGAGAGGATTGGCCATCTGATTCTATTTTATCGTGGCTTCCGACCGGAGCCTAATTCTTGGACCCTCAACCAGATTTCATTTCGGGCACGCGCTCGCCGGGCTTAAATGGATTCATACCAAATTTTCCGGCGACCGCCTCCAGTTCCTTCTTATGAAACCCGACGAGCGACCAGGAAATGCTGCCGTCGCGCTCGACCAGGAACATGGATGGCACTGACGCCAAGCCATAAGCATTGCTTGCCGGATAGCCCAGACGGGAACTGTCAAGCAGAGTCGGCATAGTGATGCCGAACTCTGCGTGGAACTCGCGCGTCGCCTCGGCATTATCCTGGGAAACAGCCAGCATGCGCAGATTGCCATCGGCCAAATCGCGGTAGATGCGCTCGAGAAAGGGAAAAGTATACTGGCAGGTGGGGCAAGAAACTTTAAAAAACGCGAGGAAGACAGGTCCGGCGGGCAGCAACTCGCTGAGGCTTTTTTGCACACCGTTCAAGTCCTCCAGCCGGAAATCGGGCGCGCGCTGCCCGGCCGTTAGCGTTTCATTGTCTCTGGCGGAGGACATAAATCTAGTGTAGATGGAAGCCGCTCGGTCCCGCAAAAAGCGTGCCGGGTTCAACCTACTCTTCTTTCAGCTGTTGGACGAAATTCAAGATGTCGAAGTGCTTGATCTCGCGGTCCGGGAAAAAGCTATTGATTGCACTCTGCTCGTCGTCGAAAACTTCGAAGATGGTGGTGAGCTTGGTCATGACCAGGAGCTCGATGCCGCGGCGGCTCAGGTTTAACAGCTTGATTTTGCCGCCCGCCTTCTGCATGGACGTGTAGGCCATTACTAGCGCGCCCAGCCCGGTGCTGTCGATGTAATCCACGTCTGCCATCTGGAGAACGATGTTACGGTGCCCGGAGTTAATCAGCTTCTGCAGCTGGTCCCGGAATCTGGAGACTTCATCCCCGACGGTGAGCCGCCCCTTGAGATCCTGGATGGTAATCCCCTCGCGGTCTCGCTGTTGTATTTCGATGCTCATAGAATGGCACGTTTACATCAGACCGGCATCTTGACGCCGATCTGCGCCTCGACATCTTCAATAGGAACCATTTCGATGGCATCCCATGGGCACCCGTCCAGAAATGCGCCGTCGGGGCCTTTGCTCACGCACTTTTTGCAGCCGATGCAAAGGAACGGGTCGACTTCGATACGGCCGAAGGGCGGATGTCCTTCATCGGGAACCCAGTACATGCAATCCGCCACGGGACAATACGGAACGCAGGCGGGTGATCCTGCGCAACCGGTGCAGCACTCCGTGATAATAGCCAGTTCCTTGGGGCGCTTTTTGCGCGGTGTAGCGATTCCCTCGGACTTGGGCTCCATCTTCACGACATCGGCGAGCATGTGCGGATTATGGCACAGTCCCCTGGCAGCGTGCCATGACATAAGATGGACGAAGGACTGCTAATGGCGCATCCTGCTTCCTATTCACTAGCGGTACCGCCTGTAGAAGCGCGCTCCACGACGGAGCCGAGTAGAATTCCGTGGTACGTGTGGTGCTGCGCGGCGGCTGTCATGTGCAGCGCGGTAGGCGGCGTCTGGGACATCTCCTGGCACGAGAGTATCGGCCGCGACTCCTTTTGGACCGCGCCACATGTGCTCATTTACTTGTGTGGCGTGTTGGCGGGTCTAGCCTGTGGTTATCTGATTCTTTCGACCACGTTCCAAGATAAATCACCTCTGCACGCGGCTTCCGTAACGATGTGGGGATTCCGCGGCCCTCTCGGTGCTTTCATCTGCGCTTGGGGCGGCGTGGCGATGATCACCGCCGCGCCCTTCGATAACTGGTGGCACGGGGCGTACGGTTTGGACGTCAAGATTATCAGCCCCCCTCACATCCTGCTGGCGCTCGGAATGACGGCCATCCGGTTCGGTACTCTGATCATAGTTCTAGCCGAGATGCAACGTGCGCAAGGCGAATTCCGCGCAAACCTGGAGCGCATGCTGTTCTACTCCTTCCTGTTCCTGATGGCCATGACAGTCGGGATCGCGCAGGAGATGACCAACCGCGTGTTCATGCACGGCGCGAAGTTTTACCTTGTGGTGATGATGGGTGCGCCAATATGGATGGCGGCGGTATCCCGGGTGGCTAAAAGCCTATGGGCGGCGTCAATCGTGGCGGGCATGTACACGGCCCTCCATCTGTGTTTCGTTTGGATATTGCCGCTGATACCAGCCGAGCCGAGGCTCGGACCGGTTTATCAAAAGGTCACACACATGGTCGCACCGGAATTTCCGCTGCTCCTGATCGTGCCGGCCATCGTCTTCGATCTGGTGCGGCGGCGTGTGGGCACGTTGAGCCGGCGGACGCAGGCAGCGATGCTGGGATCAGCATGCCTCGTTAGCTTCATCGCTGTTCAGTGGCCCTTCGCCGACTTCCTGATGTCTCCGGCATCCCATAACCGGTTTTTTGTCACCAATGAATTCCCCTACTTTATCCCGCCCACGTCCCCTTGGGTTCGTAACGTGTTTTTCCCCACCGAACACACATCAATCGAGTTCTGGACGCGTATGGCGCTTGCGCTGGCAGTAGCCGTAGTGACCACTCACATCGGCCTGAGTTGGGGCGACTGGATGAAGCGGCTGCGGCGGTAAGGCTGTTCGAGACAGCCTCTTACTGAGCCGCGCGCGTGAGCAAGCGGTATTTGGCGATCGCTTGATCCAGCACCTCGCCAGGATTTTCATCCGACACAGCGACCGCTTCGATCTTCCCCTGGCCCCACGGACGCCAGCGCGCAAAAAAGCGCTTGGATGGGAATCCGGCAAAGATGCTGAGCAGCGGAACGCGGCAGGCCGCGGCAACGTGTTGTCCAGCGGAATCGTAGCCGATATATAGATCGCTGCGGGCGATCGCGGAGGCAAATGCCGCAAACGGCCCGCGGAAGCTGCGCACACGCTCTCTAGGCGCGCCAGAATTTGCGATGGCGCGCTGCACTCGCTCGGCCTCTTCGCCGCCCGCGCCTTCATCGATGAGGATGTGAGCTCCCGTGCCCGCGGCGTGCGCGACCAGGCCCTCTTCAAATGGATCGGCAATGCGCTTGGCGGAATTTTCACCGATCCCGAAACTCATGGTTACAAAGGGACGCTCGGGAATGTCGGGGGAATTGAGGGGAGCAATCCAGGGCACGGCGTTTTCGACGCCGAAAGTCTCATATGCCCAGCGAGCCGCGAGCACAGGGAGCGCGTCATTGCTTTGGGCTCCGTAGACACGGCTCTCGAAAAAATAATGGTTCTCTTCGGAGCAGACGGGCAGCAGACCGAGCTGCGTCAGGCGCGAGTCCGGATCGATAACGATGCTGTTGTCATGCGTGAGGAGGCTTTGCAATTCACGCCATGGCGCCAGGCGCTCGCGCACACTACCAGTCCGCAGATAAGAAACAGGCGCGTGAGTCACGCGAGCGTCTGCCGCGAACAGCTCCCACGATTTGCGGCTTCCGACCAGAACGATCCTGGCGGCAGGGAATCGGCGTCTGACGGCATCGAGCAGCACACTGGTTATGGCCACATCGGCACCGAGCGTCACCCGCGACAGAACAAACACGGTC
>Ga0070681_10002932_pt1 | contig 15809 bp, 17 predicted proteins | sample KBSC83BmetaG_FD_65650 | JGI IMG/M metagenome (GOLD analysis project Ga0070681, IMG submission 65650) | Corn rhizosphere microbial communities from Kellogg Biological Station, Michigan, USA - KBS C8-3B metaG | ecosystem: Host-associated > Plants > Roots > Rhizosphere | place: USA: Michigan...
TTGCTCGCGACGTCACGCGCGGGGTGGACCGCCAGTGGGTGCGCGAGCTCTACAGCTTCGCGGTGCGTCCCGACCTCGCGTTGTATTTCCGTGTGCCCATTGATGTCTCGCTCGACCGATTGACCGCCCGGCGCGTGAAGTTGAAGTTTTACGAAGCGGGCATGGACATGGGATGGAGCGCGAACCCGACGGAAAGCTTCCGCCTGTTCCAGGGCAGCGTGCTCGAGGAGTACGATCGGCTGGTCGATGAGTTCGGATTGCAGGTCGTGGATGCTTCCGCCAGTATCACCGCGCAGCAACGCGTGGTCCGCGAACGCGTCGCTCCTCTGCTGACTCCCCAGGCGGAAAGGATCCATGAACAGCCCGTCGGATGAACTGATCGAAGGGGCGAATGGCGGGATTCAGCCCGGACGCTACTACGGGCGCGGTGTTCCGTACCTGCCGATCGACGGCTACCCTGGCAAGCTGATCGCGATCGAAGGCACCGACGGCGTGGGACGAAGCACCCAGATTCTGCTGCTCCGCGAGTGGCTCGAGGTCAAGGGCTACGGCGTCATCGAAACGGGATGGACGCGTTCCCCGCTGATGCAGCCCACCATCGAGCTGGCGAAGGCCAGCAACACGCTCAACAAGCTCACGTTTGTCCTGCTGTACGCGACTGACTTCGCCGATCGTCTCGAGAAGGAAATCATCCCGGCGCTCAAGGCCGGATTCGTCGTGCTCTCCGATCGCTACATTTTCACGGCACTCGCGCGTGCCGGCGTGCGCGGCACCGATCGTCAGTGGCTCCGCAATTTGTACGGCTTCGCCATCGCTCCGCACCTGGTCTTCTACCTGAAGACTGACGTCGAAACGTTGATCGGTCGCGTCCTCGCATCACGAGGCATGGACTTCTGGGAATCGGGGATGGATCTCAAGCTCGGCGACGACATCTACGACAGCTTCCGCGCCTATCAGAACAAACTGCTGCGCGAGTACAACTCGATGGCCGAGGAATTCCACTTCAGAAACATCGACGCCCGCAAACCCGTCGAAGTGATCCAGGACGAATTGCGCCGACAAGTCGCGGCGTTTCTGGAAGCGTAAATTCAGCCGCGACGAACGAAGGCCTCTTGGGCTTAATGGCTTCGTGGCCTTCGTGGCTAAAGTCTTTCCGTGCGTCATCCGGCAATCGATGAATGCCCCAGCTGTTTGCGGATGAACCCAATCTGCCCGACGTGATACGACTCGTGAAAGCCGCAAAAGGCGATGAGGTCCGCCAGCGTTTCAACTCCCGGAACAGGATGACGAGTGACCGGCGCACTGAGGCGATCCGGCGTGACGGCGCTGAACGCGTCGCGCATCGCGGCGTGTGTCGCAGTCCACGCGCGCTGGATGACTTCCCGGCTCGGGTAACCGCTACGATCCATCAGCATTGATCCGCGCTGGAACGCCCGGCTCCAGCCGCAATCAAACGACGCTCCCATTTCAGACAAGAGACCGGCTCGTGTCTCGGTGAGATGGCCGAGGATCCACGCAATCGGATTCCCCGATCCCGAGACCTGGCGCCACAGCTCTTCCTCGGACAGACCGTCGAGGCTGCGCGCGATCAGGTTGTTGTTCAACTTGAAGATCAATGCAAGTGGTTGCAGCATGAGCGAATTTTACATGGCTGAAATATCCAATCCATTACCCGTACGGTAGTCTCAAGCCGATGCTGATGGACGCACGGACATCGGCCGTGCCCGAACACACGTCGTCCTCGACACCTCCTGCCGGCACCGCCGGCCCTGCCAAGATCGACGTCTCGCGGATGAACTTTTACTACGGGACCAACCGCGTCCTCGAACAGATCACCGTCAGGGTGATGCCGAACGAGGTCACGGCCCTCATCGGTCCATCGGGCTGCGGCAAATCGACGTTCCTGCGATCGCTGAACCGGATGAACGACATCATCCCGGGCACCCGCGTGGAAGGCTCCGTCCTGATCGATGGCGAGGAGATCTACGCCCCCGGGGTCGACATCGTCAATCTGCGCCGCCGGGTCGGCATGGTCTTTCAAAAATCCAACCCGTTCCCGAAATCGATTTTCGACAACGTGGCGTACGGCCTCCGGATCAACCGCATGGTGTCGTCGCGCGAAGAACTGCGCGGGCGGGTCGAAGCCAGCCTCAAGAGCGCGGCGTTGTGGGAAGAGGTCCACGACCGGCTGCACACATCGGCGCTTGCGCTCTCAGGCGGCCAGCAGCAGCGTCTGTGCATCGCCCGCGCGCTGGCCGTCGAACCCGAAATCCTGCTGATGGACGAGCCCGCCTCCGCGCTCGATCCGATTGCGACCCAGCGCATCGAGGAGCTGATCTACCACCTGAAAACCCGCTATACGATCGTGATCGTGACGCACAACATGCAGCAGGCGGCACGCGTGTCCGACGTCACGGCGTTTTTCTGGCTCGGAAAGCTCGTGGAGCGTGACCGGACGAACAAGATATTTACAGCGCCGAGCGAGAAACTGACTGAAGACTACGTCACCGGCAGATTCGGGTGATCCCGCTGTCTCGTATGTTCAACCCTCTCGCTGCCGCCCCGCAAAAAAACAGACCCGCGGCCGCGCTGCCGGCCGATAATCAACCTGAGGACCAGGATTGATGGAGCCCGTCGAGCGCGTCGTCAGACATTTCCAGGAAGAGCTCGAACAACTCAAAACGCGGCTGCTCGAAATGGGTGGTCTGGCCGAAGAGCACGTCCGTCTGGCGATCAAAGGCCTCGTCGATCGTGATCTCGAACTGATCGATCGCGTGCTCGTCGAGGACGAACCGATTAACCGGCTGCACATCGAAATCGACAACCGCTGTTTTACGCTGCTCGCGCTGTATCAGCCCATGGCTGCGGACCTGCGCACCATCGTGGCGGCGGTCAAGATCAATACCGACCTCGAGCGCGTCGGCGACTTGGCCGTCAACATCGCGGAGGCGGCCCGCCGCTACTGCTCGCATCCGCCGGTGAAGAAACTCATCGACATTCCGCGCATGGCCACAATCGCCCAGACCATGCTCCGGGACGCACTCGATGCGTTCGTCCGGCGCGATGTGGCGCTCGCACAGCAGGTCCTCAACGAGGACGACCGGCTGGATAGCCTCAAAACCCAGATTTTCCGCGAGCTCCTCACCTACATGCTGCAGGATCCGACGACGATCGAGCCCGCGTTGGACCTGATTCTCGTATCGCGGCATCTCGAACGAATCGGCGATCACGCCACCAACATCGCCGAAGACGTCATTTTTATCGTCTCGGCGCGCGACGTCCGGCACCACGCCAGCGATAGCCACGCGTAATCAGGCTTTAGGCGTTCGGCTTAGACTTTAGGGCGGAATTGGAATTGGTCTGCCTTCACGTGGCAGGCTCAAGGCCCAACGTCGAAAACCCAAAGCCTAAAGCCAAAGCCGACCTGTGAATAGAATAGTGTCCAATGCCTGACACTCTCTCAATCACCGACAACCGCACAGGGAAAAAATATGAGCTGCCGATCCAGAACGGCACCGTCCGGGCCATGGATCTGCGGCAGATCAAGACGGCGCCGGACGACTTCGGGTTGATGACGTACGACCCGGCGTTCATGAACACTGCCAACTGTCGCAGCGCGATCACGTTCATCGACGGCGAAAAAGGCGTGCTGCTCTATCGCGGCTATCCCATCGAACAGCTGGCCGAAGACAGCGATTACCTCGAAACGGCGTATCTGATTCTGTTCGGCGAACTGCCGACGGCGGCGCAATACCAAGCCTGGAATCAGCAGATCACGCTTCACACGATGCTCCATGAGAACGTGAAGAAATTCATGGAGGGCTTCCGCTACGACGCGCACCCGATGGGCATCTTCCTGAGCACCGTCGGCGCACTGTCGACGTTCTATCCTGACGCCCCGAAAATCTTCGACAAGGATTCCCGGCTACGACAGACACACCGCCTGATTGCCAAGGTCCCCAGCATCGCGGCTTACGCGTACCGCCATATTGTCGGACGGCCCTATATCTACCCTGATAACGACCTGAGCTTCTCCGGCAACCTGCTGAACATGCTGTTCAGAATGCCGGCCGAAAAGTACCAGCCGAATCCCGTCCTGGCGCGGGCGCTCGACGTGCTGTTCATCCTGCACGCCGACCACGAGCAGAACTGCAGCACGAGCGCGATGCGCAACATCGGCAGCTCGCACGTGGACCCGTACTCGGCGCTCGCCGGAGCGGCCGCTGCGCTCTACGGACCGCTGCACGGTGGCGCGAACGAGGCCGTGCTCCGCATGCTGAACGAGATCGGATCCGTCAACAAGGTGCCGGAGTTCATCAAGAAAGTGAAATCGGGCGAGGCCAACACGCGCCTCATGGGATTTGGACATCGTGTCTACAAGTCGTACGACCCGCGCGCGAAGGTCATCAAGCGAATTGCGGACATGGTCTTTACGGTGACTGGCAAGAATCCGCTCCTCGAGATCGCGCTGGAACTCGAGCGCATCGCCCTGCAGGACGAGTACTTCGTCTCCCGCAAGCTCTATCCAAACGTCGATTTCTACTCGGGACTGATTTACCAGGCGATGGGCTTCCCGGTCGAGTTCTTCCCCGTGCTCTTCGCTATTCCGCGCACGGCCGGCTGGATCGCGCAGTGGGAGGAAATGCTCCTCGATCCGGAGCAGAAAATCGCCCGGCCGAGGCAAATCTACACCGGCGCCGCGGCTCGCGACTACGTGGCTCGCGAAAAGCGCGGATGATGCATGCATTGGATAATTGGGTAATCTAGTAATCTGGTCATCGATGTTCCGATTCATTCTTATCGCCGCACTGCTGCTCCAGGCTCCCACGGCACCGTCGTTCGATTCCAATAAAGCGTGGGAGCATTTGCGGCAACTCGTCGGCTTCGGTCCGCGGCCGGCAGGGTCGGCGGCGATTGAGCAATCGCGCACCTACATCAAAAGTCAGCTGAGCGCGATCGGCGTGCCAGTCACCGAACAGGCCTGGGACGATCAGACACCCAACGGCCGCGTTCACATGGTCAACCTCATCGCGACCATTCCCGGCGCGAGCAAGAACCGCCTCGTCATTGGTGGCCACTACGATACGAAGAAGTTCCCGTTTCGATTCGTCGGCGCGAACGACGGCGGATCGAGCGCGGCGTTCCTGATCGAGCTCGCCCGCGTGCTCAAAGCGCGTCGAAATCCACTGACGATCGAGATCCTGTTTCTGGACGGCGAGGAAGCCGTCATTGACTGGGCCGGAACGGACCACACCTACGGCAGCCGTCATTACGTGGCCGAGGCCAAGCGAAGCGGATCGCTGGCCTCTTTGAAAGCGTTCGTCCTCGTCGACATGATTGGCGACCGCGATCTCCAGATCAAACGCGATCTCAACTCAACGACGTGGCTGACCGACGTCATCTGGGCTGCGGCCCAGAAGCAGCAACTCGGCGCCTACTTCCGGCCGGAGCGGGTGCAAATCGAAGACGACCACATGCCATTCATGGAAGCCGGTGTGCCGTCGGTCGACATCATCGATCTCGAATATCCCGCCTGGCACACCGCCGGCGATACGCTCGATGCGGTCAGCGCACGAAGCCTGCAAGTGGTCGGCGACACGCTGGTCGCGGCACTTCCGCAGATTGAAGCAAGGTTAACCAAATAGCATCCCGTTATGCGCGGCTCTACCTGAATAGCGCCAGGTCGACAGCTTCTCCCATCGCCTTGTAACCAGCATCGTTCGGATGCAGGTTGTCACCCGAATTGAACGCCGGCAGGAATTTCGTCGGCTGCGCCGGGTCACGAATCACCGCATCGAAATCGATGACACCGTCATAAGCCTTGCTCGTGCGAATCCAGGTGTTCACGGCCTGGCGTTTCACCTCGCCTTCAGGTGTGTAGTAGGCCGCGCCCTCGAACGGCGTCAACGTCGCGCCGAAGATCTTCAAGCCGTGCACGTGCGCCCGCTCGATCATCTGCTGATGCCCGGCGATCAACTCTGCCGCCGCAGGACCAGCCCCACGTCCAGCCATACCGATATCGTTGATGCCTTCGAGAACAATCACGTAGCGGACGCCTGGCTGCGCGAGCACGTCGCGATCGAATCTCGCCAGCACATTGATGCCAAATGCCGAGTTCGCCTCGGTGAGCACACGGTTCCCCGCGATGCCAGCATTCAACACGCTGAGATGCCGCGTCGCCGCATTCGCCTGAAGACGACGGGCGAGGACGTCGGGCCAGCGGCTGTTGGTGCCTGGAGTGGAACGCGTGCCGTCAGTAATCGAATCGCCCAGCGTCACAATTGCCGCGGCGTTGGCGGGAGCCACCGCCTCGACGCGCGAGAGCAGGAACCACGACGGAGTCGTCGTCGGACTCGAAAACGAGGGTTCGCCGACGTGATTGCCGGACGCGGACACAAAGTTCGTTTCCATCGCACCATTGTGAATCGTCAGCGGCGAGGGCCATGCACCGGTGTCCGCTGGCAGAAACACGTCAATGGCGAGATCGGCCATGGGTGTAGTTTTCAGGGTGACGGCGTCGCTGACGATCGTCGCGCCAGCTGGAATCGTCGTCGTCGCCTGACCGGCGAACATGAGCGGGTGTGCCGATCCGGCGACGATCGCCGATTCCTTGTCCCGGATCGCGATTCCTGCCGCACCCACCGTGATCGGCGCCGTCCCAAAGGCATTGCTGAAGACCACCCGAAGCTGGTCGCCCCCGAAGGTGGTGTGGACGACCTGCCGCAGCGTTTGTCCGTTGAATTGCAACGGCGGAGGAATTCCACGTCCTCCCGCGGATTGAGCGGCCGGCGTCGCAGCCGCGGGCGGCGGGGCTGGCGTCGCCGGAGCGGGCACGAGCGGCGGGGAGTTCGAGGGGACCGGCACCGCGGGAGCGCGCCAGGTATCCGCAGTCGCCCAGATGCCAACCCAATGCGTCGCGGCCTGTTGTCCGGAAACCGTGAGTCCGCCCAGCATCAACGCGATAACGAAAGGCCAGAAAATTCGGGGGAATTTCATGCGGAAACCCTACGGCACACCTCGCCGCGGGTCAATAGCAAGGACGGGCTCGGGATTCGGGGTTCAGGGAGGATTTTCCTAACCATTCTGAGAAGCCCGCCGTCTAAGGTGCGAGAGATGGATGCCAGCGACCGGGCGACCGCGCTCATACGGGCGCGTCAGGGAGACGAGGAAGCCTTCGGGACGCTCGTCCAGCAGCACAGCCGGCGAGTGTTTCAGCTGGCCTTCCGACTGATGCGTAACGAACAGGATGCCGAAGATGTTGTCCAGGAATGCTTTCTGCGCGCCTACCGCCAGCTCGGCCGATTTGAGGCGCGCGCCGACTTCGGCACCTGGCTCTACCGGATCGCGGCCAATTGCGCGGTGGACATGATGCGCACCAGAGGGCATCGGCTGCAGTCAAAAACCGAAACGCTGGATGAAACCACGCCGCTCAAAGAAACCGCGCGCCCCGGTCCGGATCGGCTGGCCGAAAGCGCCGAAATCGACCGGCTGGTCACCGCAGCGCTCGATGAGTTGACCGCGATTGAACGCGCGGCGTTCACGCTTCGCCATCACGAAGGCCGATCGATAGACGAGATCTGCCGGACGCTCAATCTGGGAAAAAGCGCGGCCAAACACGCCGTCTTCCGCGCCGTGCGGAAGCTTCGCGCCACACTTGCGCCATTTCGACTGGCGGCCGATCCGAGGATGCCCTCATGACGGTACACACTCCGCATCCGTCCGAAGAGGATCTCATTCTCCACTTCTACGGAGAGAGCACTCATCCGGCGGCGATTCACGCGCACCTCGCGCTCTGCAGCTCGTGTCAGTTCGAGTACGAAGCGATCGCCCGTACGCTGACGCTGGTCGCCACGCCCCCGACGCCCGAGCGCGGCGATTTGTATGGACTCGAAGTCTGGCAGCGTATTCGGCCGCTGCTTCCGGCCCGGGATCCCTGGTCGAGACTCCTGCGAGTCCGTTGGAGCACGTTGACGATGGGCGCGGCGGTGGCGGTGTTTGCCATTGCCGCATTCATCGCTGGACGTAACTGGCCAACAACGGCACAACCGGCATCGGCGCCGATGCAGGCCGCGACTTCAGGTCTCGGCAGCGATGCGCGCGCCCGGACGGTCGCCATCATCGATCACCTCGAACGGTCGGAGCGGGTACTCCTCGATCTCACAAACGCAGATGGGCCGGACGTGGACGTGAGCGAGGAACAGGCGTGGGCGGCCGACCTCGTCGATGCGAACCGGTTGTACCGGGAAGCGGCCACGCAGGCGGGCGAAACCAGTACCGCCCTGGTTCTCGATGATTTGGAACGTTCGCTGCTCGATATCGTGCACGCGCCCTCGCAGCTCACACCGACTGAGCTCGAGGATGTGCGCGCCAGGCTTGATGCGGCGGCCTTGCTCTTCAAAGTCCGCGTGTTGTCCAACGAACTGCGTGAGCGCGAAACTGCGCCGCTCGCGCCCAGGAAAACCACATGAACATGATCCGGATCGGTCGAACCTCGTTTGTCTCCGTCGCGCTGACCCTGTCGATCGCGGCCACGAATCTGCGCGCGCAGGCGGTCGTGCCTCCGACTCCCCCTGTGCCCCCGGCGCCGCCCGACATCTCGATTCACGTCCAGTTGCCGGACTTGTCCGGTCTCGATTTGCCGGACCTGTCGGATCTTGACGACATCCTCCAGAACGCCATTACCGGGATTCCCGACTTGGACTGGACGGCGGTTCCCGTTCCTCCTGCCCCTCCTGTGCCTCCAGCCCTTGCAGCCCCTGCCGCCCCTCCAACAGTGCAGGTCTTTCCGGCTTTTCCCGCGCTTCCGGCGCTTCCGCAGTTCGCGCTTCAAGGCCCGAAGCCGGTGCCGGTGCCGAAGGTGAGGGTCTACACGGACCGAGACAACTCCAAGGGCGCTACTGATCTCTACGAACAAGCCCGGAATGCGATCGAGCAGGAGCAGTACGGGAAGGCGCTCGGCCAACTGGACGCGCTGATTGCCCGGTTTGACGGCAAATCGCTTGCCGATTCCATTGCGAATCGGGTCGATGCGGCGATGTATTGGAAAGCCTATTCGCTCGGCAAACAGCGCGAGCTGACCGAGGCCCTCAAGACGCTGGAGACGATGCAGTCGCGGTTCGCGGACAGCCGGTGGCTGAAGGATGCCATGGCGCTCAAGGTCGAAATGATGCAGGCGTCGGGGCAGGCGGTCTCGCCAGACTCCCAGACGGACGAAGACATCAAGCTGCTTGCGTTGCGTGGCCTGATGCAAAGCGATCCGGATCGTGCCGTGCCGATGATCGAACAGCTCTTGTCGGGATCGAGCTCGATCAAAGTCAAGGAAAACGCGCTGTTCGTCCTCAGCCAGAGCAAGTCGGCCAGAGCCCGCGAGATTCTCGCAAATATCGCCAAGGGCAACGGAAATCCGGACCTTCAGATGCGCGCGATTCGGTATCTCGGCGTCATGAACGGGCCTGGCAACGATCAGATTCTCGAAGACGCCTATCGCTCCTCGAGCGACGAAGCGGTCAAGCGCGCCATCATCCGCAGCTTCATGGTGAGCGGCAACCGCGCACGCCTGACGACGATTGCCGGCGACGCCAACAGCAGCCCTGCGCTGCGCGGCGAGGCCGTTCAGCAGCTAGGTGTCATGCACGCCGGAGACGAGCTCGCCCGGCTCTACGCGCGGGAATCAGCACCTGAGGTGAAAAAGCGCATCATCCAGGGCCTTTTTATCGGCCGCGACGCGACACGCCTCGTGGAGCTCGCCAAGGCCGAGAAGGACATGGACTTGAAGAAGGACATCGTGCAGAAGCTGTCGCTCATGAAGTCGAAGGAAGCGACGGACTACCTGGTTGAGCTGTTGAAATAGTTCACGAAGACAAAAGCTTTACCACAGAGGACACGGAGAAACGGAGCATTTAAATGGGAAACAGGCAAAACCCAATTGGTCTTCGTGGCTTCGTGGCTTCGTGGCTCTCGTTTTGGGCAGTCGGTGCTTTTCTGACCACCGGCGTGTCCGCGCAGTCGCAAATCGTCAACGCGCAGCTGACGTCGCGCCAGAGCACGCGAGGGCTGGACGTCGAGATCCAGTCAGCGGCCGCGCAAAATGGCCCTTCGTGGATCGCCTATCGCGTGTCCACCGTGCGCGGTCCACAGCACATGTGCAACTCGAACAACTGGACTACGACGAAAATGATGCTCGAACCGGCGACTGAGCTGACGGTCCTCGTTCGCATCGAGAACGGCCGTATCGACCGAATACAGACAGCCACGCCTGACTGCGAGATCGACGCGGGAGCGTTACCCGTCCTCTGGTTGGAGGGGATCTCACCTGCGCAAAGCGCGGCCTGGCTGACGGCACAAATCAAATCGGCCGAGACCGCTGGTCAGCGTACGCCCAAGATCGTTGACTCTGCGCTCCGCGCGTTGATCTGGCATCCGGGCGACGAACCGATCAATACCGTCGTCGCACTCGCCCGGGACGATCGGCGTCCGTTTGTGAGAAGCCAGGCGCTGTTCTGGCTCTCGCAGCGGGCCGGCCAGCAGGCCGTGGGCGCCATTCGCAGCGCCATCGACAACGATCCGGAAACCGAAGTGAAACGTAAAGCCGTCTTCGCCCTCAGTCAGCTCCCAAAGGACGAAGGCGTTCCGATGCTGATCGACATCGCCCGGAACAATCGCAATCGCGAGGTGCGCCGCCAGGCGATGTTCTGGCTTGGACAATCAAAAGATCCGCGCGCGGTGTCGTTCTTCGAAGAAGTTCTCAAGCCCTGACGCTCGCGATTCGTACTACAAAGTAATTTTTTCACTCGCTTTTTTCTCGCTACCAGCTCAGCCTGGTGCTACACTCCGTTCGTTCCCAAACAACTCGCGACGAAGTGAGCATTTGCTCCTGTTCCACGGATAACTCTGTCCGAAACGTTCTAGTACCGCCAATGAACAAACGTCAGCGCCTGGTTCTTGCCGCCGGAATTGTGATTGGAATTACGACACTGACGCTACACGCTCAGGATCCGTCGAGTGTGCCGCTTCAGACGTTTCGCAGCACGATCGACGTAGTCACGATTCAAGCATCAGTTCGCGACACGCGCGGCCGAATTGTCAGCGGGCTGACACCGAGTGATTTTGAGGTGCTCGACAACGGGCAGGCGCGGCCGATTCTGTCGCTTCATGCCGATCGTCAGGCGCCACTCAGCATCGCCGTGCTCGTGGACATGAGTGGCAGTATGGCGATTCGCCCAAAGATGGACATGGCGCGTCAGGCCTACGAGTCGATTCTGTCGGAACTACATCAGGGCCAGGACGAGGTCGCTGTCTTCTCGTTCGACTCGACGCTTCATGAACGCCGCGATTTCACCGACGACCTCGCCAGCCTCAGGGGGGCGTTGTCCGGATTTGGCGCGTTTGGGACGACATCGTTGTACGACGCAACCGCCGCCACCGCCCGTCGCCTGGCTGCACGCGTCGGCACTCATAAGGCGATCGTTCTTCTTACAGACGGCCTCGATACCAGCAGTTCGATGACAGCACGAGAAGTGTCGGGCCTCGCCAGCTCGATCGATGTGCCGGTGTTCGTCGTGGCCACCGTGCCATCGCTCGATCAGCGGATGATGCTTCAGGCGTCGGAACGGTCAACGCCTTCAGCGACAGCGGACTTGCGCGATCTCTCCGATTGGACCGGTGGACAGCTGGTGTTCGCCAGCACGCTTGCCGAAACGCAGGCGACTTCGGTCAAGTTGATCGATGAGCTTCGTCAGCAGTACGTGCTTGCGATCGAGGCCGCAGACGGGCGCGAATGGCGCCGTCTGGAGGTTCGCGTCCGGCGTCCCTCTGCGGTCGTCAGAGCCAGAAACGGGTATTTTGCGGGCTAGAGTGGGTGGTCCAGTGACGGCCTGAACGCCGTCCCTTACCTTCACTCAAGACCTACAGTCGGAACCCGTGGCCCCGAGTTCCGAATCCGTAATCCCGAACCCCGAAATCCCGACTCCCCTGCCGCGAGCCCGAAGCCCGAGATGAGTGGTAACGTCCGATCTGGTACTCGGCTTCCGGAGGCGCGCGCATGACACTTCTCGGACTGAACGTCACGACTGCACTCGGACTCGGCCTGTCGGCCACCGACCTCACGTTTACACAAATCAGCTTGCGGGCTGTCGTCGTGTTCGTGATCACGCTGACGATCATCCGCCTTGGCGACCGGCGGTTTCTGTCACAGAAGACGGCTTTTGACGCGGTGCTGGGATTCATCCTGGCATCGATGATGGCGAGAGCGGTCAACGGGACCGCAGCGTTCTTTCCTACTCTTGGCGGCGGCCTGGTGCTCGTGATGCTGCACCGCATCTTCGCCTACTGGTCACGCCGATCTCATATGTTCGGGATTCTGATCAAGGGCGCCAGTGACGTCATCATCCGCGATGGCAGACTGGATAAAGCAGTGGCTGACCGGAACCGGCTGAGTGAGCACGACATCCTCGAGGATCTCCGGCTGCATGGAAATATTGCGAGCATCGAAGACGCCGAGCTCGCCGTCTTTGAACGGAACGGTCAGATCAGCGTCGTCTTGCGACGAGTATCATGAGCCGTTGTTTTCCCGTTTTCGATCCACGCGCGACGCAATCGCCACTGCAATCAGTCCAACAAGGGCAATGGCGAGTGCGACCAGGCTGGCGACCCTGATGCCGTAGACGGTCGCCGGACGCATCCAGTCGTCGATACGGACGTAATCGTGCCCATTCTGAACGGCAGTTACGGCTGCAAACGCATATCGACGGCCTGCGAGCACGAGAACCCGATCGAAGACAACGTTCCAGACTGCAAAGGCCAGCACGAGCCAGAGCGCGGCAGCCACTCGCGGTGAGCGGCGGAGCCGATCGATCGTGTGCGTGCCGCCGTTCTCACTCGCCTCTGGCGACGTCGGTTTCCGGGTTGGAGCGATTCGAGGCATGTGCGGCTGCCGATCACTTCCGCGGGAACGCCTTAGTGCCCCATCGTAACAGCTGGCCCTGCGTCAGAGGTTGTGAGCCGCATTCCCAGTCGCTGAAGGAGCCGCTCGTCATGTGAAGCGCCCGGATTGGGCGTCGTCAGCAACTTGTCACCGAGGAAGACCGAGTTCGCACCGGCGAGAAAACACAGCGTCTGTGCTTCGTCACTCATCGACAAGCGTCCGGCGGCGAGCCGGACGAACGACTTCGGCATCAGAATGCGCGCGGTGGCAATCGTCCGAATCATTTCGAGCGGATCTTCTGCCGTCATGTCGGCGAGCGGAGTACCGTCGACGCGGACGAGCATATTGATCGGCACGCTCTCCGGATGCGGATCGAGCGAGGCCAACTGCTGGAGCAGCCGATACCTCACCGGACGATCCTCTCCCATCCCGATGATGCCGCCGCAGCACACCGTGATGCCGGCTCGCCGCACGCGAGCGAGCGTCTCCAGCCGATCGTGATAGGTCCGCGTCGTGATGATGTGACCGTAAAAGTCGGGCGAGGTATCCAGGTTGTGGTTGTAGGCGGTGAGGCCGGCGTCGGCGAGCGCATCCGCCTGACGCTGTGAGAGCATCCCGAGCGTGCAGCACGCTTCCATTCCGAGGCCGCGAACCACACGGACCATCTCGACGACCTGCTCGAACTGCGGACCATCGGGAACGTCGCGCCACGCCGCGCCCATGCAGAAGCGCGTCGCCCCCTGATCCCGCGCGCGCGTGGCCGCACCGGTCATTTCGTCGAGCGACACCAGCTCGGTTCGCGTGACGTCGGTCTTATAGTGCGCCGACTGCGGACAATACGCGCAATCTTCGGGGCAGCCACCCGTCTTGATGCTCAGAAGAATGCATCCCTGAACTTCGTTCGGTGCATGATGCGCGCGATGAACGGTCTGCGCGCGAAAAACCAGATCGGGCAGCGGTGCGGTGTAGATCGATTCGATTTCCGATACCGACCAGTCGTGTCTCATAACCAGGGACTAGGGACCAGAGGTTGGGGATCAGCGAGTAGCGATCAGGGGACTTTCAGCTCCCGAAGCCACCCGAGTGTAACAGGAAGTACGCAACGAGCACCAACAGCACCACGATCAGCGTCACGATGAGGATCGTCGACGACGACCCCCGGCGAGCTGGTGTGTGCGGTCTGTATTTGGCCTCGGTCGTCGCCGTGCCGCACCGATAACAAATGAGCGCTTTGTCGGCGATCTCGGTTCCGCAGTTACGACACCGCATGTGAATGAAAGAGTGGTCGGACGAGGGCCATCACGATGAGCACCATGCCGAACGTGCACACGATTGTCGCACCGGTTGGCAGATCCAGCATCAGCGACAAGTACACGCCCAGGGCGGAGACAACCGTCCCCATCGTCCAGCCAATGGCAAGCCGCTTCCCAATCGAGTCAGCGTACAGCATGGCCGCCACCGAGGGCACGATCAGGTAACAGAACACGAGAAGCACTCCGGCAATCGCCACCGACGATGTGACCACGAACCCGAAGGAAGCGTAGAACAGGAAATCCCACATTTTGACGGAGACGCCGTTGACCTCCGCCTTCTTATGGTCCATCGAAATCGCGAGGAACTGTCTCCGGAAGGTGTAGTGAAAGAGGCCGACCGCGCCGTACAACGCCGCGGTCTTGCCGACGTCGAACCACGAGACGGCGAGGATGTTCCCGACGAGCATGTCCTTGAGGTGCTCGCTCTCCGATGTCGCCTTGCTCATCGCGAGAATCGCCGCCGCCGATGCCACGGCGTAGCAGATGCCGATGATCGCCTCCTGCGGGATCCGGGCGCGCCGGACGCGAATCGTCGAGAACACGAATGCACCAATGAAGGTGAAGGCCAGGCTGATCCAGTAGACCGCCGGCGAGTGTGCGTCGCCACCCGAAATCGGCAACAGCAGCGCGATGGTCCCGCCCAGGGCGGCAATCTGCGCCAGCGAGAGGTCGACGAAAATGACCCCTCGCTCCACGACATGTACACCCAGGTACGAATGAATTCCCGTGAGAATCAGGCTCGCCACGAAGGGCGCCGCGAGAAACTGAATCATTCCTGTATCCATAGGATTGTCACTTCGCTCCGGTCTTCTTGATCGCGTTGACGAGGAGGTTCAGGTCGTAGTCGAACAGGGAAATGTAATCGGTGATTTCCTTGACCCCGCCCACCGACGGCGGCAGCACGAGCACTTCCGCCCCGGTTTCGCGGCCGATGGCGTTCGGCGTCTTCAGATCGAAGTACGGCTCGACGAGAACGATCTTGACGTTCTGGCGCTTCATCTCGTTGATCAAATCGAGCGTGTGCTGCGGTGTCGGCGGAATGCCCGGACGCGGCTCGACGTAGCCGATGATGTCAAGGCCAAACCGATCGGCGAAGTTCGGGAAGGATCGGTGATAGGTCACCACCTTGATGCCCTTGTATGGCGCCATCATCGCGACCCAGCGCTTCTCGGCAGCGTCAAGCTTGGCCGTGAAGTCTGTCAACCGCTGATTGAAGTAGGCCTTGTCGCCTGGCCGCAGTTCGGAAAACTTGGCGGCAATCTCCTGCGCGATGATTTTGCCGTTCTCCGGATCCATCCAGTAATGCGGGTTGCCGAGCGGGTGCACGTCGCCCATGGCACGCGTGATTTGGCCTTGTGGCAGCTCGAGGATCTTCGCGTGCTCCGACGCATCGAGATAGCCGGCGGCGCCTGGCTGGATCTTCGCGTTGCGGCTTTGTGTAATCAACGGCGGAAGCCATCCGATCTCGAGCTCGCGTCCGACCACGATCAGCAGATCCGCCTTCTGCAGCTTCAGGATGAAGCTCGGTTTTGCTTCCACAAAATGTGGATCCTGATAGCCGCGTGCGATAGACT
>Ga0070681_10002936_pt1 | contig 15801 bp, 16 predicted proteins | sample KBSC83BmetaG_FD_65650 | JGI IMG/M metagenome (GOLD analysis project Ga0070681, IMG submission 65650) | Corn rhizosphere microbial communities from Kellogg Biological Station, Michigan, USA - KBS C8-3B metaG | ecosystem: Host-associated > Plants > Roots > Rhizosphere | place: USA: Michigan...
GTAAGCCACGACCGCGCGTTCCTCGACAACGTGGTCACGCAGACGCTGGCGGCGGAAGGCGATGGCTTGTGGAAGGAGTACGCCGGCGGGTACACCGATTATGTTGCGCAACGCGGCAACCGAGCTGCGGCCGCTTCCTTGTCACGAGGGGAAGCGAGCGTTGCGCGCGAGAGGGGCGGCTCGAAGAAGCTGAGCTACAAGGAAACGCGCGAGCTGGCCGCCCTACCCGGCGAAATCGAGACACTCGAGCAAGAACAGAAGCAGATCCAGCAGCGCATGCACGCCGCCGACTACTACAAGCAACCACCCGATGTTCTGCGCGCGGATCGCGAGCGCGAGGGCGAGATAGGGCGACTGATCGACGAGAAGCTGGAGCGGTGGGCGGCGCTCGACGAGAAGGCGAAGGCTACTTCAGGTTCCAGCTCGACCGCGCCATGAAAACGATGGTGGCGTAGCCAATGACGTAGATCTCCGGCGGCGTGCCGCCGGGGTCGAGCACCATCGCGGTCGACCAGTTGCAGCCGGCGTTGTCGGGCGGGTCGAGGCGCGTCATGTCGACGACCTTCACCTTCTCGCAGCCCGGCACGGTCTGGATCATCGCGGAGAGGTTCTTCATCAGATCCTCCCGCGAGAAGTACTTGCGGCCGTCGTCTGCCGTTTTCTCGTCTCCGAAGATGAAATCGCCACCGGCGGTCTCGTCCGGATCGTTCAGCGGATTCTGCGGGGCGCCCATCCTCGCGAAATTTTAGCTGCTTGTCCGTCGCGCGAGGGTGGAGAAATTCGGGGTCGGAGCCCGAGACACTTTTCCGGCGCCGACCCCCGGAGATAAGTCCTTAATGCGCCAGCGGCTCCGGGCGCAGCTGAACCTTGACCACCTTGGGATAGTTCGACTTTCCGCCTTCCAGGTGGAAGTTCACGCGCGTGCCCGAAGTTGTCCACAGGGCGCGCCCCTTCCAGCCGGCGGCCGGGTCGTCGATGCGACCGTCCACGTTCTTCGGGAAGAGGCCCGACGGGTAGGGCAGGCGCAGCACCATGAACTTGCCGTCGACGAAGGGCATGATCGAGTCCGAGCCGTTGCCCATCGCGATCGGCACGTCCTTGCCGAGGCCGAGCACGTTGAAGCGGTCTACCCAGACGTAGTAGCTGATCTCCGCGCTGCCGTCGTCCTTCACGTCGTGCATCTGCGGCCCGGGAAACTTGTGCAGCGTCCAGCCCTCAGGGCAGTGCTTGCCGGTGGCCGTCGGGCCGTTGAGCACCTTGCACTTGCGGCGGTCGAATTCTCCTAGGTGGCCGCTCGACAGCGCGACCCAGTACACGCCGTTCGAGGCGATGTCGCCGCCGCGCGGACCGTAGCCCGGCAACGGCGGTTCGTACACCTCGGTGAGCGCCGTGTGGATGGGATCGGGCCCGGGCGCAATGCGGATGATCGCCCCCGGATAGCCGATGACCGTGCCCCACACCGAGTCGTCGGTGAGCTGCGGCGCGATGGCATACGGGTTCAGCATCACCTGCTTGTCCTTTTTCGGGTCGAGCGGCTTGTCGTGCGCGACGTATTCGCCCCGCTTGCCGTCGCCGTTCGTGTCCAGGATGAATGGCGTCCAGCCCTGCGACGCGCGCTCGTCCTTGGTCTGGTCGAACTTTTTCACGTCGAGCCAGCCGATCACGCCGGGGCCGACCACGCCGGCGCTCGTCCACAGGACGCCGTGCTGGTCGAAGTTGAGGTGGTGCGTCGGGAAGCAGGTGCGCACGAGCGTCCACTGCTGCGTCCAAGGGTCGTACAGGCCGAGATGGCGGTTGGCACCGCCCGTGAGCGGGAAGGCCTTCGCCGACTCGTTGCCGGGGTTCTTCCCGCACCAGTCCGGATTCGCGTCGGGCGTGATGCGCGAGGTGAACCACGTGCGCGACTTCTCGTCCATCATCGGATTGTGGTTGAGGGTGTGGCCTTCCCAATACGGCTTGTCGCCCCAGTACGCCGACTCGCCATACGGCAGCGACTTCACCGACGGCGTGTTCGGATCGCGCAGCGGGTGCAGGAGGTCGATCGCGCGGTTCGTGCGCGGGTCGACGACGCCGATGCGGTCGGTCGAGTCCTCGGGCGAGTTGTACACCGCGCCGTCCGGGTTCACGCGCGGGTCGCGCCGGTCGGTCGATACCACGTCGTGCGCATAGAACTGCGGATGCGAGTAGTCCCACATCGTGATGACCAGGTTGCGCTCCATGCCCTCGGGCCGGCGCGGCTTGTCGAACGGCAGCTCGCCCTTCGCCACCCGGTCGGTCCAGTCGGCGAAGTTGCCGATCGCGCGCTCGCCGTCCAGGCGGCTGATGTCGCGCGCCATGAGCGCCTGGGCGCTACCCGCGCGCAGGCGGTTGCGCCACGCCTCGTGCGAATTGCCGTTGCCCATCTTTATGAAGAGTTCCGGCACCTTGCGCGTGCCCGGCGTGCCGAGCGCGTGGCACGACTGGCAGGCGCCCGACTTGATCGTGTTCAGCCATTGCTGCTGGCTCGCAACCGGCCCGAGCGGGAACTCGTTCGCCGCCGGCACCCTGAGCATCGAGAACCAATACATCGCCGGATAGTGCTCGGCCGCCTCACGAGCATTCGCCTCGCGGCCCGCGCGCAGATTCAGGTTGCTGCCCGGCGTCGCGCTCACCTTCTGCGAGTCGACGAGCCCGTAGCCGCGCACCCAGACGGAGTAATTGGCCTTGGGCAGGTCGGGCACCGCGAAGCGGCCCTGGTCGTCGGTGACCACGACCTTCCAGAACCGCGTCGGCAGGTCCTGGGTTTCGGCGATGACCCAGACGCCGGCTTCCGGACCCTTGTCGCCCGTCACCGTGCCGGTGATGTCGTCGCCTTCGCTGACCGGTGCCGCCTGGATCGCGCTGGCGCCACCGGATCCCGGCATCTGCTGGCACGAAACCATGCCCAGCGCCGCGAGGACCGCCGCGCCAATCAACATCCTCTTCGATTGCATTGCATCCCCCTTGTTGCTGTGTAGGGGATGCTACTAAATGCCGGGCACCCTAGCGGCGCGCGTTTCGCTGAATCGCGCCGTCGCTCGCCCCCGGCGCGGTTCGAGGCCGCGCCGGGATTGAGTCGAAGCCACGAAGGACCGGGCTTTTGGAGGGCCCGGGGGGAAACGAAACTGCGGTTACTCCTCGACCAGCTCGGCCTTCTCGAACTTCGCCTGGGCAAAATTCTGCAGGGCCGAGATCGCCCCGGTGACCTTCGGGCTGTAGGCCGGCGCGAACTCGATCACCTTCTCGCCGTCCACGTCGTCGGTCTGCTTAAGGCAGATGTAGCCGTCGTCGGAAATGAAAACCTGGATGTCGGACTGACCTTTGATGCGCATTCGATAGCCTCCGTGCGAGGAGTGCATCGTAGGCCAGCGCGCTTTGCGCCATGCGTTGGCCGGCGGGTACCGCTCGGAGGACTCCAAAAGGAACCCAGGTACAGGCCGATCGGCACATTGCGCGACGGCAGAGCTACCATGTGCGCATCCTCGGGGAGGAGGACAGATGAAGACCCTCGTCGCGTTCGGGCTGGTGCCTTTGTTCGCCGCCCTTGCGTTCGCGAACCCTGCGCTGCACGGCACCTGGTCGGCGGCGAACGTGCAAGGCCGGCCGCTCAAGGTCGACTTCGCCCCGAACGGCAGCGGCAGCATCAACGACCAGCCGATGCGCTGGCAAGTCGTCGGCGGAGCGCTGCTCATCCAGCAGAACGGCCAAGTCGCGAGCTATGGCTTCAAGATCGACGGCGAGAAGCTCCTCGTCTCGGGCGGCGACCTCGCGCAGCCGGCAACGCTCGCCAAGGGAGCCGCCGCCTACGACGCCGCGATGAGGAAACAGAAACCGGCGCCGGCCGGCGCATCGGGCGACGGCCAGGACCTGGTCGGCAAGTGGTGCGACATGCGATCGATGTCCACCTATCAGGGCGGCTCGTCCAGCATGGCCTGCTTCGAGCTCAAGCGGGACGGCACCTACACGTACAACGCGGAGTCGAGCCGCAGCGTTAGCGCGGGCAGCACGGCGTCGCAATCGAGCGATGCCGGTCGCTGGACGTACAAGGGGAACCAGCTGATCGCGCAGTCACGCAGTGGACAGACCCATACGTACAACCTGGAGAAGCGGAACCACCCGAAGAACAAGCGCGACCCGATGATCTGCCTCAACGGGCAGTGCTACGTGACGTTCTACAACAAACCGGCCTGGTAGCGCTCCGACTCGTCTCGGCCAGCAGCTTCAGCAGCTGCTGGCGGTTGAGCCGGCGCGGGCGCGACCGCAGGCGGAGCGCCGTCATCAGCGGCCGCAGCGAGGAGGCGATCATGAGCCGCGGATCCGGTCGGCCACCCAGAGGGCGGCCAGCAGGATGCTGGGGGTCAAGGCGAAGAGCAGGTCGAGCGGAATCATGCGCACACGTTACGGCGCCGGGTGGCTCAGGGCGTGAGCCGGTACTTCCACGCGTCATGCAACGACAGGGAAATCCCGTGGTCCGGTAGGACTAGGGGGTCCGGCACGAAGAGTGCGGCTGGTGGCGATTACATAGAGTCATGGACGCCACTACCCAACAACGGAACGATGCGGACTTCGAGCTCGACCGCGAACTCGAGACCTGGGACTGGGCGCGGGCTGCCGGCGTTTCCGCCGACGAGCTGCGCCATGCGCTGCAGGCGTCGTCCGTAACACCCGAGCTGCGCAAGGCCGCCTGAGTCAGCGGTAGCGGCTCGCCGCCTGCGCGAGGGCTTGCGCGACGCGCTCGCGCAGGCTTGCCGGCCCGAGCACTTCCACGTCGGCGCCGAATTTCAGGATCTCCATCACGAGCTCCGGCGCCTCGGCGTACGGCAGCTCCAGCAGGTAGGCACCGTCCTTCTCCACACCGGCGCGCTGGTCCGGGTGCCATTTCTGCGCCGAGACCCAGCGTGCCGCCTGCGGCGTGAACCTCAGCCTCGCCCATTCCACTTTGCTGCCCGCGAAGATGCCGTACCCGGCGCCGAGGTGCGCGTCCAGCTCCTTCGCGGCAATCTCCTTCGCGCGGCCGTCCTCGAGGCGCGCATCGCGGATGGCGTCGACCGCGAAGCTGCGCAGGTCGTTGCGCAGATGGCACCACGCGTCGAGGTACCAGTTGTCACGATAGTGGACCAGCCGTTGCGGGGAGACCTCGCGCTCCGTCTCCTCGTCGCGCTGCCGGTTGTAGTGACGGATCCACAGGCGGGCGCGCTTCAGCACCGCGGCCGCGATCGCGCTGAAGTGCTTCGCCTCGCCCGCGCGGCGCCCGGGCTGGAAGATGCGGATGCGCTTCTCCACCTCTTCCCAGGAATGGTCGCCGGCGCCGAGGATCGAGCGCAGCCGCTCGCGCAGCGGCTCGATCTGGCCCTCGAGCATGCCCGGCTGCAGGTCGCCGAGCATGCGCAACGTGGTCAGTAGGGCCAGCACCTCCTCCGAGTTGAACCAGAGGCCTGGCAGCTCGTAGCGCGGCCCCGGCGCCGGCTTGCCGAACCGGTAGCCGTTCGCCTCGCGGTCGTACTCGATCGGCGCGTTGAAGCGCTCGCGCATGTATGCGAGGTCGCGCTTCACGCTCGCCGGCGACATGCCGAGCTCGCTCTTGAAATCGGCGAACGACACCACCCGTCGCTCCTTGAGGAGCCGGTCGATCTTGTAGAAGCGCTCGAGCCGATCCATCTATTTCAGGTCGGTGTACTTGGTCCAGACGCCGCGAGATTTCTCCACGGGATATTTCTTCGCGTTCTTCTCCAGCTTCGCCTCGATCGCCTGCGTGAGGTCGATGCCGGTGATGTCGGCCAGCTCGATCAGATAGATCGCCACGTCCGCGATTTCCTCGGAGACGCGCTCCTGGTTCTCGGCGGCGAAGCGCGTCGCCTCCTCGCTGCTCATCCACTGGAAGAGCTCGAGCAGCTCGCCCGCCTCGATGGCGATCGAGGCGGCGAGGTTCTTCGGGTCGTGAAACCGCTTCCAGTCGCGCTCGTCACGGAACTGGCGGATCTTGGCGATGGTGTCCTGCATCAATGGCCTCCCAGTTGGCGCATCTTGAGCTGCAACGCCAGGTAGAGCGAGTAGTGCCGGCTCTGCATCAGATTGCCGCCATGGAACCAGAGGTTCGGCTGCTTCGTGGGCTTCCACATGTTGCGCAGCTCGCCCACCCAGGGTCCCGGATCGTTCTTCGTGTTCGAGCCGAGGCCCCAAACCGGACCGACGCGCCCGGCGACTTCCGGTGAGATGAGCTTGGCCGCCCATTCGCCCATGTTGCCGTAACCGGTGGCGAAAACCACCAGGTCCGCCGGCAGCGCGTCGCCGCCGGAAAGGATGGCGCGGCTTCCGTCGAGCGCAGCGACCGTGCCGTGCTTAAGCTTGATGCGACCGTCGATGATCATCTGCGAAGCGCCGACGTCGATGTAGTAACCGGCACCGCGGCGCAGGTAGATCGAATGCAGGCCCGAGCCGTCCTCGCCCATGTCGTGCAGGAAGCCGGCGCGCATGAGGCCGGCGTAGAGATCGGCGTCGCGACGGGCGATCTCGTCATAGAGGGGTTTCTGCAGCTTCGGCAGCTCGCGGAACGGGACCGAGGCGAGCGTGAGGTCGGCAATGTCGGTGCTGATGCCGGCGGCGAGCGCCTGCTCCGAATAGAGACGTCCCCATGCGAGCTCCAGGAGAGACTGGGAACGCACGACGATGGTCGACGCGCGCTGCAGCATCGTGACGTCGGCGCCGCTGGCGTGGAGGTCGGCGGCGATGTCGTGCGCAGAGGTCGATGAGCCGACGACCAGCGCTTTCTTGCCACGGTACTCGGCACCATCGCCGAACTGGGACGAGTGCAAGACCTTGGCCCCGCTTCCCTTCACCGCCGGCAAGGACGGAAATCCCGACATGCCGGTGGCGAGAACGAGGTGAGTTGGATGCAGGGTGACCGGCTGGCCGGCGCGCAAGACGTCCACCTGCCAGGCACCGTCGACGGGCCGCGCGTTGAGGCACTCGGTGGAGGTCCAGTAGTCGAGCTCCATCACGCGCACGTACATCTCGAGCCAGTCGGCGATCCTGTCCTTCGGCGAGAACACCGGCCAATGGTCGGGGAAGGGGATGTACGGCAGGTGGTCGTACCACACCGGGTCGTGCAGGCAGAGCGACTTGTAGCGCTGGCGCCACGAGTCGCCGGCGCGGGCCTTCTTCTCGACGATCAACGCCGGCACGCCGAGGCGCTTGAGCCGCGCGCCGAGCGCGATGCCGCCCTGTCCGCCGCCGACGATGACGACGTAAGGCTTGGCTCTCGCCCGGCTATTCGACACATACTGGATGCGGCGAGGACCGGCAGGCTCCTCGTGCCCTTTGAGCTCGCGCAGCGCCGTAAGGAGCGTCCACGCGCGGCCCTCGCGCAAGCGGAGATGGCCGATGCCGCGTCCCAGGCGAGTCTCGAAGCGGATGAGGCAGCCGTCGCGCGCCGGTGATTCGCCGGTCAGCGTCCAGCTCGTTGGCGACGCGGCCGCGAGCGTGCGATCCAGCGTCGACCGGATCGAGGCCCGCCCTTCGGACGTGTGCAGCGTCCCGGTGAAAGCGACCAGGTCGCGCCAGTAGCCGTCGGGCTCGAAGAGCTCGGCCGCCGCCTTGGCGTCGCCCCGGGCCAGGGCCGCGGAGAAGGATGCGATCCAGCGCTGGGCGACGGCGGTCATGCGGCCATTTTATGAATTGCGGTTTCTATAATGGGGCCATGAACCCCCGCATCGGCGATTCGGTCCCGCGGACCGAGGATCCCACTTTACTTTCCGGCAAGGGCCGCTACACCGACGACGTCAACGAGCCGGGCCAGGCTTACGCCCATATCGTGAGAAGCCAGCATGCTCACGGTGTCCTTCGAAATATTTCGGTAGATGCGGCGAAGGCCATGCCGGGCGTGCTCGCCATCTACACCGCCGCCGACCTCGCGGCGTACGGGCCGCACAAGTGCGCGCTCGACTTCAAGATGCGCGATGGCACGCCCATGAAGCGGCCGGTGCGCAAATCTCTCGCGTCCGGCAAGGTGCGCTACGTCGGCGACCCCGTGGCGTGCGTGATAGCCGAGACGGCGCTGCAGGCGAAGGATGCGGCCGAGGCGGTGGAACTCGACATCGATCCGCTGCCCGCCGTCACGCTGCCGAGCGAGGCGGCGAAGTCCGGCGCGCCGCAGCTCTACGACGACGTGCCGGGCAACGTGCAGCTCGACTTCCTCTGGGGCGAGCCGGACAAGGTGGTCGCCGCCTTCGCGAGCGCCGCGCATGTCACCAAGCTGAAGCTGAGGAATACCCGGGTCGTGGTGGCCGCCATGGAGCCGCGCTCGGCCGTGTGCAAGTACGAGGGCGATCGTTTCGTCCTCACCTGCCAGTCGCAAGGCGTGTTCGCGCTGCGCAACCAGCTCGCGGAGATCATGGGCGTGCCGCAGGACAAGGTGAAGCTCGTCACGCCGAATGTCGGCGGCTCGTTCGGCATGAAGGCGTCCATCTATCCCGAATACGTGTGCCTCGCGCATGCGGCGCGGGCGCTCAAGCGCCCGGTCAAATGGACGGACGAGCGCTCCGGCAGTTTCCTCTCCGATCAGCACGGGCGCGACCACGAGATGACCGCCGAGCTCGCGCTCGACAGGGATGCCAGATTCCTCGCGCTGCGCGTCACCGGCTTCGGCAACCTCGGCGCCTGGGTCGGCACCGTCGCGCCGCAGCCCTCGTCGATGAACGTGGTGCGCAACGTCTGCGGCGTCTACAAGATCCCGCTCCTCGAGGTGTCGACGAAGATCATGCTCACCAACACGACGCCGGTGAGCGCGTATCGCGGCGCCGGCCGGCCGGAGGCGAACTACTACATCGAGCGGCTGTGCGACGAGGCCGCGCGCGAGCTCGGCATCGACCGCTTCGAGATCCGGCGCCGGAACCACGTCAAGCCGTCCGAGATCCCGTACAAGAACGCGGCCGCGATGACCGTCGACAGCGGCGACTTCGGCGCCATCTTCGAGAAGGCGCTTGAGGCAGGCGACGTGAAGAACTATGAGCAGCGCAAGGCGGAATCGAAGAAGCGAGGCAGGCTTCGCGGCCTCGGCGTAGGCAGCTACATGGAAGTCACCGCGCCGCCGAACAAGGAAATGGGCGGCATCCGCTTCGAGAACCAGGGCGGCGTGACGATGATCTCCGGCACGCTCGACTACGGCCAGGGCCACGCGGCGCCGTTCGCGCAGGTGCTGTCGCAGAACCTCGGCGTGCCCTTCGAGAAGATCCGCCTGCTGCAAGGTGACTCGGACGAGATCGTGTTCGGCGCCGGCACCGGCGGCTCGCGCTCCGCGATGATGGGCGGAGGAGCGCTGGCGCAGGCCGCCGCCGTGGTGGTGGGCAAAGGCAAGGAGCTCGCAGCCGAAGCGCTCGAGGCCGCGGCCGCCGATATCGAGTTCCGCGACGGCAAGTTCCGCATCGCCGGCACCGATCGCGCCATCGACGTCATCGACCTCGCGCGCAAGTACCCCGGCAAGCTCGACGTAAAACACGTGACGGAGGTCATTCCGTCGGCGTTCCCGAACGGCTGCCATGTATGCGAGGTCGAAATCGATCCGGACACCGGCAAGGTGGACGTGGTGCGCTACCACTCGGTGAACGACTTCGGCACCGTGCTGAATCCGCTGCTCGTCGAAGGCCAGGTGCACGGCGGCGTCGTGCAGGGCATCGGTCAATGCCTGATGGAGGACGCGCGCTACGACGAGAGCGGCCAGCTCCTCACCGGCTCGTTCATGGACTACGCCCTGCCGCGCGCCGAGGACATCAAGGCCTCGATCAACTGGCAGAGCCATCCGGTGCCGGCGGCGACGAACCCGCTCGGCTCGAAGGGCTGCGGCGAGGCGGGCTGCGCGGGCGCGATGACATCGGTGATGAATGCCATCGTCGATGCCCTGCGGCCGCTCGGCATCCACCACTTCGACATGCCGGCGAGCCCGCCGCGCGTCTGGCAAGCCATCCGGAGGAAAAATGCCTAAAGCGAACATCGGCGACGCCGAGATCTATTACGAAGAGCACGGCAAGGGGGAACCGCTGCTGCTCGTCCCGGGGCTGGGCGGGGTCGGGGCGTACTGGAAGCCAAACCTTGCCGCGTTCTCGGCCAAGTACCGCACCGTCATCCACGACCATCGCGGCACCGGCCAGAGCACGCATTCGAAGATCAAGTATTCGGTCGACCAGATGACCGACGATCTGCTGCGGCTGATGGATCACCTGAAGATCGAGAGCGCCCATCTCGTCGGCCATTCGACCGGCGGCGCGATTGGCCAGACGATGGCGCTCAAGCATCCGCAGCGCCTCAAGCGCATGGTGCTCTTCGCGACGTGGACCAAGGCGGACTTCTTCTTCCGCCACCTCTTCTCGGTGCGGCGCGACCTGCTGACCAAGGTCGGCAAGGAAGCCTACGTCAAGGGCGCGACGCTCTTCCTTTTTCCGCCGTGGTTCATCCAGCGGAACGAGAAGATGCTCGCCGAGCGCGAAGCGCTCACCGCGCAGCACTTTCCGCCCGTCGAGGTGGTCGCGAGCCGCATCGACGGCATCGTGGCATTCGACCGCTCGGCCGAGATCGGCAAGATCAGGACGCCGACGCTGGTCCTGTGCGCGAAGGACGACGCCATCACGCCGGCCTACTTTTCGGAAGAGCTGGCGAAGAAGATTCCAGGCGCGAAGCTGCAGATCCTGAGCGATGGCGGCCACTGCGCCTCCGAGGCCGTGGCCGACGACTTCAACAAGGCGGTGCTCGGCTTTCTCGCGCAGAAGTAGATGTCGGTAGCGCTGCAGCTCGTCGTCTCCGGCCTCGCGCTCGGCAGCATCTACGCGCTGCTCGCCCTTTCGCTCGTCATCATCAACAAGGCGACCGACGTGGTGAACTTCGCGCAGGGCGAGATGGCGATGCTCGGCACCTTCGCCGCGCTCGCCGTGCTCGGCGCGCTCAAGCTGCCGCTCTGGCTCGTGATGCTGGCGGGGTTCCCGCTCGGCATGGCGTTCGGCGCGCTGGTCGAGCGCGTGGCCCTGCGTCCGCTCGCCGGCAAGCCGCCGGTCAACGCGCTCATCGCGACGATCGGCCTGTTCCTCGTCTTCCATCACCTCGCCGGCTGGCTCTGGGGCTACGACCCGTATCGCTTCCCCTCGCTCTTCTCGCCGGAGCCGGTGCTGATCGCCAGCGCGCGCATCTCGCAGGCGAGCATCGGCATCCTGGCCGTCTCGCTGGCCGTCATGGTTCTCCTCTGGCTGTTCTACGAGCGCACGCGGCTCGGCATCGCCATGCGCGCGGCCAGCATGAACCGGCGCGCGGCGCGCCTGATGGGCGTGAACGTCGGGCGCGTCTCGATGACGGCCTGGGCGCTCGCGACCGGCATCAGCCTCGTCGCCGGGATGCTGGTCGCGCCGCTCACCTTCCTCGACTTCGAGATGATGGTGATCGTGCTGTTGAAGGCGTTCGCCGGCGCCATCCTCGGCGGCTTCAACAGCCTGCCGGGCGCCGTGATCGGCTGCCTTGTCATCGGCGTGGTCGAGAACCTCTTCGGCGCTTACGTCTCGACCGCGTTCAAGGATGCCTTCGCCTTCGGCATCATCGTGGTGGTGCTGATGGCGCGGCCGGCGGGACTCTTCACGCGCACCGTCGCCACCAAGGTATGAAATACCTCTGGATCGCGGGCATCGCCGTCCTCGCCCTCATCCCGCTCGGGCTGTCGAACTACGGCTGGTACATCCTCGCCGTGACCATGGTGTACGCGCTGGTCGCGCTCTCGCTCAACATCCTGACCGGCATGGCTGGGCAGATCTCGATCGGGCACGCGGGGTTCTGGGCGCTCGGCGCCTATGGCTCGGCGATCGCCATGACGACGTTCGGCGTGCCGTTCATCCTGGCGATCTTCATCGGCGGCGCCATCGCCGGCGTGTTCGGCGCTCTCGTCGCGCTGCCCGCCCTGCGCGTCACGGGTCACTACCTCGCCATCGCCACCCTCGCCTTCGCCATCCTCGTGCAGCAGGTGCTGTTCGAGTGGGAAAGCGTCACCGGCGGCCGCCAGGGCCTTGCGGTGCCGCGGCCCTCGCTTTTCGGCTACGAGCTCGACAGCGATTTCCATTACTACTACCTGCTGCTCGCGCTCTTCGTGGCCTTTGCCTGGATGACGCGCAACCTGCGTACGTCCTTCACCGGGCGCTCGATGATGGCGCTGCGCATGAGCGCGGTAGCCGCGCAGTGCGCCGGCATCTCGCGCGCGCGGCACATCATCCTCGCGTTCGCGCTGTCCGCTTTCCTCACCGGCGTGTCGGGCGCGCTGTACGGCTCGCTGATCGGCCGGTTGTCCACCGAGACCTTTTCCCTCAGCGCCTCGCTCTCCTTCCTGACCATGGCGGTGATCGGCGGGCTGGGCACCGAGGTCGGCGCGCTGCTCGGCGCCGCGTTCCTGGCGGGCGCGCCCGAAGTCCTGCGCCAGTTCAAGGACGCCGAGATGGTGATCTACGGCGCGATCCTCGTCTTGTGCATGCTCTTCCTGCCGGGTGGACTGGCGGGCATCGGACGGCGATGGACCTTCTCGAAATAGACGGACTCTCGATCGCCTTCGCCGGGCTGCGGGCGCTCGAGCGCGTCTCCTTCGGCGTGCGGGAGGGCGAGATCCTCGGCCTCATCGGCCCCAACGGCGCAGGCAAGTCTACGCTGCTGAACTGCGTTTCGCGCGTGTACACGCCGACGGGCGGGGTCATCCGCTACCGGGGCGAGGACCTCCTCAGAAAGCGCGTGCATGAGCTGCCGGCCCTCGGCATTCGACGCACATTCCAGAACCTCGAGCTCTTCAAGGACGCCACGGTGCGCGAGAACGTGGTCATGGGCACCGCGTTTCGCTATCGGCCGAACGTCGCCGCCGAGCTCTTCGGCGCCGACCGCGCCGCGCGGCGCGCGGCCGACGCGCGCGCCGACAAGATGCTCGCGGTACTGGAGCTCGGCGAGCACGCCGACACGAAGGTGGCGGCGCTGCCCTACGGCATCCAGAAATCGGTCGAGCTGGCGCGAGCGCTGGCGAGCGAGCCGAAGCTGATGCTGCTCGACGAGCCGGCCGCCGGCATGAATCCGGAGGAGAGCCGGCGCGTCGGCGAGCTGATCCTGCGCCTGAAACGCCTCGGCATCACCATCGTCCTCGTCGAGCACGACATGCGGCTGGTCATGCGCGTATGCGATCGGATCGTGGTGCTGGACCATGGGGAGAAGATCGCCGAAGGCTCGCCCGCGGATGTGCGCGCCAACCCGGCGGTCATTGCGGCATACCTCGGCGAGGAAGAGATTGCTTAGAGTCAGCGCCCTGCACGCCCACTACGGCGGCATCACCGCGCTCGCTGGCGTCGACCTGGAGGTGAAGCAGGGCGAGATCGTCGCGCTGCTCGGCTCCAACGGCGCCGGCAAGTCGACGCTGCTCGGCTGCATCACGGCCAGCGCGCCTTGCCAGGCGAGCGGCTCCATCGAGCTCGACGGCGTGCCGCTCCTCGGCCGGACGACGGAGGCGATCATCCGACATGGCGTGGTGCTGGTGCCGGAAGGCCGCCAGCTGTTCGCCGAGCTCACCGTGCACGAGAACCTGCTGATGGGTTCGTTCCTCAGCCGCCACGACGCGGAGCTCGACCGCGTGTATCGCCTCTTCCCTGTGCTCAAGGATCGGCGCAACCAGCTCGCGCAGACTCTGTCGGGGGGCGAGCAGCAGATGGTCGCGCTCGGCCGCGCGTTGATGGCGAAACCGCGGGTGATGCTGCTGGACGAACCGTCGCTCGGCCTCGCGCCGAAGCTGGTCGCGGACATGTTCCGCCTGATCCGCGAGATCAACCGGGCGGGCGTGACCCTGCTCATCGTCGAGCAGAATGCCCGGCAGGCGCTGCGCATCGCCGACCGTGCTTACGTGTTGGAGAAGGGACGCGTGGCGACCAGCGGGATCGCATCCTCGCTTGCGAGCGATCCCGCGGTTGTGGCAAGTTACCTCGGAACCTAGGAGACCCCATGAAAAAGCTAATCGGCGCCGCTGCGCTGGCCATCGCGATGGGCGCGGCGCACGCCGAGCCGGGCATCAGCAAGGACACCATCAAGCTCGGCTCTTACTTGCCGCTGCAGAGCGGCCTCGCCGCCGGCGCCACGCAGATGAAGGAAGGCACCGAGGCCTACTTCAAGTGGGTGAACGACAACGGCGGCGTCAACGGCCGCAAGATCGAGTGGATCGTCGAGAACGATTCCTACAACCCACAGCAGACGGTGGCGGTGGTGAAGAAGCTGGTCGACCGCGACGACGTCTTCGCGGTGGTGTCGACGCTCGGCACGGTGACCAACCTCGCGGTGCTGCCGTTCCTGCACCAGCGCGGCGTGCCGGTGATCAATCCGGCCGGCGGCCACGTGAACCTGAACAAGCCGAAGGACAAGAACGTGTTCGGCATCCTGCCGCTCTCCTCCGAGATCGGCGAGTCGATGGCGGACTATGCGCTCACCAAACTGGGCGCGAAGAAAATCGCGATCTTTTTCCAGAACGACCAGTTCGGCAAGGACCAGCGCGACGGCGCGGTCGAGTACCTGAAGAAGAAGAACATGGCCCCGGCCGCCGAGGCGAGCTACGTGCCGGCGGACGTGGACATCTCCGCGCAGGTGATCGCGCTGCGCCAGGCGCAGCCCGATGCGGTGCTCCTCGCCGTGATCCCGAAGCACGGCTCGCTCTTCATGAAGGAGGCGCAGAAGCTCGGCTGGAAGCCGAAGGTCGTCGGCCACAACACCATGGCCGACCCCGTGGTCATCGATCTCGCCGGCGACGCGCTCGAGGGCATCTATGTGAACCTGATGACCGCGGTCGACTCGATGGACACGCCGCAGGTCCGTCAGGCGAACGAGATCCTCGCCAAGTACTCGCCGAAGACCAAGCCCGGCTACTACCCGTACCTCGGCATGGCCGGCGCCAAGATCTTCGTCGAGGGCGCGAAGAAGGCCGGCAATGACCTCACGCGCGCGAAGCTCATCAAGGCGCTCGAGGACATGAAGCACATCGAGACCGGCCTCGTCCCGCCGCTCGACTGGAGCGCCACCTACCACGGCGGGCCGCTCAAGTTCGGCTACGCCACGTGGCAGAACGGCAAATTGAAGGTGCTACAGGGCTGGTAGTTCCTGTGGTGTAACGACCCGGAAGGGCAAGCGCCGCTTCATCCGCAAGAGCTCGCGATCCTTCGTCACGAGGGCGTCCGCCTTCGTGGCGGCGGCGAGCTCGATGAACTTCTGGTCGTCGGGATCGCCGCATTGCGGGAGTCCCTTCACGGCGACCTTCTCGACGCGCCTCGCCAGCCGCCGCGCCTGCTCGAGCGCGGCGATCTGCGCCTCGCGCGAGATGCTGTGCTTGCCAAGGTCGTACGCGAGCACGCGCTCAAGCTCCGCATCGCAGGCGGCGTCGAGCACCACCTCCGCACGACCAAGATGGACGGCATTGCGCAAGCGCCGTACGCCGGGATCGTCGAAGACGAGCCAGTCGAGCCAGATCTGAGTATCGAGGACCAGTTTCAAGCGGCCAAGAAAAAGGCGGGGCGAGCCCGCCTTCTTTCGACCACAGGTTACCGCTTAGTCGTTGTCATGGTCCTTGTCTTTGTTCTTGTTCTTGTACCAGCCCTTGTGCTTGCCATTGTCATGGCGCTCGCTGTCCGAGCTGGCGCCCGCGCCCGCGCTGTTCTTGCGGTCGCCGTATTGGCGGTTGTGCTTGTTCTCGGACGAAGTCGTGCTCGCCTGGGTGTTGGTGTTGCCCGTGCCGTACTGCTGATTCTGCTGGTTGCC
>Ga0070681_10002938_pt1 | contig 15800 bp, 13 predicted proteins | sample KBSC83BmetaG_FD_65650 | JGI IMG/M metagenome (GOLD analysis project Ga0070681, IMG submission 65650) | Corn rhizosphere microbial communities from Kellogg Biological Station, Michigan, USA - KBS C8-3B metaG | ecosystem: Host-associated > Plants > Roots > Rhizosphere | place: USA: Michigan...
GTATCAGCCAGATCAGCCGCTACGATATGGATCGCTGGGGCGATTACTGGCGGTTTACGAGTCTGTCCATGAAAAGACTGCTCGGCGAGGTGTTTTCCGCGCCCAATATCGAAGTGGAAAGCCATGGCAACGTGCTTGCGGCCGGCGCCTTTCTGCAGGGCTTGGCGAGCGAAGAGCTGCGCCGCGAAGAGCTGGATTACCGCGATGCCAATTACGAGCTGCTGATCGCGGCGCGGGTGGTCAAGGGGGCGGCGAACTCATGAACTTGCGCGGGCTCGGCAGAATAAGACGCATCGCTCGTCGCGCAACCAATCGGTTCGTGCCCCACGCGATCATTCTACTCTATCACCGCGTGATCGAGCTGCCGCAAGACCCACAACTGCTGTGCGTCAAACCGGCTCATTTTGCCGAGCATCTGGCGGTGCTACGCAAATGGGGACGGCCGCTTCACCTGCGATCGCTTGGCGCGGCGCTCGCAAACCGGACCGGCAGCTCCATGATCATTGTTACTTTCGACGACGGATACGCGGACAATCTGTACAACGCCAAACCGTTGCTGGCGCGCTACGACGTGCCCGCGACGGTGTTCGTGACCGCGGGATACATCGGCGCGAAGAGGGAGTTTTGGTACGACGATCTGGAACGGATTTTTCTGTCGCCGCAACCCCTGCCCGAAACTCTTCGGCTGGAAATGAAAGGCCGTTTGTACGAATCGACGCTTGAATCGGTCGGCGATCAGGACAACCGCGAAGCTCGGGAGCGCTGGGACATTGGTAAAAAATACGATCCGAGCGCGCGCCACCGGACCTACCGAGCGCTCTTCGAAATGCTGCATCCCCTGCCGGATGAAGAGCGGCAAGACGTGCTCGATCGTCTGGCTGCGTGGGCCGGCATGGATGTGGTTCAGCGGTCCACGCACCGCACCCTCGGCACTGAAGAGTTGAGACTGCTCGCCCGCGACCGCCTGATTGAAATCGGCGCGCACACGGTGACCCATCCGGTTCTATCGCGGCTGCCGCTCAGGACCCAGAGTCAGGAAATCGCGCGGAGCAAAGTTCTGTTGGAGGAGTTTCTTGGAGATCGGCTGAAAAGCTTCGCCTATCCCTTTGGCGGCCGCTCGCATTATACCGAAGCGACCGTGGCTGCGGTGCGCGAGGCGGGATTCGACAACGCCTGTTCGAACTTCCCTGGCGCGGTCCGGCGCGGATCCGACCCTTGGCAACTACCGAGGTATGTCGTGCGTGACTGGGACGGGGCAGAGTTCGAGCGTCAGTTGGAAGGATGGGCTGATGCCTGATCGACCGCTCCGTATTCTTCAGGTGAGCACGGCCGATATCGCCGGCGGCGCCGAGAAAATTGCCTGGAATCTTTTTCAAAGCTATCGCGCGCGCGGTTTCGAGTCGCGGCTCGCCGTCGGCAGAAAGCTCAGCGATGATCCGGACGTGGTCTCGATACCGCGGCAAAACGACTGGGATGCCTGGAGCGGGTTCTGGCTCGACCTGGAACAACGACTACGGCGCCGCCCAAGACAGGGACGCGGCCTTCTGCGTATTCAGACCCTACTTCGAACCATCGCTCATCCGCGGCGCGAATTGGAAGCGCGTTTCGGCATGGAGGATTTCAATTATCCGGGAAGCCGCCGACTGCTCGGCCTGGCGCCTCATCGGCCCGATATCGTGCACTGTCACAATCTTCACGGCGGTTACTTCGATTTGCGCGTTTTGCCGGCGCTGTCGCGATGCGCTCCGGTGGTTCTCACCCTGCACGACGCCTGGCTGCTGAGCGGGCACTGCGCGCATTCCTTTGGATGCCAGCGCTGGAAAACCGGTTGCGGACGGTGTCCCGATCTGGGGCTGTATCCTGCCGTGGCGCGGGATGCGACCGCTTACAACTGGCGACGCAAGAAACGCATTTTTTCTCGAAGCTGCATCTATTTGTCGACTCCTTCGAAATGGCTCATGCAAAAAGTCCAGGACTCGCTGTTGCGGGACAGTCTGGCCGAGACGCGGGTAATCCCGAATGGCGTCGATCGGTCGATTTTCTTTCCGGCTCCGAAGGCAGCCGTCAGGAGTGAGTTGGGTCTTTCCCAGAATGCGACGATCGTTCTGTTCGCCGCGCACCGGCCTCAAACTAATATTTATAAGGATTATGCGACGCTTCGCGCCGCCATGGAGAAAATCGTGCGCGCTCAGCGCCGGCCCATGACTTTTCTTTGTCTGGGCGGAGAGGAAAAACTCGAGCGGGTCGGCGCTGGAGAATTTCGTTTCGTCCCGTTTCAAAAGGAGCCGAACGTCGTGGCGCGATACTATCAGGCGGCGGATCTATACGTTCACGCTTCCCTCGTGGACACCTTTCCCTGCTCGGTTTTGGAAGCGCTCGCCTGTGCGACTCCGGTCATAGCGACAGAGGTCGGCGGCATTCCGGAGCAGGTGAAGGGATTGCGAGGATTATCGCCGCGCGCGCCGGCTTCCAACCGCTATGGACCCGATCAGGCGACCGGTGTGTTGGTTGCAGCGGGTGACGTCGAGGCGATGGCGCAGAGCATCGAGAAGCTCGCGGCGGACGATCGGCTGCGCGCGCGCCTCGGCAACAATGCTTTGGACGATGCGCGAAGACGATTCGATCTGCAAGATCAAGCCGAACGATATCTGGACTGGTACGAGGAATTGCTCGGACGCGCGCATGCTTCCAACCCGCGCGCCCCGGAACTTTCATGGACAGCGGTACAAGCATGAAAAAAGCGCTGATCACCGGGATCACCGGACAGGACGGATCGTATCTCGCGGAGCTCCTGTTGAGCAAAGACTATGAAGTTCACGGCGTGATCCGCCGGGCCTCCACGTTCAACACGGAACGGATCGATCATCTATACCAGGACCCGCACATCAACGGCGTGCGGCTTTTTTTGCACTACGGCGACATCGCCGATTCCACCAATCTGATCAAGCTGCTTTACCGGATTCAGCCGCAGGAAATCTATCATCTGGCGGCCCAAAGCCATGTGCGCGTGAGCTTCGACATACCGGAATACACCGGCGACACCACCGGGCTGGGAACCATAAGGATTCTCGAAGCGATTCGCGAGACCGGGCTGAAGGCCAAATTCTACCAGGCCAGCAGCTCGGAAATGTACGGCAAGGCTCAGGAAGTGCCGCAGCGCGAGAGCACTCCTTTTTATCCGCGCAGTCCGTACGGCGCGGCCAAGGTGTATGCCTACTGGCTGACGGTCAATTACCGCGAAAGCTACGGCCTGTTCGCCTGCAACGGGATTCTCTTCAATCACGAGTCGCCGCGGCGCGGCGAGACTTTCGTGACGCGCAAAGTCACCCGCGCGGCGGCGCGCATCAAAATGGGTCTGGAAGAAAAGCTTTACCTTGGAAATCTCGACGCCAAAAGAGACTGGGGTTATGCCCAGGAATATGTCGAAGCGATGTGGCTGATGCTGCAACAGGACACACCGGAGGATTACGTCATCGCCACCGGCGAGACCCATTCGGTCGGGGAGCTGGTGGAAGAGGCGTTTTCCTGTGCCGGGCTCGACTGGCGCCGGCACCTGGAAATAGATCAACGCTACTATCGCCCCGCGGAAGTTGATTTGTTGATCGGTGACCCGAGCAAAGCCAAGAGAAAATTGGGTTGGGAAGCCAAGACCAAGTTCAAAGACCTGGTGCGGTTGATGATCGATGCGGATATGGACATCGCCAGGAAAGAAGCTCGCATGAATGGCGACAGTGACGCAAAGCTTGCGCCGCGCCATGCGATCGCAGGCTGACTGAAAAAAGCGGGCGGCGCGCTGCGCTGATCGTTATCGTCCATGGGTGATCTTGCCATCCGGGTGGAAAACCTCTCCAAGCGCTACCAGATCGGGGCTGCCAGGCGGCGCCATGACACATTGCGCGATCAGATCAGCGAAAAACTGCATAGCCTCTTCGACACTCGAGGCTTGCATCCTCAGCGCAGCGAGATCCTCTGGGCGCTCCGGGACGTGTCGTTTCAGGTAAACAAAGGCGAAGTTGTCGGCATCATCGGCCGCAACGGTTCCGGCAAGAGCACGCTGCTGAAAATTCTCGCGCGAATTACCGCGCCGACCCGAGGCTATGCGGAGATGCGCGGCCGCCTGGGCTCGCTCCTCGAAGTCGGCACCGGTTTTCACGCCGAATTGAGCGGGCGCGACAACATTTATCTGAACGGCGCCGTGCTCGGCATGAAGAAAGCCGAGATCGACCGCAAGTTCGACGAGATCGTCGCTTTTGCTGAAATAGAAAAGTTTATCGATACGCCGGTCAAGCGCTATTCGAGCGGCATGTACGTCCGGCTCGCATTCGCCGTGGCCGCCCACCTGGAGCCCGAGCTTCTGATCCTCGACGAAGTATTGGCCGTGGGCGACGTCGAGTTCCAGAAAAAATGTCTGGGCAAGATGCAGGAGATCTCGAAGGGGCAGGGGCGAACTATTCTTTTTGTCAGCCACAATATGGACGCAGTCCGGCGTTTATGTAGCAGATGTCTGTTGCTCTCTCAAGGAAGACTGCTGGCCAACGACAATACGACGAAAGTTCTCAACCGATACCTCGACGAAGGGGCCGTAAAGTCTGCGCCGAAGAAGTGGATTGATGTGTCCCAACTCAGTCGCACTGGCACTGGAGAAGCACGTTTCGTTGCGGCTCAATATAGCAGTCTCTGTGAGGCTGTAGATTTTAAGCTGTATCCAGACGGCCCGGCGGAATTTCTACTGTTGATCGATTCTGATACAACGATGTCGGTCGGCAGCATCGCGGTCACGTTCTATTCTCCGAGCGGCGTAAAGCTTGTCAATGCAGATAGTTTAACCATAGGCCAGGTCTTGACTGTCCGCGAGGGACATAACGTCATCAAGTTTCGCATCGAGAAGCTATCTCTGAATCCTGGGGTATATGTGATCGGCATCTGGATCGCCAATCCCATACATGCCAACCGAACTGGTGGCGAATTTGACCAAGTTCAGAGCGCTTTCGAAGTTGAGGTGATCGAGTCGAAGCGTGACTTGCTGGGCAAAAAACCAGACGCCGATGGCCTGGTGACCTGCCGGTTTGAGCTTGTTAGCGTATGCGGATTTGAAGCGCGCGACCTTCCTCAGACACTTACTTAAGTATAGCACCGAAGCTTTTTATTCACCGGTCGCATTTATTGTTCTTACTTCAATCGTTCTGGCGGCAATGAGCGCAGTTGTAAACCTAGTACACCCTCGTCTCGGAATCGGTTACATGGCCGTCATTCTCGCAACCGCCTTGATGATGCGTGTCTATCCTCTTAGCAGAGGTTTGGGCCAAGATGAGCTTTACACGGCTGTGAACTTCGTCGAAGGCGGTTCTATTTGGACGACCATGTCTTCCAACAGCGCTTTTAATAACCACATCGGTTATTCGATTATGGCGAGGCTGTCCAATAAGCTGTTCGGCCATTCGGAACGGTCTCTGCGCTTGCCGGCTCTCTTGCTTGGACTGGCAAGTCTTTATGTGTTTTGGCTATTGGGTCAGTCGATACTGTCGTTTTCTGCTGCCACACTCGCCGCCTTCGTACTTGCGTTGTCACCTCCTCATATAATTTGGAGCGTGGAAGCGCGCGGCTATTCGGGAATGATCTTTTTTTCGCTTCTTTCGAGCTATTTGTATCTTCGATTATTGCGTCACCCCAACGCACGGGAAGCGTGCTTGTATATTGCTGCCTCTGTGCTTGGGATTTACGTGCACCTCTATTCGGTGTTTACAGTCTGCATACAGGTCCTGCTGTTTATCGAATGTTGGGTTTCAAAGAGGACAGCCCAACTGGGCTGCGTTCAAGTGACCCCGGGATCGTCTCGGCTTTTCTGGCGGTCGTTTATCGCGATTGCGAGCCTATCGCTGATTGTCTACATACCCGTTGCCCACTCCATGATTGCTGATCTGATCGGGCGCGGACACGGCAATTTTAATCTCACGTTTCCGTGGAGTCTGGTTCAGCAATTGAGCGGTAGCGAGCACGCAATAATTACGGTATTCGTTTCCGTCATCGCCGCTTTCGGCTGGTACTATCTGTCGAGCTTCCGGCCACTGGAGGCCCGGTACTTTTCCGCCCTGATCGTTTTACCGCTTCTGCTGATGTGGTTGGCGCGGCCTTTCGACCTCTATCCGCGTTTTTTTGCTTACTGGCTGCCTTACTATATTCTATTTTTTGTCGCCGGCCTCGGTGCGCTGTGGAATTTAGGACGACCCGATCGAAGCCGATGGTTGGGTTTTCTGTCGCGCGGCGCCGCGGCTACTATTCTGCTCGCCGTGCTCTTCCAATGGACGGAGAATCGATCGAACTACATTCCTCAGGAAGGTTATCGCGAGGCGAGTAGAGCGATACTGGCCGATACCGACGACACGGTGCGGTTTTGTGCCATCGGAGGTGCTCGTTCCGTGTGGCGGTATTACATTCATCAACCCATCACCATGCCAGCGTCCGTTGACGAACTGCAAAAGTTGAGCGCCATGGGCAAAGAAATCAGGTGCGCGTATTACGAAGCCTCATGGCAAAACGGAGAACAGACTGCCATCGCTGATTTTTTGCGACAACACAGCCGCTGGCAGAAGGTAAAGGATTTGACGGTTTTCAGGTACCGGCCCGCCGGCGATATTGCTGCGCTGAGTCCGCAATATCATGAACTCTCTGGAAGGTAAGTGAAGCGTCCCAAAGTCACCGTCCTCATGGCGGTCCACAACGGTGAGTGTTATCTCAAGGACGCGATGGAGAGCATTCTCCGACAGAGCTTTTGCGACTTTGAGTTTATCATCGTCGATGATGCATCGACAGACCGCACGCGCGAGCTGGTTCTCTCTTTTAATGATGCGCGAGTCCGATTAATTGAAAACCGCGAGAAACTGGGCCAAACGCGCAGTCTGAACCGCGGTTTAGAATTGGCCAGCGGCGAATTTGTCGCTCGTCAAGATGCTGACGATATTTCAGAGCCCGAGCGATTGGCTAAACAAGCGGCTTTTTTAGAAACCCATCACGAGCTGGCGTTGCTCGGTACGTGGTACAAAAAAGTCGACGCGGCGGGCGCCTCCTTGGGGCTAAGAGAGGTGCCTTGCCAGTGGCTGGAGATCCGCTGGGCCTTAATGTTTTTCTGTCCGTTCGTCCATAGTTCGGTCATGCTGCGGAAGACACCGGTGCTTGAGAAGGTTGGAGTTTATAACGAAGCCTTCGTCTATGCTCAGGACTATGAGTTGTGGTCGCGAATCGCCGCGCAATTGCCGGTCGCCAATCTGCCGGAGTATCTCGTCCGCTTTCGCATGAGCGCCGGATCCATGACATCGACGTATGGAGAGGTCGCAGAGAATGAAATCCGGCGAGCGGCGACCGCCAATCTTGCGGCTATCATCGACTCTGAGGCGGCGCTGCGGCTGGCCGGAAGTGAAACCGAACTGGAAAACATCAGGGCGCTTCTTTTCGGCGACTACCGCCGGCTCAGCGCATCCGATGCGGTTGCTACTTCGCGCCGCGTCCTGCCGCTCCTTCACGCTTTTACACAGCGGCACAAAGACGAGCCGCGGGATTGCCGTTCCCTTGAGAAAGAGATTCGAAGCCGCATTGCCACGCGAATGATTGAAATCGCACGTCGGCCCGACCAAAGTTTTATCGTGCTCAAGGAGCTCATGCTCGAAGCACTCCGTCTACAATGGGCGGCACTTTTGACCGCGCGGTCGTTGAGGGTTTCGTTGAAACTTGCCCGGAGCCGATTTTCCGAAACGAAGTAGGGTTCGCATTTAGCAAGCTGACCGATGACAACCATTCCTCTCAGTGAAGTTCGATTTCATCCGCACTCCTTTGCCGATCGCGGGGGAAGACTCTTTTGGTGGAGAGGCGATCTCTACCGCGGATTAAGTAGTGGTAGCGGGGGATTTTTTGCTCGGTTGTTGCGCGACGGCACGCTTGAACGGCTCTCTGAGCAAGGCCTGCTGGTCGACACCCAAGGAACAGATTTCAGCTTGGATGGCTTTGACGCCGTGGTTCGCCACCGGCTCGTGCCGTTTGTTTCTTATCCGGAGGAGTGGTGTCCGGCCATGCTAAAGGACGCCGCCTTGGCGCTGCTCGATCTTCTGATCGAACTGGCGCGCAGCGATTTGACATTGAAGGATGGTCATCCGTGGAATTTATTATTTGACCGAGGAAAGCCCGTCTACGTCGATCTGACATCGATTACCCCTCTTAAAGATGATCAATGGCGCGGATATGACGAATTCCGGCGCTACTATTTGAATCCGTTGCTACTGATGGCTCACAATCAGGAGCGCATCGCGCGCCGCTTGCTGCTCGAATACGACGGCGTCCTCGACGCGGATGTTGCGGCGCTTTGCCGCAGTGACAGCGTCTCTTCGTTTCTTCCGGCGCTGGTCCGCCGCGCCAAAAAAACTTGGCGCAGGGCACAGCAGCGAACTTGGGTGCCGCAATCCCAGCGGAGTTTCCGCACAGAAAAATCCCCCGCAGCAAGATCGATCATCGCTTACGGCGAGATTAAACGTGAGATCGAAGATATCGATTTACCCGGTGCGAGTCTGATGGGCGGGACTGAGGTGGTTGTTCAATCCGTACAAGCGCGCGATGAATGGACGCCAATTCAACGCCGAGCGTTCGAGACTTTAGCCCAGCTCAAGCCGGCATCAGTTTTGGACGTCGGAACAACTGCCTACGGATGGTATTCTTATTCCGCGGTTGCGTCTGGGCTCGCGGCGCTATCCATGAGCACCGACTCGACGCTTCTCACGCAATTATACCTTAAAACTCGTCGTGAGCGCTGGTCCCTACTTCCAGTGGTAATGGACTTTACGGATCCAACACCGTCGCGCGGCCTTTGTAGCCACTGGTCGATTGCCGCAAGCGACCGCCTGAAATGCGACCTGGTCTTAGCCTTGGGGAATGTCGATCAATGGATTTTCAAACGCTCGCTCAATTTCACGCAAATCATCGACGGCTTTGCATCGTTTTCGAAACGCTGGCTGCTCGCCGAGTTTGTTCCGCCTAGCGATGACTCGTTGCGAAAATTCTCGCGAAAAATTTCCTGGTACAACTTCGAACACTTTGTCGAGGCGCTGAAAGAACGGTTTCCTAGCGTGACTGTGCTACCGAGCTCTCCTGCCGGCCGAATGCTGCTGGTCTGCGAAAAATAATTCATCTTGGGTTGAAATGTCATGGGTCGCGAAGGCCTTGTTTCGGTCGTGGTGCCGTTTTTCAATGCGGCAAACTTCCTCGAAGAAGCCATTCAGAGCGTTTTTGCCCAGAGCTACCGCAGTTGGGAACTGCTACTGGTCGACGACGGGTCCGATGATGGCGGTAGCCAAATTGCCCACAGGCACGCCGCTGGACATCCGGAAGCCGTTCATTATCTGAATCACGCAGAACACCAGAATCGCGGTCAAAGCGCTTCACGCAATCTCGGAATTCGCCACGCCAAGGGAGAATATATCGCGTTTTTGGATGCCGACGACGTTTGGTTTCCCCGCAAATTGGAGGAGCAGGTTGCGATTCTGAACGCCCAGCCGGAAGCTGGCATGGTGTATGGGGCCAGCGAATATTGGAGTAGCTGGACCGGCAGTGCGGAAGATTTACAACGTGATTGTTTTGCCAAGCTCGGCGTTCCCGCCGATACATTGATCAAACCGCTCGTGCTGCTCACGCTTTCTTTGAAAGCGACCGCGCCCACGCCTTGTCCGTCCAATATCTTGTTGCGACGTAAGATTGTGGAAGATGTGGGCGGATTCGAAGAGACATTTCGACGCAGCCACCTAATGTATGAAGACCAAGCCTTTTTGGCCAAAGTTTACATCCATACATCTGTGTTCGTGTCAGGTCGTTATTGGGATCGGTATCGACAGCACACGGACTCCTGCGTCTCTGTCGTGACGCGCGCGGGAAAAAAATACTCTGCCGGGCTGTTTTACCTGAAGTGGCTTTCTTCCTACTTGGCCAGTCACGGCATCAAAGATGTGGAATTGTGGCAGGCGCTCCGAAAAAAAAGATCTCGTTACCGTGCCGCGGCCATGTCACAGTGGCTCGAGCATACCCGCCGAATAATTACCAGACCGCGGGACTTGCTGTTTGCGGGTCGTCGATCGCTGCAATAGCGGTCGCAGCGGGTGGATAATTCGCATTTGTGGATAATTGGCATTGCTGTGCTCTTGGCAAAATAGGCCGCGTCTTCTCACTAATCTACCTAAATGAATGATTCTGCGTCACACAGCATCACCTCGCTCAAACCTGAGCCACACTCGGCAGCGCCGACGGTGAGTGCTCAGCCGTTGGTTTCGGTGGTTTTGATCTTTTTCAACGCGGATAAATTCCTCGCCGAAGCAGTCGAAAGCGTATTTGCCCAGAGCTACCAACACTGGGAGCTTTTACTGGTCGACGATGGCTCCACGGACGCCAGTAGCCAAATTGCGCGGCGGTACGCCGAACACCATCGGGAAAGAGTACACTACTTCGAACATGCAGGACATCTAAATCGCGGCATGAGCACTTCGCGCAATTTGGGAATTCGCCATGCCCGTGGCCAGTACATCGCACTACTGGATGCCGACGATATTTGGCTGCCAAAAAAGCTCGAGCACCAGGTATCGATTCTCAAGACCTATCCCGACGCGGGTATGGTCCTCGGTCCGATCCAATGGTGGTACAGTTGGACGGACAAGCCTGAAGATCGCGGCCGCGACTTTGTCGATCCTTTCCCCGCCGAGGTGCGGTCCGATTCCTTGGTGCAGCCGCCAAAACTGCTGATCGCTCTTCTGAAAAAGGCGACGGTCTCGGCCACCAGCAGCTTACTGCGGCGTAACCTAGTCGAGAGGGTCGGCGGGTACGAAGAAAATTTCCGCGGTTTGTTCGAAGACCAGGCGTTTGCGGCGAAAGTTTATATCAGCGCTCCAGTATTCGTGTCCGGTAGTTGCTACTACAAATGGCGCAAGCACCCCGACTCCTGCTGCGCCGTTGCGGTGAAATCCGCGCAATACGAACGCGGGCGGCTTGAATTTCTCGGCTGGCTGGATTGCTATTTGTCCGAACAAAAAATCAATCACGGTGAGCTCGCGGATGTGCTCGACAATGAACTGAGGGAAGCCCGCCAGCGGGAACTATGCACTGATTCCCGTAACGTGCGGGAATCAGCGCATCCAATTAAATCACAGGTGAAACGACTCGCTCGCCGACTTCTCCCTGTAGCCGTTCGAAATCGGCTGCGGCATTGACGGTACCCGTCGGCTGATTGCCCGCCGCGAGCAAGAGGCGTGCAGCTCGAGATGATGCGATGGCTATTGCCGCGTCCAAAGCGATATCTCACATGCCGTTGAAGGTAATTCGCGCGCTATCGTCATCGCTGACTTGACCAAGAGGGTGCCCAACGGAAGCCCTGGCGCATTACCTGCATCCAAACTCTGATGTTCGTATTCGATATCTATAAAGCGATGCGAACGCTTTTCCGTATTTTAAAACCGATTGGTGTTTGCTTATGACGCTGGCTGGAGTCCAGATTGCGCGGTCCGACATGGAGCGATGGGCCGATTATTGGCGCTTCGTCAGCTTGTCTGCGTGGCGTCTCGGTGAAAGCGTTTTTTCGCCAGCGAGTGTTACCGTTCAAGCCCATGGGAACGTTTGGGTCGCCGCTGTTTTTTTGCATAGCTTGGCGCGCCAAGAATTACGCCGAGAGGAATTGGTTACCTACGATCCCGATTACGAAGTGCTGATCGGGGCGCGAGCAGCCGAGCCGGGGAGGATCGATGTTTTCGCGCGCGGCTGAGCAGGTGCGACGGCTGGCGCATGGCTATCGCAGCAGATTTACGGCCGGTTGTCTGATTCTCCTTTATCATCGCGTGATCGACTTACCGACGGATCCCTTTTTGCTCGCGGTTTCGCCGGCGCATTTTGCGGAGCACTTGACCGTGCTGCGAAACATGGCGCGGCCCGTTGCCCTTCAGCAACTTGCCGATGCCTTGCGTGACGGTAAAATTCCCCGGCGTGCCGTCGCTGTGACCTTCGACGATGGCTATTTCGATAATCTCGACTATGCAAAGCCTTTGCTCGAACGGTACGATGTGCCGGCGACGTTTTTCGTCGCACCGGATGCTTCAGCAGATGTCGGCGAGTTCTGGTGGGACGTGCTGGAGAGAATCTTCTTGCAATCGGGATCACTGCCTCAGACGCTGTCCTTGACCATCGATAATATGCTCCATGAATGGCAATTGGGAACGAGCGCCGAATACAATGCCGACGACTATGCGCGCCATTGTTCCTGGAATTACGGGCTTAAGGAGGATCCGACGCCACGACAAGCCGTGCTTCGCTCCGTGCACCGCCTACTGAGCTCACTATCCGACGATAAACGCAGAGACGCGCTACAACAGTTGATGCAATGGTCGAGTATGGGTACCGCGGTGCGTCCTAACTACCGAGCCCTCTCGCCGGCGCAAACGATGTGTCTCGTCCAAGGAGAACACTTCCAAGTCGGGGCTCACACAATGACACATCCGGTTCTCGCAAAACTGCCCGCCGTGCGACAGCGTCACGAAGTCCGGGAAAGCAAAGCTTGGCTGGAACAAATTGTCGGGCAGCCGGTGAACAGTTTTGCCTATCCGCACGGGCTCAAGTCCGACTACTCGGACATGACCGTGGACATCGTGCGCCAAGCAGGGTTCGATTGTGCTTGCGCCGCCTTTCCGGGAATTGTGCGTTACGGCGCGGACGCGCATCAATTGCCTCGTCTGGTTATACGGGATGACGACGGCGACAGCTTCGCCGAGCGTTTGTCGACATACTTTCGCGATTGAACCGCACGCGTTGCGCCAGGTATGAAAGGACTCAATCTCGGTTGCGGCACGCGGTTTCATCCCGACTGGACAAATATTGACGTCAGTGGTGAGAGCTCTCAGGTACAGCCTCATGATGTGCGAGACAGTCTGCCATTTCCCGACGATACGTTCGACGTGGTGTATCACTCACATTTATTGGAGCACCTCCCAAAAGAGCAAGCTTTGCCATTCTGCCGCGAGTGTTATCGGGTCCTAAAGGGAGGGGGGATTATCCGAGTCGTTGTGCCCGATCTCGAGCGGATAGCTAAACTCTACCTACACGCTTTGGACGCGGCGATAAACAACTCGCAACCGAATCACGATTATACGTGGATGATGATTGAGCTTTACGATCAGGTGGTGCGCGATAGGCCCGGCGGTGCCATGCTCGAATATCTAAAGCAGGATCCCATACCCAATGAGAGCATGGTGTACGACCGCCTCGGTGACGAAGCTCGGCGTATTGTGCAACGGCTGCGCGATCCCGTTCGAGAGACCGACCATTCTGCAGTTCGGGGCACCTGGCTCGATGACCTTTGTCGTTTGCGAGATCGCCTGCGCACAGCCATCATGCGCCGTTTGTTGAGTCAAGCCGACTACGAAGCTCTCCAACTCGGCCGTTTTCGCTTATCCGGAGAAATTCATCAGTGGATGTATGATCGATATTCTTTGTGTCGGCTGCTTGAAGCATCCGGCTTTCAAGCTCCGAAGCAGCGAACTGAATTCGACAGCGCCATCGATCATTGGGCGCAGTTCAACCTGGACACCGACAATAATGGAATGGCTTATAAACCGGATTCGCTCTATGTAGAGGCAAGCAAGGCAAGCTCATGAACAATTCGGGAGAGCAGTTCACAACGCGCCTAAGTGAGGCAGCGCAAGGTTGCACTGGCCGGGTCAATCGGTCGGGAAAAAAACCACTGAAAATCTTGCAAGTCAGCACTGCGGATCGCGGTGGCGGTGCAGAAAAAGTAGCCTGGGATCTTTTCCGCGCCTACTCGGACTTCGGGCATGAGTCGTGGCTCGCGGTCGGAACAAAGAAGACCGATGACTCCCAGGTTCTTTCTCTCAGCAGCGATAATTACCGGAGCGCATGGGCGCGCTTTTGGCTCTCCCTTCGTGAAAGGCACGACAATGCCCTATTAATCGATCGCTTGGAGTGGATTGGCGAACCCATCCGCAAATTGAAAATCCGACAGGGGCTTGAAGATTTTGAGTATCCGGCCACGGGGCAATTGTTGAATCTGATTCCCGAGCGGCCGGACGTCATTCACTGCCACAATTTGCATACGGGTTATTTTGATCTGCGTGCCCTGTGTGACCTGAGTCATCAGCTTCCGGTCATTTTAACACTCCATGACGAATGGCTGCTGAGTGGTCATTGCGCTTACACCTTCGGGTGCGAACGCTGGCAGACCGGCTGCGGAAAGTGTCCAGACTTGGGAATTTATCCGGCCATTACCCAGGACGCTACGGCATATAATTGGCGGCGTAAGAAAAGAATTTTCGCCGCAAGTAAGATTTATGTCAGCACGCCTTGTCAATGGTTGCTGAAAGAAGTGGAGCGATCGATTCTCGCTTCCGGAGTTGTGGAAAGCCGCCTTATTCCGTACGGCGTAGATCATTCTGTTTTTCATCCAGCTGACTGCCGGATGGCTCGAAGAGAACTGGCTATTCCCGACGGGACAAGCGTGTTGCTGTTCGCAGCCAACCGTGTGCGTCGGAATCCATTCAAATATTACGATATGATTCGGAGCGCTGTTGCCCAAGTCAGCGAGCGCTTGCAGAGGGTTTTGTTTATCGCCCTGGGCGAAAATTCTCCTGCGGAACAGATGGGTCGCGCACAAGTGCGTTTCGTTCCCTACGAGACAGATGTTGGCAAGGTGGCAAGTTATTTTCAGGCCGCGGATCTTTATGTTCACGCTGCAAAGACGGATACTTTTCCGAAGGTAATTTTGGAAGCGCTCAGTTGCGGCGTTCCGGTTGTCGCCACTGCGGTCGGCGGCATCCCCGAGCAGGTAAAAGGCTTGCGTGATTGCGCCGACTTAGGGCCTCAGTGGAACCGTTTTGAATCGAACGAGGCGACGGGTGTTTTGGTGCCTTGCGGTGATTCGAATGCGATGACCGTCGCTATTGAGCGATTGTTAAAGGATAAGTGTTTGCGCTCGACACTGGGGAATAACGCCGCAGAAGATGCGCGGCGGAGATTCGATCTGAAGCGCGAGGCTAGGGCATATTTGGATTGGTATGAGTACTTGGTGGGTAGAACCTCGGCTTGAGTTAGGTTGTTACGCGTGAAAAGCCTTTTGCATTTGTCTTGCGCGATAGACGGCAAAATGCTCAAAGCATAAAAATGAGTTTTTGGCTAGACAAAAGAGTTGTCGTTACCGGCGGAGCGGGATTTTTAGGATCTGCCGTTACCGATAAATTGCAGGCAGCGGGCTGTAAAAACGTCTTTGTGCCACGCTCGGAGGTTTACGATTTGCGCGACCAGGAGATGATCAGGCGTCTTTACGAAGATGCCCCGCCGCAAATCGTAATTCATCTTGCCGCGGTGGTGGGCGGCATCGGCGCAAATCAGCTGAATCCCGGCCGGTTTTTTTACGATAACGCCATCATGGGAATCCAGTTGATGGAGTATGCAAGAAGATTTGCGGTGGAAAAATTCGTGGCGGTGGGGACGGTTTGCGCCTATCCGAAGCTTGCGCCCGTGCCGTTCAGGGAAGAGGATCTCTGGAACGGGTATCCCGAAGAAACCAATGCGCCGTACGGCCTGGCCAAAAAAATGCTCCTGGTACAGGCTCAGGCCTACCGCGCGCAATACGGCTTCAACGCCGTCTATCTGCTGCCGGTGAATCTGTACGGACCGGGCGATAATTTCGATCTCGACACGTCGCACGTCATCCCCGCGCTTATCCGCAAGTGTGTCGAGGCCAAGGAAAACAACGAGCCGGAAATTATTCTGTGGGGCGA
>Ga0070681_10002939_pt1 | contig 15799 bp, 13 predicted proteins | sample KBSC83BmetaG_FD_65650 | JGI IMG/M metagenome (GOLD analysis project Ga0070681, IMG submission 65650) | Corn rhizosphere microbial communities from Kellogg Biological Station, Michigan, USA - KBS C8-3B metaG | ecosystem: Host-associated > Plants > Roots > Rhizosphere | place: USA: Michigan...
CGCTCCCGAGCGCGGCGGCAAATATGCTGCGCAACTGTTCAGACTCCTTCAGAAAGGCATCGTGTCCGTAGACGGATGAGATCTCGTGCAGACGCCCGGCGGGCAGGCGCGCCACCATGGCGCGAATGTCCGCGAGCGGCACGAGTTGATCTTCGCGCACCGCGATGGCGCTGGTCGGAACGAAGACGCTGCTGGCGTCGACGCGATGCAGGTCGATCGACTCCGACAGGCACAGGAATGACTCCGGCCGATAGCGCGCGGCGTAGTCGCCGCCGCGGGCAAACAGATACTGCTCGACCGGAAACTCGAAGCTCTCACCTTGACGCGTCGGGGGGCCATTGAAGCGCGCCGTGAACTCTTCCGCGCTCCGGTACGTCGTCATCGCGAGCGCACGCGCCAGCTGCAGACCGTCCTTGTCGCGGCCGCACTCCATGGCGAACTGCACGATGCGCCGCTGCACGCTGCGCCAGCCCGTCGCCATGGGATTGGCCCGGTCAGCGGCACCGATGACGATCAGATGACCGACACGCTCCGGGTAACGCTGCGCAAAAGCGAGCCCGACCATGCCACCGTAGGAGCCTCCCGCGATCGCCCGCAGGGATTTCAGGCTCAGGTGGTTGAGCAGCCGCAGGAGCACTTCGGCCTGGTCGTAGCTGGAGATGTTCGGAAACGCTTCACCGGCGTGCGGCCCGCTCGACTCGGCGCTGCCACCCAGGTAATCGAAGCTCAGGATCCGATACCGGTTCGAATCCAGGGCCCGCTCCGGGCCGACGATCTGCGACCACCAGCTCTGGCGCGGATCTTCGGTGAGGCAAACGCGGCGGTGAGCGGAGATTCCGCCCAGAGCGCACACGACCGGCGCATTCGCGGGTCCGGCCATGCGCCAGGCGATCTGAATTCCCGCCAGCTTGCCGCCGTGATACAGCGCCACCTCGCCCGGAACTTCCAGAATGCCCTCGCGAATCACCAGTGCCGAATCACCGGCGGTGTCGTGTGCAGGCTTGGCAGACTCGTAGGCAGGCCTGGCAGAGTCATGCGCAGGCTTGCGCGAGGCGATCGGCGTGGGGGCCGTATGCTCGGGTGAGGCATTCATCGTTGCGGAGGCTCCACAGTTCAAAGCACGGTCCTCACCGAGCTTTCCTGCGGAGCGCCTAGCCGGACGGCCAGGTGAGTCGCGTCCATCCCCGGCTACGCTTGTACAGCGAGCCTGCAGGCCACGCGGACCGCTCATCTGTCGGCTGCCGGAGGGCGCCCTGGGCGACCATCCGCAGCTGCAGGAGTTGGCACCTTTCCAGGGTGGTTAAGCCTGGCGGTTGCCCCGGCGTCTAAGGGCCTAATCCCTCAGCCGGTCTCGATGAGTGAGCGGAAGTCTAGGGCTTGAGGGCTAAATCCGTCAAGACGCGGCGCTCGCAGGCGGCCGCCGCCCTGGCGTCGGAACCGCCCCGTTCATATGTCATCCCGAGCATCCCGGGCCGCCAGCGGCGGCCACAGCATAGCGTGCCGCAGGGCTGGCACGCGTCCCTACGGTATGTTAATGTAATAGCACGCTATTACATTGAATCGGGACATCGATGAAGACCCATCGCACGCTCACGCCCCGGCAGGAGGCGCTGGCCGAACGCAACCTGTGCGTGGCCGTCGCCGCACTGCAGACCCCGGAGGAATGCCGTTCCTTCTTTCGCGATCTGTGCACACCGGCGGAGCTGCAGGCAATGGCGGACCGATGGGCCGTCGTGGAGTGGCTGCGTCGCGGCCTGCCCTACCGGGAGATTCATAGGCTCACCGGTGTGAGCGTCACCACTATCGGCCGCGTGGCCCGGTTCCTCGGCAATGGCAACGGCGGCTACGCCGCTGCGGTACGCAGACTCGAAGAGGCTCCCCGCCATGGATGACTCCCGCCTGAAGCTCGCTGTCCAGAAGTCCGGCCGCCTCACGGATCCCTCCCTCGACATGCTCGGCCGTTGCGGGCTGAAGCTCTCGCGCGGCAAGGACCAGCTCATGGGGTTCGGCGAGAACATGCCGCTGGACGTACTGTTCGTGCGCGACGATGACATTCCCGACCTGGTGCAGGAGGACGTCTGCGACCTGGGACTGGTCGGCCTGAACGTGCTCGAAGAGAAGCGCCTCGAGCTGCAATCGCGCGGGCACGAAGCCCGCTTCCAGCAGGTCCGGACCCTGGACTTCGGGCGCTGCCGCCTGTCCCTGGCCGTGCCCGAAGGCTTCGAGTTCACCGGCCCGGCCTCTCTGCGCGGCCGCCGCATCGCCACCACCTATCCCTTCATGCTGGAGCGCTATCTGCGCGAGCGGGATATCCAGGCCGAGATCGTCACCCTGTCCGGAGCCGTCGAGATCGCCCCGCGGCTCGGACGCGCCGACCTGATCTGCGATCTGGTCTCCACCGGCTCGACGCTGCAGGCGAATCACCTGCGCGAGGTCGAGACGGTGCTGGAAAGCCATGCGGTGCTGATCCGCACACCGCTCGAGCTGTCGCCGGAAAAGGCCGAATGGGTCGAGCGGCTGCTGATGAGAATCGAGGGCGTGCAGCAGGTGCGCGAAAGCAAATACATCATGCTGCACGCGCCCCGCTCGGCCCTGCCGCAGATCCGCAAGCTCCTGCCCGGAAGCGAGTCCCCGACCATCATTCCCCTGGAAGGCTCGCCGGACAAAGTGGCGATCCATGCCGTGTGCCGGGAGAACGTGTTCTGGGAGACGCTCGAGAGCCTGAAGAAGGCCGGCGCCAGCGCCCTCCTCGTCCTGCCCGTCGAAAAGATGCTCGTCTGATGCGAATCCTCAACTGGATCGGGCTCAACGAGGAGCAGCGCCGCGCGGCGCTGGCGCGACCGCCTCAGGTCAAGGACGTCAGTGCCGTCGTTCTCGAGGTCATCGACTCCGTTCGTGAGCGCGGCGATGCAGCCTTGCGCGCGTACACAAAGCGCTTCGACGGCGTCGATGTCGAGAGTCTTCGCGTTCCGGAGGCCGAGTTTGCCGCCGCGCGCCACGCACTCAACGCCCAGCAGATTGCTGCGATCCAGACCGCCATTGCGAATGTCGAGCGCTTCCATGCCTTGCAGATGCCCCAGTCCGTGGACCTGGAGACGATGTCCGGCGTGCGTTGCGAGCGCGTCATCCGCCCGATCTCGGCGGTTGGCCTGTACGTGCCGGCAGGCTCCGCTCCCTTGCCCTCCGCTGTCGTGATGCTGGCGGTCCCTGCGCGCATCGCCGGCTGCCCGCAGCGGGTGCTGTGCACTCCGCCCAACCGGGAGGGCGGCGCCAATCCGGCGGTGCTGGTCGCCGCGGAGCTGTGCGGAGTGGATACCGTTTTCAAAGTGGGAGGCGCTCAGGCGATCGCGGCGTTGGCGTATGGCACGCAGAGCATTCCGAAGGTCGACAAGATCTACGGACCTGGCAACGCGTGGGTCACGGCCGCGAAGCAGCTCGTAGCCAACGATCCTGCCGGCGCCGCGTGCGATCTGCCGGCCGGCCCGTCGGAAGTCATGGTGATAGCCGATGACTCCGCGCGGCCGGAATTCGTCGCGGCCGATCTGCTGGCGCAGGCCGAACACGACAGCCAGGCGCAAGCGCTCCTGGTCACCTCCTCGGCCTCGTTGGCGCAAGCCGTGGTCGCCTCCGTCGCGGCCCAGACGCAGGAGCTGTCCCGGCGCAGCATTCTGGAGAAGTCCCTTGCCGCCAGCCGCTGCATCGTCGTCCCCGACACGGCCACCGCCGTCGAGGTGGCCAACGCGTATGCCGCGGAACACCTGATCCTGGAAGTGCGCGAGCCGCGGCGCTGGCTTGCCCAGATACAAAACGCGGGTTCGATTTTCCTGGGCGCCTGGTCGCCTGAGCCCATGGGCGACTACTGCTCTGGAACCAACCACGTTCTGCCCACCTACGGGTATGCGCGGGCCTACAGCGGGCTCTCCGTGCATGACTTCGTCAAACGCATCACCGTGCAGGAGTTGACTCCGGCCGGCCTGCGCTCGCTCGGACCCGTTGCCGTCACACTCGCGCAACTCGAAGGTCTGGATGCCCATGCGAACGCGGTGACGCGCCGCCTGGCGGTGCTCGACTCGGGATCGCCATCATGAGTTGGCTCAGAGCGCTCGCGCGCCCGGAGATCGTCGCGCTGAAGCCTTACGAGCACGCGGTGTGGGAGCCGAGCCTCGAGCGGCTGCACGCCAACGAGTTGCCCTGGCGCTCCCTGAGCGACCCGACTGCAGCGGGGCTCAATCGCTACCCGGAGCCGCAGCCCCAGGAGCTCGTGCAGCGGCTCGCCGAGCTGTACGACGTGGTACCCCGGCAACTGCTCGTCGGGCGCGGGAGCGATGAGCCCATCGACCTGCTCGTGCGGGCCTTCTGCCGCGCGGGCCAGGATTCTGTGCTGGTGTGCCCTCCCACTTTCGGCATGTACTCGGTCGCGGCCCGCATCCAGGGCGCGCAGGTCATCAGCGTGCCTCTTCGGGCCGAGCGCGGATTTGCCCTGGACGAGGACGAGCTGCTCGCGCGCTGCAGCGCCGATGTGAAAGTCGTGTTCCTGTGCTCGCCCAACAACCCGACCGGCAACCTGCTGGATGAACAGGCGATCCTGCGGATCGCCACCCGCCTGGCCGGACGGGCGGTGGTCGTCGTCGATGCGGCTTACATCGAGTTCTCCGCCAGCGGCTGCCTGTCGCGGCACCTGCAGGAGCTGCCCCACCTGGCGATCCTGAGGACGCTCTCCAAGGCTCACGGCCTGGCCGGCGCACGCTGTGGCGCCTTGCTCGCGGATCCGGAGCTGATCGCGTTGCTGCGCAAAGTCATTCCCCCTTATGCCATGGCGCAGCTCACCGTAGAGGCCGTCCTGAGGCAGCTTCAGCCGGCGCAGGTGGCCATTGCGCGCCAGCACATCGAGACGATCGTGTCTGAGCGCGCCCGGATGAGCGCCGCCTTGCGGGAGATGCGCGGCGTGACTCGCGTGTGGAAGAGCGATGCCAACTTCCTGCTGGTCGAGTTTGCAGACCCTGATGCTGCGCTCGGTGCCGCCCGCGCCGCGGGACTCCTGGTGCGCGATGTGCGCAGCCACCCCGGGTTGGGGAACGCTCTGCGCCTCACCGTCGGCTCCGTCAGTCAGAACGACCGGCTGCTGGGGGCGTTGCGATGAGCGCAGGCACGCCAGTCCTGTTCGTCGATCGCGACGGCACCTTGGTCGAGGAGCCCCCGGACAAACAGGTGGACTCTCTGGAGAAGGTGCGTTTCCTGCCGGGAGTGTTCGCCGCGCTCGCGGAGTTGCAGCGGCGCGGCTTTCACCTGGTGATGGTGACCAACCAGGACGGGCTCGGCACCCCCTCCTTCCCGCGCCCGCAGTTCGAGGCTGCGCAGCAGTTCATCCTCGACACCTTCGCCTCGCAGGGCATCCGCTTCGATGCGGTGTTCGTCTGTCCGCACTTCAGTGCCGCTGACTGTGAGTGCCGTAAACCCAGAACCGGCCTGGTCGCCGACTACGTGCTCAAGGACGTCGACCTCGGCACGAGCGCGATGATCGGCGATCGCGACACCGATCTGGAGTTCGCCCGCAACCTCGGGATCAGGGGGCTGCGCGTCCGCAAGGACGGTGAGTCGAGTGAGACCTGGCCCGCGCTGGTGCGCGAGCTGACGGCGCGAACGGCCCGGGTTCACAGGCAGACACGCGAGACCGATATCGAGGTGGACGTCAACCTCGACGCCTCTGCGCCTATTCAGATCAGCACGGGCATCGGCTTTTTCGATCACATGCTGGAGCAGCTCGCCAAGCACGGCGGCTTCTCCCTGCAGCTCACCTGCCGCGGCGATCTGCAGATCGACGAGCACCACACGGTGGAGGACTGTGCCCTGGCGCTGGGAGAGGCGATGCGGCGCGCGCTGGGGGACAAAGCGGGCATCGGGCGCTATGGTTTTCTACTGCCGATGGACGAGGCGCTCGCCCAGGTCGCCATCGATCTCTCAGGCCGCGCGTATGCGCAGTTCAGCGGCAAGTTCAGCCGTGAGTCGGTCGGCGGCCTGCCGACCGAGCTGGTTCCTCACTTCTTCCGCTCCCTGGGCGATTCCCTCGGTGCAGCCATCAATATCAGCGTGACCGGCGAGAACACGCACCACATGATCGAGGGCTGCTTCAAGAGCGTAGGCCGCGCTCTGCGCCAGGCACTACGGCGCGAGGGCGAGGATCTGCCGAGCACCAAGGGAGTGCTCTAGTGGACGCCGTCATCATCGACAGCGGCGGCGCCAATCTCGCCTCGCTGGAATTTGCGTTCGCGAGGCTCGGTGCTCGTACCCGGGTGAGCGCCGATCCGCAGGTGATCCGCTCTGCGGCGCGAGTGGTGTTGCCCGGGGTCGGCTCGGCGAAGGATGCGATGCAGCGCCTGCAGAGCGCCTCGATCGCCACCGTCCTGCCCTCGCTCACCCAACCGGTGCTGGGAATCTGTCTCGGCATGCAGTTGTTGTTCGGCTCTTCGGAGGAAGGCCCGACTGATTGCCTCGGCATCCTGCCGGGCACGGTGCAACGCCTGCGGCCCGCTCCCGGCCGACCGGTGCCGCACATGGGCTGGAACCAGATCATTCCGCAGCGGGAAGATCCGCTGCTCGAGGGAGTCGTCCGCAACGACTACGTGTATTTCGTGCACAGCTTCGCGGTACCCGCCTCGGACGTGACGCTTGCTACCGCCGACTATGGCACTGCCGTGTCGGCTGTCGTGCGTCAGGGGAATTTCTGGGGCACTCAGTTTCACCCGGAGCGCTCCGCCGAGACCGGCGCCCGGATTCTGCAAAACTTTCTGCGCCTGCAGTGATGCGCGGAGGGACCTCATGCTGCTGATGCCCGCAATCGATCTGCGACAGGGCCGTTGTGTTCGCCTGTACCAAGGCGACTTTGGCGCCGAGACCCGCTACGAGCACGAGCCCCACGAGCTGCTGGTTCGCTACCGGGGCCTGGGCGCTACCTGGCTGCACGTCGTCGATCTGGATGGCGCCAAGGACGGCATGCTCGCCAATCGCTCCGTGATCGTCGCTCTCGCTTCACAACGTGCCGTGCGGTTGCAGGTGGGAGGCGGGATTCGCACGGCCGCGGCCATCAATGACCTGCTGCGTGCCGGCGTCGAGCGGGTCGTTGTGGGCAGCGCCGCAGTCGAGCGCCCCGCGGAGGTCGCGGACTGGATCGCTCGCTTCGGCACGGAGCGGATCTGCCTGGCGCTGGATGTCCGCATCGACTCCCGAGGCCCCCTGGTGCGCACCCGAGGCTGGACCGAAGGCACGACACTGACCCTCTGGGAAGCCATCGAGCGCTATCCCGCGGGAAGCGTCAAACACGTCCTGTGCACGGATATCGAGCGCGACGGGGCCCTTTCCGGCCCCAACGTCGAGCTCTACAGGCAAGCGCGCCAGCGCTTCCCCGGGCTTGCGTGGCAGGCCTCGGGGGGCGTGCGCGATGCCGCCGACCTGAAAGCGCTTGCCGCCTGCGGCGTCGCCGCAGCGGTGAGCGGCAAAGCCCTGCTCGAAGAGCGCATCACTGCCGAGGAGTTGCGACCATTCTTGCCCGACGCATCATCCCCTGCCTCGACGTCCGCGACGGCCAGGTCGTAAAGGGTGTCCGCTTTCGCGACCATCGCGTCGTGGGCGACATCCTGGAGCTGGCTGCCCGCTATCGCGATGAGCGCGCGGACGAGCTGGTGTTCTATGACATCACGGCGAGCCCCGAGGGCCGCTCGGTCGACCGTGAGTGGGTCAAACGCGTAGCGCGTGTCCTCGACATCCCCTTCTGCGTCGCCGGTGGCATCCGTTCAGTCGCCGACGCCGAGGAGATTCTCAACGCCGGCGCGGAAAAAGTGTCCGTCAACTCGCCCGCGCTGGCGGACCCCGCCCTGATAGATGCGCTGAGCGCGCGTTTCGGCGCGCAGTGCGTCGTCGTCGGTATCGACAGCAGGCTGACCGACGAGGGTTATCGGGCCTACCAGTTCACGGGCGACCCCAATCGCACCCGCGAGGCCGGCCGAGATGTGCTGCAATGGGTGAAGGAAGTGCAGGAGCGTGGCGCAGGTGAGATCGTGCTCAACTGCATGGGCAGCGACGGCGTGCGCCGCGGCTATGATATCGAGCAGCTTGCGCGCGTTCGGCAAATCTGCCGCGTGCCGCTCGTCGCCTCCGGCGGTGCCGGCGCGGTCGAGCACTTCACCCGCGTTTTCGGTGATGCCGGCGTCGATGCCGCGCTCGCTGCCAGCGTGTTCCACTCGGGCGCCATCGTCATCAGTGATCTCAAACGCGACCTGCGTGCCGCCGGAATTGAGGTGCGACCGTGAGCTCTGAGCGACGTAGAGATGTCCCCCTGCGGCTGGAAGACAGCAGCACGCTGAATTTCGAGAAGGGACGCGGTTTGCTGACCGCCGTCATACAGCACGCCCGCGATGGGTCGGTGCTGATGGTGGGCTACATGAATCGCGATGCGTTCCGCGAGACTCTCACGCGTGGGCGTGTCGTGTTCTACAGCCGGACCAAAGGCCGGCTGTGGGAGAAAGGAGAGACCTCCGGCAACTCGCTCGATGTCGTGGAGGTCCGCACCGATTGCGATCGCGACGCGCTGCTGATCACCGCGGTGCCACGCGGGCCGGTGTGCCATCTCGGCACGGATAGCTGCTTCGGGGATGAGCCTGCATTTCATCGGCCGCTTGCGTCTGCCGAGGCGCCCTCCCCCACGCACGCTGCTGCGCCTGCCGCCGCGAACGCTGCCTCGCACGCTGCCGCAGACGCCTCCGCCACACACCCACTCGCGTTCCTCGCCTCTCTCGAAGCGATCATCGAGAAGCGAGTCGCCGAGCGGCCCGAAGGCAGTTACACGGCCCGGCTCTTCTCTCAGGGCCCCAAACGCATCGCGCAGAAAGTCGGCGAGGAAGGCGTCGAGGTCGCCCTCGCGGCGGTGACCGAAGCGGACGACAAGGTGCTCTCGGAGTCTGCCGACCTTCTTTATCACCTGCTCGTGTTGCTCAGGAGTCGGGGCCTGCCGCTGGCGCGCGTTGTTGCGGAGCTCGAGTCGCGGCACGCGGGAAAGCCCTGAGCGAGGCGTTGGACGCCACCTTGGATACCCTGATCCTGACGGGCGACAGCGTTGACCCTGCGGGTCCTAGGTGCTGTCCTTCGGGGACGTCGAGTCGTCCTGCGCAGGCCACGGATGTTCTGACTTCCGGCTGAACAACCCCGCCGAGTCCGCCTGCTCGAGCTTCCAGTCTCCATGGGCAATCTCGGCTTCCAGCTGACCGGGAGCCCATCCGGAGTGACCCACGAACACGCGCAGGCCGTCCATCGGCTTGTCGCGAGAGAGCAGCTGCATCAGCAGGTCGCGGCTGGCGCTCAGGTAGACGCCATCCAATGCCGGGACCGCGTTCTTCGGCTGCTTCGCGGCGCGGAACAGGAACCAGACGGAGTCCATCTCCACGGGCCCGCCGAAGTACAGCTTGTCATGCAGCCGGGCCAGGGACTTCAGATCCGGAAACAAACTGGAGAGGGGCACTCGGGTCGGACGGTTGATGATGATCCCGACCGGAGCGGGACCGAGGTCGTTCATCACCAGCACAACCGAGTCGCCGAAGTTGGGATCGGGCAGCTGGGAGCGAGCGACCAGCAGAATGGCCGTCAGGTGCTTGCTGCCCGCCGCAGGTGGCGGCGAGGCTGGCGGCCGGTCGCCTGCAGATGACGGCGACGACAGCTGCAACAGCGCGAGCAGTGCGAACATCGCCACCGCCCCAGCCCAGCGCAAGGATGAGGATCTGCTCACTGGCCGTCCCCGCAGCCCGCAGGATCATGCGGCGAAACGATTCTACGCCGATGGTCCTGCGCGGCCAGCCGCGGAAGCATCGGCACCGGCCGGAGCCGGCTCCGTGAGACCGCCGCGGAAACGCGTGCTCAGCGACCCTGAGCCCCCAGGAAGCTCGCGGCCAACCCCGCGGCCTTCTGATCCGCTTCGGCGGCCTCAGCGTTGCGGTGGCGCAGGCGCAGGGAGTCGGCGATCAGCCGCCAGGAAGCCGATTGCGCCTGGGGATCGCCGGTGGCGAGCGCCAGCGCCTTGCGCCCCATGCTGTCGGCCTGATCCCCGTTGTTCTCGCTCAATTGCACGCCCCCGAGCTCGATCCACAACAGCGGATTGTTGGGCTCGATGCGCAGAGCACGCTCGAGGGTGGTCGCGGCGCCGGCCAGATCGCCGCTCTGGGACTGCTTGTGCGCTTGCGAGACCAGCGACAGCGCCGCCGGCCCCAGATGGAACTGCTTCGGCGGCGAGCGCGGCGCCTGCTCACTGGGAGCTTCCTCCGGGCGCGGGCCCGGTTGGGTCTGCCGGGCATTGGGGCCGGCCTCCGGCGTCGGCTCTGAGGGCGAAGGCGGAGACATCGGCGGCAGCGCACCGCACGCAGACAGAAACACGGTGAACGCTGCGATTACCGCATACCGGGCCAGATACCGCGCGCACGCCGCTGAGTTGACCATCTCGCTATCGCATCCTCTTCATCGCCAGTGCCAGGGCACGAACTCCCGTTCGCCGTCGGCACCCCGTATCAGTGAATGATATCCCGCAGCCACTCGCCGGCGCGCTCGACAATGCTCTGAATCGTATTGGGGCCGTTGCTGCAGCCGGCTTTGACAGGCAGTTGCGTGCCGACCGGAACCGCGATCGGGACCGCATTCTGCGAGCAGCCCTTCTCGACACGCTCACCGGTATCGTAATCGATCCATGTTTCGGCGAGCGACTCGGGCATGGGCGCATCCCAGGAGGTCTCCTGCGAGCCGGCCATGATCCGCGCCCACACCGGCAGAGCCCCCGCGGAGCCCGTCAGTCCCGTGGGCATGTCATCATCGTACCCAACCCACACCACCACGACGTGGCTGCCTGAGAAACCGGCGAACCAGCTGTCGCGCAGGTCCGAGGAGGTGCCGGATTTTCCGGCCACGGCCAGATTGGCGGGGAGGATCGCGCGCGCGGGCCGGCCTGTGCCGCGTTCCATCACCTGCTCCATCATCCTGTCGACGGAGTACACCGCTTCCGGCGGCGCCACTGGCGTGACCTGCAACGGAAAGGCCTTGACGGCTTTGCCGTCATCGCTGATCACCGCGCGCACCGCGCGTAGCGGATTGCGGAAGCCGCCGTTGGCCAGGCCGTTGTAGAGCTGGGCTACTTCCAGCGGAGTGACATCCACCGCTCCGAGGAGCATCGAGGGCACCTGCGGTGGCGGCCGGTCGAGCCCGAAGCGCTGCAGGGTCTGCGAGATCTTCGGCAGACCCACGTCCATGCCGAGGCCGACGGTGGCCAGATTGAGGCTCTCGGACAGCGCGCGTACCAGCGGCACCGGCCCATACACCTGGTGAGTGAAGTTCTCCGGCCGCCACTGATCGCCATTGGCGAGACGGATCTGCACGGGCGCATCCTGAATGAGCGTCGCGGCGTTGTAACGCCCCGTCTCCAGCGCGGTGAGATAGATGAAGGGTTTGATCAGGGAGCCCATCGGGCGGCGTCCGTCCAGAGCCCGGTTGAATCCGTCGAACGCGACATTGCGCCCACCGACGATGGCGATCACATCGCCGCTCTGCGGGCTCGTCACGACCACTGCGCCTTCGAGCGCGGTGCTCGCTCTCTTGCCTCGATCCAGCCGGGTGAGCTCGCGATCGAGCGCAAGCTCGGCCTGCTCCTGTGCACGCGGTTCGAGGCTGGTATAGATCCGCAGGCCCGCCTTGGTGAGGTCCTCTTCACGATAATCGCGGCGCAGGACACGGCGCACGAAGTCCAGATAGGCCGGATAGTAGGATCCGGCGCCGCGCGCGATGACCCCAAGCGGTTTGGCTGCGGCCGCCTGCGCGTCCTTTGCGCTGATGACCTTCTGCTCGGCCATCAACTTGAGCACCAGGTTGCGCCGCGCGAGAGCGCGTTGCGCGTGCCGCCGCGGATCGTAGTAGGAGGGGCCGCGAACGATCGCCACCATCAGCGCAATCTCCGACACGTCCAGCTCCGCGAGCGGCTTGCCGAAATAGAACTGACTGGCGAGCCCGAAGCCATGAATGGCGCGATCGCCGTCCTGGCCGAGAAAGATCTCGTTGATGTACGCGTTCATCAGATCCGCCTTGCTGAAATGCGATTCCAGCGCGACGGCCATCGCCGCCTCCTCGAGCTTGCGCGACAGATTGCGGCGTGGGTCCAGAAAGTAGCTCTTGACGAGCTGTTGGGTGAGCGTACTGCCCCCCTGCTCTATCTGGCCCGAGCGCACATCCACCCACAGCGCGCGCAGCAGCGCTTCCGGGTCGACGCCGTGATGGTGGTCGAACTTGCGATCCTCCACCGCCTTCAGGGCCGCCGGCAGCAGCGCAGGCACCTCGGTGGGCGTGACCACGATGCGATCCTCGCCGTGAATCGGGAAAATGCTGCCGATCAGCAACGGCTCGAGGCGCACCAGCGGAATATCCTTGCCGGCGGAGTCGCGCAGGCTCTCTATGGCCGCGGCGCCGCACCGGATACTGAGGATGAATGCCGGCCGCGACTCGTCGGCAAACACCGCCGGACGCAGCGCGACGTCCAGCCGTGCTCCCTGCTGGCGATAGGTTCCCGGGCGCTCGAGACGCTCGACGCGGCGATACTGCAAGCGCTCCAGCTCATGGCGGATGTCCGCCTGCGTCAGCTGCAGGCCGGCATACAACTCCAGCGGCGAGGCATACACGTGCGCGGGCAGCGTCCAGCGGCGGCCCTCGAACTGGTGCGACACCAACCGGTCCAGATAGAGGTAGTAGGCGCCCCCGGCGGCGATGACCAGCACCAGCGCCAGCAGCGTCAGGCGCCCGAGAGTCTTCTTCCACCGCAAACGGGCCATCGGGGCAATCAGGCGTGCGATAGAGGGCGCCCGCGGAGCCTGTTACGGGCCAGCCCGTGATGCGCCAGCGTGCCCTCGCACCGCCTGCCATGGGCCATACCGTTCAGATGAGCAGCTCCGGCGCCGGATTGCGCAGATTGTAGTGCGAGCTCATGGCACGACCGTACGCTCCCGCATTCGCGATGAGCAGGACATCGCCTTCCCGCGTCAGCGGCAGCAGGCGATCGTGTCCCAGCACGTCCGCGCTCTCGCAAATGGGTCCGACTACGTTCACCAGCTCCGTCGCCACCTCGTCCAGCCGCGTCAGGTTCACGATCTCATGGTATGAGCCATAGAGCGCCGGACGGATCAGGGAGTTCATTCCGGTCGCCACGCCGACGTACCGGACATCGCCCTTGGACTTCAGCTGGGTGACCCGCGCCAGCAACACCCCGGCGCCCGCCACCAGGTAGCGACCCGGCTCCATCCACAGCTCCAGGCCGGGATATTCCGCGCGCACCGCTTGCAGGAGGGTGTCCAACCTTCCCAGGTCGACCCCGGGTTGCTCGGCACGTTCGGGCACACCCAGCCCGCCGCCGACGTCGATGACGCGGACGTCCGGAAACTGCGCTGCGAGGGAAGCCAGCGTTCTGGCCTGCCTCTCCCAGTTGGCGGCGTCGAAAATCCCGCTCCCGACGTGCGCCTGCAGGCCGACGATGCGGGCGCCCGCGCGCGCCGCATGCTGCGCAAACTGCTTCAGCTCCGCGGTCGGAACTCCGAACTTGGCGTGAGTGCCTGCCGTGCGCACGTGACGGTGATGCCCGAGTCCATGACCCGGATCGATGCGCACGAAGATTTCCCGGCCGTGAAACACGTCGGGCCAGGAGGCGATGGCATACGTGTTGTCGACGGTCACGCGCACGCCCTGCTCGAACGCCCAGGCGAACTCGTCCCGCGCGGCAAAGTTGGTGGTAAACAGAATCCGCTTACGATCCAGCTGGGGCAGTGACTGAATGGCGCGCTCGGCCTCTCCGCGAGACACGCACTCTATCTCGATGCCTTCCGCGTGCACTGTGCGCAAGACATCCGGGTGTGGGTTGGCCTTCATCGCATAGTGAACGCGAGCGACCGAAGAGAGCCCACGAAGCGCGCGCGCCGCGGTGCGGATCGAATTCACATCGTACACATAGGCCGCTTCGCGCTCTCCCAGAGCAGCGATGAGCTCTGAGCGCTTCTCGCGCCACCAGGGGCCGGACTTGGCTGGGCTCGCCGTGGGCCTGGAGAACAGCTGCTGCCAGGTGGGGCCGAGCACCCGATCCCCCGGGACAGGCCGGATCAACAGCTCGTGCAGCTGATCGACGAGCCGGTCGCCCTGGCTCTCATCCACCACGAACGTGAAGTTCAAGTCGTTGGCGGCCTGACTGACCAGGTAGATCTTCTGCTCCTCGAAGAATTCGAAAGCGTCGCCGAGCTGATGGAGGATGGCGCGGATGTTGCGCCCGACCAGGCTGACGGATGCGCACGGTCCGATGAGTTGAACGCGGCACAGGCGCGATAGATCCCCGATCAGGCCGGCCAGCATCCCCTGGTCCAGCGTGTTGGCCGCCGGGTCCAGCGACACGGTCACGTTGGTCTCCGACGTCGACACCAGATCCACGGACATGCCGTGTTCCTTGAAGATCTGGAAGGCGTCGGCGAGAAAGCCGACCTGGTGCCACATCCCCGGGCTCTCCAGGGAAACCAGCGTGATCCCCTTCTTCGTGCAAACCGCCTTCACCTGGGCGGCGCCATCCAGCCCTGCTGCGCTGAGGACCGTGCCCTCCATGTCCGGAACCTGGGTGGCATACACATGAAGGGGGATGCCGTATTGCCGCGCCGGCAGAATGCAGCGCGGGTGCAGAACCTTCGCGCCGCTGGTGGCGATCTCCTGCGCCTCGTCGTAGTGCAGGGCACGCAGCAGCCGTGCGGTCGGAGTCGAACGCGGGTTGGCGCTGAACATGCCGGGCACGTCCGTCCAGATCTCCAGCCGTTGCGCGCGCAGCTTGGCTGCCAGATAGGCGGCGGAGGTATCCGATCCGCCCCGTCCCAGCAGCACGGTGTTGCCATCGTCGTCGGAGGCGATGAAGCCCTGGGTAATGACGATGGGCGCGGCGCGCGACAAGCGCTCTTCGAGTTGCGCATCCGGAGCGAAGTTACAGGTGGCCGACAGCACGCTCGCCTTCGCGGAAGCGCTGCGGCGTTCCTCGGCCTTCAACATCGTGCGCGCGTCGGCCCATTCGACCTCCAGACCCTGCGCGCGCAGGAATCGGGCGCCCAGCAGAGTCGCCATCAACTCTCCCGTGGCCATCACACGCGCACGCGTACGATCGCTCACCTCCCCGATCAGAGCTGCCCCGGCTGCGATCTGGCGCAGCTCGGCGAAGTGCCGCTCGATCTCCTCGCCCAGCTCCACACCCAACTCGGAAGCGAGCTTGCGGTGACGCTCCTCGATGAGGCGCAGCTCCTCGCTCTGCACTTGCGCGACGGAAGAGTCGAGCAGCTTCTCGAGCCGGTCGGTCATCCCGGTGATCGCCGAGTGCACGATCAGCACACTCGCGCCGCCGGCCCGGCGGGCGGCGGCGACCTTCGCGATGTTGAGCCAGTTGGGAAGTGATGAGACGCTGGTGCCGCCGAACTTCAGAACGATCCACGCGGAGGGCGTGCGGGTCACTTGAGTCATCCTCACGGCTCTCGGGCCTCTGGAGGCGCTACGGCGCTCGAGGGAGAGCTATCAGAACACCATGGGGGGACTTGAAACTGAAGAGGCTCGATCAGAGCTCTTCGTCGAAATCGCGCAGGTCCTTCTCGAGCTTTTTGTCCGCGAGCACTTCTTCGAGCTTGCTCCACGCGGCCTTGCCTCGCTTGCCCTGGTTACGGACACGCTTGTCCACCCGGTCCAGCATCCGGTCGTAATCCGTGCCGTCTTCGGTGGGTCCGCT